>Ga0157369_10009341_pt1 | contig 11215 bp, 8 predicted proteins | sample C25metaG_FD_113461 | JGI IMG/M metagenome (GOLD analysis project Ga0157369, IMG submission 113461) | Corn rhizosphere microbial communities from Kellogg Biological Station, Michigan, USA - C2-5 metaG | ecosystem: Host-associated > Plants > Roots > Rhizosphere > Soil | place: USA: Michigan... | reverse complement strand
CGGATCGATCAGGCTGTCGAGCACCAGCGGCATGGCATCGGGGGTCGCATAGTACGTCAACACCATGTGCGCGCGGTTCTGCCGCAGCGCCTTGACGTAGGTGATGCGCAGCTTGTCACTGGATACGCCGAGATGGCGCAGGCTGAAATACTTGGCGATGGCATAGTCTTGGCAGTCACCGGCGCCCTTCCACAGCGCTTCGATCGGGGTTTCCCAATAATCCACTTCGCGCCACAGATCGATGTCTTCGACGTAACGCACCTGCTTGTTGAAAAACAGGTTCACCACTTTGAGCTTGTCCATCTCACTGGCCTGCTTCTGCGTCGCCAGCAGATTCTGCCAGGCGTCGATGCGCTGCTGCCCGGCGCCCAGCGGCCCATAAAGAGCCGTGGCCTTGCGGCTGATCGCGGAAAAATCCCAATCGGCGTGCAGACCGCCCAGCATGACGCCGGCCAGCAGCAATGCGCAGCCAAGCCAGCGCAGGGTCCGAGGGATCGCGAAACGTACCGCCACTGCAGGTTTCCAGAAGGACAGAAAGGAAGCGTTTGATGGTGAAGCTTAGCCCGGCAAAAAACAATGGCACCGTGAGATCATCGAAGACCCGCTAGACTTGAGATTGCCGCGCAACGTTTTACAAGGTTTGACAACCTGTAGAGCAATCACTAGTGTCATTTGGATCCAAATATTGCGACCTACAGGGTGTGTTGTCGTGACTCAGAAGCCCAAACCGCTGCACAGCATCAAAGTCGAAGGACCGATTCCTGCGCATTTGGCCCGGTCGGTGATTGAAGAAACCCTGCGCTCGGCCATTCTCGATGGACGCCTGCCCTGTGGCACTGCGCTGCGCCAGCAGGATCTGGCCGATCTGTTCGGGGTCAGCCGCATGCCGGTGCGCGAAGCCTTGCGCCAGCTCGAAGCGCAGGAGCTGCTTAGCGTCACCACGCACAAAGGGGCCGTGGTCGCCCCGCTGATTCAGGGCGATGCCGCTGAAACCTACGAGTTGCGCATTCTGCTCGAATCCGAGGCATTACGGCAGTCCATTCCGCTGCTGACTGAGGCCGAGCATCAACTCGCCGCTGGCTACATCGACGAACTGGAAGCGCAACACGACTACAACGAAATCGGCCGCCTCAACCGTCTGTTCCACATGGCCTTGTACAGCAAGGCGCCCAATCAGCGACTGCTGCGCCTGGTGGAGGACGGCTTGAACGAAGAAGAACGTTTTCTGCGTTTCAATCTGGAAGCGATGGGCCTGGGCAAGCTGTCTCAGGACGACCACCGTGCCATGCTTCAGGCCGTGATCGAGCGGGACATCCCGCGCTCGCTCGAAATGCTGGAGCAGCACCTCAACCGTGGCGTTGAAGTCATCACCCGCTACCTCGCGACTCCCGCCGCACAGAAGCGTCACACCGCACGCTGATATCTTGTACGTCGAATAATCCCCTTACAAATCTGCGCGACCGCTCTGCTGCCGGCCCTGGCAGCGGATCGGCGTGCCCGCTGGTGCCCGCCCCGGCCCTGCCGACGCATTTCTGCTGCCCGCCGATGACCAATCGGTAATAGCCGTGACGGCAATTTACCCGCACTCTTCAAGCGCCAACCCTATAGAACGGGGACGCGCCGCCCTGACGGCACAGTCCCCGCAACAGGAACCTACGGAAGGAGCCTTGTCACGGGAAACAGGAAGTCATGGCGCCGGTCCCGGCCAACTTTCGTCCCCCTATGAATTCAGTAAATCCCCTTAGTTGAAAGTTGCTTCGAGTGAGGCATTCACTCTTGTTTATCAATTTTGGCCGTTATTAGCCGAAAGGAGTAACTACGCCTGAATAAAAATTGCCTGGAAAGTTTTATCGGCAACTCTCATATTCAAAAAACAGCCAACTTAAAATAATTGAAAATAAACTTGTTAATTGCTTTTGCCCTGTATTAGTTTTCTCTCGCCAGGTTTGAACTTCTCCGTTCAGCGCGGCATACCTGAAACACCATCGGCAGCAACCGTGGCGCCGCAATGGAGCCACATCGCAATCAAGTTTCGCCCAACCAACTTGCTATCGAACTTGTTCGACCGCTTACAGCAACTGAAAGAACCGTGCACTTCATATCACTGATAAAGGACATCATGATGCCCACTAAGCAGCAACTCGCCCTGAAGAAAGCCGAACTGAGTATTCACCCGATCTTTTCCGAGATTACTTCGTTATCGGTATTACGCCGTTTCATGGAAACCCATGTATTTGCCGTATGGGACTTCATGTCACTGACCAAGCGCCTGCAACAGGAACTAACCTGCACGCGTTTACCCTGGTTGCCGCCGCGCGATCCTCACGCCGCTCGGCTGATCAACGAGATCGTGCTGGGCGAGGAATCGGATGATCGCCTCGATGCCGGCCACTACAGCCACTTCGAGTTGTACCTGGATGCGATGCGCGAGATCGGCGCGAGTACCACGGCGGTGGAGCGTTTCGTCACGTTGCAGCAGGAAGGCGTGAGCTACGACGTCGCGTTGCAGAGCATCGATGTCGACCCGGCAGCCGCACAGTTTGTCCGCGATACCTTGCGCATTGCCCTGGAGGCGCCGGGACACAGCGTTGCCGCCGCGTTCCTGCACGGTCGCGAGAGCGTCATTCCGACGATGTTCCAGCGCATCCTCGATGACTGGGGCATCGGCATCGAACAGGCACCGACCTTTCGCTACTACCTGCAACGGCATATCGAAGTCGACTCTGAAGACCATGGCCCCGCCGCCGAACAGCTGCTGGAGCGTCTGGTCGATGGCGATCCGCAGCGCGCAGCTGAAGTCTATGCCAGCGCCATCGCCGCCGTGGAAAGCCGCATCGCCCTGTGGGACGGCCTGCGCTTGAGCATGGGCGCAAAAGTTGCCGAGGTGGCCCAATGAACGCCGCCGACTATCAATCCTTCGCTGATGCCTGGGAGAGCCGCGCGACCATCCGCACTCGTCCGCGCCGGGTGCTCGAAGACGATCAGCGCCTGATCTACCCGCTCAGCCGCCAGCCGCTGGTGCTCAGCGAAACCTTCCTGCGTGAATGCCCGCAACAACGTGATTTCGCCCTGGTGCAGACGTTGTACAAATTCATCAACGACGTAGTGATTTTCGAGACCGAAATCGTCGACAAGACCGCGCGCAGCATCGCCAAGAATCGCTTTGCCGTGGCGTTCCCGTTCGCCTGTCGCTACGACGCGATGACCGTAGTGGTCGATGAGGATTACCACGCGCTGGTGGCCATGGACTTCATGCAGCAAACGGTCGCGCTGACCGGTATCGAGCCGATTCAGTTGCCTGACGAAATCGAACTGAGCCGGGCGATCCCCGCTGCCGTCGCGCTGGCCCCGGAACACCTGCGCAGCGCGGTGGAATTGATCTGCGTGGCGATCGCCGAAAACACCGTGACCGGTGATGTCGCCGCGTTCGCCCGCGACGATTCGGTCAAGCCGTCGATCAAAGGCCTGATGGCCGACCACTTGCTCGACGAGGGTCGCCACTCGAGTTTCTGGGCGCGGATGGTGCGCATCTATTGGCACACCGCCAGCGATGCGGACCGCGAAACCATCGCGCAGATTCTGCCGGTGTTCATCGGCCATTACCTGACCAACGACATCCAGAAGTCCTTCGATTTGCGCTTGATCGACGCACTGCCGGTCAGCGACACCACGCGCCATTCACTGCGCGAAGAAATCGCCGGACTGGCCTTCCCGATCAATCGCCACCACCCGCTGGTGGGCAACATCGTCAGGTTTTTCCACAACAGCTCGCTGCTCGACACACCGTCCGTGCAGGACGCCCTGCGCGACTATCTGGTTTGAGGAGGCCGACATGAAACGTCTCGACATTTTGCTCACCGGCACCAGCCAGGCGATGACCGACCTGGCCCGGGAACTCGAACAGCACGGCCATGCACTGACCCGCAGCGGCGCGACACAAGCGGCGGTGGATCTGATCATCGACGATGGCTTTATCGGCGCTGGCGACTTCTGCGCGATCCCGCACCTGCACCTGCGCTTGGGTGTCGCCGCGCAAGGCCATGGCGGCCTGCCGACCCTCGACTTGCTGTGCTTTCTCGGCTCGTCGCTGATCAGCCGCGTACCGATTGGCAATGAGCCATCCGGCAACGGTCAGTCGCTACGCCTACGAGCGCTTGCCCATGTGGTCGACGAAGTAGCGTTGCTGGTCAGCCGCTTTTCCCGCGATGCCGATTATTTGAGGCATGCCCCGGCCCTTAGAGCGCCGGATTTCGAACGCCTGGAAGACCTGCTGTTTCTCGACAAACTGGCGTACGTCCACCGTCTCAACGACACGGCACACCCGGCGCTGCTGGAGCAGGCGCAAATCCCGCTGATCGAGCGCCTGCAACAGAGCCTGATCGAGCATGCCGAACGACCGGCGCTGCACTTCGGCGGACAGTCCATCAACTACCGCCAGTTGCACGCCCACAGCCGGGCGATTCAACGGCGGTTGCTGCCCTTGCTTGAGCAACATCCGCAGCCGTGGGTAGTGGGTGTCTGCCAAGGTAAAAGCTCGGCGCTGTTCGCCTCGATTCTGGCGATTCTCGGCAGCGGCGCGGCGTACTTGCCGCTGGAGCCGAGCCATCCATTGCCGCGTCAGCAATACATCCTGGAAAACGCCGGCGCGGCGCTGTTGCTTCACGATGGGCAGCAGGCGCTCAGCGAAACGATAGCGGGGCTGAATGTCAGTGGCATCGAGGCGACCGACGCGGACTTCAATCGACCGCTGATGCTGCACCGTCCCAAGCTCGATGCGCCGTGCATGGCGCTCTACACCTCGGGTACCACCGGGCATCCGAAAGGCGTGCTGCTCAGCCAGGCCAATCTCGCCCACTTCACCGCGTGGTACGCCGACTACGTGCAGTTGCGCGCCGAGAGTCGGGTGTTGCAGTTCTCATCGCTGAGCTTCGATTCGTCGCTGATCGACATCTTCCCCAGCCTGCTCACCGGCGCCGAACTGGTGGTGCCCGACGACACCCAGCGTCGCGATCCTTTGCAGCTGGTGGCGCTGATTCGCCGGCGGCAACTGACCCACGCCTTCCTGCCGCCGGCGCTGTTGAGCATCCTGCCACTGGAGCAACTGGAGGGCGTGCAGGTGATGACCGGCGGCGATGTCTGCGAGCCGTACGTCATCGAGCAACTGACCCGCCAAGGCACCCTGCACAACCTGTATGGCCCGACCGAAGCCACCGTGCTGATCACCGCGCGCCAGCTCAAACCCGGGGACGGCAACCGCACGCTGGGAGGGCCGATCGCCAACAGTCGGGTGCTGATTCTCGACGACGATCTGCAACCGGTGCCCGATCAAACCGTCGGTGAACTGTTCATCGTCGGGCCTGGTGTCTGCCTCGGTTACCTGAACAATCCGCAGCAGACCGCCGAGCGCTATCTGAACCTGTCCTTGCCCGGGGGCGAGACCCTGCGCGCCTATCGCAGCGGCGACATGGCCAAGTGGGGCGAGCACGGTATCGAGCTGTGCGGGCGGCGCGACAATCAGGTGAAAATCCGTGGCTTTCGCGTTGAGCCGGAAGAGATCGAGCGCTGCCTGCGCGAGAGCCGCTTGTATCGGCAGATTGCCGTGGTCATCGACCGTCAGCGGCGCATTCTGGCGTTCCTCGCTCAGCCACAGACCGAGACTGCCCGCGATGAATTGAAGGCGCATGCCCGGCAATTTCTGCCGGACTACATGCAGCCGGTGGCATGGACTGAGCTGGCGCAGATGCCGTTCGCCAGCAACAGCAAAGTCGATCGCAACGCGCTGCTTGCATTGCCGGTGACGGTGCAGGACAGCGCTGCGAAATGCCTGCCGGCCAATGCTGACGAAGCGCTGCTTCTGGAGATCTGGGCCGAATTGCTGGAGCTGCCGACCAGCGACATTTCCACTGACGAAAGCTTCTTCAATCTCGGCGGCCATTCGATCCTGCTGTCGCGGATGTTGCTGCGCTTGCGCGAGGAATTTGGCCGAAGCATTTCGATCAATCGCTTCATCGAACAGCCGACCATCAGCAAACTGGCGACGCTGGTGCGCGGCACCGGCGACAGCGCGGTACTCAGTGCCCAGGCCATGGCCGACTCTGAGCGTAAGCTGGATATCGAACCGCTGCCGATCAGCCGCATGGGCGATGTGCACAAGGTGATCGTCACCGGTGCCAACAGTTTCGTCGGCGTGCACATCGTCGAAGCGTTGCTCGGTTGGGGCGCCAGCGAAGTGGCCTGTCTGGTGCGCGACGGCGCCGGGCAAACGGCGGCGCAACGTTTCGCTCAGGCACTGCGCGAAAACCGTCTGGAGCACCTCGATCTCAGCCGTGTGCGGGTTTACGCAGCTGATATCAGTCGCTCGCAACTGGGCCTGGGCGATGACGATTACCAGCGCCTGGATCGCGAGTTCGGCGCGCTGGTGCACAACGCCGCCAACGTCAACCACGTACTCGATTACGAGTCGCTGGCAGCGGACAACGTCGAGCCGATCTTCGCCCTGCTGAAGTTGTGCGAAGGGCGGAGTAAAAAGGTCTTCAACTTTGTCTCGACCCTGTCGGCATCCAGCACCGTGGATGACGCCGGTCGTGTGCTGGAACTGCCCGCCGCCGCGACGCCGCCGATCTACATTCGCAACGGCTACAACCTGTCGAAGTGGGTCGGCGAACGCATCCTCGAAAGGGCGCGCGAGCAGGGTGTGCGGGTCAATCTGTATCGCCCCGGCAACATCAGCTTCAACAGCCTGAATGGCGTCTGCCAGCCGCACAAAAACCGTTTGATGCTGATGCTCAAGGGCTCGATCCAACTCGGCCAGGTGCCGGCCTTTGCGCTGAATTTCGACCTGATGCCGGTGGACTTTCTCGCCCGCTTCATCGCCTTTCATGCCAGCCGTTATTCAGCGGATCGCGCGGTGTTCAATCTGCACAATCCCGAGCCGCTGAGCTGGGATGCCTACGTCGCGTCGTTCAGCGAAACCGGCAGCGAATTTTCGCTGGTCAGCGTCGCCGATTGGCAACAGCAACTGAACCGGGTCGACGCCGACAACGCGCTGTTCGGCGTGCTCGGTTTCTACCTCAACGGCTTCGAAGAAGACATCGGCGACATCTCGCTGATCGGCCACGCCAACGCCGAGGCCGGCGTGCGGCAGATGGGCGCGCACTACCCACAGAAATCCCCGGCGCTGCTGCGTCGCGGCTGCGATTACCTGAAACAAATCAACTTCATCTGACTCATCCCAAAGGAGCAATACCATGAGCAATCTGCAACCAGACACCCTGATCAAAACCCCGCAAGGCTGCCACGTCGTGTCGTCGGTGGAAGTGCCAGCGGACGCGGCAAAAGTCTGGGCGATCGTTGGCGATTTCGCTGGCTTCGATCGATTCATTCCGGCGCTGTCGCACACCGAAATGACCGGCGAGGGCGTGTCTTCGCTGCGCAAGAAATTCTTCAAGGACGGCAACGTCGTGGTCGAACAACTCAACTCGCGCGATGAACCGGCGCAGCGCATGACCTGGACGACGATTTACAACACCTTGGGGGTGGCGAATCTGTGGGCGGCAATGCAGGTGGAATCGCTGAGCGAAGGGAAGTCGCGAGCAACCTGGACGATCATTGCCGAACCGGCTTGCGGCGGAGAAGAAGCGCTGCCGGGGTTCCGGGAATTCGTGCAGGGGTTTGCCGATGATGCGATGGGGAATGTGCTGAAGCTGTTTGTCTAAGGCTTTGGCTTTGCGGTGATTGTCAGACCGCTTTCGCGAGCAGGCTCGCTCCCACATTTGGAATGCATTTCCCTGTGGGAGCGAGCCTGCTCGCGAAGAACGATAACGCGGTCTGCGATCTGTAAATCAGATCTTGAAACTGTCAACCAATTGCTTCAACCGGTTCGCCTGCTGCGACAACGCATCACAATCCTTCAACGTTTCATTGAGGTTGGCCACGCTCTGCTGGTTCAACAGGTTGATCTGGTTGACGTCGACGTTGAGGGTTTCCACCACCGCCGTCTGCTCTTCCGTCGCCGCTGCAACCGATTGGTTCATGCCGTCGATTTCGCCGATGCGCTGGGTCACGCTGACCAGGCGCAGACCGGCCTGATTCGCCACTTCCACGCTTTGCTCGCTGGACGCCTGACTCGCGTTCATGGTGCTCACCGCTTCGCGCGAGCCGACCTGCAGCGAGGTGATCATCTTGTGGATCTCTTCCGCCGATTCCTGGGTGCGATGCGCAAGGTTGCGCACCTCATCGGCAACCACGGCAAAACCGCGTCCTGCTTCACCGGCACGCGCGGCCTCGATGGCAGCGTTGAGCGCCAACAGATTGGTCTGCTGCGAGATGCCTTTGATCACATCGAGAATGTGGCCGATGTTATCGGTGCTCGCGTTCAAGGTTTCGATCTGCGTGCACGACAGGCCGATTTTCTGCGACAGCTCGGTCATCGCCTGGATGGTTTGCTCGACCACCTGACGACCATCATCGGCCTGCTCGGAAGCACCGCTGGCGTGCTGCGAAGCATCCGCCGCGTTGCGCGCGATCTCCTGAGTGGCAGCACCCAGCTGATTGATCGCCGCCGCGACGCTGTTGGTGCGCGCACTTTGCTCATCGGAACCGACGATCGAAGCGTTGGACGAAGCCATCACCCGTTGTGACAGGTCATGTACGTGACGGGTCGCCGACGACACTTCGGAAATAGAAGCGTGAATGCGCTCGACGAACTGGTTGAACGCACTGCCCAGTTCACCGAACTCGTCCTTGCTCTCGACCACCAGACGCCGGGTCAGATCGCCCTCGCCCTGAGCAATGTCTTTCATCGCGCGGCCCATGGTGGTCAGCGGACGCATCAACACGTTGATCAACAGGCTCAGCAGCAACGCAATCGCCGCGACCGCGACAAACATGGCGATCAACGCCGAAGTGCGGAATTGGCTGAGTGCGGCGTAGGCCTTATCGCGATCGATCGACAGACCGATGTACCACTGCGCATTCGGCAGATCGCTGACCGGGGTGAACGAGAGAATGCGCTCCTGACCGTTGAGCACGACGTTCTGGTTGCCCTTCTCGATGCGCACGCTGGTGTTCGGGTAGATGTCCTTGAGGTTTTTCATTACCTGATCTTTGTCCGGGCTGACGATCACCTGACCGTCGGCACTGACCAGAAATGCATGGCCGAGGCCACCGAAATCCACCGAGTTGATGATCTTCACCAGCGTTTCCAGGCTCAGGTCACCACCGACCACACCGAGCAGTTCTCCGTCCTTTTTCACTGGCATCGCGATGGTTACTACCAAGCCACCGACGGCCGCCATGTACGGCGGGGTCAGCATGGTTTTGTCAGCGGCTACTGCCTGCTTGTACCAAGGGCGCTGACGCGGATCGTAACCGTCCGGCATCTTCGCATCGGGACGCTGGGTGAAGACACCGTTGGCTTGCCCGACGTAGGTGAACTGGAAGTTCGACGTAAAGGCCGGCTGATCGACGAGGCCAGGAAAATCGGCATTTCTGCCTTGATGAGCAACGTTCTGCGCGAGGTTTTCCAGCACCAGAATCCGCCCGCTCATCCAGTTCTGCACGCTGCTGGCGGTCAGGTCACCGGCCTGCTGCACGGAAGACTGCAGGTTCTGGCGAATGGTGTTTCGCTGCAAGTAATCGTTGTAGAGCGTGAACAGCGCGAACGCCAGGACGACGACGCCCGAAGCGGCCAGGAGGATTTTATGGCTGAACTTGAGATTCATTTCATGGGACTTCTTATGCCAAAAGTGGGGATGCGTTCCGGTTGCAACATTCCATGTACAGCGCAGGCAGCGTTCTTCAGGCCGCTCTACTTTGGTGCACGCATTTCTCACCAGTCTGTCGGCCAGCGGCAGAGAAATCTTAGGGCTGCGTGAGAAATGGCCGGGTTTTGGACAGGTTTCCCGCCGAACGGCGTGCCAGAGCGGCTGCGAGGGAATTTTTTAGCAACGACATCGGAGCGGCAGTTGCAAAATCTGTAACCCTTGATGACAATGCGACTAATTATCATTTGTGACGTTCGGGCTGGCGTGGTCATGTCTTCACCTGAGTTGGTCGTACAGGCGCTTTACGGTAGTCATCACGGCTGGCTCAACGCTTGGCTGCGCGCAAGGCTGGGCAATGCGGCGGATGCGGCTGATTTGGCGCAGGACACTTTCCTGCGTCTGCTACAACGCACCGAACGCCTCGAACTGAAAGCGCCCCGAGCTTTCTTGCGAACCATCGCGCGCGGTCTGGTGATCGATCATTGGCGCCGCGAGGAAATCGAGCGGGCCTATCTGGAGACCATTGCTCACTTGCCTGAAGGCGAAGTACCTGACGCCGAATCCCGCGCGTTGGTGCTGGAACTGCTGGAAAGCATTGCGCGCATGCTCGAAGGACTGAAGCCGAAAGTGCGTCAGGCATTTCTGCTCGCGCAGTGCGAAGGGTTAGCGCACAAACAGATCGCCGAGCAGTTGCGCGTGTCGGTACGTTCAGTGGAACGCTACGTCGCCGATGCGCTGTATCACTGCTATGTGTTGCGGTATGAAAGCTGATGCCTGTGGATAACCTCTCACTCGCTCGCCGCATCGAACCGCGCCAACAGGTGGTCAAGCAAGCGATTCACTGGCTGCTGCGGCTGCGCAACAACCACGGCAATTCGCGGCTGACTCGCCAATGTGAGCAGTGGCGTGCCGAGCATCATGAACATGAAATCGCCTGGCAGCGGGTGCAGTCGCTACAAGCCGAATTGAGCTCCAGTCTGCGCGCCGTGCCGGGTGCGCAGGTCGCTTTCAACACCTTGGAAAACAGTGCACAGGGGCTGGGCCGACGCCAGGCTTTGAAGTTGTTGTCGGGCGCGCTGTTGATGGGCTCCGCCGCGTGCTGGCCAAGGACAGCGCCGCCTGGCAGCAATGGAGTGCCGACTACGCCACGGCGACCGGCGAACGGCGCGGTTTCCAGTTGCCCGACGGCACGCGCATCGAACTCAACACCGCCAGCGCCGTTGACCTGGATTACACCGCGCAGCAGCGCCTGATCAAACTGAGCCGTGGCGAGATCATCGTTACCTACGGCGGCTCTGACGAGGGCGCGGCGACCGATCGACCGCTGCGCATACAGAATCGCCACGGCAGTTATGCGCCGGTCGATGCGCGTTTCATTTTGCGTCAGGAAGATCAGTGCACGCGGCTCAGCGTTACCCGTGGCCGGGTGGTGGTTCGCGCTGGCGTTCATT
>Ga0157369_10009340_pt1 | contig 11216 bp, 14 predicted proteins | sample C25metaG_FD_113461 | JGI IMG/M metagenome (GOLD analysis project Ga0157369, IMG submission 113461) | Corn rhizosphere microbial communities from Kellogg Biological Station, Michigan, USA - C2-5 metaG | ecosystem: Host-associated > Plants > Roots > Rhizosphere > Soil | place: USA: Michigan... | reverse complement strand
TGCGGCGCGTCGGTGTGCATCTCCACCACGCGCGTGACTTTCACATCACCGATCTGCCAGCTGAGCATCGCCTTCCCCCTTGTTTCGTCCACATCAGGCTATCACGACCCACATGACAGAAAACTAGTCCCGTAGCGTTAGGTTTGCGAAACAGGGAAGAGGTCGCTCCATGCTTCGTCTCACAATGGGCTTCGCGCTTGCAACATTCCTTTGCGCGCCAGCGATGGTCGAGCCGTTCATGCCGGGCGTCATCCGCTGGGGCGCCTCAACCGCGGAGATGCAGGCGGTGCTGAAGGGAAAGTGCGAACGGATGGTCGTTCGCAAGGTCGATCCGCCATTTCTGGACAACACGAAGACACAGACCCAGATCGATTGCGAAGGGTTCATCTTCCGCGGCAAGCCGCGCCATAGCGAATTCGTGATCGGGGACGAGCAGTTGAAGCTGGTCTGGATCATGACCGCGCCCGATGAGGATGCGGAGCTGCGCGGTGCAATGATCGCGGAATACGGCGCGCCCGATCAGCGCAACAAGACCTACGACGCCTTCGTGGCGCATCGCGCCGCGCTCAGGCTCGACCGGCACGAGGTTCTGTTCTACGCGGCCAACGCCGCCGGCGACACCGAGCCCGACTTCAGGCCGGACGCCAAATAGGTCTCATCGGCGCAAGCCTTCGAGCATTTTGCGCAGGCCCGCTGAAAGCTCGCGCGCGGCTTTCTTTGGCTCCGGCGCCGTCGCGCACACCAGACAGGCTTCCATCACCGCGCCCATCACAAGATGGGTCACCGCATCGATCTCACGCGGTCGTGCGCCGGGGCCGAGAACGATCGTCATCGCGGCCCTGGCGCCTGCGCCGAAGAAGCGGTCGTCGATCTCGCGCCATTTGCGCCAGCCGATGACGGCCGGCCCGTCGATCAAAAGGATGCGCTTGCGCGACGGTTCGGTTGCGGCCAGCAGATAGCGCAGCGTTTCGGCCGCAGTGATGTCGAGCGGATCGGGCAGGGCGCGCGTGGCGGCGGGCATGGGCAGGGCCGCGATTTCCGCCTGCACGTCCTCGAGGACGCGGGTGAAGATCTCCTCCTTGGACTCGAAATGGTGATAGACCGCGCCTTTGGCGACGCCCGCCTTCGCGGCGATGCCGTCGATGCTGGTGGCCTCGAAGCCGGCGCTTGCGAACAGCTTTCGGGCGGCCGCCAGGATATCGGCGATGGTGGCGGCGCTGCGGTCGATCTGCCGGATCATGGCGCCCTCGCTAGCACGGTTGACCGACAGACTGGAAGTCGGTATTTACAGACTTCGAGTCTGTAAATGAGAGGGCTGATGACGCGCATAACCTCGATCCTGTGTTTCATGGGCGTCCTGTTGTTCCTGCTGGGTCTGGCGACCGGTTTCGTCGTCCCGGTGCTCAAGGCGCCGCGGATCGGTCTTTCGGCGCATCTGGCCGCCACCCAGATGGGCGTGGCGCTGATCGCCTTCGGCTTCCTGTGGGAGCGGCTGACGTTCTGGAACGGCTGGAGCGCGCCGCTCGCGCATGTGCTCTGGATTTCGTTCTACCTCGTCTGGGCCGCGCTGGTGCTCGGCGGTTTCTGGGGCACGGGCAAGGTGCTGCCGATCGCCGGCGCGGGCCACGTTGCGGAGCGCTGGCAGGACCAGATTACGATGCTGCCACTCGCGCTCGGCTCGTTCGCGTCCCTCGGCGTGGTGGTGCTGCTGCTGATCCAATGGCGCTGGAAGGGCTGAAACAGCGGCGGGGATGCCCTTTAGGGAAATAGAATGGCTTGCTCCGATCCCTTAACGTTCGCCGGTGGGGCATCACGGCTTCGGAGAGCCCATGCGAAAACCGGTCATCGCACTCCTTCTTGGCGCAGCGGTTCTGCTGCCTGTTGCGTCCGTGGTCGCGAAATACAGAGTATCCGCGCCCGATGCCGCCCGCGCCGCCGGGCTGCAGGTTTTCGAACAGCATTGTGCGGCCTGTCACAGCCGCACAGGCGTGAGTAAAGGCTTTGCGCCCAATCTTGTGGGCGTAGTCGGCCGCAAGGCCGGCACGGCGCCGGGCTTTTCCTATTCGCCGGCGCTCAAGAATTCGGGGATCGTCTGGACCGAAGACAATCTGATGAAGTGGATCGAGAACGCCCCCGCGATGGTTCCCGGCACCCCGATGCCGCACGTGTCGATCAGCGACCCGCCGGAGCGGTACTACATCGTCGCCTATCTCAAGTCTCTCAAGCGCTGAAGTCTTTGTGCCCGCCAGTTCCCTGCTCATGGCGCAAGCAACTTTCAGCCGCCGTGCCCGTTGTATTCCGAGCAACAATTGAGGGAACGCAATCATGGCAGACGGAAACGGGGGCGGCGGAAATTCGGCGATGGCAATGGTGCTCGGCATCCTGCTTGCGATCGTTCTGATCGGTGGCTTCTTCCTCTACACCGGCGGCCATTTCGGCCAGGGCGGCAGCACGACCCACACGGTCAACCTCAACGTCAAAACACCCGGCAAGCCCGGCGGCTGAACCCCGCTACGTCTTCGCGTTTTTAACGAGGTCCGCAACGACGCTGGGATCCGCCAGCGTCGTGGTGTCGCCGAGGTTCGACGTGTCGCCTTCCGCGATCTTGCGCAGGATGCGGCGCATGATCTTGCCCGAGCGCGTCTTGGGCAGCCCCGGCGCGAACTGGATCACGTCCGGCTTCGCGATCGGTGAGATTTCCTTCGAGACGAACTGCTTGAGCTCATTGTTGAGCGCATCGGTCGCCTGCACGCCGACGTTCAGCGTGACGAAGGAATAGATGCCCTGGCCCTTGATGTCGTGCGGATAGCCCACGACAGCGGCCTCCGCCACATCGTGGTGCGCGACCAGCGCGCTCTCCACTTCCGCGGTGCCGAGGCGGTGGCCTGAGACGTTGATCACGTCGTCGACGCGTCCGGTGATCCAGTAATAGCCGTCTTCGTCGCGGCGGCAGCCGTCGCCGGTGAAATACTTCCCACGATAGGTTTTGAAATAGGTGTCGATGAAGCGCTGGTGGTCGCCATAGACCGTGCGCATCTGTCCCGGCCAGGAATCGAGCAGCACGAGATTGCCGCTCGCCGCACCTTCGAGAACCTTGCCGTCGGCATCGACAAGCTGTGGCCGGATTCCGAACAGCGGCTTGGTCGCCGAGCCGGGTTTGAGATCAGTTGCGCCGGGCAGGGGAGAGATCAGGATGCCGCCCGTTTCCGTTTGCCACCACGTGTCGACAATCGGGCAGCGGCTGTCGCCGACGGTCTTGTGATACCAGAGCCATGCCTCCGGATTGATCGGTTCGCCGACACTGCCGAGCAGGCGTAGCGACGCGCGCGACGTCTTCTTCACCGGCGCCTCGCCTTCGCGCATCAGCGCGCGGATCGCCGTCGGCGCGGTGTAGAAGATGTTGACTTTGTGTTTGTCGATCACCTCCCAGAACCGCGAGGTGGTCGGGAAGTTCGGGACGCCCTCGAACATCAAGGTCGTGGCCCCGTTGGCGAGCGGTCCGTAGACGATATAGCTGTGCCCGGTCACCCAGCCGACGTCAGCCGTACACCAGTAGATGTCGCCGTCGTGGTAATCGAAAACGTAATGGTGCGTGAAGGCGGCATACATCAGATAGCCGCCGGAGGTGTGCAGCACGCCTTTCGGTTTTCCGGTCGATCCGCTGGTGTAGAGGATGAACAGCGGGTCTTCGGCGCTCATCGGCTCGGCGGGGCAATCGGCGGAAACCTGCGCGCTCGCCTCGTGATACCAGACGTCGCGGCCTTCCTTCATCGCCACACCCGCACCGGTGCGCTTCACGACGATCATGTCCGTCACATCGGGACATTTCGTCAGCGCTTCGTCGACATTGTTCTTGAGCGGGATCGGGCGGCCGCCACGCAGGCCTTCGTCCGCCGTCAGCACGATGGTCGAGGCGCAGTCCTGGATGCGGCCCGCGATCGAGTCCGGCGAGAAACCTGCAAAGATCACCGAATGCACCGCGCCGATGCGCGCGCAGGCGAGCATCGCATAGGCCGTCTCCGGGATCATCGGCAGATAGATCGTGACGCGGTCGCCCTTCTTGACGCCGCGCGCCTTCAGCACATTGGCGAAGCGGCAAACCTCGCGGTGCAGCTCCTCATAGGTGATGTGGCGCGGCGCCTCGTTCGGATCGTCCGCTTCCCAGATGATCGCGGTCTGCTTCGCGCGCGCTGGGAGATGCCGGTCAACGCAGTTCGCGCTGACGTTCAGGGCACCGTCCTCGAACCATTTGATGTGCAGATTGTCCGGGTCCCACGAAACATCCTTCACCTTGGTGAAGGGTTTGATCCAGTCGATGCGCCTGGCCTGCTCGCTCCAGAACCCTTCCGGATCGCTCACTGAGCGCGCGTACATCTCCTCGTATTTCGCGCGGTCGAGCCAGGCGCGTTTCTTCCACTCTTCCGGAACGGGCAGCAGCGTGTCGGACATGGCGGTCTCTGGAACGTTTCCTGGCTGGATATTGGCGGGCGCGCGCGGCGGGGACAAGAAGCCTATGCGTGCCGTCGTCCGCGCAGGAAGACGGTGGCAGCCACAAGCAGGATCAAGCCAGCGCCTAGGGCAAGGATCATCAGCGTTCCGCCAAGCTCGCGATTGATCGTCAGAAAATCGACAACGCCGGTGTGCCAGAAGACCCAATCGCCGCCAATCTCGGCGGCGAGGGTGGGATTGCCGCTCGACAGCACGATGATGCCGTTCCCGGTCGCAGGATCGATCCGCGCCGTGGTGTTGATGCCGGGCGCGTTGTTGCCGTCGTGATCGATGACGTATCCGCCCTTGCCGTTCGGTGCGTAGAGGATCTCGCCGAGCCCCCAGACCGGGATGCCGTCGATATACGACATGGGCTGGCGCATGAGGGCGAGCGTCTGCGGCTTGAGCACGCGGTTGTGACCGGGCAGCTGCGCCTCGACAAGGCGCGTCATGTCGTCGACAGAGGTAAAGAGCGACGCAGCGGCAAGCGCGGTGAATTTGCGGTAGTAGGTTTCGCGACCCTCGGCGTCGAAGACCTCGGCAAGATGCGCGGGATCGGGATCGACGAAGGTCGAATGCGTCATGCCGAGCGGCTCGAGCACGGTCTTGCGCATGTAGTCGTTGAACGCCTCGCCGGTGACGTCCTCGATCATCATCTGGAGCATCGTGTAGCCGCCGCCCGAATAGCGCCAGGTCGCGCCCGGCTCGGCGCCAACGCGTACAATGCCGTCGGCGCCCGGCTGTGCATCGGCCGCGCGGGTCAGCGAGGCTGGCAGAGATTGCGGTCTCTGATCCGGCGCGAAGCCGAGATAGCCGAGCCCATCGGTAAGACCCGCGGCGTGCGCCAGCACGCGGCGAACCGTGGCGCCATTGTTGTCGAACTTGCCCGGCGGCAGCTTCCAACGCTTGAGATAGCGCGAGATCGGCGCGTCGAGGTCTATGCGGCCTTGCTCGACGAGGCGCATCACACCGACAGCGGTGACCCATTTGCTCATCGAAGCAACCTGGAACAGCGAGCTGCTGTCGACGGGACGTCCATACGAGGCTTGCCACGTCCGGGCAACGCGGCCGTTCTCGATCAGCGCAAGTGCAATGTCGCCTTTCGACTCGGCGGCGAAGCGCGCTTTGGCGGAGGCAAGAAACGCCATGGTGTCGCCGCGCGGCGCTGGTCGCCACCAGCTCTCCCGCGTACCCGCCACCACGAGCACCGTCCACACGACGAGCGCCGCGACTGTGGCGAGCACGAGTACAACAATGCGCCGCACGTCTATTCGCCCTCTAATTTTGCTGCCAATGTTGGCTTTTCCCGGAGTTTCGCGTCAGAGGAACACGATTGGATTTCTTTCGCGTTCCGCTGCCTCCAAAAGTGCCATCATATCGTTCGTAAACTCCAAAATGCCTTGGGCATCGCGGCCTTTGAGCATTTCCAACTCAGCACGCAGCATCGGGAGTGAGGAGAGCTCAATTTGATCACCCGCGTGCATGCCATCGAAGATCACCTTTTCTAGGACAATGGAATTCCCAATCGGGAGAATGGCTCGAACTGCTCGACGCAGATCGGCGACGGCGGCGACGTTTCCGATCCTCCTTCTTTGCGCAAACCGCGATTCGCCGGACAACCTCGCAGCGCCAACCGGCGCGGGTCCTGTTTCTCCGGTGTTGGGGTCAGTAACCACGAACAAGCCAACTCCAAATTCTTGCTCAAGGCTCTCGATGTTCCTGAATACGGCAGCGTCCAGCCCCACAATCCCTCCTGGCAACTTGCGCTTGAGTCCAGACCACAGCTCTTTGGGTCACGAACCAATGATTTCTTCATTGTCCTGTCCGGGCCGCGGTGGTGCCAAACGGATGGAGGCCGGTGTCCTGGAGAATTTTACTGGCGGTTTGATCGTGCGCCAGCCGCCCTCGGTCGGATGTTCGCGTGTCTCGAAGAAGCCGACCGCCTTTAGGTGCGGATCGTCCAGCACTTCGTCCAGCCCATTGGCGCGCATGATCGGGATGCGGTGCTCGTCGCCGAGCTTCATCCATTCCTCGACGGTGTGCGCCATCGCGGCCTCGCGCTGCATGGCGTAGTAAACCGCTACGCGCCCGCCTTTCGGTGCTGCGAGGAAACGCTCGCTCTCATAGGCGTTCGGGATGCCGCCAAGCTCCATGAACTTGGCCGACGCGGCGCGGCTTACCGGCTGGATGCAGATGTGGCCGTCCTTGCATTTGAGCGGGCGGCGGTCGCTCGCGAGCGCGGGCGTGTGGCCCATATGGCTGACCGGCGGCTCAAAGGTTTCGCCATAGAGATGCTCGATCAGCATGAAATGGGTGAAGCTTTCGAACATCGGCACTTCGACGAACTGGCCTTCGCCGGTAGCCTTCTGGTGGTAGAGCGCGGCCAGCGTCGCCCAGAGCGCGTGCATGCTCGACACCTTGTCGGCGATGAAGCTCGGCAAGAGGCGCATGTCCTCGTTGCCGTCGACACGGGGCAGAAGATCGGCCGCGCCGCTGGCCGCCTGCACCAGATCGTCGAACGCCTGCCGGCCCGCATAGGGACCGTCGGAACCGTAGCCGACGCAATGCACATAGACGATGTGCGGGTTGATCTTCGCCACTTCCTCGTAGCTGAAGCCCAGCCGCGCCATCGCGTCGGCGCGGACGTTGTGGATGAAGACATTGGCGGTCGGGATCAGCGCGCGCAATTTCTCGCGGTCCGCGTCGGCCTTGAGGTCGAGCACGACCGAGCGCTTGTTGCGGTTCATGGTCATGAACAGCGCGCTCATGTCTTCCGATGCCGCGTGCTTGGAACCGTGGCGCTGGCGGTCGCCGCCGGGGTTCTCGACCTTAATCACATCGGCGCCGAGATCGCCGAGTGTCTGCGTCGCATAGGGACCAAAGATGAATTCCGTGAGGTCGAGGACGCGCACGCCGTCCAGGGGACCTTTTTTCGCCGACATGAAATCCTCGTGAATGCTAGAATGGCTCGTTGAGGGGAGATTACGGCATGCCAGAGAAGGTGCAACCGAAGGCGCAACCGAAAGCGAAGGCGGCCAAACCGGCGAAGGGCGAACTCTGGCCGCCGCCGTCCTACAGCGACGAAAAGGTGAAAGCCGCGACCGGCAAGGGCTGGATGGGCTGGTTCATCATCCTCAACAACGCCGAGGCGAGCACCAAGCCGCACAAAGAGATCGCGCAACTCCTGCACGACAAGGGATGTCCCGGCTGGTGGTCGCAGATGATCGCCGTCGAGTACGAACGCGCCCGCGGCGGGCGCAAGAAGAACGAGCGCGAAGGCGGCACCTTCACCGTGAACGTCACCAAGGTGATGCCGGCAAGCCTCTCCAAACTTTTCGCTGCGGCAACCGACGAGAAAACGCGTAAGGACTGGTTCCCAACCGGCGCGTTCGAGGAGACCTCGAAGACGAAAGACAAATACTGGCGCGGCAAATGGAAGAAGGACCGCAAGCTGGAATTCGGCTTCTACGCCAAGGGCGAGGGCAAATCCCAGATCGCGCTGGAGATCGGAAAACTTCCGACCGAAGCCGACGTCGAGAAAGAACGCACGGCCTGGAAGAAGGCGATGGAGAAATTGGCGGCGTCATTGAGCTAAGCCACAACTGTCATCCCCGGCGAGCGCGAACGGAGTGAGCGCGAGGGAAGGGGACCCAACTTGGGGAAAACGAGTCTGGATTCTCCAAGTTGGATCCCCTTCCCCTCGCGATGCTTGCGCATCGCTCGGCCGGGGATGACAATGGGATTTTCCACTGAAAGAGTTCCATGCAACTCCATCCCGCCTCCTGGCCGGAAATCGGGAAATATCTCGAGACCTCGAAGGCCATTCTCATCCCCATTGGCTCGACCGAACAGCACGGACCCAACGGCTTGCTTGGCACCGATGCGCTCTGCCCGGAGATCATCGCGAAACGCGCGGGTGACGAGAGCGGCATTCTGATCGGTCCGACCTTCAATGTCGGCCAGGCGCAGCATCACATGGCGTTCCCGGGCACGATCACGCTCCGACCTTCGACGATGATCGCGGCGATGCTCGACTGGGCGCAGTCGCTGACCCGCCACGGGTTCGAGCGGATCTACTGGCTGAACGGCCATGGCGGCAACATCAACACGATCAACGCCGCGTTCAGCGAGATGTATCACGCCATCACCTTCGACCGTGCGGGCTCAAACCATCCGCCGCTGCGCTGCACGCTGCGCAACTGGTGGGAGCTTGCCGGTGTCGGCGATCTCTGCCGCCAGCTCTTTCCGGTGGGCGAGGGTCATCACGCGACGCCGTCGGAAGTCTCCGTCACCTATTTCGGCTATCCCGAAGCACAGAAGAGCGTCGTCATGACACCGAAGATCGCCCCGGTCGGTCCGATCTTCGATGCGGAGGATTATCGCCGCCGCTTCCCCGACGGCCGCATCGGCTCCGATCCGTCGCAGGCGTCCGTCGAGGCCGGTGAGAAGATCGTCAATGCGGCGGTCAGGGCGGTGATTTCCGAGTTCAAACAGTTCGCAGCAACCTGACCGGAGGCTGCGTGAAACAGATCATCGACAGATTGCGCGGACGGAACGCTGCGGCCAATCCGATCCGCACGGTGCCCGGCATGGAGCCGGTCTATCGCGACCTTTTCCTCCGCGAACTCGCGCGTTGCGGCGTGGCGGACACGTTCTATCCCGTCGGGCCCGCGGCCAACCACAGCATGATGTATTTCATCGCGCGGGTTCTGCAGGATCACCGCTTCACGAGCGTCCTCGATCTCGGCGCCGGACAAACATCGATCCTCATCGACCGCATTCGGGGCGCGACGACGGGGGCATATTCTGTCCGAACCGTGGAACACGACCGGTTCTGGGCGGAGCGGATCGGTGCGCAGATCGGCCACGAGGTGATTGCCGCGCCCTTGGTCAGGCGGAATGTGCAAGGACGCGACATCGGCTGGTACGATTTGCCCCCTGCCATCTGGAAAGAGCCGGCCGATCTTCTGATCGTCGATGGACCGCCCGGCTATGACGAGAATGTGCGATACGCGCGCACGGGAGCTGTGGAAATTGCTGCATCTGTTCTGAAGGAAGATTTCGTCGTGGTCGTCGACGACAGCGAGCGGGTGGGCGAGTACGAATTGGTGCAGCTGCTCAAGGCGCTGTTCCGTGCGCGCGGCGTGGCGTTCGCATCTGGAACGCTGCACGCGTATAAATGCCAGACGATCCTGGCGGCGGGAAAATACCGGGACGCCGCATATTTCTGAAAATGGGGGCACATGATCAACCGAAGAGGCATCCTCGCGTCAGGACTTTCGCTTGCGGCGACGCAGGCGCTTGGCGAGGTCAAGACCGGCGGCGCGCGGATGATACCCGTCGGCGGCGGCCACAGTGTCTGGACCAAGCGGATCGGCCGTTCGCCCATCAAGGTTCTGCTGCTGCATGGCGGGCCGGGCTTCAACCACGAATATCTCGAATGCTTCGAGGACTTCCTGCCTGCGGCCGGGATCGAGATGTGCTATTACGATCAGCTCGGCTGCGGGAATTCGGATCATCCGAATGACGACAGGCTCTGGACCATCGCGCGTTACACCGATGAGGTCGAAGCCGTGCGCAAGGGTCTCGGTCTCGAAAACTTCATCCTCTACGGCCATTCCTGGGGCGGGATGCTCGCGATCGAGTATGCGCTCAAATATGGAAACCATCTGAGCCGACTCGTCATCTCCGATATGACGGCGAGCATTCCGGCCTATATCGAGCACGCCAATGCCATTCGTCATACGCTGCCTGCGGCCGATCAGGCGACGCTCACGAAATACGAGAAGCTCGGCAAGACCGACGATCCCGCCTACCAGGGCGTGATGAACAGGGTCTATGCCGATCATGTGTTGCGGCTGAAAGACTGGCCCGAACCGGTCGCGCGCAGCTTCAGCCACGCCAATCAGCACATCTACAACGTGATGCAGGGCCCGAACGAGTTCGTGATCACCGGCAATCTGAAGAACTGGGACCGCTGGAAGGACCTTCCACAGATCAAGACGCCGACGCTAGTCATGGGCGCGCGGAACGACGAGATGGACCCCGATCAGATCCGCCGCGAAGGCCGCCTCGTTCCCGGCGCGAAGACCTGGATCAGCACCAAAGGCAGTCATCTCTGCATGTATGACGACCAGGACGCTTACTTCGCGGCGCTGGTGCCGTTCCTCAAAGGCCAGACGTAGCGCACGTCCGGCGTATTCTCTTCGTTATTGGCGCCGTCGGTGAATTCGGCCGCAACGAAGCCGTGACGTTCGTAGAAGCGCCGTGCGCCCGCATTGGCCTGGAATGTCCAGAGCTGGAAACCTTCAGTGTGCTCTTTCATCACACGTGCAAGCAACGCCGTGCCCGCGCCGCCATTGTGATGCGCCGGATCGACATAGAGCTGCTCGAGCCAGCCGTCATACCAGCAGGCGAGGCCGATCATGCGGCCGTCACGCTCGGCGAGCCACACTTCCTTGCCAGCGATCAACCCGCGCACGAAGACGCGGTCTTCCTCCGCGCTGTGAATCTTGGGAACGAAGCGCATGCTCGCGAACGCTGCCGTGAAGACGCGCGCGGCATCTTCGGCATCGGCGAGCGTGGCGCGGCGGACGATCATCTGCCGTAGGTCTCCCCGAAGGCATAGCGCCAGACGAAAACTTCGCCGTCCTCGACGTCGAGGCGCGTACCGGTCTTTGCGAAGCCGTTTTCCTCCAGCACGCGTTGCGATGGAATGTTAGCAACGG
>Ga0157369_10009339_pt1 | contig 11217 bp, 7 predicted proteins | sample C25metaG_FD_113461 | JGI IMG/M metagenome (GOLD analysis project Ga0157369, IMG submission 113461) | Corn rhizosphere microbial communities from Kellogg Biological Station, Michigan, USA - C2-5 metaG | ecosystem: Host-associated > Plants > Roots > Rhizosphere > Soil | place: USA: Michigan... | reverse complement strand
CCATCATTCAGGCTTCTATCCTCCTGAAATGGTCAGCGCTTATATGAGAACCTATCAAGAATCAGGTTTGGAGTTTCCATACCCTAAAGATAGTGTGATCAACGGAAACCTTGCCTATATTTCAGTGCCTGCTATAGGTAACCTCAATCAGGAGGATTGGAAAATTTATGTGAGTGATTTTTACAAAAAGATTAAAGTGTTGGATGCTAAAAACCCCAAAGCCTGGATCATTGATCTGCGGGAAAACGACGGCGGGATGTTTTCTCCGATGTTCAAAGCAATCCAACCTTTTTTAGACCGTAAAAATGTAATCGGCTCTAAAGATAGCAGTGGCAAAACTAGTTATTATAAGAGCAAAAAGAATAATGTGCTTTTTGAAACCACTATGATCGCAACGATTGACGTTCCAGCAATTAACCTGAAAAACAAGAATATTCCTTTTTATATATTGGTGAGCAAGAAAACGGCAAGTTCAGGAGAATTTGTCACTGCAGCATTTGCGGGTCAGAAGAATTCGACCATAATTGGCGTGAATACGCAGGGGTTGACCTCAGACAATTCAGAGTTCAGATTGTCAGACGGTGCCATTTTAAAACTGACGACCGGTATTCTTGTTGACAGAAACGGAAAAGAATATAAAGAGATCGGAAAAGGCATTGCACCCGATATTTTAGTAAAAACAGGCAAGCTAGAAGATTATATCGCAGAAATCAAAATACGCTAAAAATTACTTTAATCTACTTCAGATTAAAAAACCTGTGATTGGAGATTGCAGGAAATTTTGACCTTTTCTATTCTTTATTTAATAATAGTCATCAGATCTGATCTATAATTTAATGAGACAAACGATTTTCCAGTTCTATAAAATTTAGCAATTTGTAATTCAATCACACGAAATGATTTATAAATACATAAGATGAATTAACCTATAGTCACATCAGGTAAATTGATTTATATCAAGAGAATCATAAAGATGAAAATTTTAATGAACTACAACTGCATCTTGTGAGGTTTCTGACTTTTTCTATGCAGATTACCATTCAGGCAGGCACAAGGAAAACTGCAATCAATTCCTTGAAAGCAATAAGAAAGAACATTGATGAAAGCTTGAAATATTTTTGCGGAGGTTCTGGAATCTCCGATCCCGGATACCCAAAAAGATTTTTTTCCGCAGAGACCACGGAATATATTTGCTATAGAAAATTAGGAGGCTCATAAGAAATGATGGTAGCTTGAAATATGATCTGCTTATGCAACAAAGACCCTCAATTATTGGTTGGGGTTTAGAATAATCACAAAGTATGTAGAGAAAAACGGAAAAGATTCCTGGAAGGATCTTTATATCCTAACAGCTAAAGAAGTCTTATTAAAAAGCGGATATGAAGATTATATTAAAAAACTTTAATTAGGAATCGGTAATGTTAATAAATATACTATATATCTATTTTTAAATTAATGTTAAATATATCATTACAAAATCATTGTCTAAATTAATCACTCAATTCATCTTTTCAGCAATTCATATTTTGGAGATTTCGGATTACTCAGATCCAGCATAATGTCATATACTCCTGCACTTACCCTTATATTTTCACCATCGTTTTCCAATTGTCTGTCCTGCTTATTATCACCATAACTTATATTCCAACCGTTGGCAAAACGAAATTTCATTTCTCCATCAGTGAGCTTTATATGTTGTAATCTCCAGATCGACCGGTCATTTTTGTCCTGGGTCATTTCTATATTGCTTCCCTCCCATCCACTTGAAGTCGCGGTACCTATTATTCCCCAAGTAGGAATGAAGCGTTCTGTCTTGTTAATTTTATTGTCCTTATAAACAATGAGATCAAAATCTTCGTTATATTCATTTTTTTGAAAGCCGAGGTAAAAACCGGTTTCTGGTGAATAAAAATAATTTTCACCTAGAGCTAACAATTCGTTTTTTTGCTCACCGGAAGGTTCAACAGCAAGGCGATGACCTGAAATTGTGATGTGTAAATTATGGTTATTTAATTTATAGTATCCTGTATACTGTACTAACATTTTATTGTCCACCAGAGTTTCCGTCGGCACTATATAAAATTTGTCAAAAAGAACTTCGAGTAATTTGCCTGTGATGAATCTCGCACTAACCTGTTCGGAATTGCTTAATACGACAATACAGATATCCTTGTCGGGGATCATAATAAAATTAGTTCTAAAACCTGCACCACCTCCACTGTGGCCTATGGTTTTATTTCCGTCAAAGTTTGATATGACCCATCCATAACCATAGTCATTTTTATAAATTGTAAATGCCTTTTTATAAGATTCGGATGTAAGAATTTTATGCTCCGTTATTCCAATATAATATTTATACACGTCTCCAACTGTAGCATAAATGGCACCTGCGGCAAATGGGCCAGGAGAATCATAAATCTCTGCTTCTTCTTTTAAGCTGTCGGACAATGTTACATAGCCCGTTGCTTTATATTTGCTGACGAGTTTTTTATAGTCCAGACTCGCACTTTTCATTTGCAGCGGATCGAAGATGTATTGCTTTAGGGCTTCCCCGTAAGGTATCCCTGTAACCTTTTCAATAATGAAGCCTAGAAGCCAGTAACCTGAATTGCTGTAGCTCCACTGTGTTCCAGGCGGGAAATCCAAAGGTTTTGACCTCAAAAAATCAACTAAGGTCTTTTCCTTGATATCAGGCATATTATAACCACGGGTGTAATCGTAAATTCCGGAGGTGTGGGTCAGAAGATTTTCAATGGTGATTGTGTTTCCTTCCGAAAATCCCGGATAATATTTTTCAAGCTTGTCCGAAAGCTTAAGTTTCCCTTCCTCTTCCAGTTTCATCACCAGCGTTGATGTGAAAGTTTTGGTAATTGAGTATAACTGAAAAACATCATCGGCGGAGAGCGACTCACCTTTTTTATCATTTTTGATTCCATACCCCTTTTGAAGAAGTATTTCACCCCGTCTCGAAACGAGAACTGCCCCATTGAATTTGCCAACATTCGTATAGGCTGAAACAAGTTCGTCCAGTTTTTCTGTAGCTGTTTTTTGGCCATAGGAATTAACTGCCAGTCCTGAGACCAGCAAAAATAAGAATGCTTTTTTCATTTTTTTAAAGTTTAATTATATCGGGTCCTGAAGTCTGTTAGTATACGCCGGGCCTATCGGAAGTTCAGCCGAGCCAGTCCATACACTTCTCCTTTTTATTTTTTTGATATGCCTGCGCGCCACAATATACGACCGGTGAATCCTGATAAAATCCATATTAGAAAGCAATGCCTCTGCTTCAGACATCGTAAGTCTCGAAGCTATTTTTTTATTTGCAGTTACAAAGACAACATAATTGCCTGCGCCTTCCGCGTATAGGATATCAGCGAAATCTAACCTTATCCTTTCGTAACCGCTTTTGATAAAGACCGATGTCGACCTGTCACTCAGACTTGTCTTGTGGAGTCCCAAATGAGTATAGGCCTTATTGCAAGCTTTTAAAAAGCGTGTCAGTGAAAATGGCTTTAGCAAATAATCGATGGCATCCAATTCAAAGCTTTCCACCGCATGTTCCGAAAATGCCGTAGTGAAAATAACCATCGGAGGACATTTAAGCAATCTGATAAACTCGATCCCCGACATATCAGGCATTTTAATATCCAGAAAAATCAGGTCTATATGTTCCTTTTCCAAGAAGCGTTTCGTTTCAAAAATATCTGTAAAATAACCGGAAAATTCGACCAATGTCACTTTTTCGCTCAAGCCCCGTATCACTTCCAGTGCCATCGGTTCATCATCTATTGCAATAGCCTTAAGCATTATTTTCAGATTTTAAATTAATAGTAAGCGTTACACTGAATTCCACATTATCTGATTTTATTCCAAGAACATAGTTTCTGGGATAGATTAACCCAAGTCGTTGCCTTACGTTTTCAAGCCCAATACCGGACTGATTTTTTTCGTGATCAAATTCCTGTTTTGCGTGAATACTGTTCTTAACCTTAAACTCAATGGTTGTTTCAATACATTCAAGCGAGACGATGACCCACGATTTTCTTTGATGGCTTATCCCGTGCTTAAATGCGTTTTCTACAAAAGGTACCAGCAGCATTGGAGCGATAAGCTTTTCGCATTCATCAATATCGAGCTCATGGCGGATATTCATATCAGGTGATGATCCTGTACGAAGTTTTTGAAATTCAATATAGTTTTGGAGATACGCGACCTCTTTTTTGAGTGGAATGAATTCCTGATTATTTTCATGCAGCACAAAACGCATCATATCACCCAATTTCTGTATCCCGTCAGCAGTATCTTCTGACTTTTCCATTAGTGCAACGCCATATAATGTATTAAGCGCATTGAATAAAAAATGTGGATTAATTTGTGAGCGCAGGAATTTGAGATCTGCGTCCGATTTTTCAGCCTTTGTCTCCAAATATTTCAATTGACGGATCAGCTTTCCTCGTTGATTATAGAGCAGCCAACTGGCCGGCGTTACAAAAATGATGAGAAATACACAAAATAAAGGCATTACCCAGAACCCATACAAACCTTCATTTATCAACGGCAGACAAAAAATCGACAGGATAGCTGCAATAGGAAATAATCGTAACACGATAATAGGAAGCGGTAGTGACTGATAGGATTCTACAGGAAAAAACCAGAAAATCAAATAAACCCAATAGAGCAATATTGGCGTTGCAAAAGCAATAAAAATTGTAAAGGTGCTATCCGTGAGAGCTATAAGCAGAAGTATAAGCAAATATAAAAAAATAAGAGGCAAGCAGGTGTTGCAAAATAGAACACGAAATTCACGATTGTTCCGAGGCCTTTCTAAAAATGCAATAAAAACTTCCCTGATCCCTGCTGAAACCAGCAAAAGCGCAATGATCACAAAAGCTCTGGTTAACCCGAAGAAAAGATCAGTTAGCGGATGGTTATTATATCCCAGCAAAGCTAATCCCTGATAACCATGATAGCTTATCAAATGCGGCAGTGCAAAATATGACAGTGCATTCACGCCAAGAGCTAAAACAAAACTGATCAGGACAAGGTAAATGACCAGTCTTATTACGACGGGGGAGATCATTTGCCCAAAATCAGTAAGTGTATTTTTTTTTAGTAAGGGCAGCAGTGTAAGGTTCACCAAAAAATAACACGAAAGATATAGCAAGATCACAGCAATTTTAGGCAACAATTCATTCTTCCAAAACACATAGGTTCTTCCTGATCCTAGGAAAAGTCTATGTATTTCCTGGTAGGCGGGCGTATCGGTAACAGCATTTGCCCTAATAAGGACAATGATTATTGCCATTGCCGCCCAAAGCGTAACAAAAGCCATCTCATATTCCCGCCATTTAATTTTCATTGAACTATTTTGAGCAAATATATAATAGTTTTATATGGAGAATTAAAAGATGTGACTGAAGCCCCCATAAATGTGATGAAAAATGATGATAAAAATATGAATTTATCTAAAATACTATTATTCCTAAGATCTTTATAAACATGCTAATAATAAATCAGTTTAGATTCCTACCGGAATGACAAACAAACCGTTAAAAACTAAGTAATTACTAATTACGGATATTCATAAAAAAATTAAAAATGTCCGAAACTGAACCCGTCAACAGTCATTAATTAAAGTTTAAACAATTTTAAAATGAAACTAGTTTTTACCACCGGAAAGGACGTGTCGTAAAATATCTTATCCAAGAACTGAATTACCGGATGCTGACTTTTAAAGATACCATTGAAAAGGTAGGAAATACAGCAACTGATAATGGTACAAGATCTACCGGAAAATTTCTTTCAATATTTAAATACAAAACTATTTTATTTTTCTGAATTCAATACTTTGAAGATTCGCTCCTGCTAATATAAACTCGGTGACCTCATTATTCTTATCATACATGAAATCAAGCTGCCCAAAATATTCTGTTGTCGAGTAAAAACTTGTAGGTTTTAATGGAAACAATTCAATATCGCCATTTAAAGGATGTCTTGCTATCAACTTATTTTTCTCAATAAGTAATTGATAGATAGTATTGAATTCTTCATTTCTATAAAACCCAACCAATTTATTTAGAAGCATTTCATCTGCTTTTGGAGGATCTAGATTTATTTGTTTTGCGGTATAGGTAAAATCAGCAATTCTAAGTTTAACTGATCCATTAGTAAAGGTTAAACTTGCAGTTGGAATAGAAGCAATCTTAAATTTATTGTCGCCCATTACCTGTAATTGCTCTTTACCTTTATGGTTATAGGTTCCCAGGTAAAGGTCTTTCCCTTTCGTTGATATTTCAAGATAATTTCCTGGATTAAGCTCATAAATTCCTTCAAATTGTTTCAGTTCTGACCGAGCATATATTATTTTTTGCGGCTTAACAGGAATTGTTTCTTGATCTTTAAGAAAGAAATCAATCAACTGATAAGCAATCAGCAAACCGTCAAAACCATGCCCATTTCCCAGTATGACAACAGAAAATTGTTGAGAAGGAACATGGAGGATATAGGTTCGATAGCCAACAGTGCCACCGCCGTGAAATACAATATCCAAACCTTTATATTTTTCAGTTTGCAGGCCCAGCCCATATTCTATGTTTGTCCCTGAACTTAATACTGTATTCTTTTGCATTGTATTATATAGCGCACGATCTCCTTGTATTGGATTTTGAAAATTGGCCGCCCATTTGCAAAGATCATCCAGTGTAGCATAAATATTGGATGAGCCACTGACCATTTGCCCGATAGGAAGCTTTACGAAAGTGTTGCCTTTTGGCTGGTAGGATTCCGCTTTATTTGGAATAATTTTATCCGGATCATCTATAGCCGCGGTATTTTTCATATGTAAAGGATTAAAAACATATTCCTTTGCTATCTGGCTGAAATCCTTATTATAAACTCTACGAAGAATTTCAGCAAGCAATGTAAAACCTGTATTATTATATTGGTATTGCTCTCCCGGGGGAAAATTGACATTTTTAATTCGCAAAAGAGTCTGTATTGCTTCATTATTGGTTACTTTAAATTCATCACCATAGCCCTGCAATTTCTTGATTTCACTAAAATTCGGTAAGCCATTGGTATGATTGGCCAATTGGCGGATTGTAATTTTATACGGAAGATGGTTCAGTTCCGGCAGATAAGTTCTGATGTCGTCATCTAATGATAACTTTCCTTCCCGCTCTGCCAAAAGAGCGATAAATGCTGTAAACTGCTTGGAAACCGATGCAATATTAAAAGCCGTAGAATCCGTTATCGGGGCTTTACTTTCCAGGTTGGCCAGCCCATAGATTATTTTTCCTTCTTTTACAATTGCAACAGCCATACCCGGAGTATTCGGTTGTTTATAAACACTCCATAAAGAGTCTGCTCTACTAATGGGATTTTTTTGGTTGGATTGTCCGAAACATATTCCAAAACTTAGTACAGAAAAAACGAACAAGGTCCATTTGATTTTTAGCTTCATTTTTTTAATTTTTAATGATGAAGCAAATCTGGAATTTTGTACTGATAAAAATATCCGGGTATCAGAAATCGGACTGTTTTTATTATGTAAAATCAGTCCGACTTAAAGTCGGACAATCTTAAACTATTGATTTTCTGTAATCTGTAGGCGTTAAGTTAGTTTCTTTTTTAAATGCGGTATAAAATGAAGATTTTGAGTTGAACCCCACTTCATACAATACTTCCAGTACGGTTAATTGAGACTGCTCTTTTAGAAGAATTTTTGCATCATTAATTCTAAACTCATTGATAAAGTCAAAAAAGTGTTTTCCGGTGTGCTGATTAATCAATAATGAAAGTTGCTTTTCGGGTAAATTAAATTGTTCTGCTAATTTCTGCAAGGTCAGCTTATCATCTAAATAAGGTTTTTGATCTTCCATAAATTGCAGCAGATTTTTCAATTGTTCAGGTTCTTCCTTCAGTTCATTTATTGATTTTACAGGAATCAGGTCTTTATTGATACCTGCAAACAAATTGGGCCGGTATAATGCGTTCAGTACAAACCAACTGATTACAAATAATACAAACAGGGAGGTGAAGGTGTATAAATAGGTATGAAGCGGGCTACTTTCTTCTACAAAGCCCCTGATGAGTACAAAGATATTTCCAATGAAAAAAAGAACAGTAGTTTGCAGCAACCATTTATAAGTGAGGTGATGATTACTGGAATAATTTTCCTGATACAATCTTCTGAAGTTCCTTAGTGCCAGAAATACAGCAATGATATAACAGTAATATTGAATGATAGAAAAATTATCAAATATCCGGTAATTCTCTTTTGAAACTCCTGATATACTGAATAAGCAAAAAAACAATAAAAAAGGGAGCGTATGTAAAAGATGTTTCTTATTAAGCTTGAAATTATAATAACAGGCAGAATTGACATATAAATAATAGAGGGGCATCTGTAGCAATACACTGGCGAATTTTCCTCCTTTAATTATTTTAGAATTTGGTGTTGATATAAACAAGCCAGAAAAATCAATGACCGATACAAGTAAAAAGGCAGCAAATAAATAATCCGGTAGTTTTCTTTTGGATTTTGCCGTAATCAGAAAAATACTTAAAAGTAAAAACAAAAAAACAATAATCTTACCTAAATCGTTGATAAATGCCATATTTTCAGTTGAATATTACAAAACTACAAATTATAGCATCTATCAAGATATAAATATGATATTTTGTAAAAACTTAAAGTATAGAAGATGGTAAGCAATCTGAAATTGAACTGCATTCGTTAGACGCATTGAATCGAATAAACTGTATCAACGTTAAATGAAAATTAACCTTCTTATAATTGTAATTCTTTACCACTATTCTTAATTATCAACCGAAGCAACAAAGCACATTGTATTTCAAATATTTAAAGGGCTTTATTATTCAATTCGTTTAAAATTCAAATGATAACTTTAAACTGCCTCCCAAAACCAAAGCATGTATTTCCCGTTAAAGAATTCAACAAAACCCGCAACGGTCTGAAATGGTGGGATGCCATCATTAAAAGCAAAGACCCCGCAAGCTTTCTCGTAGTCTTTGAAGATGGTGCCGCAGTGGCAGGTCTTATCGTTGTGATGGTATTGATGGGAATCAGCCACACTTTCCAGATCCCTGAACTTGATGGTCTTGCCTCGATCATTGTAGGATTGATACTCGTATTTGTGTCTTTTATCCTGGCCAGGGAAAGCAGAAGTCTGTTGATGGGTGAAGGAATAGCCCTGGAAACGAGAGAAAAGATTGCCAAACTGGCTGAGAAAGATGCTTCAGTGGTAAGAACAAAAAGTATACTCTCGACTTACCAGTCACCCGAGGAAGTTGTATTGATGCTTATCATTGATTTTGAGGAACACCTTGATACTGAAGAGATCACCGAGGCCATAAAGCGTATTCGCGAAAATATAAAAAAGGAATTTCCATTGGTTCATTTTGTTATTATTCAGCCGGAATAATTGATACAACAGATCTTTTTTTATTCTACGGAAAACCGTAAAAATTGATAGAAGGGCTTTATTACTTTTACAGCTATATATTTTTAACGATGGAAAAATTTAACTTTGTTTTCAATCTTGCTATTGATTTTATCATGCAGTGCTCCTTCCAAAAAGAATACACTTACATTCACCAAACAGGATTATAATGGGGAATGGCCGTTCTCTGTCAATGAGATTGAGATTTATTGTTCCGGATATAAAGAAATTTACGGAAGAACAAACGATGGTAAAATCTATGCTCTTAAAGGATCAGCGAAAGGAGCTTCATATAACGACCCCTCTATCAGCAAGGTTGAGGAGATATGGCTGGATGACCCCAAATGGACCGGTCTTAAGATCTCGTACGAGGATTTTATAACGCAGGGGCTGACCATTTGTAAGAATAAATAAATTAATCGGTGGTTAACAGGAAAGATATTTTCAATGTATAATTTTGAATAGTTATTCAAGATAACTCTTGTAGATTTGACTGAAAAAACTGTGTATTTTATATCCTCCTTTACTGTATTTCAATTTGAATCAATCAAATTATGCAGGCAAATGGACAAAAAATAGCATAAGTTTCAGATGCCAATACAGGTGTAGGTTTTCAAATCGCTGAAACCCTTTCAGATAACGACCATACTTTTATGCAGGTTTTCAAGCATTATTCTGAAATATAAACTGTTACCCTGTTCAAATAATAAACCCTTCATTCCTGAAGGGTTTATTATTTGAAAATGTTATTTTTTTGATTCTTCAACTGAAACTTTTCTAAAGTCTTTAAACAGCTTGCTTAGTTCAAGGGCTGATTTTCTTGATCTTGTTCCTGCTGCTTTGTTTCCTTTTTCTGATTGTTGATTCGCTTCAGTTGAAAATGCTTCAAATTCTGCATTGATCTTTTCGATAAGTCCTTTCATAATATTATAAAATTATATTGGAGGACAAAATAGTATTGCAAAGAATTATCAATGTTCTCAGATCAAGTTTAGCCCATTTTTTTTATTTTTATGAAAAATTAAACCCGATGAATTACCAGACATTTGACCCGCACCAAGAATTGAAGATGCTTGTCAAATGCTATTGGACAATGGAAGATTCGGGATGTGATCGACTTGAAAAGCAATCGATCATTCCAGATGGATGTATGGAAATGATCTTCCATCACGGAGATCTTTATAAGCAGTACACCTGTGATGGAAATATTGTGATCCAGCCAAGGTGTTTTGTTATTGGCCAGTTGACACGTCCTCTTGAAATAGAACCTACAGGTAAGACGGATATCTTCTCTGTCCGTTTCCATCCCTATGGTTTTTTACCATTAACTTCGATTCCGATAAAGGAAATGGAAAATACGGCAGTTCCATTAGAAAGACTTTTCGGTCGGGATGGGAAAGATATTGAGGAAAAAATATTAAATGCACATTCGGTAAAGGAAAGGATCAATCTGATCGAAATATTCTTGCTGAACAAGCTGGAACGTTTAGAAACGATCGATCATATTGTGAGATCAACGGTTAATACACTTTTAACGGGTAATGAGCAGATTTCCATTGATGAACTTTCCGTTCAAATCAATGTCAGCCGCAGGCAACTGGAACGTAAGTTTTATTTAGCCGTTGGAATGAGCCCCAAAAAATTATCAAAGATCCTCCGTCTTCAGGCAGCACTCCATAATCTGTTGACAAAGGGATTAAGTACCTTTACTTCTTTGGCCTATGAGAATGACTATTATGATCAGGCCCACTTT
>Ga0157369_10009335_pt1 | contig 11219 bp, 10 predicted proteins | sample C25metaG_FD_113461 | JGI IMG/M metagenome (GOLD analysis project Ga0157369, IMG submission 113461) | Corn rhizosphere microbial communities from Kellogg Biological Station, Michigan, USA - C2-5 metaG | ecosystem: Host-associated > Plants > Roots > Rhizosphere > Soil | place: USA: Michigan... | reverse complement strand
GGGCCGGTTCGTCGCGGCCATGATGATGACGCCCTTGTTGCTGTCAAAACCGTCCATCTCGACCAGAAGCTGGTTCAGCGTCTGCTCGCGCTCTTCATTGCCGCCGACCAGGTTGAACGCACGCGTCTTGCCCAATGCATCGAGTTCATCGATGAAGATGATGCACGGCGCCATGGACTCGGCCTGACTGAACAAATCCCGCACGCGCGCCGCGCCTACGCCAACGAACATCTCGACAAACTCCGACCCGCTCATGCTGAAGAAAGGCACCGCTGCTTCACCGGCAACTGCCTTGGCAAGGAGGGTCTTGCCCGTACCGGGCGCACCCACAAGCAACACGCCCTTGGGAATCCTGCCGCCCAGCAGTTGAAACCGCAGTGGCTCTTTCAGAAAGCTCACGATTTCCGAGAGCTCCTCCTTGGCTTCGTCAATGCCGGCAACGTCGGCGAAGGTCACGCCGGTTTCCTTCTGCATGTAGACCTTTGCCTTGCTCTTGCCGATCTCCATCAGCCTCCCGGCTGCGGAGCCGCCCATGCGCCGGATCAGAAAGTTCCAGGCAGCGAAGAGCAGCAGCGCAGGCACAACCCACGACAGGAGCGTGCTCAACCATTTGTTGTCCGGGCGGCCGACAAAGCGAACCTTGGCCGCTTCCAGCTCCTGAACAAGGGCTGGGTCATTCACGCGAAGCGTCTGGAAAGGATGATCGGCCTTGCCCGTGCGTCGGATGACCTCGATCTGCTGCGGCGTCAGCAATGCCTCGGCACCTTCCGTCGAGAATGTGCCGGTGATGTCCTGATCACCAATGGCGACGTCCTTGATCTTGCCCGCTTGCAGGAGGAGCTTGAAGTCGCTGTAGGGGAGAGCGTCGACCTGCCCGGACGTGAACAGCGTTTGGAACGCCAGCATGCTCAACGCAACGATGACGGCGTACCAGAGCGAAAACCTTTGCTGCTGCGGCTTCAAACTCTCTTTCACTTTTTCACCTTCGCATAGTCGCGCGTCAACCAACGTCCCGATCGAACCTTGATATTCGTGCGTGGGCCGGAAAGCCGGTTGATGCGGATCAACCAGCCCGCAAGTCAGTGTTGCCTTCCAGCAGAAAGGCCTGCATTGGCGCTATCGGTGGCGTGCGCGCGATGGCGGAAACAGTCTCCAGCAACCGGCCTGATGCCGGAAGAACACGATGACGAGTGGGCGCACAGATGTCGTCAGCTCTGCCCGCACGCAGCCGCAATCAACGCCGGGGCAATGCAGGCGCGTGATTCGCAGATGCGGTGTGTCGTTCAGGCCGAACCATTTGGCAATCAGTTCGCGCAACGAGGTGTCGTATTGGGGCATGGTGTTCTCCGGCGTCACGCGGCCCGTGCCTGTCGCAGAGGCCGTGCGGTCCGCCATTCGGCGCAAAGTGCCAGCCCCATCAGCTTGAGTAGCGTGCGCGCAGCCCGCGCGGGGCTTCTCAGGCACGCCTCCACCTGCACGCTGCGGCATTCTCCAAACAGGCACCACGAACAGAAGTGCTCGCAATTGTTGGTCAACAGCCGGTAGTTGCGCTCCCCGAGGCGCGAACACGCGCGGCGCGCGACTTCTTCGCCGTCGTAACAGGGGCGGCCTTCGCGCTGGATGGTCACTACAAAACCGCATGCAAAGCAGCTAATGGAAATGCGCTCCACCGGCCCCCGGCGCTGGCGGCGAGAGAAACCGGCGTAGTGAATCACCTGTCCGTTGCCAACATAGATGCCGTGGTGTTCGTATCCATCGCGTTCTGCGACAAGGTGCGCACCAACAGGGAGCAGCGTGTCAAAAGCAGCGAGGTCGTGAGAGTCATTCCACTGGGCGATGCATTCAACGTTCTGGCTCATGGCGCGCTCCGCGTTGTACTGGCTGGGCGTTGTCGTGTTCTGGGGGCGATTCGACAAGACGCTGCGTTGCTTGTTGGCGTGTCCCCAGTATTGGCAGCGCACTCGCCGGCGTCATGCAGGCTGCGCTGAGAATGCTGTCGGAGCTGCGGATTTCCATGTCAGGAAAGCCTGACACGGCGGCCGACACCGCGGAAGCGGTGTGCTCGATACGAATCTCCTGCCCCCCGCACCGCGCTCCTGTGCGCCGCCGTTGATCTGCCGCAAAGCGCTCTGGCACTGTCGTGCCACGATGAATCTGCTGGCCCCAAGATCCCCTGGGGCCAATCATCAGGAGGCAGTCATGAGTCAGCTCAAGCGTTATGACCCGTTCGCCATCGAGCCGGTCGGCGACATCTTCCAAGGGCTTCTGCGCTCGTTCCGCGGGAGTATGGATGGCGCGCTGCCGTTCAAGGTGGACGTGACGGAGTCCGACAAGGCATACAGCGTTGTCGCAGAAATCCCAGGTGTGAAGAAGGAAGACATCGAAGTAACGGTCGATCGCGGCACCGTCATGATCTCGGCCAAGGTGGAACGCAATTCCGAAGAGAAGGAAGGCGAACGCGTCATCCGCAGCGAGCGCTATAGCGGAACCATGCAGCGCATGTTTACGCTGGATGCTGCGGTTGATGAAAGCAAGGTCGATGCGGCGTACGAGAACGGACTGCTGCATCTGACGCTGCCCAAGAAGGACGCGTCACCACAGCAGCGCGTCACGATTCGCTGAGCATCGGGGAGCGTGGCATGCGGCTGCAATTTCTCGGTGCGACCGACACGGTGACCGGCTCGAAATACGTGCTTGAGAGCGGCACGCGCCGTGTCATGGTCGACTGCGGGCTCTTTCAGGGCTACAAGTCATTGCGCCTGCGGAACTGGGACAAGCTCGCTGTCAACCCGCACCAAATCGATGCGGTCGTGCTCACGCATGCCCATATCGATCACAGCGGCTATCTGCCGCTGCTGGTCCGCAATGGCTTTCGTGGCCCGGTCTATTGCACGAAAGGCACGGCGGAACTATGCAACATCCTGCTGCCTGACAGCGCCCGGCTCGCGCAGGAGGATGCCCAGTACGCGAATGCGCAGGGGTTCTCGCGTCATCATCCTGCATTGCCGCTTTATGACGAAAAAGACGCTGCCAGGGCATTACGCCGCCTGCATCCCATCGACTACGGCGAGCGCTTTCCGGTGACCGATGGCGTGGAAGCCGAGTTCCACCGGGCAGGGCACATCATCGGTGCGGCCACGGCGACGTTGTTGACGGAGGGCCGCCGCATCGTCTTCTCTGGCGACCTGGGGCGGCAGGTCGATCCCGTGATGCGGCCACCTGAGCCCATCGCGGAGGCCGATACCTTGCTGGTCGAATCCACCTATGGCGATCGCGTGCATCCGGAGGGCGACCCGCTCGATGCACTCCAGCAGGTTGTGCAACGGACGATCGGGCAAGGCGGCACGCTGCTGATTCCTGCCTTTGCGGTGGGGCGTACCCAAGAGCTTCTGTATTGCCTCTACGTGTTGATCCGCGAACATCGAATTCCGCATGTGCCGATCTATCTCGACAGCCCGATGGCCGAGCTGGCGACCGAGGTGTTTGCACATCATGTTGACGATCTGCATATCGGAGCGGCCGACTGCCAGGCCGCTTGTGCGTTGGCCATTCCTGTGCAAAGTCCTGAACAGTCGATGCACCTGGGGAACGATCGCGCTCCCAAGATCATTCTTGCGGCAAGCGGCATGGCAACAGGCGGGCGGGTGCTGCATCACCTGAAGAGCTTTGGCGGCGGCAAGCGCAACGCCATCCTGATGTCAGGCTTCCAGGCGGCCGGCACACGAGGCGCCGCCCTGCTGGCCGGTCAACGGGCGCTACGCGTGCACGGACGTGAGGTTGCCATTCGAGCCTCGGTTGAGCAGATTCAGAATCTGTCCGCCCACGCGGATGCCAATGAGCTGATGAGCTGGTTACGGGGCTTCACGCGTCCGCCACGGCAGACCTTCGTCGTGCATGGCGAACCGGCCGCCAGCGACGCCTTGCGCCAGCGCATCGAGCATGAACTGCAGTGGCCAGTCCGCATGCCGGAGTACCGCGAGTCCTACGATCTGGAGGGGGCATGACCGCACCAGCCGTTGCCCTGGAGCCGCAGCGTGTGCTGATTGCTATGCCGGGCTGCGACGCCGCCACCATGCGGCTTGCCATCCCGCTGAGCGCGGAGTTGGGGCATGCCGCCGTGAGCCACTTTCCGGATGGTGAATCCTACGTGCGGCTTTACACGCCCGTGCACGGCGCTGAAGTTGCCATTGTCTGCACACTCGATCATCCCGACGAGAAACTCCTGCCACCGCTCTGGCTGGCGATTGCCGCACGCGAGGGCGGGGCACGCCGGGTTGGCCTGATCGCCCCGTACCTGCCGTATATGCGGCAGGACGTCGTCTTCAATGCGGGCGAAATTCGCGCCGCAGAACACTTTGCCGCCCTGCTGAATCCGGTCTTCGACTGGCTTGTTACGGCGGATCCGCATCTGCATCGCATTTCGCATCTATCGAATGTGTATCGCATGCCGACGGTCGCCGTGGAAGCCGCACCTGCCATTGCCGCATGGATTCAGACCCATGTACAGGCGCCGTTCCTGATCGGGCCCGACGACGAAAGCAGGCAGTGGGTCGAGCATGTGGCCGGCATTTGCCAGGCTCCATGGGCAGCGTTGGCCAAGACGCGACACAGCACATGGCACGTGGAAATGGCGTAGTTGCCAAACATTCCACCACGGTGCGTGCCCGTACTGGTGGACGACATTATCTCGACGGGGCGCACCATGCTCGCTGCGGCAGCCTTGCTGCAGCATGCCGGCAAACCGCAGCCGGTCTGCATTGGGGTGCACGCCGTGTTTGCCGCCGACGCCTACAGCCGGCTTTGCGCGGCCAGCACGGATGTCGTCACGTGCGACACCATCCCCCATCCCTCGAACCAGATTGCACTCACAGAGCCGCTGGTCGACGCCGTTTCACGCATGTTTGATTTACCCCTGGCTTCGAGCAAGCAGATGCTTGTTTGATCAGGGCGCTTTCGTCTCTGGAGGCCATCATGAAACAGATCAGGTTCCTGCCTGACGACCCGACATACTGCGCAGCAGGGCCGCGTCTGCAATGCCGCGCTTCGGTCGATGGCAGCTCCGCAAGCTATGCAATCACGGCCGAGGCCCTTGAGGACCATTTTGGCGCGCGCTCCTGCCAGTCTGACGATCTGCTCAGTGCATTCAAAGTGCACCGCGGTCATATCGAAGATGTCGCACGCATTCTGTTCGAGCAAACAGGTTCCAAGGAGATCACGCTACACAGCGGACACTTCCGTTTTGCAGGCTGACGCGCATGTCATGAGCACGATCTCCATGCCCTCGGCTGACGTACCCGTCGCGCCGCCGGGATGCCTCAAGTTCAAGGCGCTTGGCATTGACACGTGGCAAGAGCACGTCATCTACATGCACCCGGACAGCGCGATCTGCCGGTCGGAGGGCTTTACAGCGCAGGCCCGTGTGGAAGTCCAGATCGGGCAGCGATCGACGATCGCCACGCTGAACCTGGTCGGGTCGGGGCTGCTAGAGAAGCATGAGGTGAGCCTCTCAGCCGCCGCGGTCGATGCGTTGATGGCGCGCCCAGGGGACGAGGTCTGCGTCAGGCATGCGCCGTCGCTCGAGTCGCTGCGCGCCTTGCGGGCCAAGATCTACGGTGGGCATCTGGACGCCAGGCAGTTGCACGAGATCATTGCGGACATCTCGAACGAGCGCTATGCCGACGTCCATATCGCGGCCTTCCTGAGTGCCTGCGCATCGGGCCGCATGACCATCAAGGAAACCATCGACCTTACGCAAGCCATGGTCGACTCGGGCGAGCGGCTGCATTGGGATCGAGCGGTCGTGGCAGACAAGCATTGCGTAGGCGGTCTGCCCGGCAATCGCACCAGCCCCATCATCGTTGCCATCTGCGCGGCGGCGGGGCTGCTGCTGCCCAAAACGTCATCACGCGCCATCACCTCGCCAGCGGGTACCGCCGACATGATGGAAACGCTCACCCGCGTCAACCTCACCGCAGCCGAGCTGCGAAGCGTCGTAGGGCAGGTTGGGGCATCGCTCGCGTGGGGCGGGGCGTTGAGCCTCAGCCCGGCGGACGACGTCTTGATTCGGGTGGAAAGAGCGCTCGATGTCGACAGCGACGCACAGCTGGTGGCGTCCATTCTTTCCAAAAAGATTGCAGCGGGGTCTACCCATGTGTTGATCGATGTGCCTGTTGGCCCGACGGCCAAAGTTCGCAGTGTCGAAGACCTCGAGCGCCTTGAAATGCTGCTCAAGCGTGTGGCCCAGGCGTTCGGGGTGCAGGTGCTGATGGTGCGCACGGATGGCGCGCAGCCCGTTGGCCGCGGGATCGGCCCTGCGCTGGAAGCAAGAGACGTTCTGGCCGTACTGCAGCGCTCGCCAACGGCGCCCTTCGACTTGCGGGAACGGTCGTTATTGCTCGCCGGCGCATTGCTGGAGTTCTGCGGCGCAGCGGTTGCCGGAACGGGGCTCGACATGGCAACCGGCCTGCTGGATAGCGGTGCCGCATGGCGGAAGTTCGAAGCGATTTGCGAGGCGCAAGGCGGCTTGCGCATCCCCGGAGAAGCGGTTTTCCGCCGCGACGTCGTTGCTGAGAAAAATGGCATCGTCACCAACATCGACAACCGTCACCTTGCCCGCATCGCAAAACTTGCGGGCGCACCGATACGTCAAGTCGCGGGGGTGGAAATGCATGTGCGACTGCGCGATCAGGTGAGCGTCGGACAACCGCTGTTCACGATACATGCACAAGCCTCGGGCGAGCTGGAGTATTCGTCGGCATATGCGTTGACGCATGCTGTGGTCGGTCTGTCTCCGATGGGTGGTTGACATCAAGCACCAAACGAAAGGCACATTGCTTTACAATCCACACATGCCACGTGCGACCGCAAGCAACTCGCTTCGGGCAATGCTGTTGTTGACCATCGTGTTGATGCAACTGCTAAGCCCGCTTCTGCACGGCCATCTCGGAACACCGAAACAATCTGGCCTGCACGTGCACACCGCACTTCCTGCTGCGGTTGATTCTCATTTCCAATCCGTATCGTTTGCTCATCGTCCTCCTATTGAGGAGTCGGTCGCCATTGGCCTTCATGACTGGGCGTTGACGAGCCAGGAACCCTTCGAGGTGGATGTCGAGCCTGCCATTGGTCCGGCGGATCTTGGCGCATTTCTTTGGGCAGCCGCGGCAGCTGGTGTATCTGCGCTGACCTTCCTCCTGCTTGCGGCGCTGGCTCGCGCCGCTGTATTTCGTCCCGCCTACCGGCCCGCGCCCGTTCGAGCGCGGTGGCGCGATCGCATCAATCGGCCACCTCCGGCCCAAGCACCTCCGCTGCAATCCTGATCCGTACCCGGTTGACGGCCGGTGTGCGCGTTGCTCTGCAACTTGTTGACCTGCAACAAGCCTTTAGCGTCTGCATTGGCGATGATGAATGTGTCAGAAGCGCTGTCTTTTGGCGCATTTCGCACGCCTAACGCTACGCGGCGGTAGCAACTCCACGTTCCATTGGCCCTCCACCGTAAGAGCTTGTCGTTCGCAATGCATGGAAATGCTGGGCGACGGTTGATCTTGAGGTCGCCCGCGTATGCGCGGCAATCAGAGGTGGCGTCCGTGGCGTTGCCTCCGAGGATTGGAGTCAGGCATGTCTTTCAAACGAATCGTCGCGGCCAGTGCGTGTATTGCGCTGATCGCGTTTCCCCTTGAGCAGGCCGCTGCCCAAGCAGGCACCCAGGTGGTGCCGCTATCGGCTGAGCAGGCGCGCTCCCTCGGCGTGCGTTTCAGCCCGGTCGCCGCTTCTTCAGGGTTGGAGGTCGGCACGCATGCGCGTGTCGTGTTCAAGCCGGATGCGCAATATGTGGTAGCCGCCCCATACGCGGGCATGGTGCCCCGGGTGTTGGTGTCGGTCGGGCAAACCGTCCGGGCAGGCCAGCCGCTGGCCGGTTTTTTGAGCCCGCAGCTCTTCGAAACCAGCCGCGCACTGACGGAAGCCAATTCGCAGGCGCATCTCGCGCAGCAATCGCTCGCGCGCGACAAGGCGCTGTACGACGACGGCATCATCGCTGCAAGCCGCTGGCAGGCAACACAGGCGCGGGCCACTGAGGCCGGTGCCATGGTCAAGGCGCGCAAGGCAGAGCTGGCCTCCGCAGGCATTGCATTCAGCGGCGCGGGTGGTGAGGCGCAATTGGTTGCCAGCCGTGGCGGTGTGGTTTCCGAAGTCAACGCCGTTCCGGGGGCGCGAGTCGACGCGGCGGCACCGCTTTTCAGGATTGTTGATCCGGCGGCGCTGGAGCTGGACCTGCTCGTTGGCCGCGACATACCGGTGCCTGCCACAGGCGACCGCGTCGAGATCGCACAACGCGGCGCCGGCGGCACCGTCATTGGTGTTGCGCCTTCCGGCGATGGCACTGCAGGTGTGCGTGTTCGCGCATCGCTGGAGCGACGTGGAGACCTGCGTGCCGGGGAGAGCGTCAACGTCACGCTCAAGCTGCGCAGCGCGGCCAATGCAAACGCTCCTGGCCTGCTGCGGGTTCCTGTGGCCGCGTTGGTCTATGTGCGAGGCGTGCCAGGCCTATTCGTCGCAACCGACAAGGGTTTCCGCTTCCAGGATGTCGCAGTCGCCAGTACAGACGACGCCATCGCCGTCGTCCGTGCCAACCTGCCCGCCGGTACACGCGTGGCAGTGACAGGAGTCGGCGCGCTCAAGGGCTTGCTGGCGGGAGAGCAGTGATGTTGCCCCGCCTGATTGAGTTCTCTTTGCGCCAGCGCGTGCTGGTGCTGATTGCGGCTGGCGTGCTCGCTGTGGCCGGCGTGTGGGCGTATCTGAACCTGCCGATCGACGCGTTTCCCGATATCTCGCCGACGCAGGTCAAGGTCGTGTTGAAGGTGCCGGGCATGACCCCGGAGGAAGTCGAGCAGCGGGTCTCCACGCCCATCGAGCAGGAGCTGCTCGGCCTGCCGCACAAGACGATCGTGCGCTCGGTGTCCAAATATGGCATCAGCGACGTGACCGTCGATTTTGAAGAGGGCGTAGACGTCTACTGGGCGCGCCAGCAGGTGTCGGAGCGTCTGGCTGGTTTGGCACGCGATCTGCCATCGACCGCCGTGGGCGGTCTGGCGCCCATCACCACGCCGTTGGGCGAGATGTTCATGTTCACGGTGGAAGGCGATGGCTATTCCCTGGCCGAGCGGCGCCGCGTGCTGGACTGGGTGATCCGGCCAGCGCTGCGCACCGTGGCAGGCGTAGCCGACGTCAACGCCCTCGGCGGCGAGGTGCGCAGCTACGAGGTGACGCCTGACCCCGCCCGGTTGCGAGCCCGCGCCGTCACCCTGGAGCAACTGCGTCAGGCGCTGGACGCCAACAATCGCAACGACGGGGCAGGGCGGCTGGACCGCGGAGACGAGCACTGGGTCGTGCGCGTGGAAGGTGGCATACGCGGGCTGGACGATTTGCGTGCGATTGTCGTGGTGCCGGCGCAGAGCCCGAATTCCGCCCCTGCGGTCACGGTTGGCGATGTTGCGACCGTGCGGCTGGGCGAGGCCACCCGCAACGGCGCTGTCAGCAAAGACGGCAACGGTGAAGCGGTTGAAGGGCTGGTGCTGGGCCTGCGCGGCAGCGATGCCCGCAAGCTGGTCGAGGCGGTGCAGGAGCGGCTGGACGCGCTAGGGCCCCAGTTGCCAAAGGGCATGTCGACCCACGTCTTCTACAACCGTGGCGAGCTGGTAACCCGTGCGGCCAACACCGTGGTTCGCGCCCTGATTGAGGCCAGCGTGCTGGTCGTCATCACCTTGTACGTGTTCCTGGGCGGGGTACGGGCTGCCCTGGTCGTGGCGACCACACTGCCGCTGTCGATGCTGGCAACCTTCCTTCTGATGCGCTATGTGGGTCTGACTGCCAACCTGATGAGCCTCGGTGGGCTCGCCATTGCGCTGGGCATGCTCGTGGACGCAGCCGTCGTCGTGGTCGAGAACATCGAGACGGCCATGGCGCGCGCGCAAGACCACAAGATCGATCCTGCGCTGCGCGGTGCGGTCATCCGCCATGCAGTCGCAACGGTGGCGGTACCGATGCTGTCGGGCGTTTCGATTATTGCCATCGTGTTCTTGCCGCTGCTGTCGCTGCAAGGTCTGGAGGGCAAGCTCTTCGGGCCTGTGGCGCTGACCATCGTGCTGGCGCTGGCCTCGTCCGTGGTGATTGCCTTTACCGTGGTTCCGGCGCTCGCTTCTTTGCTCTTGCTTACGCATGCAGATGAGCCGCCCTGGCTGATGCGAAAGGTCGCGAGCGGTTTTGCGCGAATCCAGGCGTGGACGACCACGCATCGCCGCATGGTGTTCGGCCTAGCCGGGGCGGCGTTGGCGCTGGCCGTGGTGTTGTACATGTCGGTCGGCAAGACATTCATGCCGACGATGGACGAGGGCGACCTGATCGTGCAGTTGCAGAAAGCGCCGTCCGTTTCGCTCACGGCGTCGCTGGACATGGACCAACGCGTGCAGCAGGCACTGCTCAAGGAGGTGCCGGAAATACGCTCGATCGTCGCGCGCTCGGGTTCGGATGACCTTGGCCTTGACCCGATGGGCCTGAATGAAACCGATACCTTCCTGGTGCTCAAGCCCAAGGATCAGTGGCGCGGCAGCAAGGAAGACATCGCGATTGCGATCCGGCGCGTAATGGAGCGCTTCCCGGGCGTGATCTACGGCTTCACGCAGCCCATTGAGATGCGTGTCTCGGAGATGCTGACCGGCACACGTGGTGACGTTGCCATCAAGCTGTTTGGCAGCGACCTTGCCGCCATCGACGCAGCCGCGCAGGCCATTGCAGCCAAGGTCCGCACCATTCCGGGCGCGGCAGAGGTAATTGCCCCCAGCAACAGTGGTGTGCAGTACCTGAAAGTGTCGCTGGACCGCGCAGCGGTCGGGCAGGCCGGCTTCTCCGGCGACACCCTCCAGGCGCAACTGCGCGCCCTGATCGAGGGCGACCGGATTGGCGTGGTGCCTGAGGGCATCGTTCGCACGCCGCTGATCTTGCGTGGCGGAGCAGGCTTGCGGCAGGCGCCCGAAAACCTGACCAACCTTCTGGTAACGGCACCCGACGGCAAAGCATGGCCACTCACCTCTCTGGCACGTATCGAACGCGTGGATGGGCCCGTGCGCATCAACCACGAAGACGGCGCCCGGTTTGCCGTGATCCAGGCCAATGTTGATGGTCGGGACCTGGCGGGTTTCGTGCAGGAAGCCCAGGCGGCAGTC
>Ga0157369_10009333_pt1 | contig 11219 bp, 5 predicted proteins | sample C25metaG_FD_113461 | JGI IMG/M metagenome (GOLD analysis project Ga0157369, IMG submission 113461) | Corn rhizosphere microbial communities from Kellogg Biological Station, Michigan, USA - C2-5 metaG | ecosystem: Host-associated > Plants > Roots > Rhizosphere > Soil | place: USA: Michigan... | reverse complement strand
ATTACAATTATCATCTAACATTCTTCAACAATATAGCAGTACTTATAAATTGAACGATGGAATGATGATAGAAATGAAAACAAAAAATGGTTCATTAACGGCTACGGCAGGCAATAACACCCTTACGTTATTTGCCGCATCTGAAATTGATTTCTATCTCACATCCTCATTCTTTAAAATTCATTTTATAAAAGATAATAATGAAAATGTTTCAGGGTTTGAGTTAGCCCGTTACGGGTCAACCGAATTTGCTAAAAAGATTAAATAAAATCACGATGAAATTTACCGGAAAATTTTTTACAGTTTGTTGTTGTTTGATTGCAACAAACTATGTAAGCGCACAGGTGAAACTGCCGCAGTTTATAAGAGACAGCATGATTCTTCAACGCGACGCAAAAATCAATATTTGGGGCTGGGCTTCAAAAGGGGAAAAGATAAACGTACAATTTAACGGTAAGACCTATAAAACAAGAACAGGTAACGACGGCAAATGGATGTTGCAATTATCGCCGATGAAAGCCGGCGGTCCGTTTACGATGGAGGTTTCCGGCAAAAACAAAATCACTTTGCATGGTATACTGTTGGGTGATGTTTGGTTGTGTGCCGGCCAATCAAATATGGAGCATCAAATGAAATTACATGCCGTAAAATACCCGGAGGAGATTGCTAATGCTGACTATGCCGAAATAAGACAATTCAAAGTTCCAAACGTAACCAATTTAGTAGCTCCGCAAAACGATTTACGAAGTGGTTCATGGAAATGGGCTGACTCAACTAATGTTAAAGATTTTTCGGCTGTTGCTTATTTCTTCGCTAAAGATTTGTATGAAAAATATCATGTCCCCATCGGTATTATCAATGCAAGTTGGGGCGGTATTCCTATTGAAGCAATGATGAGTGAAAAAAGTTTACAATCGTTTCCAAACATTCTTGCAACTGTTGAAAAAAATAAAGACACGGCTTATGTGAATGAAACTAACCGCAAAGCTTTTGCTGCTATAAGTTCAATGCCACGTCCTGAAGATAAGGGCATGACCGAAAAATGGTTTGAACCTTCTTATACACCCAAAGAATGGCATCGCATTGCTGTTCCGGGGTTCTGGGAAGATGAAGGTGCGAAAGGACTGAATGGTGTAGTTTGGTATCGCAGGGAAATTGATGTGCCTGCGTCTATGACTCGTGTGCCTGCAAAAGTATTTCTCGGTCGTATTGTAGATGCCGATGAGTTATATATTAACGGAATAAAAGTTGGAACTACCGGTTACATGTATCCGCAGCGCCGGTATCCGGTTCCTGGCGGAGTTTTAAAACCCGGAAAAAATCTCTTTGTAGTTCGCGTTACCAATAATTTTGGAAAGGGCGGCTTTGTGCCGGATAAACCATATGAATTAATTGCCGGAAATGACACAATTAATTTAACCGGCTATTGGCAGTATAAAGTTGGATCAATAAATACTCCGCATCACAGTTTTGGCAGCTTTGGCATTTCGCTACAAAACCAACCGACAGCATTGTATAATTCTATGATTGCCCCTTTAGTTGACTATACAATCAAAGGTTTTGCATGGTACCAGGGGGAATCCAACGCAGACAGGCCCAACGAATACGCAAAATTGCAACCTGCGATGATCAGTGATTGGCGCAGCAAATGGCAAGAGGGTAATCTTCCCTTTCTGTTTGTTCAACTTCCTGGTTTTATGGATTACAATTATCTGCCTTCTGAAAGCCAATGGGCAATGTTCAGAGAAGCGCAGGCAAAATCATTATCGCTTCCCAATACAGCAATGGCAGTTGCGATTGATATTGGTGAATGGAATGATATACATCCCGATCGCAAAAAAGAAGTTGGCGACCGACTTGCATTAGGTGCAGAGAAGATTGCGTACGATGAAAAGATCATTTACTCCGGCCCGTTATACAAATCACAGGTAATTCAAGGCAGCAAAATAATTATTTCATTTACTAACACAGGAAGTGGTTTAACAACGAATGACAAGCAAGCGCCGGCTGAGTTTGCCATTGCCGGCGCAGATAAAAAATTTGTATGGGCACAAGCAACGATTGATGGTGATAAAATAATAGTATCAAACGACGATGTGCCCGATCCCAAATATGTTCGGTATGCCTGGGCAGATGACCCGGTTAACCCAAACTTAATTAACAAGGAAGGTTTGCCTGCAGCGCCTTTCAGAACGGATGAATAATGCAAATCCTTAAGACAAAGTTTCTATATAATGCGACCAGCACGGCTTCCTATAAACAAATGTTGCCGGCATTCCTTCCAATATCGGGCCCTTCTTGCAACCGGTTGCGAATTCAATTTCGTCTATCCTTCAACGGAGCTAACATTATTTGAGTAATTTTTAAAGGTATATTATACTTAACAGATTGTTGCAGTAACTATCCGGGCAAATTATCAAAATTAGCTATTGCCCTGAAACCTACATGATCACTGTAATTGAGGGCGGTGAATCAGAAAGGCATTCACCAGCACCAGGTTCATCGGCAACAAGTAGCGATGTCGGGTGTTCATAACGCACTTGTAAAATTATGCCCTTGATTAGGAACTGTAAGGAAATCGCTTATCAAAAAAATTTCGACTCGTTTTTGTAAAAATTTTACAATCGTTTTCCGTAGAATACTACTTAGCGTATTGAAGATCTATTTACAAAAAGACAAAAATATTAAAGTGGCAAAGTGTTGACAATATTCAATTTGGCAGCGTATTATAGGGGCATACTCACAATAAAATATATTTTTAAGCTACATTCTTTAGAAACAAAAGCGATCGGCCAAACGAACAAATTGGGGATAATTGTCAATATTGTTAATAAAAAAATGTAATCGGTTTATTTTTTTTGAACAATTTTCCATAATTTCATCAAACATTAACATTTAAATCAACTTTTGCGTATGAGAAATCTAACAACTAGCTTTACGAAGCAGGTATTTTCATTAATTATTTTCCTATCCCTTTCATTTGTAGTTACCGCCCAAAAGAGAATTTCGGGTAAAGTAACCGATAACAATGGGAATCCTATTCAAAAGGCATCGGTAGTGGTTAAGGGAACACAAACCGGTACCGTTACAGATGCCGATGGCAGCTACAGCCTCACCGTTCCGGTCAATGCCAAAGTCCTCCAGTTTTCTTCGCTTAATATGGCCCCACTGGAAGTCATCCTTGGTACTCAAACAACAATCAGTCCGTCGCTGAAACCGGTCGAGACTATTCTTGGAGACGTTGTAGTGGTGGGTTACGGAACCCAAAAACGCACTTCAGTAACAGGTGCGGTATCAACCGTAAACAGCAAAACAATATCGGAACTCCCCGTTGCCAGCGTACAACAAGCGCTGCAGGGTCGTGTACCTGGCCTTTCGGTAACGAACAACGGAAGCCCGGGAACAGAACCACTTGTTGCCATACGAGGGATCAGTTCTATATCCTATGCGTCTAATCCGTTATATGTTATAGATGGATTTCCTACAGGGGACCTGGCAACCTTCGACACAAGGGATATAGAATCAGTGGATGTTTTAAAAGATGCATCTGCCGCGGCCATTTACGGGTCGAGAGCTACGAATGGCGTAATAATGATTACTACCAAAAAAGGCAAAAGAGATGGAAAATTGCATGTGAGCCTTGATTCTTATTATGGAACGCAGGATGTAACAAAAAGACTCAGCTTACTGAACCCGTCACAATTCGACCAGTATGCAATCGCGTACAGGGGAAGCAAGGTAGGCCGACGAGTGGATCCCTGGGTTAATACGCCCATATACCAGGGTGCTTCCACGACCTACGGCAATAATGTTACTGATTGGCAGGATGCTTATTTTAAGTCAGGCGCTATGACGCAAACCAATATAGGTTTGAGCGGTGGTAACGACGTGTCCCGGTTCTATACTTCTGCGGGCTATTTTGACCAAACAGGCACAACGCCTACGGTGGGATATAAGCGTTATAATTTCCGGATTAATTCAGAACATAGAATCAGCAAAGTCTTCACCTTTGGTGAGAATCTTTATGCGGCGTTTGCCAACCAGGCTTATGATAATAATGAGACAGGTACGCGGTCAAATTTGGTTAACGTGATCAAAATGATGCCTTATATGCCAGTATACGATCCTACTACTTCCGATGGGTTTAGGGGCGTAAACTCTGTGCTGGACGGTGGTGATCCAACCAACCCTATAGAAGATGCCAAGGTGAAAAATCCCGGCAATAGAAGAACCGCAAAGATTTTAGGAACCGCTTACCTGGAAGTAAATTTTACAAACTGGTTAAAATTCAGGTCAACCTTTGGGATTGATTATTCAAACGGGCTGGATTATCGATTCTCTCCCATTTTTAATGATAGCGGTACAGTTGCAGGCTCTAATGCAATATTGGCGACTATCACAAATAACAGGGCTATTTCTACTGTACAATTATATACACAGCAACTTACATTTGACAAATCTTTTGGTGATCACCATGTTAACGCAATTGCAGTTTATGAATACCAGGGCCAGAAGATCCGCAACGAGAATGCGAATGGCAAACAGGCGTCAAATCAACTTCAGACGCTGAATAATGCAAGTAATACCTTCGTTCAAACGCTCATAGCTGAAAATAGTATTATATCCTATATTGGTCGTATTAATTATGACTTTAAAGGGAAATATTTACTGAGCGGCGCTATTCGTCGTGATGGTCTCTCGGTTTGGGCGCCGGGTAAAAAATGGCAAACGTTTCCATCAGGGTCTATAGGCTGGAGGATTGACCAGGAAGAATTTATGAAAAGCATGCCTAAAATTTCCGAGTTGAAATTGCGGGCTGGATATGGGATCACCGGTCTCAACGGTACAAATCTGGGAAATTATCCCTGGTTGGTTAGTGTTAATGCCAATAGTGCTTACTATCCTTTTGGTAATACAATCAACAGTGGCCCTGCCTCGTCAATCCAGGCTCTCGGAAATACAGAGTTAAATTGGGAAAAAACAAAGCAGTTGAATATAGGCCTGGATTTGGGTTTACTGCATAATACATTCACTTTATCGGCTGAATATTATCAACGTAAAACAGATAACCTGATATTAGCTGTTCCTCTTCCGCCGTCAGTTGGATATTTGACCACCACTGTAAATCAAAATATTGCTGCTATGAAAAATAATGGCTTTGAATTGCAGTTAGGTTACAATGACAGGCATGGTGATTTTCAATGGAACGCTTCCGGAAACATAAGTATAATAACAAATAAAGTGCTTTCTTTAGCACCAGGGGTAGCAAATATTGAAGCAGGTTCTGATGTAGACCTCACAGAGGGGTACAATGTCACCAACACTGCGCCGGGGCATGCTATTCAATCCTATTATGGCTGGGTTGTGGAAGGCATTTTTCAATCACAGGATGAAGTTAGCAAACATGCCACTCAGGCCGCAGGAACGGGTCCCGGGGATATTAAATTCAAAGACTTAAACGGTGATGGCGTTATTGACAATAAAGATCGCACATTTTTGGGCAGCTTTATTCCTAAGTTAACCTATTCATTAAATGTTGGAGCAAATTACAAGAATTTCGGATTGTCGGTATTCTTTCAGGGAGTACAAGGCAACAAGATATATAATGCTTTGAGGACAACCACAGAAGGTATGGTTCGTTTCTTTAATGCGGGCACAAAAGTACTAAACGCATGGACGCCTACTAATACGAATACTGATGTTCCCCGGGCTATATCTTCTGATCCAAATCAGAACGCACGCCCATCAAATCGTTTCCTTGAGGATGGTTCTTATCTGCGCTTGAAAAATGTCATGTTAAGCTATACAATTCCAGACAAATCGTTACAGTCCATCACAAAAGGAATTGTTTCGAATTTCAAAATATATGTCTCAGCTCAAAATATCCTGACATTTACAAAATATACTGGTTTCGATCCTGAAGTTGGTAACAGGGCGCCTGGCTCTTCATCATTAACCAATGGTATTGACTATGCCGTGTATCCTCAGCCAAAAGCTTACCAGGTAGGAATCACTGCAAATTTTTAAAAAAATAAAGTAAATTTTTTATGAAAAATAATATTATGAATCGAAATATGAAAATGCTGATTATTGCGATTATCGTGGGAGCGGCCACGATAGTTGCCTGCAATAAAAAGCTAAATACAACTGATCAAAATAATCCTACCACTGACAGTTATTTTAAGACTGCCGTCGAGCTCCAGAATGGCGTAGATGCTGTTTATTCCAGTTTGCGCGCCGGTAACCTCGTCGGCCGTGAATGGTTCTTCACACATGACATGAGGGGCAGTGAAACCGGCGCCGGTGGCGCCCAGTTGGAGCAACCGAGAGCGGAGCTGTTAAAACAACCTGCCCCCTCGCCCTCTAATGCGGTAATGACCAGCGTTTGGAATGGCACTTACCAAATGATTAACAGGGCCAACCTTGTTATTTCAAAAGCGCCGGATGTAACCGACAATACAGCACTTAGAGATGTTACTGTTGGAGAAGCCGAATTTTTAAGGGCATGGGCGTATTTTGAACTTGTAACTATGTGGGGTGATGTTCCTCTTTATACCGAACCGGTTTCATCTGCTACAGGCTATAAAGCTAAGTCTTCCGCTGCTGACGTATATTCCTTAATTATTAGCGACCTGAGCGATGCAGTTTCAAAATTGCCGGCTACTGCCGCTCAACAGGGACGGGCAACCAAAGGCGCTGCAAACGCTCTGTTGGGAAAAGTGGAAATGCAAAAAGGTGATTATACTTCCGCTAAACAAGCGCTTTTGCAGGTTTACGGCAAATACAGCCTTGTGCCTAATTTTTCGGATAATTTCGATGGCGATGTTGCAATTGGAGGTTCCCAGGTAAATGGAACCGAACATGAGTTTAATTCAGAATCAGTTTTTGAAGTTGCCTTTTTTGATAAAGGAGATGACAACTTTAACTGGGGCTACACGGGCGAAGGTGCTACGGCCGATGCAAGCATAATGCGCAGCCAGGAGTATGGAATTGTTTGGGGCAATGTCGTGCCTTCCAACCAAATTCTTGATGAGTTTGAACCTGGCGATCCACGTTATAAATATACTTTCTATGAATCCGGCGATAAGATTTTAACGTTGGGAGGAACGGCCGCTGGTGTTGCGCTTACAGAAGATGGAATGAATGTAGCGCAAAGTGACCACAACGGGGTGATGAAGAAGAGGGTATTTCGTAAATATTCCGTGCTGGACTGGACTGATGATGGCTTTCATCCTGACGGTATTAATCAAAGAGTGATACGCTATTCAGATGTGCTCCTGATGCTCGCTGAATGCGAAGCTGAAATTGGCACTCCCGCCCAGGCAGCAAGCTACATCAACGAAGTACGTGCAAGGCCCGGCGTAAATATGCCCCCGGTGGTACTAACTACTCATGACCAAGCGATAGCAGCTGTGATGCATGAGAGAGCAGTAGAGTTAGCAGGCGAAGAAGTTAATAATATTGATATGTTAAGGTGGAGAGCTAAAGGTTATTACCCATCAATCAGGCCTGATCCAAAACCTGGACAGGTTGCATTATTTCCAATTCCGGCAAGTGAAATTGCCGCCAATCCTTTACTAAAATAAGTTGGTATAATTCTATTACATAGAGGCTATTTGTATAGCCTCTATTTTTTTGCCTCTTTGTACCTTGAAATGACGGTAGTGTAAGGTAATCGATTTATTAAAAGTATAACTTGCAATTGCATGAAAGCGAGACTTGATTATTGGACTTATTTTGCTTTTTTTACATTGATTTCTTTTTTGACTTCGTGTATTCACAAGCAAAAAGACACTCTATATACCCGGCTCAGCAGTGCAGTATCGGGTATTCATTTCAGCAACGATGTTCACGATAGCGATTCTTCCAGTTCTTTCATTAATGAGTTTGGCTATATGGGCGGCGGTGTGGGTATTGGCGACTTTAATAATGATGGGTTAAAAGATATCTTCTTTTCCGGAAACCAGACAAGCTGCCGGCTTTATATTAATAAAGGGAACAACCAGTTCGAAGATATAACTGAGAAGGCAGGCCTTACCACGGATGTTTGGTGCACCGGGGTTAGTATCGTTGATATTAATAATGATGGTTATGATGATATATATGTTTGCGTGTTTGGAAAAGACCTGATGCACCGGGCAAAAAATCTTTTATTTATTAATCAGCACAATCTTACATTCAAAGAAGAAGCTGCAGAGTACGGGCTTGCAGATATGGGTAATTCTACCCAGGCAGTTTTTCTTGACTACGATAAGGACGGTGATCTTGACATGTATCTTGTAAATTACCTGCTAAGCAGTAAAAACGGAAATACGATCTTTCCACGCGACAGAAGCGGAAGGTCGCTCGCCAATGACAGGCTCTATAGAAATGACGGGATTGTGCCGGGTATGAACCACCCGGTTTTTCATGATGTAACCCTACAAGCAAATATCAAAGAAGATGGTTATGGGCTAGGCGTCACCGTTAGTGATTTTAATAACGACGGATGGCCGGACATTTATGTGGCCAATGATTTTTTGAGCAATGATGAATTGTGGCTGAATAATCGGAATGGAACGTTTACCAATACAATAAGTGAATCACTGCAACATCAGAGTTACTCCAGCATGGGAGCTGATGCTGCTGATATAAACGACGATGGGTTGCCCGATGTTGTTACACTGGATATGCTGCCAGAATCCAATGAACGGAAAAAAACATCTTTTTCCTTCATGAATTATGAAAGGTACCAGGCTGAACGTGAAATGGGTTATGAGCCGGAATTTATGCGGAACATGCTTCAACTAAACAATGGCTGTTTTAAATCAGGAGACACCAGCATTCCTTTTTTCAGCGAAATAGGACAGTTGGCAGGAATTGAAGCTACTGACTGGAGTTGGAGTGTGCTATTAGCAGATTTCAATAATGATGGCTGGAAGGATATGCATATTACGAATGGCATTGGCCGTGATTTTATCGATGAAGATTTCCTGGCGTTCAGCAATAAAATATTTAGCAGCAACCAAACAAGACAAGAGCAGGAAAAAACAATCCGCGAAAAACTAGCTTCGCTCAACCATGTTAATCTTCCCAATTACTTATACCTCAACCAGGGTAATTATAAATTTACTGATGCTTCAGAAACCGCTGGCATTAATCAACCAGGCATGTCGAACGGGGCTGCTTATGCAGATCTCGACAACGATGGAGATCTTGACCTCGTGGTAAATAATATTGACCAGGAAGCCTTCGTGTTTATCAACAATACAAATCAAAAAAATAAACCACGGCAAAATAATTTTTTAAGCCTGCGTTTGCAGGGAGATAGTTTGAACACAGGTGCATTTGGAACAAAAGTTTATGTATATGATCATGGAAGGATACAAATGCAGGAAGAAAATCCGGTCCGCGGTTATTTTTCAACTGTAGACCGGCAACTGTTATTCGGCCTTGGTAAAAACGATCATGTTGATTCACTTGTAGCCATTTGGCCCGATAATAAAAAGCAAATCATCAGGGATATTCCTGCCGATACATTCCTGGTTCTCTCATGGAAAGATGCAACTCTACAACAGGTCACCACAATCACAAAACCGGCTCAGTTATTTTCGGATGTTACTGACGCTTCCGGCATTTTATACCAACATCATGAAAATATTTTTAATGATTTTGCTACGCAGGTATTACTACCGCACAAATATTCACAGTTAGGCCCGTTTATAGCGACTGGTGATATTGATAACGATGGACTGACAGATTTCTTTATCGGCGGAGCTTTTAATTTTTCAGGAAAAATATTTACACAACAACCTGCACAAACATTTATTTCAAAAAATCTTACAGACAGCATCAAGATGGAGGAAGATATGGGCTGTGTTTTATTTGACGCTGATGGTGATGGAGATCTTGATTTACTTGTTACCTCAGGGGACGTTCAATATGAAGAAAATTCTCCTTTTTATAAACCGCGTTTATACCTGAACGATGGAAAGGGAAATTTTAAATTAAGTCCCAATGCCATTCCTGAAAACGTGAGAACTATAGCGGGCTGTGTAACCGCGGGCGATTATAACGGTGACGGACAACCGGACTTATTTATCGGTGGAAGAGTTTCCAAAACGTATCCATTATCTGCCAAAAGTTTTATTCTGCAAAATAATAAAGGCATCTTTACAGATGTAACCGCAAAAGTTTGCCCCGCATTACAAAAGGCGGGCATGGTTACTTCAGCAGCGTGGACAGATTTTAATAATGATAAGCAGGTGGATCTTGTGATTGCGGGTGAGTGGATGCCCATAAGATTCTTTAAAAATAATCACGGAATATTAAAGGAAGTAACCGATTCCACAGGGCTCACGCATACCAACGGTATGTGGCGCAGCCTGATTGCTACTGATATAGATAATGACGGAGACATCGACCTCGTAGCCGGAAACCTAGGTCTGAATTGTGAATACCAGGCAACTCCGGCTGAACCAATCCAATTGTTTGCCTCAGATATAGATGGCAATGGCACTATAGACCCTATTATGTTTTATTATATAAAGAATAAGGAAGGTAAAAAACAATCGTTCCCCGGAATCAGCCGCGATCAGTTTGCTGAGCAGGTACCTGGCATAAAAAAGAAATTTCTACTTTATAAAGATTACGCTAACGCAACATTCGATGATTTTTTTAGCGGAAAATCCAAAGACAATATGCTGAAACTTCAATGCGATGAAACACAAAGTTGTTGGTTCGAGAATTTAGGCAATGGAAAATTCAAACAACATCCTTTACCCATGGAAGCACAATTTGCACCGGTAAATGCCATCATTTGCAACGACCTGGATGGGGATGGTTACAAAGATCTCATGCTCGCAGGGAATGATTATCAGTCAGACGTGATGACCGGGAGATACGATGCTTCGTATGGTTGTTTTTTGAAGGGCAGCAACAAAAAAACATTCACAAGTGTTTCTCCTGTGCAAAGTGGTTTTATTATAAAAGGAGATGTAAAAGATATGGCACTTATCAAATTAGCGAATGGAGAAAAATTAATACTCGCCGCTGTTAACAACGATTCAATGCGGGTATTCAGGGTTAATAAGAAATAATTCTATGCGGGGTTTTTAGTAAACTGCAGGTAGTTGATTTTAATATTTTATAACTCATTTATCTTATCCCGGTAATAATAAAAGCACATGACAACTAAGTTTATCATATCACTATTGTTCAATTATAATGACAGAAAATTT
>Ga0157369_10009322_pt1 | contig 11224 bp, 12 predicted proteins | sample C25metaG_FD_113461 | JGI IMG/M metagenome (GOLD analysis project Ga0157369, IMG submission 113461) | Corn rhizosphere microbial communities from Kellogg Biological Station, Michigan, USA - C2-5 metaG | ecosystem: Host-associated > Plants > Roots > Rhizosphere > Soil | place: USA: Michigan... | reverse complement strand
GGGATTTTACGTTGAAGCAGATGGTTTCTTTGCCGGTGAAGGCGTCAAGGTTGCCGCCGATGGAGTCCATTTCGCGAGCGATGTGCTGGGCGGAGCGGGATCGGGTGCCTTTGAAGACCATGTGCTCGACGAAGTGGGAGATCCCGTTGATCTCGGGAGCCTCACATCGGGAGCCGGATTTGATCCAGACACCCATGGCGACTGAACGGAGATGCTCCATGCGCTCGGTCAGAACAATGAGGCCGTTCGGCAATACAGTACGGCGGAGATTTCGCTGAGGTGTCATCGTTATTCAGTCGGACCTTGATTGTAGGCCAAGTGGACGCAGAACGGGTGCCCGAGCACCGGCCGTGGTTGAGAAAAAGTGGAGCGGTTTATGGAGAGATCGCGGAGGGCTGCAAGGGATATAGAAAAGCTCTATGCTGGGACCAGCCGTGACCGCAAACCCACAACTGTTCCCATTAGACGCTACAAACAGGGCTGGCGGCAGCCTGCGAACTTTTTTTGGCCTGAATGTTGCTGAACTGGGCGAGGCCCTGGGTGCGATGGGGGAGCCAAAGTGGCGTGGGCGCCAGGTGGCGGAGGCGATCTATCGCCAAAGGATTGTTGATGTTGAGGGGATAACCACGCTGTCAAAGGCGCTCAGGGAGAGGCTGACGGAGAGCGGCTGGCGAGTAGGGCGGCCGCGGATTGTGCAGGTGTTCACGTCAGCAGATGGGACGGAGCGATACCTGGTGCAGGGGCCGGCGGATGGGCTCACTGTGGAAACCGTGTGGATGCCCAAGGGGGATGGGGGCGAGACGGGAGACACGGTGGGGGAGGAGTCCGGAGGCGGCGCAGGGGAGAGGGCTGGGCGGAGTTGGGGGCGGGCAACGATCTGCGTTTCGAGCCAGGTGGGGTGCGCGGTGAATTGCCAGTTCTGCCTGACGGCGAAACTGGGGCTGCAGCGAAATTTGACGGCGGGGGAGATTGCGGGTCAGGTTGTGGCGGTGCTGGACCGGCAGGGCGTTGAAGTGGGGAAGGATCGCGTGAACCTGGTGTTCATGGGGATGGGTGAGCCGTTTCTGAACTACGACAATTTCATGGGCGCGGTGCGGCTGCTGGTGGAGGAGGTCGGGCTGAGTCCGCAGCGGATGACCGTGTCGACATCAGGGATTGTGTCGGGCATCGAGCGGTTCGCAGAAGAGCCACAGGAGATCAGGCCGAAACTGGCAATCAGTTTGAATGCGCCGAACGATATTGTTCGCAGCGAGGTGATGCCGATCAATCGCAAGTGGCCGATTGAGGCAGTTGTGGATGCGGTGCGCGGTGTGAGGCTGCGGGCGAAGGAGCGCGTGACGTTTGAGTACGTGCTGCTGGGCGGCGTGACGGATCAGCCGAAGCATGCGGCGGAAGTGGCGCGGCTGGTGCGGCGGACGGGGATGCCGGCGAAGGTGAATTTGATTGCGTGGAATCCGGGGCCGGGGATTGCGTATTCGACGCCATCAGAGGATGCCGTGGAGACGTTCAGGAGAGCGCTGGGGGCGGAGGGGATTCCGGTGTATCTGCGAAGGCCGCGGGGGCGGGACATTTATGCGGCTTGCGGGCAGTTGAAGAGGACGGTGGAAAGCAGGGAGTAGGGAGTAGGGAATAGGGAATAGGGAATAGGGACATAGGGACATAGGGGCCAGAGGGACATAGGGGCATAGGGTGGGTGGTGTTCGATTTAACCGCGTGTTTGTGGCTGGGGTCGTTGCGCCGGTGGCCTCGGTTGTTCTGTACATGGTTGTGTATTCGGCGCTGACTTCGGCGAGTCGCGACGTGACGCGGGACTGGTTGTTTCGGCTGTCTGTATCGACGCTGGCGATGTTGCTGCCGGGTATCTTTGTCATTGTTCTTGCGGTGAAGCAGTCGCGCCGGATGCGGCTCAATGTGCTCGCGAAGGTGGGTGTGGCGATCGCGGTGCTGGGAATGGGGCTCGCCGCACGGCCGTTGATGGATGGCATTCTACGGGGAAAGCAAGAGCGCAATATGGCCATTCATGATGTGGCTGCTCCCTTGTTTGAGATTGCAGATATCGAAGGGCACTCGTATCGTCTCAGAGATCAGAAGGGCAAGGTCGTGCTGATCAATCGCTGGGCTACGTGGTGTGGTCCGTGCCGGGTTGAGATGCCGGAACTCGAGCAGCTCTACAAAGACCGAAAGGAACAGGGCTTTGTGGTTTTTGGGCTTTCGGACGAGCAATTGGCGACGCAGAAGAGATACCTTTCGAAGATGCCAATTTCCTACCCAATGTTGACGATGAGCAGCGGAGTGCCTGAATTTTATCGCGACATCGTACATTTTCCAGCGAGCTTCCTGATAGATCGGGAGGGTCGTTTGCAGCCCGTTCCGGCCACCGAAGATCCGTTTGTAGGGATCAAGAGCGAGGTCGATCGGTTGCTTGGGCAAAGTAGCCGGAACCAGCCTGAGGGGCGTTAGGAGCGCTAGTCCGAACGTGGTTTGACAGTGCCGCAGGAGGGGCTTTTGTAGGTTGAGCTGGATTCGAGGGTCCACTCGATAGGTTTGGTATCAGCGCCTATCTGCATGGATCCGGTGAAGTGGACTTTGCTTTTGCTGTGTGCGGAGTCGGTCCATTTCGTTTCAACCGTGCCTTTGCCATGCATGGGAGCGCCGCAGGTGAGGATAGCCGTCATGCCGCTGGGGCGCTTCTTAATATTGCTGATCTCGCACCCCGCGTTGGCTGTGGGTTTGGGGCCGCTGTATTTGTCGAGATCGGCCTGCGTGAAACACACCTGGGTGGAGTGCGGCGCACCGGATTGGCGCGGATCTTTCATACTCTCGGGAAATGGGGAGTGCTGCCAGGTCATCTTGCTCGTGACTTCGTAGAGCCCGGCTTTGGGCGATTGAGCCAAGGCGAGGATGGCTGCGCCGATGAGGCATGGGATGGCTATGAAGAAGGAAGTTTGACGCCGCATGATTCTCCGCGCACGGCGAGTGGCCCGCGCTAGCTCAATGTACAGGGAATGGCCTGCGGAAGAAAATGCGGCAGCCGATCGGTGCACTGAGGTTTGTGCTGGGCCTCACTGCTGAGTACTTCAGAATTCGTGCTTGATGAAGGGCGGAGGTGAGCTGGGATGCGTCAGCACAAGGAACCGGAGCCTTATCACTGGCTGGCGGAGTACTACGACGAGGTGTTTTCGCCGAACTGGGGGCCGATGCGGAAGGTGCGCCAGAAGGTGCTGAAGAAGGTCATGCCGGAGGTGAAGGCCGCGTGCGATCTGGCGTGCGGGACGGGGGAGACAGCGCTGGAGTTTGCGCGAGCCGGAATCGATACGTTTGCTGTGGACGCATCGCCGACGATGTGCAAGCTGACAAGGGAGAAAGCTATGCGAGAGCGGGTGGCGGTGCAGGTGGTTCCGGGAGACATGCGGAACTTCCGGCTGCCGCGCGAAGTGGACCTTGTGACCTGTGAGAGCGATGCACTTAATCACGTAGGAATGAAGTCGGATCTGCTGCGGGTGGCAAAGGCGGTTGCGAGGGCGCTGCGGCCGGGCGGACATTTTCTTTTTGATGTGAACAACGCACTGGGCTTCAAGAGATATTGGACCGGGAACGTGTGGGTGGAGAAGCCGGGAGTGCTGGTGGTTATGCGGAATGGGCACAGCAAAGATGCACAGCGCGCATGGAGCGATGTGGAGTGGTTTGTCCAGGACGGCGAATGCTGGCGGAGACACCACGAGAGGGTAGAGGAGATTTGCTGGTCGCGGAGTGAGATCGAGCGGGCGCTGGGCCGGGCTGGGTTTGCATCCATGCGGGTGTGGGATGCGGCGCCGTTCTTCAGGAATTCGATGGTGACGCGGGGGTGTCACACGATTTATCTGGCGCGGAAGAGCCACTCATGATGGAGCGAGTTCTTGTCAGGAAAGGTTTGTCGTTTCCCACCCTAACCGCAAGAGCGGCGGTTAGGATGGGGCACCCAGAATTGTTGTGAACGGAGAGGCCGGGCCTGAAGGCCTCGTCTTTTTTATGCATCGAATTCATGGGCCTAAAGGCCACTGCTCCATCCAGGGGCTGAAGACGCCTTTGTTACGCCTGAGTTGCGATCCGAAGTTTTAAAGGCTGTTGGGGGATTTGCTGTAGCCGAGGGCGAGGAGGGCGCCGGTGACGCGGTTGGCGGCGTGGCGGACGACGGTGTCTTCGCTGGCGAAGTTTCCGGCGATGCAGCGGACACCCAGCTTCTCGATGCGCTCGATGTCGGCAGCGATGGGTGAGGCATTTTCGGCAGCGTAGCGCGCGAGTGTGTCTGGCGAGAATTGCGCGGTGTTAATGATGGCGTAGTCGAAGATGGGCGCGCGGGTGTGCTCGTAGATGCGCTCGATGTGCTCAGAGGCGGTGAGGCCGAGGCTTTCGTTGGCCTGGGTCATGAGATTGCAGATGTAGACGCGGACACCTTTGGCTTGAGCGAGAGCGGTGGGGATTCCCTGGACGAGCAGGTTGGTAATGAGCGAAGTGTAGAGGGAGCCAGGGCCGACGGAGATGAGATCGGCGCGCTCGATGGCCTCGAGAGTTTCGGGCATGGCCTCAGCGTCAGACGGATCGAGTGTTAATTCGGCGATGCGATGTTTGCTGGCGGTGATGTTGGTTTCTCCGCGGACGATGGAGCCGTCTTCCATGCGAGCGACAACTTTGGCATTGGAGATGGTGGCGGGATAGATGCGGCCGCGTGTGGCGAGGATTTTGGAGGCGAGCTGGACGGCGTGGGCGAAGTCGCCGGTGATTTCGGTGAGCGCGGTGATGAAGAGGTTTCCAAAGCTGTGGCCGCCGAGGCCGCCCCTGGTTGTGAAGCGGTGTGTGAAGAGCTTTGAGAGCAGGTCTTCTTCGGCGCTGAGGGCGACCATGCAGTTGCGGATGTCGCCGGGGGGAAGCATGTTGAAGTCCTGGCGGAGGCGGCCGGAAGAACCACCATCGTCGGTAACGGTGACGACGGCCGCGAGATCGGAGATCTGGCAGGACTCGGGTGCAGGCCAATCAGGAAACGCCACGTGAGAGCGGAGTCCGCGAAGCAGGGTTGAAAGGCCGGTGCCGCCACCGATGGCTACGACGCGGAGAAGAGTGGAGGGAAGGGCCGGCGCCTGCTCACTTGGATCAGACGGACCGGCATGGGTAGGAATGGCGTTCGTTTGCGGAGCGAGATTCGAACTGGGGGTCACAGAATGCCTGAGAGCTGGATACGGTTCCTACGGAAGTTCAGGATACAGCAACTCCGTGAAGCGAGGATCGTCGGACATGCTCTGGAAGTCGTTGTCGGTGCGAGCCTGGAGACGATTTTTAGGATTGAGCTCGATGGCCTGCGTGAGGCTGTCGAGGCAATCCTGGGTTTTCCCGGTAATCGCATAGAGAAGCGCGAGGCCGTAGTGAGCGAAGTCCGCGCCGGAGTCGTCGGCGAGAATGCCCTTGAGCTGGTTGGCAGCTTCTTCGAAGTCGCCGGCGTTAATCTGCGAGACAGCGTAGTCGTACCGTTCGCCGGGAGTAAGGAATGCGAGACCCTTGCTGTCGAGCTGTTTTCTGCAGGTCTGGATATACATTTTGCAGCGTTCGACGATCTCGGGTGGGGCTGAGGCCACAACCTTTTCGAAGGCGGTGATGGCTCTCTCAAACTTGCCCTGCTGCACGAGTTGAACGGCGGCCTGGTATTGCTGTGCGATGGCAGCCGAAGCTGTGCTCGAGTGGCTGCCGGGCCTGGCAACCGGTGGGGGAGTTTTCTTGCGGCTTGCTGCCGCGGTTTTTGTATCTTGCGCCATGGTTTGACTGAATCCGTTCTGAGTAATGAGAGATTGTTTGTTATGGCTCAGTAGGAGCTTTGTGATTCAGAGTTCTTGCACTCAGGCCCTCTTTATACCGGTAACACCCTGATACGTCAATGGGTGGGAATAAAGACGGCGAGTTGCCGCAAGCTCTGTCGCGATGGAAAGGTCATGTGTCATGCGGGTGAGTTGCGGTAAATAGCGGGGTTGAGGGATGGGTCGTTGTACATCTTGAGCTGGCGGTAGAGTTTGAAGCGGCGGGTTCCGGCGAGGGTTTCGCGCCAGAGGGCGTCGAGGCAGCGGGCCAGGTCGGCGCGCTGCTCTTCAAGGATAGCGAGGCGGGCGCGGTTGCGCTCGGTGTGTTGGGGTGAGGCGTCGCGGCGTTCGGCTTCTTCGCGTGTGTGGTAGATCTTGAGCGCCAGGATGGAGAGGCGGTCAATGATGAGGCCGGGAGATTCAGAGTTGAGCGGGGCCTGCTGCCTCGGGAGATTTTGAGGCGCGAGGCAATCGAGGAGGGTGCGGTCGAGCTGTTCGGCAAGGTCGTTGCGGAGCTGGTTGGTCGAGTCGATGCGGCGTTTGACGTCGGCGAGCTGGGCGTCGGTTGCGCCGGGGGTGCGGGCTTCGTCTTCAATGTGCCAGAGGTCGAAGTTGGCGCGATGCTGGCGGGAGACGAGGGCCAGCCAGGGGTCGGCGGACGGTGAGTCGGCGGGGCTTTGCGGCGAAGCGTGCCATGTGCTTGTGGTCTGATCGTGCAGCTTTAGGATTGCTTCGGCCGAAAGCATCTGGCTCCTGGAGTGAATGTGCAGTGTCTATGGTAGAACTATCGTCACCCATGCTCCAAATGCAGAACGGCGGCAGGACGGCGGAGGGGAAGATGGTGCAAGCGATCGATCGGTTTCTCTGTATCGCCAGCTACGAAAAAGGACAGGAGTTTATGCGGCAGTGCGCGGAACTCGGCGTGAGACCGACGCTGCTGACCGTGGAGAAACTGCGCAATGCGTCGTGGCCACGCGAGGTGCTGGAAGACGTACACCTGCTCCCGGATGACTACTCATTGGTGGACCTGATGAGGACGATCTGCTGGATGTGCAGGGGGCGGCAGTTCGATCGCGTCATTGCGCTGGACGAGTTCGACCTGGATGCTGCGGCGAAGGTTCGCGAGCACACGCGGATTCCTGGGATGGGCGTGACGTCGACTGCGTATTATCGCGACAAGCTGGCGATGCGGACTGGGGCGAGCGAGTCGGGGTTCCTGGTGCCGCCGTTTTGCCGGGTGCTGAACTATGACGAACTGCGCTCGTATATGACGCAAGTGCACGGACCGTGGCTACTGAAGCCGCGCGCGGAGGCTTCGGCACTGGGGATCAGGAAGATCTACGAGCCGGAACAGCTTTGGCGGACACTGGATGAGCTGGGCGATCTGCAGACGAATTTCTTGCTGGAGCAATTTGTGCCCGGCGATATTTTTCACGTGGATTCCATTATCAACGAGCGCAAAGTTGTGTTTTCGGTCGTGCACCAGTACGGGAAGCCACCGATGCAGGTGATGCATGAGGGCGGCGTGTTCACGACGCGTACGGTGGACCGGCAGAGCCGCGAGTGGAAGGAACTGAGTTCGCTGAACGCGCGCCTGGCGCCGGACCTGGGAATGGCGCGCGGCGTGACACATGCCGAGTACATCCGAGCGCATGAGGATGGGCGGCATTATTTCCTGGAGATTGCGGCGCGGGTGGGCGGAGCATTCATTTCGGATCTGGTGGAGACAGCGACCGGGATCAACCTGTGGCGGGAGTGGGCGCGGCTGGAGATAGCGGCTCTGCGAGGGGAAGCGTATGTGCTTCCTGAGTTCACGGAGAACTACGCGGGGAGCGTGCTGTGCCTGGCTACGACGGCAGAGCCGGATACGGGGACGTTTGATGCTCCGGAGATTGTGAAGCGGATGAAGAAGCATCATCACGCCGGAATTATCATGTGTTCGGAAAACGCGGGGCGGGTGAGGGAGCTGGTGGATCAGTACAGCGCGGAGTTTGCGCAGCGGTTCCTTGCGGCACTGCCTCCGCCGGAGAAGCCGACGTCCTGACTTGTGGATTTGCAGAGTAGAAGGCGCGGCTATCCTATGCCCCAAGGAGAAGCTATGAACCTGAATGAACATCCGGAACTGATCACGCGGCCGGAGATGCATTATGTGTTTGTTGAACGGGTGGGCCCGTTCATGCAGAACGCAGGAGCGGCATGGCAGGAGGCGCATAAGCTGGCGCCGGCGCTGCGCGAAAATAACCAGGTGACGGGGTACATGGCGCTCTACAAGATGGGACCGAAGATTTACCGCGCGGGATTTTCGATTGCTGCGCATCCGGTTAAGGTGCCTGAGGGGATGAAGTACGAGAAAGTTCCGGGTGGGAAATATGTGCGGTTCGTTTTGACGGGGCCGTATACGGATCTGCCACAGGCGTCGGGACGGGCGTGGGAGATTGTTGGTGAAAAGAAGGTGGAAGTGCGCGATGATTTTGCGATCGAGAACTACGTGAATGATCCCAGCGTGACGCCCGCGGATCAGCTGATTACGCACATCATGATTCCGACGGTTTGAGGATCTTCCCCGGGCGCTGAGATCGGCGAGTCTCCATCCATAATTGCAGGAGGTCAAGCGATGGCAATGGTATCTGCCAATGAGACGGCGATGGAGCGATCGCCGGAGAATGTAAAGACGCAATCGACAGGGCTGCAGTGGACGGGGCGTGTGCTTACCGGGCTGACGCTGCTGTTCATGCTGATTGACGCGGCGGGGAAGTTTGCGAAGCCGAGGCAGGTGACGGAAGCGTTTGTGCGGCTGGGATTGCCGCTGACGACGGCGACGAGTATCGGCGTGCTGCTGCTGGTAAGCACCGTGCTTTACGCGATTCCGCGAACGGCGGTGCTGGGAGCAGTTTTGTTGACCGGGTTTCTGGGCGGTGCGGTGGCGATTCAGATGCGTGCGGGGAGTTCACTGTTCGAGACGGTATTTCCGGTGATCCTAGGCGTGATGGCGTGGGGTGGAGTGTATCTGCAGCAGTGCGGACTGCGGAGGGTGTTTCCGGTTCGGCGGTGACGTTTTGTTGGGCGACGATTTTCGTTAATTTTCCATCGCCGCCGGATCAAACAGCAGTGGAAAGAATCGCCCCTCCATCTTGTGTCCCTTGGGAATCGCAGGCACGCCGGCCAGCAGCGGCTCGTCGGCGGCAGAGCGCACTCCATCGCGGAATGCGTTGACAAGCGTTGCCCGACGCGGCCGGTCTGAACGGTTCTCATAGGAGCCATGGACCGTGAGGGGATGGTGGAACGAGCACTGCCCGCGCTTGAGCTCGATCGGGACCGGCTGGAACGCTTTCTTCTGGTCCTCGTTGAGCACCGTCATGATTTCGTTCATGTCGCCTGCCAGGCCCGTAACCGGCAGCAGGTTCCACTTGTGGCTTCCGGGAACGTAATAAAGGCAGCCATTGTCGCGCGTGCTGTCGTCGAGAGCAATCCAGCACGTCAGGTGGGCCATCGGCTGCGTCCGGGTCCAATAGGAATAATCCTGGTGCCATGCTACGACTCCGCCGTGGTGCGCGGGCTTGCAGAAGAGCTGGTCATGCCAGAAGCGCACCGGGCCATCGAGGAGTTGCGAGGCTGCGACAAGAAACGCTGGACTCCACAGCACGTCGTGAAATGCGGGTCCGGTTCGCCAGGCGCCGAGCGCATGGAAGAGCACCGTGTCGGGGTTGCTGGACTCGTTGGAGTGGTATTCGTGGAACAGCTCGTGCGTGGGATGCAACGGCTCCATCAGGCCCGAGAGCTCTGCACACAGGGCCTCTATCTGCTTGTCATCGAGCACCTGCACGCCGGCTAGAAATCCGTCGCGATGGAACGACTGCACCTGCTCGTTGGTCAGCCGATATTGTTGCCAGTCTTGTTTCTGCGCGGGCATTGGCCCCAGCGCGCCGGTAGGTGTATGCAACTCTGAGAAGTCCTGCATCATGGGGATCATCCGTGGGAAGGGCGTCGGGCGAGTGAAAGGCCCTCGCCGGCTGTTCTACATGATCGTGGGTACGGGTGACAAACTGGTCGCGGGTGAGGATGTGATTGCTGGACGGGATAAGCTTGGCGAAAGAATTGGGTTATTCCTGGATTGCCGACCATCTGATGAGAACAAAGATGGGTGGCACAATGGAAGCGACGGCGATCTTGATGAAAAAGCTCCCAAACATGCTGATTACCGCAATGATCGCGATACTCTGCATTTGCATAGCTCTGACCGGATGCCGCAAAACGCATGTAGGAAAGTCTGCGCTAGCACCGAAGGCGCCTGGACCCATCAAAGATCTCACGGGGATTCGAGTGGGTGACGAAGTCTCACTCAATTGGACTACGCCTCGAAAGGGCATCAGCAGGCTGGTCGTAAATGGTTCATTGGAGATGCGAGTCTGTCGGCTTGAGAGCACGGAGAGCAAATGTGTGGAGGCAGCACGTCCGCAGCTTCTAGCTCTTGGCGCGGTTGGAAGATTCGCTGAGGAACTTCCCGCACAGATGAGATCTGGCCCTCCACGTGTAGCCAACTACTTTGTAGAGATTCTCGATCACAATGAAGGAGCAATAGGATTCATGAATCGCGTCCCTGTTCTAGTAGGTGCTCCGCCAGCACCCGTTCAAGGACTAACGGCTGAAGCAAGCGAGAAGGGAGTAATTTTGCGATGGAGTCCTGAGTCAGCCGGAACCGCAGCAGGGGAAACTTCAATTCGCCTGAGCAGAACGGAAGGAGCTCCCCCGGTTGCGACACAAGCGATGCGAGACGGGCTAGTTCCTCTTGTAAGTCGACCCGAAGTGGATTTGTTTGCGCCGAATGAATCAGCTGGCACGCTTGATACTCGTATTCGCAAAGGGACCACCTATCAGTACCGAGCGCAACGGGTCTTTCGCATTGTCGTTGATGGACAAACCTTGGAAATGGACGGGCAAATCTCTCCTGAAGTAGAGATCAACTTACCAAGGTGAGCCTGACTGATTTGGTGCGCTGCTCTACGCTGAGTTTCCGACCGTTTTCATGAAACAGCTTGAAGTGGAGAATTTGCCGCGGCGCGAGATGAATGTTCTCGTCGGGCGTGTTTCGTACAATGGGCAGCGGGAGAGTGCATGGAAGGCAAGTGGCAGTATCCGCATCGCCGGTGGAATCCGCTGCGGCAGGCGTGGGTGTTGGTTTCGCCGCATCGCACGCAGAGGCCGTGGCAGGGTGAGGTTGGGCAGAAGAGCGCGCCGTCTGCGGTGACGTACGATCCGGAGTGCTATCTGTGTCCGGGAAATAAGCGCGCGGGTGGAGCGGTGAATCCGCAGTACAATTCGATCTTCACGTTTGTAAACGATTACGCGGCACTGATGCCGGAACTGCCGGCAGAACAGGATCAGCCGTCGTCTTCGCTGCTGGT
>Ga0157369_10009321_pt1 | contig 11225 bp, 12 predicted proteins | sample C25metaG_FD_113461 | JGI IMG/M metagenome (GOLD analysis project Ga0157369, IMG submission 113461) | Corn rhizosphere microbial communities from Kellogg Biological Station, Michigan, USA - C2-5 metaG | ecosystem: Host-associated > Plants > Roots > Rhizosphere > Soil | place: USA: Michigan... | reverse complement strand
AGTATATTTTGGGTTCTGCGGAAGTAGTTGGACTTATGTGCCTATGTGTTTTCACAGCAGAAAAACCAGGATTGTACGAAGAGCTTAAGCCCTTTGCGATGAAGTTGGGTGCGGCTTTTCAGAAGGTAAATTTTCTGAGAGATATGAAGGATGATTACCAAGTATTAGGAAGAATTTATTTTCCGAATGTAACTATGAGCAGCTTTAGCAGCGATGTAAAAAGCCAGATAGAACATGATATAGAACATGATTTTAAGTCGGCACTTTCAGGAATAAAAAAATTACCAAATTCTTCAAAGGCTGGTGTTTACCTTGCGTATGTTTATTACATGGCTCTTTTTAATAAAATAAAAAAATTGCCTGCGCACCGAATTTTAAATGAAAGAATCAGGATTAATAACAGTAAAAAGTTTGGCCTTATGGTAAATAGCCTTATCGCACATAAAATGAATCTTGTATAAAAAAGTACGGAGATGAAATCAGGATTATTTATTGTTTTACTATTCATCAGTGCGTTTTCTTTTGCCAAAGAACCGGCATTAGGCGAAATAAGGGCACTTTATGAAAAATCAGTTGCAGATAAATCTGCGTGTGATAAATTGATTCAGATTTTATCGCCTTATAATGAAAGCAATTACCCACTCTATGCAGGATATAAAGCCAGCGCCATTATGATGATGGCTAACCATGTGGTTAATCCCTTTTCCAAATTTTCCCATTTTAAAAAAGGGAAGAAAATTTTAGAAAATGCAATAAAAGCGAATGGCAGGAATATTGAACTTATCTTTTTAAGATTTAATGTGCAAACGCACTTGCCTTCGTTCCTTGGCTACGACGAAAATATTAAATCGGATGGGTTATTTTTAGTGAAATCCTTTTCAGCAATTGAGAATGTGCAATTGAAACAATTTTTGATGCCTTATCTTAAAAATTCGAATTATATAAATGCAGAAAAGAAAAGGCAACTGGGTTTATAAAAACAAAAAATATGAATGAACTTCTAATATTAGTGGATGAGAATGATAACGAAATCGGCATGATGGAAAAAATGCCTGCGCATCTCTCAGGCAGCCTCCATCGTGCGTTTTCAGTGTTTATTTTTAATTCAAAAGGAGAACTGCTTCTTCAACAACGCGCGGATAATAAATATCATTCGGGTGGATTATGGACGAACACTTGTTGTAGCCATCCTATTGCTGGGGAAGATATTGACACCACTATAAAAAAGCGACTGAAAGAAGAAATGGGCATGGAATGTGAAACAAAGTATCAGTTTAGCTTTGTTTATAAAGCTGATTTGGGTAACGGTCTTATTGAACATGAATTGGATCGGGTGTTTTTTGGAATATCAGATGAGAATCCGGTTTTGAATCCATCTGAAGCTAAAGATTGGAAATATATTTCCCTTGATGATTTGCAGGCTGAAATAAAGAGCCGTCCCGAAAATTTTTCTGCATGGCTAAAAATTTGTTTACCGAAAGTGATAAGCAAAATGAAGGAAAACAAAAGCGCTTAACCCATGAAAATTTACTCTTTACATGAAGAACAGTTTTTACCGGTAACCATTTCCAAAGCATGGGATTTTTTTTCATCTGCAGAAAACCTTCCTGTGATTACGCCACCTGCATTAAATTTTAAAATTGTTTCTGATGTGAAGGGGAAGGAGATATACGATGGAATGTTAATTAAATATAAGGTGAGCCCGTTATTCAAAATTCCATTGAGCTGGAAGAGTGAAATTGTGTCAGTGAATAAACCATATTCATTTACGGATAGGCAGATAAAAGGGCCTTATCAACTATGGCAGCACACGCATGATTTTGTGGAAAAGAACGATGGTGTGCTTATGAAAGATACGGTTCAATATGGCTTGCCTTTCGGCGTGTTAGGAGAGTTAATGCATTTTTTTATTGTCAGGAAAAAACTGAAAGACATCTTTAATTACAGAAAGCAAATTTTGAATCAAATATTTACAAGACATGCAAACAATATTAATTAATGCACTTTGTGTTTTGGCCGCTTTTGTCGCAATGGAAACAGTGGCATGGCTGGCTCACAAATATATTATGCATGGAATATTATGGAAATTACACAAGGACCATCATAAGAAAGAAGGAGATGGATTTATTGAACATAATGATTTCTTTTTTTTAATTTTTGCATTGCCCGGAATTGCATGTTTGTTTTTTGGAATGAGAAGCGATTATAATTTTCTTTTCTGGATTGGAATAGGAATCACTCTGTATGGACTTGCATATTTTATTATACATGATATTTTCATTCACCAGAGATTTAAAATTTTAAGAAACAGCGATAATATTTATTTTAGAGCCATAAGAAGAGCGCACAAAATGCATCACAAGCATCTTTCGAAAGAAGATGGAGAATGTTTTGGAATGCTGTGGGTTCCGTTTAAATATTTCCGTGAACTTAAATTAAAGAGGGCGACATGAAATTTCTTTACCTGTTCATCGATTTTTTCACCGTCATAATTCCACTTCTTTTTTCTTTTCATCCGAAAATAAAATTTTATAAAACCTGGAAAGAATTTTTTGCCGCATCAATTTTAGTTGCAGTAGCATTTATCATTTGGGATGCTGTTTTTACAAAAATAGGTGTATGGAATTTTGACCCAACGTATTTGGTCGGAATTTATATTTTTAATCTTCCTCTTGAAGAAATACTTTTTTTTATTTGTATTCCATTTAGCTGTGTTTTCACCTTCTTTTGTCTGACTAAATTTTATGACCTTGGCTGGAGTGATAAATACGAAAAAAGGTTTGTAGTTATTTTTTTTGTTTTACTTATGGCGACAGCCATTGCTTTCAGTGATAGATTATACACCTCGATAACCTTTATTACTCTCGGTTTTGTTTGCGTTTTTCTGAAATATATTTTGCGTGTTACATGGTTCGGCAAAGCAGTTACGGTATATGCCATTCTTTTGATTCCGTTTTTGATTGTGAATGGAATCCTTACGGGCAGCGGCTTACCACATCCGGTAGTTAACTACAACGAAAAAGAAATTATGAATATTCGTTTGTTTACTATTCCTGTTGAAGACGTCTTTTATGGATTTGAACTTTTTCTGCTTAACCTGTCGCTTTACAAATGGTTTTTAAAAATCAGTCGCAGGAAATCTCACAACAATAAAACAATCCCGGCATTCAATTGAGCTTCATCTATAATTTGCCTTCTGCGTATAATCTTCTTAATTCTTTTTTATCAAATTTACCCACACTTGTTTTGGGCACTTCATTGATAAAAACATAGTTGTCAGGTATCTGGTATTTGGCGAAGTCGCGGGATAAAAATTCTACCAGTTCATCGTCCGAAGGCTTGTCGTCTGCATTTTTCAAAACAATAGCTGCCAGTGGCCTCTCTGACCATTTTGCATCAGGGATAGCGATAACTGCGGCTTCTTTTATTTTGGGATGCGACATAATTACAGATTCCAGGGCTACGCTTGATATCCATTCGCCGCCACTCTTTATCAAATCTTTGGTTCTGTCGGTAATTTCCATGTAGCCATCTTCATCAATCGAAACCACATCGCCGGTTTTAAACCAGCCGTCATCAGTAAAATTTTCTGTGCTGTTGGTTTTGAAATAGGCATTTACCACCCATGCTCCTTTAACCTGTAATTCACCTACAGTTTTCCCATCCCACGGTGCAACAGAGCCGTCTTCAGTTATAACGCGCAACTCTATTCCCGGAAAAGGAATTCCCTGTTTAGCACGTATTTTGAGTTTTTCATTTTCGGACAATGGTTCATGTTTGGGTTGCAGCCGGCTGGCTGTTCCGAGCGGCGAAGTTTCTGTCATTCCCCATGCATGCAACCCTTTAATTCCAAAATCTTTTTCAAAATTTTCGATGAGGCTTGCAGGAAGCGCAGAACCTCCTACAGCATATTCTTTCAGCGCCAGCTTTTCTTTTGGAGGATTTTTTTTCAATGCGGCATACACACCTAACCATATTGATGGAACGCCATTTGCCAGTGTAACTTTTTCATCTGATAATATTTTGATAATCGCTTCGGGCTGCAGGTTTGAGGATGGCATTACCATATTAGCGCCGGCAAGCACACACATAAAAGGAGCGCCCCAGGCCATCACATGAAATTGCGGTACAATCAACAGGTAAGTATCGCTGCTGCTGCAATTGGCTGCATTTGGCGACAGAATAGTTGCCGCATGCAAAAAAGTGGACCGATGCGAATATAAGACGCCTTTGGGCAGGCCTGTAGTGCCGCTCGTATAGCACATTCCACAGGCTTCATTTTCATCTATTTCAGGCCATTCAAAATCAGCGGTTTGTTCTGCCAACAAATCTTCATAGTGAATAATGTTGGGCAAGGTTGTCTTGAAATCTTTTGTTGCATTCAAAATAATGAAATGTTCCACCGTTTCAAGCAATGGGGCAATTTTCTCTAAAAGCGGCGCCAGCGTGGCATCTACAAAAATTACTTTATCTTCTGAATTGTTGATAATGTATTCCGTTTGCTGGGCAGACAACCGGATATTTATGGTATGGCAAACAGCGCCCATTCCTGAAATTCCATAATACAATTCTACATGAGGACCATGATTCCAGGCAAAAGTACCTACTATATCTCCCTTGCTTATACCTAAAGTTTTCGTCAAAGCATTGGCAAGCTTTTTACAACGCTGATACATGTCGCCAAAATTATATTCGTGCCGCGAGCCATTGGGCAGATACGTTATAATTTTTTTGCGATGAAATACTTTGTTCCCATATTCAAGAATGGTGTTGGTCGTAAGCGGATAATCCATCATCAATCCTTTCATAACAAGTTGATTTTATTTTTTACAACAAATAATTTAGAAATTCTGTTTTCATCTAAAGGGAAATTCTCACAGCTTGATGCAAGGATGTTGGATTGGCCTTGACGTAAATATAAAATTTAAAAGAGTTTAAAAAAAACATATACATTTTATTATCACGAAACGGAAAATAAAAATCCGGTTTATTTATCCTTTTATTGTCTTCTTATTGTCTTCGCTTTTATTTTGTTTTCTTTTTGCATCGTTTCAATACTTTTGTTTCATGCTGAATAAAGAAATTCTTTCTCTTGGGAAAAAACTTTGGGCTTACCACCTGCTGAATCATAAAATCGAGAAAGCCGATTGTATTCTCACTTTGGGAAGCCACGACCTTCGTGTGCCCGAACGAGCTGCAGAGCTGTATTTGCAGGGATTTGCCCCGTTAATGATAATGTCTGGCGGACTTGGAAATTTTACGCAGGAAATCTGGACTGAAAAAGAAGCGGATAAATTTGCCGCTATTGCCATCGAAAAAGGAGTTCCTGCGAATGCGATTCTTATTGAAAACAAATCAACCAACACGGGAGAAAACATTCTTTTTACACAAAAATTATTGGAGGAAAAAGGCCTGGAACCCAACAACTTTATCGTGGTGCAGAAGCCTTACATGGAGCGAAGATCTTTTGCTACTTTCAAAAAACACTGGCCTCACAAAAAGTTAATTGTCACCTCGCCGCAAATTTCTTTTGAAGAATATCCGAATGAAGAAATTCCAATGGAACGGGTGATCAATATTATGGTAGGAGATTTGCAACGCATAAAAATGTATCCGGCAAAAGGCTTCCAGGTTTACCAGGAAATTCCGGAAGATGTGTGGGAAGCTTTTGAAAAGCTGGTGGCGCTTGGCTTTGACAAGCATTTAATGAAAGAAACATAATTGATAAAGATGTCATTGCAAAGATTTATAGATGCGCAGCAAAGCGATTATGAAACTGCCCTTTCTGAAATCAAAAGAGGAAGAAAACAGTCTCATTGGATGTGGTATATTTTTCCCCAAATTCAGGGACTGGGGTTTAGCTTCACCTCAAAATTGTATGCTATTAAAAATTTGCACGAGGCGCAGGCGTATTTGAATCACCCGCTGCTAGGAAAAAGATTAAAAGAAATTACTGATGCTCTCATAAACCTGCCTTTAACTAATGCACATGAAATTTTCGGAAGCCCGGATGATGTAAAATTAAAATCTTCAATGACATTGTTCGCTTCACTGCCGGACGCTGATCCTGTTTTTGAATCCGCATTGAAAAAATTTTTCAAGGGTGAGAAAGACGCAAAAACGCTTTCAATAATAAAGGATGAATAGACGAAGCCATTTTGTAAAAGCTGGCATGTATTTTATTATTTATTAGAATTAAAATTCTTTTGAATGACGATGGAAGTTCCTGTGCAATTAGATGTCCTTTTTTTGTTGCCACTGGCTATTGCCTGCATCGCATGGACAGTTACTCATGAAGAAATTTTTAAAGAACCCAGGGAATATTGCGTTACGAGATCGAAAAAATCAAAAAAATTACTCAGCCGAAAGTTTTTCTATGTCTTTACCTGTGAGTATTGCTTTTCGCATTATGTAACGATTTTATTTTTGATAATCACAAAATACAAATTGCTATTTGATGATTGGAGAGGATATATCATCGCAGGATTTGCGTTAGTCTGGATTTCTAACATTTACATGAGCCTGTACGGGTTTGTTCGTGTAGGTTTGAAAAATGAAAAAATAGAAGCTGATATTAAGGAAAAAGAATTAAATGAATAAAACACGCAAAGCTATTTTAGAAAACTTTTTCAAAAGTTGGTTTCAGAATCAATAAGCCCTTGCAAATAAAACCCTTTGTTTACTTGGCTTTCCTGTCAAAATATCCTTTCCTTCTTCTGCCGGATTGTCTAAAGGAATGCATCTTATCGTAGCCTTACTGAGTTCCTTAATCTTTTCTTCGGTTTCTGCAGTTCCATCCCAATGCGCTGAAACGAAGCCTCCTTCTCCATCAAGAATTTTTATAAACTCATCCCAGCTATCGGCTTTTGTAATATGGCTATCACGAAAATCTTTTGCTTTTTGAAAAATAGAATTTTGAATCGCGTTCAGCAAAACATGAACGGTATTCGCAAGGCCATCAAGCGACACAGATTCTTTTGCTTTGGTATCCCGCCGGGCCACTTCAGCAACATTTTTTTCCAAATCCCTTGCACCAATAGCAATCCTCACGGGCACTCCCTTCATTTCATATTCAGCAAATTTCCAGCCGGGGCGCGAGCTTTCGTCGTCATCGTATTTTACAGAAATGCCAAGCGCTTTAAAGTCTTCCAATAAAGGCATTACTTTTTCGTCTATAGCTTTCTTTTGCTCATCGCCTTTAAAAATAGGAATTATCACAACCTGGATCGGCGCCAATTTTGGAGGCAGCACCAAGCCGTCATCGTCGCTGTGAGCCATTACCAATGCGCCAATCAGCCGCGTGCTTACTCCCCAGCTTGTAGCCCATACATAATCCAATTTATTTTCCTTATCACTAAATTTTACGTCAAAAGCTTTGGCGAAATTTTGACCAAGAAAATGTGAAGTGCCGGCCTGCAAGGCTTTCCCATCCTGCATCATCGCCTCGATGCAAAAAGTGTCCACAGCGCCTGCAAACCGCTCGTTCTCGCTTTTAACTCCGCGGATTACCGGCATTGCCATCCAGTCTTCAGCAAATTCAGCGTATACGTTCAGCATTTGCATCGTTTCGGCAACAGCCTCTTCTGAAGTTGCATGAGCGGTATGGCCTTCCTGCCAGAGAAATTCTGTAGTGCGCAAAAAAAGCCGGGTGCGCATTTCCCATCTAACCACATTGGCCCATTGATTTATCAGCAAGGGAAGGTCGCGGTAGGATTGTATCCACGTTTTATAAGTATTCCAGATGATAGTTTCTGATGTCGGCCTCACAATCAATTCTTCTTCCAGCTTGGCTTCGGGGTCTACAATAATACCTGAACCGGATTCATCATTTTTTAAACGATAATGAGTAACCACCGCACATTCCTTCGCAAATCCTTCCACATGCGCCGCTTCCCTGCTCAAAAAACTTTTTGGGATGAAAAGAGGGAAGTAGGCATTCTGATGGCCTGTTTCCTTAAAGCGTTTATCAAGCTGGCCTTGCATATTTTCCCAAAGGGCAAATCCATAAGGCTTTATGACCATACACCCGCGTACTGCACTATAATCTGCAAGCCCCGCTTTTATAATTATATCATTGTACCATTGCGAATAATCTTTGTCCCTCGGCGTAATTTCCTTATTCATTATAACTTTTATTTTTATAAATATTTCGCTTCAGATTGCGATAAATTAATTTTAATAAATTAACAACCGTTCATAAAATGAATGCGTAAATAATAAACTATATTTCTTAAATTTACAGAAAGAAGGCGCAAAAATAAGCTTCCTTGTTTAACTTCTAAAAATCAACGCCATGAAAATAAGATATTTACTTTTTGCCTGCTCCATTGCCGTCTTAAGCAGTTGCAGCACCGCGTATCGTTCGGGACAAACGCCGGATGATGTATATTATTCTCCGGCTCCACAGCTAAACGAATATGTATCTCATTCAAATGACCAGGACCAGGATTCATATTACTACAGAAATAATGAAGAAGATTATAATATAAGAAGAGGAATTGAGAATCCTGCATACCGCGCGCCGTTGTCGCTAAGTCTTGGTTTTGGATATAGTCCTTATTCTTATTATCCGTATAACAGCCTTTATAATTCCTACGGATATAATTATTACGGCTACAGCCCGTTTGGAATGAAAGGAATGTATAACCCCTATTTTGATGACTTTGGCTATAGCGGTTTAAGTTTTTACAATCCCTATTCATTTTATAATCCATACTATTCAGGCTATGGTTATTCTCCTTTTGGATATGGATATTCCCCTTTCTATTCTTCAATTCGTTTTAACTCAAGGCCCGTAAATACAAATACAGGAGCCAGGAGATATAATTTGGGAGGATACACTAATAATAATGTAGGAACGAATAACCAGTCGGGAAATGTTCAACCTATTAGAAATACCCAAACCGGCGTAGCTCCTGAATCAAACGGGTCTGGAATGGGCAGAGTGATAAGAAGAGTTTTTTCTCCATCTGAGCGTAATTCTTATACTCCTTCTGCAAACAGTTCACGCAGGGAAGTAAGAAGAAGTAACAGTGATAATAACCGCAGGTCTTATTACAATAATAATACAGAGCGGAATACTTATAATAACAATAATAATAACGAAAGGAGAAGTAATTCCTACGAAACTCCTACGAGAAGTTTTAGCCCGAGCACTCCATCCAGTTCATCTTCTTCCTCTTCATCAGGAAGCGGAAGCAGCAGCGCCCCGGTTAGAACGTTTAGAAGATAGTTGACCAAATAAAAATGTTTAAAAAGGGATGATTTTTTCATCCCTTTTTAAAAGGTAAAATCCGATCCGTATAAAATTAAAAATTGAATTATTTATTCGTTTACTATGAAACAATTTTTTTTATTAGTTTTCTTTTCCTTATCCATCGGCTTTTTGTTTGCACAGGCTCCTGAAGATGCGTTGAGATATTCTTATTTAACGCAACCCGGTGGTACAGCCCGGAACCAGGCTATCGGCGGCGCAGGCGCATCGCTAGGTGGCGAATTTTCTTCTTTGTTTATTAATCCTGCAGGTTTGGGTTTTTATAAAAGTGGTGATTTTCTGCTAACGCCATCGCTTTCTTTTAAAAAAAACAACTCTGACTATTTAGGTAGTTCTGCAAGCGCTACCGATAACAATTTTAATCTTGGGGCATCCGGGTTTGTATTTGGCGGCCCTACCCGCAGCCAAAATGTAAAGAGCATTTCGTTTGGCATTGGCGTGAACAAGTTAGCTGATTTTAATAACCACATTTTTTATACAGGAACCAATAAAAATTCTTCTTATTCTGAAAAATATTTAGAGGAGCTGGTAAATGATAAAGTTACAGATCCGAACGCTGCAGCAAGTAATTATCCTTATGGAAGCAGCCTCGCCTTTAATACTTATCTTATTGATACCTTACAGGGGCCTGATGGTGCATTAAATGGTTACAGAACGCTGGCCAATCCGAGCACAGGGTTGCTCCAGGAGAACACAATTAATACCACGGGAGGCATTACAGATTTCTCATTGGGCATGGGATTGAATTTGCAGGAAAAATGGTTTTTTGGTGCAACAGTTTCTGTGCCTTTTTTAAATTATGAGCGCAATGCATCTTTTAAAGAAAGCGATGCCTCCTCCAACGCAAATAACAATTTTAATTATTTTGAAGTAAATGAAAGTTTACGGACAAAAGGCGTGGGTATCAATGCAAAACTGGGCGTTATATTTAAACCAGTGGAAAATATTAGGCTTGGCCTGGCATTTCATTCACCTACAACTTACCAGCTAACGGATGATTACACCACAGAAGTGCTTACCGATCTTGAAGGCTATGGCGGCGCAGGTGTAAAGCGACAAAGCTCTACCGACCTAACCAACGGCCAGCCGCTCGAATCAAAATACAACCTGACTACACCATGGCGAGCAATACTAAGCGGTGCTTACATTTTCGGTTCTAATCTTGAAGATGTTCAAACTCAAAAAGGTTTTATCACTGGCGATGTTGAATATGTAGATTATACATCTGTAGCATTTCATGATGTAAGTAATGACGCTTCCGCTGCTGATTATTACAATGATTTAAATAAAACACTTGATGAACTTTATAAAAGCGCTGTGAATGTGCGCTTAGGTGGAGAAATGAAGCTCAACACCTTTATGGTAAGGCTTGGTGGCGCTTACTATGGCAATCCGTATCAATCTCAATCTTCGGATGTGGTAAAAGTCACCGGCGGTGTTGGCTATCGCAATAAAGGAATTTTTCTTGACCTGGCCTATGTTTATTCCATGTATAAAGATGTTGACTTTCCTTACCGGTTGCAGGATAAGGCAAATGTACCGGCTACTCTTAAAAACAACCGCGGAAATATTGTTGCCACAATAGGATTTAAATTTTAAGTCGATAAAATATTTTTCTCTCAGATAAATTCCGGAACTTTTTTCGCTGAAACAGTCCATTACGTTTCAGATTATTAGAATCAGTTTATCGGTTAACAAACAAAATAAAAATCTCAATTATTTATTTGTTTACTGTATGAAAAGATTGGCTGCCGTTCTCTTTCCAGTTAATTATTTAGAGGGAGAAATGAATAGTTTTTTCCATACTCAATCATCTGGTCAAAAAAGTTAGTGGGATATTCGATTTTTACATCTGTGATTTTGTCGCCATCCATTACGGGCACCAGTTTCGGCTGAATAAATCCTTTATAAGGTTTTATGTTTAATTTTTTATATCGCTCCAAAATCTCCT
>Ga0157369_10009318_pt1 | contig 11227 bp, 9 predicted proteins | sample C25metaG_FD_113461 | JGI IMG/M metagenome (GOLD analysis project Ga0157369, IMG submission 113461) | Corn rhizosphere microbial communities from Kellogg Biological Station, Michigan, USA - C2-5 metaG | ecosystem: Host-associated > Plants > Roots > Rhizosphere > Soil | place: USA: Michigan... | reverse complement strand
CAGCCAGGTAGGCGGTCACAGTGGATGTTCCGGTCGCGCCGATCGCCGTAACGGTAAAGTTTCCGGCATTACAGACTTCCGCAACGGGCAGCACGGTTTCAGCCGTGGTGATCGCCCCCGCATATTCGGAAAAGCTGCCGGCGCCTGTGGGAACTGCAGCGAGTTGGCTGATCCCTCCGCTCGGCATTCCCATGTTCGCGGCAAAGACCAGACCGCCTGGCGCTCCATTTCGCCCATCCGCTCCGGCCGGGCCGGGCGCACCTGTGGGTCCAGTTGGTCCTGCCGGGCCGGGCGCTCCCGTTGCCCCGGTTGCGCCCTGCGGCCCGGTGGCTCCTGTATCACCTTTCGCGCCTTGCGGTCCTGCCGGGCCAGTCGCACCGGTCAAGCCAATCGGCCCCTGCGGTCCGACGGCGCCCTGGGGACCCTGGGGACCGGTCAGCCCAAGGGGGCCTTGTGGTCCCATTGGCCCCTGCGGCCCAACGGGGCCCTGGGGACCGATCGGCCCCACCTGGCCCAGATCCGCTGCGAAGAAAGCGCTTTCGTGGCCGTGTCCTGTTTCGACGCGGAGAAGATACGCGCCGGCAGCAATTCCCGGCGGCAGAGTGGCGGTGATTGCCGTATCGCTGGACTGGGTAACGACGAGCGTCTGTCCAGCCAGCCACACTTCAGGCGTCCGATTTCCGAAGTCTGATCCGTTGATTGTGATCTGCGTTCCGGCCACATCCTCAAGCACGTTGAGAATTGCAGGGTGATGGCCTTCTTCGGCTATCGCCGCAGAGGTTGCGAGGAGCAAGGACAAGGCGAGAGAGAACCGTAACACCATGAGTGAATCTCCTTTGCCGCAGGGCGGCACGTTGTTGAAGACACAGTAGGTCGCGGTCGAAGATGAAACTCGATACAAGATGGACCTCACTGGTAGTAACCGGGAGGAAAAAGCACAGCGCATTCTGCGGGCGAGTGAATCCCGTCTGGGAATCTGCGTCTGGCTTTGTGCACTGAACTGGGGAGGTGAGGGGAACCGAGAGAGTATGAATGGGTGTGGAGGCCGTGTCAAGCGATATCGCAGCCCTGCGATTCCCACGGGCGCTCGCACGTTTTGGAATCCGGCACGCGCTATACCACAAAGGTTGTAACACTTTTGTAATTACCAACGTACTGTGTACTCGTGAGAGACTGCTTCCATCTCACCGATCTTTGCCGAAGGAATGCTTCAGGAGAAAGTTGTCCGTCTATGAATCTTGATCGCGAACAGCTCGACGCCCTTAAAAAGCAGATTGAAGAGGACTATCGTCTCGATCTGGCAGCAATTGACCGCCTTCTCAGGCGCTTCCAGTCGGGTAGCACGGGAGGCCGATCGCTCGCAGCCTCTGCCGCCACGGCGGCGCCATCCTACCTGTCACCGGCGGTCGAACCGCGTCAGGAATCGGCATCGACCCCAGTGATTGAGCTGCCGCAGCAAAGCAAGCCCGATGAGCTTACGGGCACGCTTCGGGCGATGTTCAGCAGCGTGCGGTAACGTCCTGCCCGCGTGAGACGGCGCCGGTACCCGGCATAATAGAGGTGTGCCCTTCACCCTCTCTCATGCAGCGGCAGCGCTTCCCTTCCGGCGCGCCCGGCTGGTGTTTTCGGCGCTGGTCATCGGCAGTTTTGCGCCTGACCTGGAATATTTCATTCGCCTGGCTCCCGGCGGCGGCTGGGGCCACACCCTTACAGGCGCCCTCGCCATGGACCTGCCACTCGGACTGGGCGCGCTGTGGATATTCCACCGGCTGGTAAAGCTTCCCCTTGCGTACCTTCTTCCGGATTCCGTGCGCGCGCGCCTCACAGATGAGCTCGTCCCGTTCCGCTTCGGCCCGTTGCGGCGGTTCCTGCTGATCGTGTTTTCGCTACTCATCGGCATCGCCACACACCTTGTCTGGGACGGCTTTACTCACCCGCAGTACTGGATCGTCCGCCATTGGGAGTTGCTCAATCAAGTACACCACTATCCCGTTCTCGGGTGGCAGTCCACCTGCGGCCTGCTGCAATCCATTAGCTCGGTGGGAGGGCTGGCATTGCTCGCAGTGTGGTGCGTGTACTGGCATCGCAGCACAGCACCGGATCCGGCCATCGCTCCGAACCCGTTCACGACTGCAGAACGCAAAGCCGTGATTGTGATCGGCTGCGTTGCCGCCGGACTGGGCTCACTGGTGCGCGCATGGCTGAACGTGGGCGTGCCCACGACAGAAATCCAATATGGCGAATTCATTAGCCAAGTCGTAGTAACGTTCGGCGCCCTTATCTGGTGGCAACTTGCGATGTGGGGACTGTTCGGACCATTTCGCCCCCAACCTGTGACCCCCGCCGAACAGCCGGCATACGCCCAGCCGCAATCCTTCACCCAACGCTAAGTCGCGGTGGTGTCGTCCGCGCCGTATACTCAGACCCGAAACATGCTGCGCATTGTCGGGACCATCTTCGCCGCACTGCTGGGGCTCGCCTTCGGCAGCTTCCTCAACGTCTGCCTGAGCCGCTGGCCCGAGGGCGAGAGTGTCGCGCGACCGCGCTCGCATTGCCGTTCGTGCGGACGGACACTGGCGTGGTGGGAAAACATTCCGGTGCTGAGCTGGATGGCGCTGCGCGGGCGGTGCCGTAAGTGCGGCGTGTGGATCAGCGTGCGTTATCCACTGGTGGAAATAGCCGTCGCGGCGCTCTGGGCACTGCTCGTCTGGTACTCGAACGACGACGTCTTCGCGTTGGACGTGCCCGCTCATCTACGCGCGCTGAACATTGCAGCAACTCTGTGCGGTCTCGCTTTCTTCTGGCTGCTGATCGCCCTGGCCGCTTTGGACGCTGAACATCTTTGGCTACCGGACTTCCTGACGTTTCCGGGCATTGGACTGGGTATCGGGATGAAAGTGGTGTTCGAGCAGTTTGGCTTTCACGAGTCCGGCTCCCCGCAACCGCTGCACGCTTTGCTTATCGCCGTCGCTTCAGCGGCGATCGCAGCCGCCTTCATCCTGCTTATCCGCTGGCTCTACGGGCTGGTTCGCCGACGCGAAGGGCTGGGGCTGGGCGATGCCAAGCTGATGGCGCTGCTCGCCGCCTGGCTGGGCCTTCCGCTGGCGATGGTCGCGCTGTTTCTCGGCGTGGCTCTTGGCGCGCTGGCCGCGGTAGCCATTCTCGCCGGCCGGTCGCAGCGTACGGGCGCATCGTGGGCCGCCACGCCGCTTCCATTCGGAACGTTCCTGTGCGTCGGCGGGATCATCACCGCTTTGTGGGGACAGCAGATTCTGGCCGCCTACCTGCGCTGGTCGGGGTTCTGATCAAGCGCGTCGCCCGACCGCGTCTTCAGTCGTGCCGCAAGGCCTTCATCGGATCGATCGCCGCAGCTCGCCGCGCTGGGACCCAACTCGCCGCGACGGCCACCAGCAGCAACACGCCCGCTGCGCCGGCCAGTGTCGTCGGATCCCAAGGCTTCAGCCCATACAGCAGACTCGCAATCACGCGCCCCATGGCAAGCGCGCTGCCCAGTCCCGCCACGATGCCGATTGCGGTCATCCATCCCGCTTCGCTCAGTACCATGCGCATCACCTGGGCGCCGCGCGCGCCAAGCGCCATGCGAATCCCGATCTCGTTGGTCCGCCGCGAAACCGAATACGCCAGGATGCCGTAGATGCCGATTGAGGCCAGCACAAGCGCAAGCACGCCAAATACCGCCGTCAGCCCTGCGAAAATCCTCTCCTGCCGCATCGTCGCCGCAATCTGCTCGTTCTGGGTGCGGACGTCGAGCAGAGGAAGGTTGCCATCGATGGACTGCACCGCGCGGCGCAGCAAGGGTGCGATGTTCGCCGTGCTCATAGGTGTGCTGAGCGCGAACGTTGCGCGGCCGAGCCCGTTCGTATCCTGCCAATAGGGCGCATAGAATGTCGGCTCCGGCTTTCCGCGCACGGTGTGGTATTTTGCATCCGCACATACGCCGACAATTGTGACGGACTCCGGGTCATGATAGCCCGAACTGAACGTGAGCCCAACCGGATTGCGGTTCGGAAAGAACTTTTTGATGAAGCTCTGATTCACCACCGCAACCTTCCGAGAGGTTCTCGTATCGGTTGCATCGAAGCCGCGTCCGGCGATGATCGGAATGTTGAGCATCGAGAAGAAGTTTTGGCCCACGTTATTGAACAGCGCGCTCTGATCTTCGCCCTCCTTCCGCTGCTGTCCTTCGGGAACCACAGTGTGCATACTCACGCTTCCCGACATCAGTGCTTCCTGCATCAACGTGGCTGAACTCACGCCGGGAATGCTGGCGAGCTTCTGCTCAATCTGCTGGAACAGGGGAGTTGTTGCCGGGCCTGGGTAGCGGGCCTGGGGCGGGTCCAGCGTGAACAGCAACAAGCCATCGGATCGGAATCCGAGATTGACATGCGCCAGTTGCACAAGCGTCTGGACGAACAGCCCTGCGCCCACCACCAGCACGGTAGACAACGCGACCTGCGCCACGACGATCGCCTTTCCGGCAATGCCCTTTTTGCGATGCGTCGCAGTCTGCGCCGAATCCTTCAGCCCCGAGCTCACCTCGACCCGAGTAGATTCCCACGCAGGAGCAAAGCCGAAGAAAATGCCCGTCAGCAGCGACAACCCGGCCGCGAATCCGAAGATTCGCCAATCAAACTGGGCGGAGAACGCCGGGGGTGTCCAGGCGTTCGAGAACATGCGCGGAATTGCATTGCGCACAGCGTAGGCGAGAGCCAGTCCCGCGAGTCCGCCCAGCAGCGAAATCATGAGGCTTTCCGTGAGCATCTGCCGCACAATGCGCTTGCGGCCGGCGCCCAGCGCGAGGCGCACACTCATCTCGCGCTGGCGTGCTCCTGCACGCGCAAGCAGCAGGTTGGCGAGATTGGCGCAGGCCAGCAGCAGCACCAGACCGGCAAGTCCCATGAGCACATAAATCGGCTTGGACAGGCCCTCTGCCGAGGGATTCTGGCCGCGGCTTCCATCCAGTTCATACAACCTGGGAAACTGCGCATCCTTCTTTATCGGCATGGTGGCGCGCACCGCCGAATTCAACGATACGTTCAGCGCGGCCGTCGCGGTGGCGTCGGACACGCCGGCTTTGGCGCGGCCCATCACCAGAACCCACCACAAAGTTTTGTTGTTCAGAAGGGTTTCATTGCGGAGACCGAAATCCTGTGGCGCCACCTTGGGCTGCATGCTGAAAGGAAAGAACACGTCCGGCGTTTGCTGCGCCGAATACGCACCTGTGAACCCTGGCGGATTGACGCCCACAATCGTCAATGGCACGGTGTTAAGCAGAAGTGTCCTGCCAATCACATCCGGCGAGCGCCCGAAATGGCTGCTCCAGAATCTGTCGCTGATGACCACAACCGGGCCGCTGTCCACGGCGCCGTCGTCGGCGTCCACAATACCCCGCCCAAGCTGTGGTCGCACACCGAGAGATGCGTAGTAATTGCCGGAGATCATCTCCGCGTCAACGGCATCTGCGCGGCCTTGCACAGTAACGATCTGCCGGTTGAGCGGCTTGAATGCGAAGATGTCCTCCAGCGCATGATTTTGCTTCCGCATCAACTCATACACGGGGTAGGAGAACGACGTCCCGCGCTCTCCGCCGTCCGGTTCTGAATCGAACTCGCCCCACATCTCATCCACAACGCCATTCTTTCCCTCGATCCACGACAGCAGCCGCAGCTCGTCCGGATGGGGCACCGACAATTTATCCAGCAACATATGTTGCGCCGCTGTGAAGATGACCGTGTTGGCGCCGATGCCGAGGGCGAGGGAGCCCACCGCGATCGCGGTGAAGCCGGGGCTCTTCGCCAACATGCGCAAGCCATAACGCAGGTCGCCGCGCAGTTGATCCACAAAGTGCGTGCCCCACGCCGCGCGCGCATTCTCCCGCACTGCGGCGATGCTGCCCAGCTCCGCCCGAGCACGCCGCATCGCCTCGTCATGCGGAGTTCTCTCGCGCATCAGATCTTGCGCGTAGTTTTCGATGTGAAACTCGAGTTCTTCCTCGACCTGCGCCGCCACTTCGCGCGGCCGCGTCACGGCTTTCCACCACGTCTTCACACGGCTGCCCAGGCTCATATCTCCTCCGGTGCGGTGTTCAGAATCGTGCCGATCACGTCGGCCATATCGTTCCACTTGCGCGTCTCGGCCTGCAGCATCCGCCGTCCCGCCGCGGTCAGCTTGTAATAGCGCGCGCGGCGATTGTTCTCACTCTGACCCCAGTCGCCCGCGATCCAGCCCTCGTGCTCGAGCCGGTAGAGTGCGGGATACAACGAGCCCTGCGGCACCTCGAGCCGGTTGCCGGAAATCTGCTGGATCCGCAGCAGCACGCCGTACCCGTGCAGCGGCCCCAGTGAAACCGCCTTGAGCACCAGCATGTCCAACGTGCCCTGCAGCAACTCCAATCCCTGATCCTGCTTCTGTGCCATCCCACCCTCTCTCCAAGACATTCTAGGAGAAGGCGCCGTGCCTCTCCCTAGACGTTCTGGGAAAGGATGTTAAATGCAGCTCTCCTAGACTGTCAAGGAGAAAGAGAAATTAATGGGCCGGGTCCGCGAGGGGACGGAGCGAGAAACCTCAGGGGCTGAAGCCCACAACTTCTTCTGAGCGATTGTCGGCGGGACTGAAGTCCCGCCCTTACGCGTTACATAAGTTTCGGCTCAGTGGCGATTTTGCGGTCATATATAAACTTCGGCTCAGCAGCGTTCTTGGTCATATTCCGGAGCCGGTGTTGCCAGTTGGGGTCTACGGGTTCGGATGCGCGGAAGCGCCGGAGGCCCGGGCGAACATCACGTACTGACCGATGGGAAGCTTCTCGGAGCCGATGACCTGCCACCCGGGCGTGTGCCGCAGCAGATAGGCGAGCGGGCTGGGTTCCGGAATGAGCACATGGTCGATGCGGTACCGATCGAGTATCTCCAGCGTGTCGATGGATGAGATTGCTTTTAAGTAATCCAGCATCACTCCGCGATGTTCAAAGATGTCGTAGCGGGAATCGATAAAGGTCGGCTTAAAGTCAAACGCCATTCTGCCGCCGATATGGGAAGAGTTCAGCGTGCGCCACGACGGCTGAACCGCGGCAATGGAATTTAGCGGGAAAGATTGTGCCACGCGTGTTTCCAGCGCTCTCTTGCTGGGAAACAGGAATGCGATGACGCACGCCGCGGCGAGTACGACGATGGCGTTCTTGGCCGGGACGCTCTTCGCGTCCGACCGCAGATCGAAGGTGCGGTGTATCTCCTGGGCGAAGATTGGAACCGTGAGCACCGCCGCCAGAAAGAGGAACCGCATGTGCGCAAATGCCGCGTACGAGGCGAAGAACACGAATGCGATGTCATACACCCGCCACTTGCGGCCCTTGAGACCGCTCGCCACAACCAGAAAACATATGGCCGCGAATGCGGTGAGCCCGGCAGGCGAGCTGAGATCGAGCGGTTTCCATTCCTGGACGTTGGCGATGTTCAGCTTCTGGTGCAGCATCATGTCAAAAGGATTGGAGACCAGGCGCGACCCGTAGGGATTGGCGTACAACGCAGCGATGCTAAGGCCCAGGGCCAAGAGAAGACGATGACGGTAAGCCCGCGAGAACCCCTGTTGATCGAACACTCCCTTGTGCACGCTGAAGGAGCCGCAAAGAATATACAGCACGAACAGCCCAATGCCGATCAACCAGCTTCCGTGCAGATTTACCCATACACAAAAGACCAACGGCAACAGCCACAGGAGCCAGGCCTTTCCCCGTTCCGCGGCTTCGAGGATCATCAACTCAGCCGCCATGGCGAGATATGCGATGGCGATGGTGCGCGGACCGGCATTCACCGTCATGAGGACCAGTCCGAGGGCCGAAGCCAGCAAGGCAGCGCCGGGATGCCGCGAGCGCAAATAGCCTCGCCAATAAAACAGGAGAAGGTTCGCAGAGAGGACCAGCCACGTGACGACATACATCCCGCGTAACGCAAATATGCGATAGCCCAGCCAATATGGAACTTCCGAGAGCCACTCGGGATTAACCCACGGCTGCCCCGCCACGGTAAACGACGTTGTCTCCGTACGGACGAAGTGGTGTTCCGCGAACATCTGTCGCGCGTCCGCCATGTGCCACCATATATCCGGATCGGTGACGAGCTTCAGGTTGCGATTCAGGGCAACGGTCATCATCACCGGGAACATGAGGAGCAGCGCGATGGGCGCCATGTGCAGGCTGAAGGCGGCGTCGAAAGCGCGCTTTACGCGGCTGCGAGCCGGAGCATGGCCGGGCCCGGACAACTGGGGATCCGGGAACTGGGCTTCTGGACCAGGACTGGATGGCATTCCTTAACAGTACCCGTGCAGCCGCGGAAAATGAACTCATGCCGGGTAGAGACGAACCCATCCGTGCAATGGTCCATGTCACGCCTGGCGACACCGACGGAGCACAATTCGCTTCAGGCGAAGCTGGCGCGCTTTACGGTCTGGCGGAAGTCTTTGCCCTTCATCTCCACACATATGCACATTTCGGCGATGCGAGAGCGCATGCGCTCGCCAATGCGATCGCCGAGGCTGGGCTCACGGGCGGCGCGCTCGGCGTCGGTCTGGGCGCCCCCGCCGGGCGGCAGGTCAGGATAGTTGGTGGTAATGATCGTGGTCTGCTGGTTGTTGTACCGCGTGTTGAGAATCAGGGCGACGGTGTCCCATACCCACTCGTTGGGCTTCTGTGCGCCCAGGTCGTCGAGCACCAGCACTTCCGCGTTGAAGACCGGCTGCAACAACTCGAGTTCAGTCACGCTGACCTGCGGGTTATAGCTGTTCTGGATGCTCTTCAGAAGTTCGCGGTAATCGCAGAACAGCCCCCTGGCGCCGCGTTCGCGAATCAGGCGCCGCAGCACACCGACGGCGAGGTGTGTCTTGCCTACCCCGATGGAGCCGGTGAAGAGAAGCCCTTTCCCGGCGGTGTCCACGGGATAAGCGTCAACAAAGTGGCGAGCGGTCTGGTGGGCTCGGCGCAGTGACGGATCGATTCCCGGAAAAAAGTCGAAGCCGTCGAGGTCGTAATGGCGATAGCGCTCCGGGATGTGCGCCGCGGCGATGCGCCGTTCTTCGCGCAGGCCCTCCTGGCACTCGCAGGCGCGAGAAACCCATCGGCCGTCGTGGGCCATAACGCGGACCAGGCCGATGCCTTCGCAGATGGGACAGGTACTCATGATGTCTCTCTTCAGGCTACCGCAAAGCCACCTGCGCTGCCGCGGTGCGACACCAGGCTCCTATGTGGAAAAGCAGCCCGCGTTCGCCTCCTGCGAGATGCCATGGTGAGGGATTTTCGCTTGGCGCGAATTGTGTATGGAGCGAGGTCGCGACTCGATCGCGATAAGACCCGGTGGGCCACACGTCCGCGATCCCGCCCTGAAAGGGGGGCTGCCCCGGTCTCGTCCCACGCGGGATGGGACCGGGGTCGGACCGGGATCGGCTTTACTGGTGCGGCTTTATCAGACGCCTGAAGCCGGGCTAAGGAATCTCCACCAGTTCCATCTGCCCGTCGCGCCGGCGGTGCAGAACGTAGAGATCTCCTGCCTGATTGCGGAAAACGAGCAAGTCCCGATCGCGGAATTCCGCTTCCTTGACAGCCTCTTCCATCGTCATGGGCCGTAGCGCCAACGCATCCGCGCTCTTGACGATGTGCGGCTCCATGACCGCCGGATTTGCAGGAAAGGAATGTGCCGGAATCGCTGCACGCGGCGCCGGCGCGGTCTGTGCACCGTCGGCAACCGTCTCCGCTACTCGTGTCTTGGCCCGCGTGACCGGCGGCGCCGCTTCCAGCTTTTCTTCCTTGGGCAATCGCTTGCGCGTGATGTGTTTGTCGCGATAACGCAGCGCCTGTTGCTCAGCGTGCGCCAGGGCCGCCCTCAGCGCGGCCTCCTGCGATTCCGCCTGTCCGCGCGCGGCAAAGGTGTGCATGCGCGCCGTTACGGTTAGTTCTGCGATGTGTAAATGACGTTGTACCCGAAAGGTGATGGCTGCGCTTGTCGTCTTGCCCAGAAGCCGGGCAATCCGGTCCATGCCTTCTTCAGCTTGTTGGCGCAGCGCCTTGGGAATACGAACCTGTCTGGCGGTCAACTCCACTTCCATGGTAAGCCTCCGCTCTCTGTCGTTCCCTGGCCGCTTGTCGGCCCGAGAGTCTGGATTTTATAGCATTTTGCGCCGGACGGCACATGATTCCCGCTCGGCTTGTACACCTCGGTAAAAATGCGCGAGAGCATATGCTCCTATGGATGTTCGCGCCGCTCCTGCGGATGCACGGCGTCAATGGTGACGTTTCCGTCGCTGGTATGGATGGAAAGGGGAACCCCGCCCCCATTGAGATGTCCGCGGAGACTGTGACCGGACTCGGTTTTCGAGTTGTAGCCCTCCATCGTGAGAGGCAAATCACACTGCACGCGGCCATCGCTGGTGTGGATCTCAAGGTCGGCAGCCAGCAAGCGGGGCAGATGCACTGAGATGCGGCCGTCGGAGCTCTCAACGCGGGAGGCCGTGGCGAGCCGCGAACCCTCGGCAAGGGCGAGGTCCAGACTGCCATCGGAGGTGTGCACCTGGATGCCGGTGAACTGGCCATCGATATGGACGCTGCCGTCGGAGGAGCGCGATTCCAGCGTACCGGTGAGGTTGTGCAAGCGGATGGAGCCATCGCTGGCGACCAGGCGAACGGCGCCGCCGCAGTCGTCGATTTCTATTGAGCCGTCGCCGGAGTGGATCTGGAGTTCGCCATGGACGCCGGAGACATGCAGATTGCCATCAGAGGTGCGGCCTTCGAGGTCGAGGGCGGCGGGTGTTTCGATGAATACCTGGGGCGAATGGTGGACACCCATCATGAAGTGGAGGCGGTTCCTTTCACGCATTTCGAAGCTGACGTGAACGCCGGTTTGCGCTTCGGTGATGGGGAAATCGGCGGGATTGCCGCCGTTCCACTGCACCCGGATGCGGATTTCGCGGCAGTCGCCGCAGGAGCGGAGGTCAGTTGCCGCGTCGCCGGTGGTGAATGAGAGAGAGGGTTTGGCGCTGACGGGGTAGGTTTTCTGCCAGTCGGACTGGGCGGCGGAGAAGACCGCGCATGAGGCGAAGAAAACCGCCGCGAGCGCGATGGTGAAGGGGCGCAGATGTGCCATGGGTGAACCTCTGCCGGAGGTACGCATTCCGGCGGAGCGGGGTTCCAAATCCGATCCCGAAGTGACGTACGTCACGCGCGAAT
>Ga0157369_10009316_pt1 | contig 11230 bp, 8 predicted proteins | sample C25metaG_FD_113461 | JGI IMG/M metagenome (GOLD analysis project Ga0157369, IMG submission 113461) | Corn rhizosphere microbial communities from Kellogg Biological Station, Michigan, USA - C2-5 metaG | ecosystem: Host-associated > Plants > Roots > Rhizosphere > Soil | place: USA: Michigan... | reverse complement strand
GCGCAGCAGCGTCCACCAGCGCTGGAGGAACAAGGCCCGGTCGTCGAGCTGCACCGCCAGCAGTCCGCGTTCATTCCATCGTGGCTTCGTGAAGAGATCGTCGCGTGCCTGCCTGGCGCGCGCGCCGAGTGCATAGCCGCCATCGCCGAGGCGTTGCAGCGCCGCGCCATCGACGAGGCGATTGTTGGCGGTCCACACACGGGCGCCGGCCGGCGATTCCAGTGTCGGTCCGGAAGCGGAGACCCGCCATGGCGGGCAATGCGCCTGCAGCGACGGCGAGGGGAGGAGTGTCGTGGCTTCGCACTCCGGCGCGCGTTGCGGCAACGCACCGATGACATGCCACGCGATGCGACCGTCGGCATCGGCGATCGCGAGGTTCTGCGCCGGCAGCGCCGCCCGATAGGACAGTGCCAAGGCGTCGGGGACGTCGTGCGCCAATGCCAGTCGCCACAACCCCAGGCTCAGGGCGCCCGGCAGCTGCGCTGCCCAGCGCAGCGCATAGGCTCCGCCATGCCGGTCGTGCGCCAGCACCGGACCCCACGCGGTTTCATCGACATCCAGATCGACCGGTGCGTGGCCAGCGACCGCGATGCGTTCGCGATGGCGGACTAGCGGCGTGCATGCACTCTTCGCACCTCGGGTGCACGGCACCACGCGCGCCCAATCGGCGGTATCGGCGTAACTGTTGGTGAAGCCCCAGGCGACGTGGCCGTTGCTGCCGACGACGACCAGCGGCAATCCGGGCAACGTGAATCCAGACACGTCCACGCGGCCTCCGGGTGCGCGCGGGTCGGGGTAGCGCAGCCGCGCGCGGAACCAGATGTTGGGCACGCGCAGCCCCAGGTGCATGTCGTCTCCGACGATGGCGCGACCGTCGCTGGTGAGCGCGCCGGAGACGGCGAAGTTGCCGCTGCCGACTTCGCGCGACGGCGGCAACGATCCCGCGAGTGCGCGCGGCTGCGATGGCATCGGCAAGCGGCGCAGGTCCAGGACCGTTGCGCCGGGAAGCGTCGCGTCGCCGCGAACGGCGCCGGACAGCGGTGCATCCCAGGATGTGCCGTCGCGCGCGAGCAGCGCGTAAGCCGCCGACGGCAATGCCTGTTGCAACCGCGCCAGCGCGAGTTCGCGCTTGTTGGCGGCATCCTGCAGGTCGAAGTACATCGCGAAGCCGACCAGAGGCGTGTCCGCTGCCTGCCAGCGGCGCGGCTTGGCGCGCAGCAGCAGGTAGGGCCAGGGATGGACCTTGAGGTTGGCGAGCCCGGCGTTGACGCCATCGACATAGGCATCGAGCACGTCGGCCTCGCCGTCGGCAATGGCAGGCAGGTCGCGCGACACCCGCTCGCGCATGCGATGCGCGCGATGCTGGCGGTCGGTATCGACGGCGATCGGCCCGAACAGTTCGGCGAGTTCGCCAGCGGCCGAACGCCGCATCAGGTCCATCTCGAAGAAGCGTTCCTGCGCATGCACGTATCCCAGCGCGCGCATCGCGTCGGCCTGGCTGCGCGCATCGATGGTCACGACGCCGAGCGCATCGCGCTGGACCGTCGCGGGCGCAGCCAATCCCGGCAGCATCTTCTCGCCGTCGAGCGTGGCGACGCTGCCGCGCAACAATCCCCACGCGGTGAGCACCGCCAGCAGCAGCGACACGAACAGCACGATGGCGCCGCGCTTGAAAAAGGTGGCCATGCATCTCCCCATGCGACGGACCGCGCCGAGGATAACGGACTCAGCGGCGTTGCAGGCGCCAGGCGCTGGTATGCAGCGCAGTCACGCCGTCGGCGACGAAGCCCGGCTGCGAAGCGAGGATGTCGCGGCGCTCGAGCAGGTCGGTCGTCCAGTCGCGGCCGAAGCGGGCCTGGACTTCATCACCCGTGACGGAAAACGGCGGTCCTTCCTTCTCCTGCTGCGGATAGTCCAGCGTGACCAGCAGGCCCCTGCATCCCGCAGGCAACTTCGAGTAGACGTTGCCGACGTAGCGCTCCCGCATCGCCGGCGGCAACGCGATCAGCGCGGCGCGGTCGTACACGCCGCCGCAACCGGCGAGCATGTCGGCGTCGATCGTGAATACGTCACCGCAGAGAATCTCGATGGCGCCGGCGCTGTAGTGCATGCCAAGGCTCGACTCACGGATCGCCGGCTGCAGGCCGCACTCGCCGAAGAACTGCTGCACCGCGATCGGCGAAAGCTCGACGCCGAGCACGCGATGGCCGCGCGCCGCGAGCCATGCCATGTCCAGCGATTTGCCTGCAAGCGGCACGAATACCCGATCCCCGGCCGGCACGCCCGCGGCGTCCCAGTACTGCTCCAGCAATGGCGTGACTTGCTCCTGATGGAAGCCGGTCCGGCCTTCGCGCCAACGCTGTTGCCAGAAGTCCGGATCCATTGCATCGCTCCCAAGTTGCGTCGCCACGCACCCGCGTCATTCAACCGCGAGGCCATCCACTTTCTGCCAGCCCCGCGGCAATAACCCACCGCGCGTTGCCCGGCTGCCGACGTATTCGCCGAGGTCCTTGAACGACAGCGACATCGTCCGGGTACCCGAACGCACCAGCAGCGTCGAACCGGGCGACACGACCGCCACGGCAACCACCCGCTCGGTGCCGAGCTTGGCCTTGGGGATGTCGATCAGCTTGTTGCCCTTGCCGCGATCGAGTTCGGGAAGTTCCGACACCGGGAAAGCAAGCAGGTGGCCCGCGGTCGTGACGGCAACCACGCGATCGCCGTCGACGCCGCCGATGGCGGCCGGTTGCACGACCCTGGCGCCGGAGGTCAGCGACAGCAGCGCCTTGCCGGCCTTGTTGCGGCCGGTCATGTTTTCGAAGCGCGTGGCGAATCCGTAACCGTGCGAACTGGCGACGACGAACCGGGTGTCGTTGTCGCCGGTGGCCAGCGCCTGGAACGACGCGCCGGCGGCCGGCGAAAAGCGCCCGGTCAGTGGCTCGCCATTGCCGCGCGCGCTGGGCAGCGTATGCGCCGCGGTCGAATAGGCGCGCCCGGTCGAGTCGATGAACGCCACCTGCTGCGTGCTTCGTCCGCGCACAGCCGCGAGCAGGCCGTCGCCTTCGCGATAGCTCAGCGTCGATGGCTCGACGTCGTGTCCCTTCGCCGCGCGCACCCAGCCCTTGTCGCTCAGCACGATCGTCATCGGCTCACTGGCGACCAGTTCGGTCTCATCCAGGGCCTGCGCGGCATTGCGCGCGATCAATAGCGAGCGACGCGCGTCGCCGAACTTCTTCGCGTCGGCCAGCAGTTCGTCCTTGACCAGCTTGCGCAGCTTCGCCTTGCTGCCGAGGATGGCGACCAGGCGATCGCGCTCGCTGTCCAGCTCGTCCTGCTCGCCGCGGATCTTCATCTCCTCCAGCCGTGCGAGCTGGCGGAGCCTGGTCTCGAGGATGTAATCGGCCTGGTCGTCGCTCAGCTCGAAGCGCGCGATCAGCGCGGGTTTCGGCTCGTCCTCGCTGCGGATGATGTGGATCACTTCATCCAGGTTGAGGAAGGCGACCAGCAGGCCTTCCAGCAGGTGCAGCCTGCGCTCGACCTTGTCCAGGCGATGCTGCAGGCGCCGCGTCACCGTGTCGAAGCGGAACTCCAGCCACTCCGACAGCAGCCGGCGCAGGTTCTTGACCTGCGGGCGGCCGTCGGCGCCGATGACATTCATGTTGACGCGGTAACTCTTCTCCAGGTCGGTGGTGGCGAACAGATGCCCCATCAACTGGTCGGCGTCGACGCGATTGGAACGCGGGATCAGGACGATGCGCGTCGGATTGGCGTGGTCGGATTCGTCGCGGATGTCTTCCAGCCATGGCAGTTTCTTAGCGCGCATCTGCGCTGCAATCTGCTCGATGACCTTCGACGGGGAAACCTGGTACGGCAGTGCGGTGACGACGATGTTCGCCGCTTCGCGGGCGAAGGTGCCGCGCGCGCGCACGCTGCCGATCCCCGTTTCGTACATCGCCAGCAGGTCCGCCGCCGGCGTGATGATCTCCGCCTCGGTGGGATAGTCCGGGCCGCGCACGTGTTCGCACAGGTCGGCGACGCTGGCTTCCGGATCGTCGAGCAGGCGCACGCAGGCGCTCACGATCTCGTTGAGGTTGTGCGGCGGAACGTCGGTCGCCATGCCGACCGCGATGCCGGTGGTGCCGTTGAGCAGCAGGTGCGGCAGCCGCGCCGGCAGCCATGTCGGTTCGTCGAGCGTGCCGTCGAAGTTCGGCGTCCAGTCGACCGTGCCGTGCGCGAGTTCGCCGAGCAGCACTTCGGCGATCGGCGTCAGCTTCGACTCGGTGTAGCGCATCGCCGCGAACGACTTGGGATCGTCGGAAGATCCGAAATTCCCCTGGCCGTCGATCAGCGGGTAGCGGTACGAGAACGGCTGCGCCATCAGCACCAGCGCTTCGTAGCAGGCGCTGTCGCCATGCGGGTGGTACTTGCCGATGACGTCGCCGACGGTGCGCGCGGACTTCTTCGGTTTCGCGCCGGCATTGAGCCCCAGCTCGCTCATCGCGTAAATGATGCGGCGCTGCACGGGCTTGAGCCCGTCGCCGAGGAAGGGCAGGGCGCGATCGAGCACCACGTACATCGAGTAGTCGAGGTACGCGCGCTCGGCGTATTCGCGCAGCGGGATCTGTTCGAAGCCGTGGAAGGCCGGACGGACGGTGTCGTTCATGCAGCGCAGGGCTCGTGCGGATGGCGCGCGGAAGTGCTCAGAGGTGCCATTCGCCCGCGGCTTCCGGCTGGTGGCTGATCGACAGCACGCGCAGGCGCGCGCTGCGGCTGCCGGGCATCGGCCAGTCGATGGCGTCGCCGGCACGCAGTCCCAGCAGCGCGCTGCCGACCGGCGCCAGGATCGAGACCAGCCCCGGACCATTGCCGGCGTCGCGTGGATATACGAGCGTGATTTCGCGCTCGTCGCCCGAATCCTCGTCGCGGAAGCGGGCGGTCGAATTCATGGTGATGACGTCGCCAGGGATGTCCCGCGGTTCCACCACCTGCGCGCGCGCCAGTTCGGCGGCGAGGCCGCGCGTGTCGGCCTCAGGGGAAGCGTCCAGCAGGGCTTCCAGGCGCGCGCAATCCAGGCGTGAGAGCAGGAGCGGGGGCCTGGCGGCGGTCGAGGACGGCTGCCCGTGCGTGGTGTCCATGGGAATCTCCAAAGCTGGCGCGGGCGGCGCTGGCGCCACCGCGGGAAAAGGGTCGGATGAAGGGACGTTAGCCGCGAACGACACGGCGGGCAACCGTGGATCGATGCGATCGCGCCAAGGCCGCCGCGTGCGTTGACATCCCCATCGCCGCACCGCAACATACGCGCCCTGCACCCTGCCCGGGTGGCGGAATTGGTAGACGCACTAGCTTCAGGTGCTAGCGGGGGCAACTTCGTGGAGGTTCGAGTCCTCTCCCGGGCACCAGGTACACAGAACCCCTGAGCGATCAGGGGTTTTTTTGTGCCCGGACGGCGCCGTGCGGGCATCCGGTTCGCTTGCCGGCTTCGTTCACGCGGCGCGCGACGCATCTCCGAGCGATGCGTTGTCGATGACGAACCGATAGCGGACGTCGCCTTTCTGCATCCGATCGTAGGCGGTGTCGATCTGCTGCACCGGGATCATCTCGATCTCCGACACGATGCCGCGCTCGGCGCAGAAATCGAGCATCTCCTGGGTCTCGGCGATGCCGCCGATCAGCGAGCCGGCGAGCGACCTGCGACCGAAGATCAGCTGGCCGACGTTGGGGCTCGGATGCGGATGTTCGGGGACGCCGACCAGGCACATCGTGCCGTCGCGCTTGAGCAGCCGGGTGTAGGCATCCAGGTCGTGGCTGGCGGCCACGGTGTTGAGGATGAAATCGAAGCTGCCGGCGTGCTGCTGCATTTCGTCGGGATTGCGCGAGACGATCACTTCGTCGGCGCCGAGGTCCAGCGCATCCTGGCGCTTGCCCTCGCTCGTGGTGAAGGCAACGGTGCGGGCGCCCATCGCATGCGCCAGCTTGATGCCCATGTGGCCGAGGCCACCGATGCCCACGATGCCGACCTTTTGGCCCGGTCCGACATTCCAGTGGCGCAGCGGCGAATACGTGGTGATGCCGGCGCACAACAGCGGTGCCACCGCGGCCAATTGCGCCTCGGGGTGATGGATCTTCAGGACGAAGTTCTCGTCGACGACGATGCTTTGCGAATATCCGCCGAGCGTGTGCCCGGGCGCGTCGGCCGTCGCGCCGTTGTAGGTTCCGACGAACCCGTTCTCGCAGTATTGCTCCAGGCCTTCGTCACAGGCCGCGCAGTGCTGGCAACTGCCGACGAGGCAGCCGACGCCGACGGTGTCGCCCACCTTGAATCCAGTCACTTCCGCGCCGACCGCGCTGACGTGGCCGACGATTTCATGGCCCGGGACGCAGGGATATTTCGTGCCACCCCATTCGGAGCGGACGGTGTGCAGGTCCGAGTGGCAGACACCGCAGTACGCAATGTCGATCCGGACGTCATGCGGTCCTGGCTGGCGACGCTGGATGTCCATCGCCTCCAGCGGCTTGTCGGCGGCGCGCGCGCCATAGGCTTTGGTGTCCATGCAGGTCCCGTGGGTCGTTGAGCGGGCGAAGTATCGGCGGCGGTGGCCGCGATCGTGCGAATGTAGCGCGCAGGATGTCTGCAGCCGGTATGTACAAGGCCGCTCGCGGACGGCGTGTACCATCGCCGCGATGAGCAAACCTCCCAGCAAGGACAAGCGGGCCGGCGGTCGCGGCGGCAGGAAGCCCACCGACAAGGCCCCCGGCGCGCCGCGTGCGGGCAAGGCCAGGCCAGGCGCGCCGCGTCCGGGCTGGTTGCCTGATCCCTCGCTGGCGCGCACACCGGCGGCCGGCGCGCGCGGAGACCTGCGCGATCCGCACGCCGAGCGCGAAGCCGCGCGCTACGAACAGCCGATTGCCAGCCGGCAGATGATCCTGCAGCTGCTGGCCGCGGCCGATGGACCGATGGATGCGGACGCGCTGGCTGGAAAGCTCGCTCTGACCGCGCCCGATCGATTCGATGCGCTGGGCAAACGGCTCGCGGCGATGCTGCGCGACGGACAACTGCTGCAGAACCGACGCGGCGGCTACGCGCCGGCTGCGCGGATGGATCTCATCCCGGGCGTCGTGATCGCCAATCCCGACGGATTCGGTTTCCTGCGGCCGGATGCGGGCGGCGGCGATGACCTGTTCCTGCCGCCGTTCGAGATGCGCAAGGCGATGCACGGCGACCGCGTGCTCGGCAGCGTCACCGGCGTGGACCGCCGCGGACGCCGCGAGGGCGCGATCGTCGAGGTGCTCGAACGCCGGCTCAACCGGCTGATCGGCCGCTTCACCGTCGAGGCAGGCATCAGCTACGTCGTGCCCGACGACAAACGCATCCAGCGCAACGTGATGATCCCGCCGGATGCGCGACTGGAAGCGCAGGCCGGACAGCTGGTTGTCTGCGAGATCGTGCAGGCGCCCGATGCGCGGCGGCCACCGATCGGACGCGTGCTCGCCGTGCTGGGCGATCGCCTCACCGCGTCGCTGGCGGTGGAGGCGGCGATCCATGGCCATGAAATCCCGCACGAATTCCCGCCCGAAGTACTGGCGCAGGCGGCCGCGGTTCCGGTCGATGTCGATGCGACGGTCGCGGCGACGCGGGTCGACCTGCGCGCGTTGCCGCTGGTCACGATCGATGGCGAGGACGCCAAGGATTTCGACGACGCGGTGTACTGCGAGCCCAATCGCGGCGGTTTCCGCCTCGTGGTCGCGATCGCCGATGTCTCGCACTACGTGCGTCCCGGCACACCGCTGGACGACGAAGCGACGAAGCGGGCGACGTCGGTCTACTTCCCCGGCTTCGTCGTGCCGATGCTGCCCGAGACGCTGTCCAACGGCATCTGCTCGCTCAAGCCGAAGGTCGACCGCCTGTGTTTCGTCTGCGACATGCAGGTCGATCGCAACGGCGAGGTCGGCGAAGCGAAATTCTACGAAGCGGTGATGAATTCGCACGCGCGCCTGACCTACACCCAGGTCTGGAACGCGGTGGGCGAGGGCGTGCCGGACGAGGACCGCGACCAGGCCCTGGCCTTCATCGGCCCGCTGCTGCCGCAGGTGCAGCGGCTGCACCAGCTGTACCGGATCCTCGACAAGGCGCGGCAGAAGCGCGGCGCGATCGAATTCGAGACCTCCGAGGTGCGCTTCGTGCTCGGCCCGCAGGGCGAAGTCACCCAGGCCGGCATGATCCAGCGCAACGACGCGCACAAGCTGATCGAGGAATGCATGATCGCGGCCAACGTGCAGGCCGCGGACTTCCTTCTCGCGTCCCGCGTGCCTGCGCCCTACCGCGACCACGACAAGCCGCCGGAAGCCAAGTACGCCGACCTCGTCGAGTTCCTCAAGGAATTCAAGCTGCGCATGCCGCCGTGGGCGAAGGTGCAGCCGCGCGATTTCCGCGCGCTGCTCGAGACCATCCGCGACCGCCCCGACGCGGCGTTGCTGGAATCGGTCGTGCTGCGCAGCCAGAGCCTGGCGGTGTACGCGCCCGACAACATCGGGCACTTCGGGCTGGCACTCGCCGCGTACGCCCACTTCACTTCACCGATCCGCCGCTATCCGGACCTGCTGGTGCATCGCGCGATCAAGCACGCGCTCGCCGGCGGGCGTCCCGACACCTACCTGTATTCGCCACATGCGATGGCGGCGTTGTCGCTGCAGTGCTCCGAGCGTTCACGCCGCGCCGACGAGGCGCAGCGCGAAGTCGACGAGCGTTACCGCGCGGCATGGATGGAGCAGCACGTCGGTGGTGAATTCGCCGGCACCATCAGTGGCGTGACCAGCTTCGGCCTGTTTGTCGAACTCGACGAATCCAAGGTCAACGGGCTGGTGCACGTCACGCAGCTGCCCCGGGATTTCTACCACTTCGATCCGATCCGCAAGACGCTGAGCGGCGAACGGCGCGGGCGCGAATATCGCCTCGGCGACCGGGTCGAGATCGTGGTGCTCAAGGCCAGTGTCGAGGACCGGCGCATCGATTTCCGGCTGGCGGAGGATCGCGGCCCGTTCGTGCCGACCGAGTCGCCGCCACGCGGCCAGCCGGCGAAACGCAGGAAACAGAAGTACTGAACTCGCCGAACACTGCCTTCGCCGGATGGGTTGGGCGCGGCGATACCCATCGCACCGGCTGACGCGTCAAAATACCCGCATGAGCAAAGACAGCCAGTGGATCGCCGGCATCAACGCCGTGGCGTCGGCGATCGAACACGACGCCGACAACGTGCGCGAGGTGCTGCTCGAGGCGGGCGCGAAGAACCCGCGCATCGTCGAGATCGAAGGCAATGCCAGGCGCATGGGCATCGATGTGCGCCGGGTCGCGCAGCAGGCGCTCGATGGCGTCGCCGGCGGCCTGCGGCACCAGGGCGCGGTCGCCCGCTATGCGGCGGCGAAAACCTGGGACGAACATGAGTTGTCCGGGCTGGTCGAGGGCGCGCAGGGGCGTGCGCTGGTGCTCGTGCTCGACGGGGTGCAGGATCCGCACAATCTCGGCGCCTGCCTGCGCAGCGCGGCGGCCGCCGGCGTCACCGCTGTCGTGATCCCCAAGGACAAGGCGGTGCAGGTGAATGCGACGGTGCGCAAGACCAGCGCCGGCGCGGCCGACAGCATCCCGGTGATCCGCGCGACCAACCTCGCGCGCTGCATGCGCGACCTGCAGCAGATGGGCGTCTGGATCTACGGGCTCGCGGGCGAGGCGACGGCATCGCTGTATGCGATCGACCTGCGCGGCAACGTCGCGCTCGTCCTCGGTGGTGAGGCCGACGGCCTGCGCCGGCTCACGCGCGAACATTGCGACCAGTTGGTGAAGATCCCGATGCCCGGCCAGACCGAAAGCCTCAACGTGTCGGTCGCGACCGGCGTGACCCTGTTCGAAGCCGTACGGCAGCGGCAGGCCTGACGATGGCACTGCAGCTGGCGTGGTACGACTGGATCGGCCTGGCCGGTACGCTGATGGTGCTGCTGGCGTTCTTCCTGCTGCAGGCGGGCCGGCTGTCGGGCAACGGAATCGCCTACCAGCTGCTCAACCTGTTCGGCGCCGCCGGCGTGCTCGTTTCGTTGCTGGGCACCTTCAATCCGGCGGTGTTCCTGCTGGAACTGACGTGGGTGCTGATCAGCGCCTACGGGATCATGCGCACGCTGCGGAATCGTCCTTCCTGAAAGCGATCCGGGATTGGCGACTTACGTCGCTGCCACCCGCGGCTGCCATGCATTGGCGATCTTGCAGAACAGTTCGGCCGTGCGCTCGGCGTCGTAGACGGCCGAGTGCGCTTCATCGCCGTTCCACGCCAGGCCTGCCGCCTGCATCGCGCGGCCGAGGACGGTCTGGCCATAGGCCACGCCTGCGAGCGAGACGGTGTCGAGCACGCTGAAGGGATGGAATGGATTGCGCTTGTGCTCGACGCGCGCGACCGCGGCGTTGATGAAGTTGAGGTCGAAGTGCGCGTTATGCCCGACCAGGATCGCGCGCTGGCAGCCATGCCGGCGCACCGCCGCACGCACGGCCGCGAAGATGTGGTCGAGCGCTTCCTTTTCCGGCTTGGCCATGCGGAATGGATGGCCGATGTCGATGCGGGTGACTTCCAGCGATTTCGGATCGATCTCCGTTCCCGGCGCCGGATCGAGGTGCACGCAGGCCACTTCGCCCGGAACGAACGCACCCGCCGCATCGAGTTCGATCGGAATCGCGGCGACCTCAAGCAGCGCGTGGCGCGTGCAGTCGAAGCCGCCGGTTTCCACGTCCACCACCACCGGCAGGAAGCCGCGGAAGCGCTCGGACATGCGGCGCGGCGCTGTCGGCTCGGGCGCGATCGGGTCGCTCTGGGTCATGCGCGCAAGCCTAGCAGAGCGACTGTGTCCGTCAGCCTGTCGCGTGGACCTTCGACGGTGCGTTCGCGGTTTCGGACGACAGGTATTCGCGCGCCAGCAGGCGGGCGCGGTGCAGGCGCGCCTTCGCAGCCTCGACATGCAGGCCGAGGCGCTCGGCGATCTCGGCGATGCTGCGGCCCTCGAGGTCGCGCAGCAGCAGGATCTCGCGGTAATGCGCGGGCAAGCGCGCCAGTGCATGGGAGACGTCGCGCAGCAGGCCGTCCGGGGCCGGATAGTGCGGGCCGTCCATCTCGTCGAGCACCGGTTGCAATACCAGCCGGCGCAGCGCGCGCTTGAGGGGCTCCGTCGCCGGCGCCACGATCGACGTGTGGAAGGC
>Ga0157369_10009312_pt1 | contig 11236 bp, 9 predicted proteins | sample C25metaG_FD_113461 | JGI IMG/M metagenome (GOLD analysis project Ga0157369, IMG submission 113461) | Corn rhizosphere microbial communities from Kellogg Biological Station, Michigan, USA - C2-5 metaG | ecosystem: Host-associated > Plants > Roots > Rhizosphere > Soil | place: USA: Michigan... | reverse complement strand
GCCGGCGCCTGGAACGCGGCGACCGTCGCCTGCACCAGTTGCTCGATCGCGCTCGCCGCATCGCTGCCGTCGGCCTCGCCGCGCGACAGGCGCGAGACGCGTTCCGGCGTCACCAGCGAATAATACAGCGCCCCCAGCAGGAAGTGGCTGCGCCATACGATCTCGGTGCGGGGAACATGCGGCAGGCTTTCCTGGATCGCGTCGATGAAGGCGTGGCTGGTGTCGTCAAAGGTCTGTGCGATGATCTTGCGCACAGCTTCGTTGCCTTCCGCCGACATCACCGCGCGCAGCCGCGTAAACCGCGCCCCGCCGGCAAGATCGTTGCCCGAGGAGAACGCTGGCAGGACATAGGCACGTACGACCGCCTCGAGCCGGTCCTGCAAATCGCGCACGCGCAAGGCCGCCGCCAGAAGTTCCGCGCGGCGGTGGTTCATCGGCCCGCAATGCCGCCGATAGATTTCCAGCAGCAAGCCGTCCTTGGTCTTGAAGTGATAGGTCACGCTGCCGGGATTAGCGCCGGCGGCCTGCGCAATGTCGCGCACCGAGACCGCGTTGAAGCCGTTGGTCGAGAACAGCTCTTCCGCGGCAGCGAGAATCGCCTCGCGCAAATTCGGCTTGCGCGCTCCGGCTTCCTTGCTGGTGGAATGACGGACCATCATTGTACATTTGTACAAATGATCAGGTCTGGTCAACAGGAAATGTGGACGTCAGTCGCAGGCGTGACCGTTCCGCCTCCGCTCATCCGGCGTTTGCCGGCGCGTGGATTGGCCAGAGATCCGCGCGCCAGTGCAACGCAATCGCTGCCATCGCAATCAGGCCGGACGCGGCGTAAAGAGTGCCGGTCGCGGAATAGCCGATCAGGTCGATCAGGCTGCCGGCGGCGAGCAGCCCGAGTGGCAGGCCGTAGATCACCATCATGCGCACGCCCATCACCCGGCCACGCAGATGCGCGCTCGCCGTCCGCATCAGGATCACGGCCGCCGAAATCATCGACAGGCTCTGCGCAATGCCCGCCAGGATCAGGCACAGTATCGCCACCGGCATGGTCCTGAGCTCGACGAACACCAGCAGCATCGCATACCAGGCGAGTGTCGCGCCGATCAGGAGGCGGGCGATGCGCACGCCGCCCGCTATGCTGAGCGTGATCGATCCGATCAATGAGCCCAGGGCAAAACTCGCCGACAAAACGCCAAGACCGGCCTGATCCGTGTGGAAGATTTCACTCGCGACGTAAGGCAGCAAACCATTGGTGAATGGAAATGCGGTGAGATTGGCGAGGAACGCGACACAGAGCGCCGCGCTCATGCCCGGGCCGCTCCAGGCGTGCACGATACCCTCCTTCAAATCCCGCAGCACGGACGATACCAGCAAATGATCCGTGGCATGGTCGGCCATGCGGTGCGGCTTTTCCGGCCGGGTCAGGCACAGCATCAGGATCGCGGCGGTAAGATAAAGGCTCGCAATCGCCATATACGCAAAGCCGATGCCGAGCGCTGCGAACAAGCTGGTGCCGGTCAAGGCGCCGGCAATGCGTGCACTATCCTGCGTCGTGCGCGACAGGCTGATGGCGCCAACCAGCCGCTCCGGCGGCATGATATCGGCGAGCAGCGCACCGCGCACGCCGAGGTCTGAAGGACGGATCAGGCCCATGAGCGCGACGATGAACATGACCTTGAGCGGCGACAGGTGACCACTCAGCGCAAGCGTCATGATACTCGAGGCCAGCATCGTGTATACGAACCGCATCGCGGCCAGCAGTTCGCGATGGCCGATGCGGTCTCCGAGCATGCCGATGATCGGCGCGATCAGCGTCCCCGCATAATTCAGTGACGCAAGCACGGTGAGCAGCAGCACCGAACCCGTCTCGGTCAAGATGTACCAGCCGAGCACGAGGTTCTCGACCTCGAACGCCCATGAGGTGAGCAGATCGGACGGCCACTGGAAGCGGTAATTGCGGATTGCGAAGGGCGCGAGCGCGGTACTCCGCGCGGACCCGCTCACGACGCGATGACGCGTTTCACGGCGCTCCACCCTGCCCTGCTTCTTGTTGTGTTGGCAGCAAACCTAGCGCCGAGGGTGCCCGTGTCAACCAACGCTTCCCGCAATGCGCGACCTATCCAACGACATGCCTGATCGCGGCGCGCGTCAGGAAGCGCAGCTTTTCGTTGAGCGGGAAGCGGCCGAAATTGGTCTTGACAGCGCCAAGCGTGAACGCCGTTTTCTTCGAATAATCGATGCGCACGCCGACGATCACGGGCCGTCCGCCGGCGGCGATCTCGTTCGCTTGGCCGATCACGTCAGCGATGGCGTTATTGTCATTCATCGGCAGATAGGCCGCGCCGGTGGCGATCGCCACGCCCTCGATGTTGAGCTTGCCGAGCTGGGTACAGGGCTTGCGGCCATAGGGGATCGCCTGCGCCTGCCCGATCTGCGCCAGCTCACCGTCATTGAAGACGTAATAAACAACACCGAGATTATTCGTTGCAGCCGTCAATATCTCCATGCAGGTCATCATGAAGGCGCCGTCTCCGACAATCGCCTGAACGGCACGGTCGGGACAGGCGAGCTTGGCGCCAATCGCCGCCGGCACGGCATAGCCCATGCAATTGAAATCAGTCGGCAGGATCACGCTTTTCGGCGCATGGATCGGCATCAGCTCAGCGGTGAGAAAGGTGTGATTGCCGTCGTCGATAGCGAGGATGCCGTTGTCAGGCATAGCTTGCCGCAAAGCATCGAAGAAGCGCGCCGGGTTGACGATGTCCTTGACGTCGTGCCGGTACCAGCTTTCGCGATAGGCGGCCTTGTCGCTCCTGATCTGATCGCGCAGCGTGCCGTTCGCGTTCCGCCGCGGCAGCTTGGCTTCCAGTTCTTGCAAGAATTGCCTGAGCACCGCGCCAGCATCGCCTGAGATGGCGACCTTGGCCGGATGATTGGCATTGAAGACATCAGGATTGATGTCGATGTGAATGAGATTGGCCGGCACCTCGGCGCCGTAGCTGCCGGTGGCGATCTCGGAAAAGCGCGTGCCGACCGCGATCATGCCATCGCAGTTCCTGAACGCGTTCTGCGCCGCCGGCACCGCGGACGCGCCAAAGCCGAAGCCGACATGGAGCGGATGATTGGCGGGAAAGACCGACAATCCCTGCAACGTGGTCGCAACCGGCGCATCCAGCCATTCTGCGAGGCGAATGAGCTCAGCCGTCGCATCGCGGGCGCCCCAGCCAGCGAAAATGCAGGGACGCCTGGCGTCGCGCAGGAGATCGACCGCGCGCGCAATCTCGGCAGCGGCTTCGACCCGAGGTGGCATCGCCGGCTGAAATTGCGGCAATTCTCCGATCTCGTCGGTCATCAGGAGAATATTGACCGGCAGCTCCACAAAGACCGGCCCCGGCTCACCCGAGGTCGCGATCCTGTACGCCTCGAACAGGATCGGCACGACATCCTCATGACTGTTGACGCGGAACGTCGCCTTGGTCAGCCCGCTCATGAATTTGTGGGTGTCCATCTGATGCAGTTGGTAGCGATGGCCGGTGTCGTTGCGCGGTCCACCCGACAGCACCAGCATCGGCACGCCATCGAGGAAGGCTTCGCCAATGCCGCTTGCCGCATGGGTCAGGCCTGCGGCCGGCACCACCGTCAGCACGCCGACGGAATCGGAAAGGCGGCCGACAGCGTCAGCCATGAACGATGCCCCGCCCTCATGGGTGACCAGGACTTGCGTGATGCGGTTGGAATTGTTCAGCGCGTCATACAGTTCGGTCGTGTGCACGCCGGGAATGCCGAAGGTGAAACGCGCGCCGATCTGCTCCAGCGCATAGACCGTGAGCCAGGCTCCCGTTCTCTTCATGATGGCTCACTCCCTAATTTTCGTCCGTCGATGGCGGCGGCCGCGATGCGGCCCGAAAGGATGCAGCCGCCGAGGAAAGTGCCTTCCAGCGCACGCAGGCCATGGATACCGCCGCCGCCAAAGCCCGCGGCCTCGCCGACCGCATAAAGGCCGGGGATCGGCTGGCCGGCCGCATCGAGCACCCGGCTCTGCAAATCGGTCTGGATGCCGCCGAGACTCTTCCGGCTGATGATGAATTCACGAACCGCAATCAGCGGCAATGCCTTTGCATCATTGATCGGCTGGAATTTGCAGAGGCGGATGCGGTCGCCGCGATAGTTTCGCAGGTAAGCAATGCGGCGCAATTGTTCGTCGTTCATCAGCTTCTTGCCGCGGGCGATGTTCGCGTCATATTGCGCGACCACATCCTGCACCGTCTTGAGGTCGACGGAAGCATCGCCCTGCAGCGCGTTCATCTTCCCGACCAGTTCGGGAAGCGAAGGCGCGGTGACGAAATCACGGCAGTTGGTGATCATCTCGTTCACCAGCCAGCGATTGCCGAACAGGATGTCGCGCAGGAAGGAGAGCTTCCTCTTCTCCCGGATTGATGGATTGTGCTCGGCACCCGAGATCGCCAATTCCTTCAGTGCAATCTTCATGTTCATGAGCTGCCAGGAATATTGCCTTTCCTGCGCGCAGATGTCGGTGACAAGCCGCCGCGTATCAAACCCCGACACCAATGGCTGCGGGCCGATGCGCATCCCCCGCCAATTGAGCCACAGCGCCGAGCGCGGCGGCACCAGCGACAGGCCGTGCATGGGCTTGCGCGGACGCGGATGATGCACGCCCGCGGCGTAGTTCCACATCCGGTCGAGATGCGTCAGCACGCCACCGGCAGCAACCGTCGCGTCATGCAGCCTGCCGTCGGCAAAACGGTGCGAGCCCGAAAGCAGTATTTCGGGTGGCCTGCCCCAATCGCGATGCCAGTTCTGCCGCACGCGCGTGAGATCACCGCCATTGATGCCGCCGGCGGCCACCACGACCTGCTCGGCCCTTGCTTCAAAGGGCGCGCCCGTCCTCTCATCGACCCCGGAAGCGCCGTCGACCTTGCCGCCGGCCATTGTGAGCCGCTCGACCCGCCGGTCGAAGCGCAAGGTCAGGCGTGAGGCGTTGCGATGGCCGCGCAACGCGACAATCAAGGCCTCGGTGAGCCCCTTGCCGGTACCCCAGCTCACGTGAAACCGCGGCACCGAATTGCCGGGGCGAAATTCGCCGCGCTCGACCCAGTTGACCACGGGCAGAAAGCTGACGCCGTGGCGCCGCACCCAGGGATAGACGTCGGCAGTGCAGCGCGAGACATAGGTCTCCGCCCAAGCCTTGGGCCAATGATCGTTGGCGCCGAACTCGGCAAAGCTGCACCAGTCGCGAAAAGCAAGATCAGCGAAATCGCGGATGCCCTGGCGGCGCTGCTCCGGCGAATCCACAAAGAACATGCCGCCAAAGCTTTCGCGCGCGAGCCCGCCGAAGGCATTCTCCTCGTCGCGGTCGACAAGCAGCACGGAGCGGCCGCCGTCGAGCAGATCGAGCGCGGTGGCAATCCCGGCGATGCCGCCGCCGATGATCAAGATGTCGCTGCGCTCCATAGTTGGATGCGTCTCCCCATCCTTCAGCCGAGTATCACGCTTTGCTTCCGCTGTGCATCGGCCCGATTGCCCCAGGCGGCTTTCAGCTCCCAGGGGTCGCGCTCTCGTCGTTTGGTAAACGCATCGTTAAGCGCTGGTCATCAACGCCTGACGCAAAAAACATCGATTTTCCAACAGTTCCTTGCGCACGAAGCCACGTTATCCGGACTAAATGATCCAAAATGCTGCAGATTTAACCGACAGACCGTTTCGGTAGCTTAACCGTTTGTGCAAGGACGCATCCCATAGTGGAGGCAGTTGATCTCCATGTAAGTCAGGTCCATCCCCGTGACATCGTTCGGACGTGTGATTTCGGTACGCGGCTCGCTTGCCCGGGTCGGACTTCTGGCCACGAGTCAGACGCCGGTCTCGGAGGTGCGCGGCACCGTCGGCCGCTTTGTCAGCATCCGCTGTGCTTCATCCACGATCGTCGCCATGATCACCGACGTGACGGCGGAAAACCTGCCGAGCTCTGACGAATATATCGCCAGCGCCGGCGTCGACCTGCTCGGCGAGATCCTTGGCGGCGACCGGCCGAAATTCCAGCGTGGCGTCACGCATTATCCGACCATTGGCGACACCGTTGAACTGATCACCAACCAGGAGTTGCGCACGGTCTATGCGCCGTCCGGCTCCGACCAGATCAATGTCGGCGTGCTGCAGCAGGACCGCTCCGTCATCGCCTACGTCGACGTCGAGGAAATGCTCTCCAAGCATTTTGCGGTGTTGGGCTCGACCGGCGTCGGTAAATCGACCGGCGTGTCGCTGCTGCTCAACGAGATACTCAAAGCGCGCCCCAATCTGCGCATCTTCCTGCTCGACGTGCACAACGAATATGGCCGCTGCTTCGGCGAGCGCGCGCTGGTGTTGAACCCGCGCAACCTGAAGCTGCCGTTCTGGCTGTTCAACTTCGAGGAAATCGTCGACGTGCTGTTCGCGGGCCGTCCTGGCGTGCCCGAGGAATTGGACATCCTCGCCGAGGTGATTCCGATGGCGAAGGGCATCTACACCCAGTACCAGAACGCCGACCGCATCGGGTTGAAGCGCTTCGATCCCAAGCAGAACGGCTATACCGTCGATACGCCGGTGCCATACCGCCTGGTGGACCTGATCTCGCTGATCGACGAGCGCATGGGCAAGCTCGAAAACCGCTCCTCGCGCATCATCTATCACAAGCTGATCTCACGCATCGAAACCGTGCGCAACGATCCGCGCTACGCCTTTATGTTCGACAACGCCAATGTCGGCGGCGACACGATGGCCGAAGTGATCAGCCATCTGTTCCGCCTGCCGGCGCAGGGCAAGCCGATGACCATCATGCAGCTCGCCGGCTTCCCTGCGGAAGTCGTCGACTCCGTGGTCTCGGTACTGTGCCGCATGGCCTTCGATTTCGGACTGTGGAGCGACGGCGTCTCGCCCTTGCTGTTCGTCTGCGAGGAAGCGCACCGCTACGCTGCCGCCGACCGCAATATCGGTTTCGGACCGACCCGCAAGGCGGTATCGCGCATCGCCAAGGAAGGCCGCAAATATGGCGTCTATCTCGGCCTCGTGACCCAGCGTCCGGCCGAGCTCGACGCCACCATCATCTCCCAGTGCAACACGCTGTTCTCGATGCGCTTGGCCAACGACCGCGACCAGGCGCTGCTCCGCTCTGCGGTGTCGGATGCGGCCGCCAACCTGCTCTCCTTCATCCCTTCGCTCGGCACCCGCGAGGTACTGGCGTTCGGCGAAGGCGTGGCGCTGCCGACGCGGCTGCGCTTCAAGGAAGTGCCGGCGCATCAACTGCCGCGCAGTGAATCCGCGATTCGCACCGTGCCCTCGGTTGCCGCCGGCCACGACATGCATTTCGTCAGCGCGGTGCTGGAGCGCTGGCGCGGCGCCACCTCGCAGCGCGACGTGCCCAACGATCCCGGCATCAACGAGCGGCCGGCGCCGCGGACGCTGTCCTCCCTGGAAGCGCCGATGCTGCAGCCCTCGCAAGGGCTCGATCCCGACCGCTTCTCGCTGCTGAAGAAGCCGCTGCGGTAAATACCTTTCGCGCTTTGCGCTGATGGCGCCCATCCATTATGGTTTTGGCACCGCGACATGCGAGCTGCCGGAACCTCTGACATGACCCAACCTTCAGCCAAACGCTTTCCCGCGCCCTCCATCAACGAGCTGCCGGACGACATCCGCACCCGCCTGCTTGCCGTGCAGGAAAAATCCGGCTTTGTGCCGAACGTGTTCCTGACCTTCGCGCGCCGGCCGGACGAGTTTCGCGCCTTCTTTGCCTATCACGACGCGCTGATGGAAAAGGAAAGCGGGCTCACCAAGGCCGAGCGCGAGATGATCGTGGTGGCGACCTCGGCCGCCAACCAGTGCCAGTATTGCGTGATCGCTCACGGCGCGATCCTGCGCATCCGCGCCAAGAACCCGCTGATATCAGATCAGATCGCGGCGAATTACCGCAAGGCCGACATCACGCCGCGCCAGCGCGCCATGCTCGATTTCGCGATGAAGGTGAGCCGGGAAGCGGAAGAAGTGTCGGAGAACGATTTCGTCGCGCTCTCCGCCCACGGCTTTAGCGACGAGGACGTCTGGGACATCGCCGCCATATCAGCGTTCTTCGCGCTGTCGAACCGCATGGCCAACTTCACCGGCATGCGCGCCAATGACGAGTTCTACCTGATGGGCCGCGTGCCGAAATAGCGGGCAAGCAACGAGATTCTACTTCGGGGCGTTCATCCCGCTGCTCGAACCCGTGGTCTGCTCATTTGGCTGGCCCGGCGGATGGGCAGAAGCGCCCGGCTTGTCTTGATCGGCCACGTATCCGGACTCTCCGGAGTTGCGAGTCTTGACCCCTTTGTCTGCTTCACGCTGCATCTGCTCGTCGGGCCCGCCAGTCTTGAGCCCTTTATCTACATCACTGTGCATTTGCGCAGGGGTTTGCTCACTGGGCGCGGCCTGTTTCTGCTGCGCCGATACCTGGAACGCGGTCGCGCTTCCGATGACGGCAATCATCGCGAGAATTGAGGTTCGCATAGGGTCTTCTCCGGTGCGTTGCTTCGCCCCGGTAACGCGCGAACGTCCATACGTTTCCTTCCGATTGCCTTTTCGAGAGTTCCTTTCTTTGCGTTCACATAGGCCAAATGCACGATTGATTGCCGAAGCGGCGAGTCGCGCATGAACTACCAATAGAATAAATGAGTAGAGGCCCTAATCGTCGTCCGCCGGTCCGCACCAGCCCGGCAGATAGATCGCGTCATGCGTCTTGGCGGCGGCGAGAGCCTTCTCCATGGCCTTGGAGAAATTGTCCTCGACGGTCTTGCGCGAGACCTGGCGGCGCAGGAAATCGGCCCACAGAAATTCGCTGAAAGGCGTCGTGTCCTTGGCAAAGCCGCCCGCGCGCCGCAGCTCGCCGGCAAGACTGCGATAAGGATCGTCCTTGAGATCCTTGATCGTCTTCGGCAGATCCTTGAACGGCCGACGCTCGCCCTTCGCGTCGTAAGGATAGACCCACCGCTTGTTGTCCATCACACCCCAGAACGCATCCTTCTCGACCATCCTGAGATCACCGATTACGGTCACCAGGATATCTTCGATGCCCTCCTCGTGCAGGGCTCGCGCCAGATGGTGATGGTCGACGACGTAGTAGCGCTTGTCCGGTCCCATCACGACAGGAATCATGTGCTTGCCGATCATCTCGCGCTGCTTGTCCGCTTTCTGCTCGCGAAACCGCATGCGCTTCTCCTTGACCTCGCGCATGCCGACGGTCATTTGCGTCGGGCGCAAATCGAGGATTGGGATCGGGTGGACTTTCGGCTCGCGGGGACCGGACATAACTTGAAACTCCCGTGGTTGGCGGCCAAATAATTCGCTGAAATCATTTAATTATGGCATGACGGCGCGGGCGATCAAATGCTCCCGCACTCGCTTTGAGGGAAATTGAATCGATGTTGAACGGCCGGAGCGAATGGACGCCGGGCGCGCGGGTTGTCCGATTTGGCAGCCGGGAAATCGTTACCGAAGGCCTGCAGCTCAGTTTCTGGGCCGACATCAGCCACCGCTGCATGACTGCAAGATGGCCAGCCTTCATCGCGGGCGCAGCCTTGGTCTTCATCGCCTTCAACGCCTTCTTCGCCGTGCTCTACTGGATCGGCGACGACCCGATCTCCAACGTGCCGCACAAGGCCTATATCGACTATCTCTATTTCAGCATCGAGACGCTTTCGACGGCCGGCTATGGCGACATGCATCCGCAGACCCATTACGGTCACTTCATCGCCGGCATCGAGCTCTTCACCGGCATCTTCTCGATGTCGTTGATGACCGGGCTGATCTTCGCCCGCTTTTCGCGACCGAGCGCGCGGCTGCTGTTCGCCAACACCCCCGTGATCACCGAGCATGAGGGCATGCCGACCCTGATGGTGCGCCTTGCCAATGAGCGTACCAACGTCATCGGCAACGCGACCGCGCGGCTCTGGCTGTTCAAGGACGAGGTCACCGCCGAGGGACACGAGGTCCGGCGCTTTTACGAGCTGCCCTTGATGCGCTACGAAAACCCCGCGCTCGCGCTGAGCTGGACGCTCTACCACGTGATCGACGAAGAGAGCCCGCTCTACGGGCAGACCGCCGAGGACCTTGGCGCCGCGGACGTCTCGCTCGTAATCGTGGTGTCCGGCTACGATGTTGTTGCGGCGCAAACCGTCCATGCGCGCAAACCCTATGAGCATTCCGACATCAGGTTCGGCCATCGCTACGTCGATGTGCTGGGCACGACGGAGGACGGCCGTGTGCGGATCGATTACGGCAGGTTCCATGACACCTTGGAAGGCTAGCGTTTGCGAAGGTTAGCCTTTGGACGCATTGCTGCCGCGACAACATTTTCTGTGAGAGCGGCAGGGGCCGTGTTAGATTGCATCTCTAGGTTTCGGAGCCGGGAAGCAGTGAAGACCCAGCGGCCCATTGCATCGGAGGAAGAGCATCAAGTGCTCCAATTCCGGCCGCGCAAGGTGCCGCAAGCTCCCGTTTTTCACGGCAATGCCGTCATCACTCCCCTCCATCATGATTCGACGCCGGAGCCGGTTGGATTGTCCAGCCTCGACCTGTCGCGCTACGAGGAGCCGCGGGAGGAGCCCGACGATTTCCGCCACCGCATGCTCGCCAATATCGCCGCCTTCGCCTTCACGGTGGCGCTCACCGCGGTCGCCATCTGGCTTGCCATGAGCATCGCCGACCTGCGCAAGACCCAGGATTGCGTGTTGATGGGCCGGCGCGACTGCGTCCGCATCTCCAGCCCCTAAGGTCGGCCGGTGGACGGGGCCGAATAATGCCTCAAATTCGATCCGGACGGTGCCACCCGCCTCCATTGAACTAATGGCGATGCTCCGATATACGGGCGTGCAACCCACGGGCGGCGGGAACGGGATGTTCCAGGGCGCGCGCCCGCAACGCCGCCGCAATCTGGATTTATATCCAATATATCAAAGGTTTAGTGATGTCCTCCACATTCGATCAGGTCGCCACGATCATCGCTGAAACCTGCGACATCCCGCGCGACACGATCACGCCGGATAGCCACGCGATCGACGATCTGGGTATCGACAGCCTCGATTTCCTCGACATAGCGTTCGCCATCGACAAGGCCTTCGGGATCAAGCTGCCGCTGGAAAAATGGACGCAGGAAGTCAACGACGGCAAGGCCACCACCGAACAGTATTTCGTGCTGAAGAACCTCTGCGCGCGCATC
>Ga0157369_10009311_pt1 | contig 11237 bp, 5 predicted proteins | sample C25metaG_FD_113461 | JGI IMG/M metagenome (GOLD analysis project Ga0157369, IMG submission 113461) | Corn rhizosphere microbial communities from Kellogg Biological Station, Michigan, USA - C2-5 metaG | ecosystem: Host-associated > Plants > Roots > Rhizosphere > Soil | place: USA: Michigan... | reverse complement strand
TAGGCGCTGCTGACCTATCTAGTCCCTCAGCGAGGGAGAGCGCCTGCAGCACAGTGAAGTCGCCTCTGCCGGACATCGCGAACCCTCCAGGTTTCCTCACCTGCCCGACAACGTAAACCAAATCTACCTGCGAGACAGAAATCAAATCGTGAGGCCGCAGCTCAATATCTAGAAACGGCGCGTTTCCATGAATTAATTCCTGGACACTAATCTCCGCCACAGCGACACCATCATTTGTTCGTTGAATCGAAGACGGCAATGGTATTGGTCCCCATTCCGTCCGACGTGTCAGCTTTAGTGTCTGGCCAGCATCTGCACGGAGCCCGCCGGCCGCGGCGACAATTTCGGCCAGCGTCTTTCGACCCTCAAGCTGATATGATCCAGGATTGCGGACAGCGCCAAGTACCGACACTGGCTGACTATGGCTCTCGACAATCGTCAACTGCACCTGAGGATGTTGTATGAACTTGGATAGCTGAACGTTTAAGAAATTCTCCGCGTCGGCTACAGCTAGACCTCCCAGTCGCACTCTTCCGACGATCGGTAGCGTAAGTTGTCCGTCGTTGTCGATCCGGATGGGCGTCGGTGTGAACTCCTCAACATCCACGCACCGTACCACGATCTGATCGTTCGGACCGAGGACATATGGGCTGTTCTTCGAGGCCGGCTCAACCCAAGCCCCGAAGGCTAGGCTCGCCGGAAGCGCAATTACTAGCGAGCTTATAAGGATACGCACACTGTACAACACAGCTCACGCTCCTATTTAGTTTCGCGGTGTAGTGACCGTAGTGACAATGAAGGTAGAAGCTCCATAGGAATTGAAGCTTTGGACGCGATAGTAGTATTTGGTCCGTGGTAGCACGGTGGTATCGGTGTACGAAGTTACGTCTGGGCCAAGAACTATCGATGGACCGTAAACCTTGCCTGTTGTGGAGCGTTGGACGTTGAACCCGACTTCATTTGTGGAGTTGTCGATCCATGTCAGTGTGACCTGCGTCGCGTTGTCGGCGGTCGCTACTAATTGGATTGGTGCTGTCGGCGGCCCAAAGGTTGTGGCGCTCGCGACATTTGAGGGTGGAGAACTGCCGAAACTGTTCACTGCACGGACTCGATAGTAATAAGTGGTTCCCGCCGCGGCGGCGACATCACTATATGAAAGCGAGGCACTGGGTAGGCTTGCGATTTGGACGAAGGTAGAATTGTTAGTGGACCGCTCGACCGTGTAGCCGACTTGATCCGACGATACACCAGTCCAAGTTAAGTCAATCTCGCTGACAGACACGGCCGTGGCAGTGAGTTGGGATGGCGCCGTTGGAACGGCTCCCGCCATTGCCGTGTTTGAATATGGCGAGTTTCCTCCAGAGTTGAACGCCGCGACTCGATAGTAGTAGGCAGCGCCCGGCACTGCTGTGGCGTCCGAATAGGTTGTTGCCTTGGCCGAGGTCGTTGCGAGAATTGAGAAATTCACGTTATCTTGTGAGCGCTCGACCTGAAAGCCGGATCCGTTGGTAGCGTTATTCGTCCAGGCGAGCGCGATCTTGTATTTAGTTGATAGCCCCGTGCCATTGGCAGACAGGGCCGTAGGACCTAACGGCCGGACAATTAGAAACCGGTTGAGAATATTCGCAGTAGTCTGTTGAAGGGCTGCGCTAGGTGCCGCTACGCCCCTTGTGTTGATTCCCGCCGGCGGTACATAGCTATCTAAACCCCAACTCCAGTCGATGGTGCCGGCAGCGAAGACCCACGCTCCGCTCGGAGCCTCGTAGATGGAGGAATTCGCGTGGTTTAGACCGCTAACACCTGTGAAGGGGGAATCAGAAAGCAGAACGTACGAGGTTGGGTCGGCCACAGGGCCTGGAAATCCGTTGAGGTACTGGTCCATTTCATAGCCCAATATCCCCGGAATTGCGGCGCCATTCAGTAATCCGGTTCCGGTGTATACCCAGTTTGAACTGTTTTGGACAACGTACGAAAGAGCCGGGTTCTCGGCGTTGAAGAAGTCTACATACATCACACCCACGAGAGATTGTTCAGGGGCATTTACGGGTTCGCTCCGGAACGGGACTGTAGTCAAACTGGGATTTCCGAGCGGATTATTGACCGGGTCTAGATTGGCATCCTTATAAGCAACCACTACACGATTTGGTACGCCCGTTGAGGAAGGCTCGAGCCGGATCTGCGAGTAGACCGCGTTCGCGCCGAAAAAGGCCAGACTAGTACCGGCGTCCCGCGCTGATTCAAACGCCTGACGCATCTCATGTGTCCAATATTCGTCATGTCCAACTGACAAAACGGCTTGATGGTGGGTCAGGTCTGATCCATTAACATGCGTATCTACGTCGGTCGTGTAGGTCACATCGTAACCATTACGTTCTAGCCAGCGGACGAAATACAATTCCCAATGGAGGAAGTCGCCAGCGCCAGTGTGGTCTGCATAGGTATAGGGCCGGTCAAAGGAAACCTTAACCGCACGCTTTGTCCCAAGGTCCGTAAGCGGACCGTAGCTTCCGCTGTCGTACAGGCTCTTTCCAGTTGAGCCATCATCGGGATAGTTGTTGTACGCCTGGTACGTTGCGAGCGCTTGCTGGAAGAGCACCTGCGACGCGCGTGCGTCCTCCCGGACGGTGAAGATGATGTAGCTTTGATGATCCGGATCGCACGGCAAGGTTCCTGTATCACCACAGCCAGTTGGATAGTGGACCTGATTCGTGGTTAGCAATGCCAGGTAAATACCACTCGTCCAATCAGCGGAGGTGCTGTTGTCCGGTGGCAGAGATGTATCGAGAGTGTAGCTGCCATCTCCTAGACCATCGCCGGTCCAGTTACACGCGATCATACCTGTCGCCGAATCGTAAGGGCACCCTGGAACCGTTTGCCCGGCGTCGTTTGATGTTCCTCCCGGCTGTTGCCTCCCAGCAAATGGGCCAAGATGTTTCATCAAGCGGCCGCCGAGGCCCCCGTACCAGCCAACTCTGTAGACATCGATCGTATACGGGACGGGTGTGGGATGATAGGCGTCCCCCCAATGGTAGGGGTTCACCGTTATGTTGAATGTGATCTTTTCTCCCTTATTAATGCTGACCCGCGAGGCATACCCCCGAATCCACTGGTCGGTATCGTTTGAATTCACATACGGAGCGAGCCCGATCTGCCACGCGGATGTACCGGTCTTCTGATTTTCCACTTGGATGGCATTAGGAGGAGGCGTAACCGGGCGTGCCGGAGTCGCGAGCTGCGCCAACACCCCAGCTGAGATCATGAACGCCAGCGCTGCACACCCGATTGTAAGTTTATGAAGTGAGCTCACTACATCACCCTCCTTGGCCGTTTGTAAACTGCAACGTGGCCCATGTTGTACTCGCGTCAGAGCGGCACGAGCATGATTCCGGAAACGGCAAGTTTCTAAGCCGTCATAACAAACGCGATGTTGCTGTAGCTGGGAGAAGATATGTTCCCACTGTTTACGGCACCGACACGGTAGTAATATCCCGTGCGGCGGGAGAGCCCGCTAGAATCCGTGTAACTGGTGGCGGTTCCCGATAGTGATGAGGTAAGCCTCTGCCAGGTGTTTTGATCTGTAGAACGGTCGAGAACGTAATTCGTCGCGTTTGTGGCGTTGTCCTTCCAGCTCAGAACGACTTTTTGGCCCGCTCCGCCACCCTTGATGGCTGCCGTCAAGCCGCTGGGCGCTAGTGGCGGCGGTGGACCCGCCGGTGAAGTGGTACCCGCTGTATTGGAATATCCAGACGAACCACTGGGATTTGTAGCCTTCACACGATAGGAATAAGCCGTCGAGGCTGTGACAATTGTGTCAGAGTAACTCTGCGTATTTTGCGGCAGATTTGAGGTGAGAATTGACCACGCCCCCCCCCCATTCTGTGAGCGCTCAACAGTGAAGGACGTCTCGGTAGAGGAAGTGTCCGTCCACGCCAGATTGATCGCCAGAGTCGTCGATGACGCCGTGGCATTCAGGCCAGTTGGCGCTGTGGGCGTAGTTGCAATGAACAGCACGTTCGAATATGGCGAGCTACCTCCGCTGCTATCTGTGGCCTGCACTCTGTAATACCAGGTGCCCACCGCGTTATCTGTATACGTGGTAGCGTTCGCCGCCAGAGTTGACGTGAGCAGAGTCCATGTAGTTCCGTCGCTTGAACGCTGAACACTATAGGCGGCAGCAGCATTTGTATTGTCCTGCCAATTGAGAGTGACCGCAGATGTCGTTGCTGTGCCCGTAAGGTTCGTCGGTCCGGCGAGAGTACTCGGAGCCCCCCCAGACAGAAAGAGATTGAGAATATTTGCCGTAGCGGTCTGTAGCGCAGCACTCGGTGCAGCAACTGCATACGTCTGAACCCGTGCAGTGTAATCGTCCAATCCCCAGTTCCAATACATGCTTCCGGCGCTAAATACCCATGCCCCGCTAGTGACTTGGTAGATCGAGGAGTTGGCATGGTCGGATGTTCTGCTTGTGTCCGTGAAAGGGGAGTTAGATAGCAACGTGTATGTCCCGGCAACAACATTGGTCTTGGAAGCTGGATCGGTATTCGATGTTGGCGTATTGTAAGTAGAGAACTGCTTGTCAAACTCATAGCCAAGCACTCCGGGAACGCTACTTCCGTCAGACAGACCAGTGCCGCCGTAAACCAGCTTGCCCATCGCCGTCTGGCTGTTCTGCACAACATAAGAAAGAGCGGGATTATCCGCGTCGATATAGCTGGTATACATGACCCCAACCAACTGCTGTTCAGGGCGATTCAGCAGAGAATCGCGCCAGGTTACCGTCGTCAGCGATGGGTCGTAGAAGGAATTCAATCTGTTGTTATACGGATCGAGTTTGGAGTCTTTGTAGCATGCGATAACCCGATTCGGCGCGCCATTCAGCGTGGAAGGTTCAAGCCGAACTTGCCAGTATGCCGGGTTCGCCACAAAGAATCCGAGACTGGTGCCTGCGTCTCTTGCGGCGTAAACATTGTCATACATTCCACGCGACCAGTATTCATCGTGCCCGACCACCAGGAATGCTTTGAAATTCAGCAGCCTGGCACCAGATGTGTGAGTATCGATGTTCGTGGAATAGCAAACGTCGTAACCATTTCGTTCAAGCCAGCGGACAAAGTAGATGTCGTAGTGAAGCAATTCACCTGCGCCTGTGTGATCTGTGTAGGTGTATGGACGGTCGAATGAAACCTTGACCGCTCGTTGAGTTCCAACTCCGGTCTTCGCGCCGTAGCTGCCGCCATCATACAAGCTCTTGCCGGTTTTACTGTTGTCCGGATAGTTGTTGTAGGCCTGGTAAGTGGTCACACTCTGTTGGAACATCAGGTCCGCTGTTCGAGCGTCATCTCTGATTACAAAAATGATGTATGTCTGGTATTTATTGGTGTTTGTGAGGAGTGCAAGATAGATGCCGCTCGTCCATCCGGTGCTATCGAGCGTAGGCTGCGAGGTATCGAGTACGTAACTCGGACTCCATGCGCAGGCAATGAGGCCGGTGGCGGAGTCGTATGTCGGCGCTGGCTGGGAAACACCCGTCAATCCAGCGAGGTGAAGCTTTAGCTGACCCCCATTGCCCCCATACCAGCCGATCCGGTACACGTCGATGCTATAAGTCTGTGGCACCGGGTTTACGGCAACATAGAAGGTTATCGATTCCCCTTTATTGATGCTTGTTGCAGAGGCATAGCCTTTAATCTGAAGGTCTACATCGTCCGAGCGAGAATACCCTGGCAGAGCAATTTGCCAGTTCAGAGTACCGGCGTTGAGGTTCTCTGTGGATGTGGGATTGTTGCCGGTATTGCTAACGCTAGCCCACGCAGGAAGGTTGTAGGCAACAGGGGCGGCGGCGATGCTATAGATAAAGTTGCGACGAGAAAGCATTGGATGGGCCTCTCTAGGCTACGATCTTTGTTGAAGAATGAAGTTCCTACCAGCAGATTCCGTGGTACGAGGCAGACGGAATGCGATCGTGAGGAACCCCGACAAGATCAACCAGAACCTGACCATCTCTCATGAGTTCATGTGCGATGCGGTATTCATGGTGTGCATTTGTGAGAACTACGACCTCAGAATCGGTTACGACGTCCTTTACGCATCTACGCATCAAGGAAGCAATATGAGGCAGCTCACGTTCCAGAAACTGTTTGTTACGCCCAACTAGATCCTGCAGTCGCACGTCCCTGTCGAAAACACATACTTCGTAGCCGCGCCCAACCAGAGTTTCGACCAGCGGCACTGCGGCGCTCTCGCGAATGTCGTCGGTTCCGGCTTTAAAGCTAAGCCCGAGCACTCCTACCTTCTTCATGCCTGTATGCTCGACGAGTTCAATTCCGCGCTGAATTTGACGCTGGTTGCTCTCGAGGACGGCATGGAGAAGCGGACAATGGAGGTCTCGCTGCTTTGCCGAATGGAGCAAGGCGCGCATATCCTTCGGCAGGCAGGATCCTCCAAATCCGAATCCCGGCTTGAGGTACGCTGGCGAAATGTTGAGCTGCGTATCGCGGCAAAAGACGTCCATTATCTCTCGTCCATCGGCGCCGACGGACTTACAAATATTTCCAATTTCGTTCGCAAAGACGATTTTCAAAGCATGGAAAGCGTTGCTCACATACTTAATCATCTCTGCGGCCTTAATAGACGTAGATACGAGAGGCGCATCCAGTCCTTTGTACAGTCTTTGCACTTCACAGCTACTCCGTGCATCGAGCGCCCCAATCACGATCTGGCTCGGATGGAAAAAATCTTCGATGGCACTGCTCTCCCGCAGGAATTCGGGATTCATCGCATAGCCGAAGTCGACACCCGCGCGGCGGGCTGAATGCAATTCGATCAGAGGCACCAATCGTGCTTCACCCGTCTCGGGAAGGACGGTGCTGCGCACTACGATCGTGCGGTAACCTTCTACACTGGCGAGCGCGGCACCGACTTGCCGGCAGACGTTTTCTATGTAATCCAGCTTCAAGCTGCCATTTCCATTGCTCGGCGTTCCCACGCAGATCAAGCTGATCTCGCTGTTCCGGATCGCCTCGGTAGCATCAAGGGTTGCGCAAAGTCGACCCGCTGAAGTCTCAGAAGCAATAAGCTCATCGAGACCTGGCTCAACTAAAGGCGATCGCCCTTGATTTACCAGCGCGACCTTTTGCTCGCTGACATCAACACCTATAACGATATGGCCGAGGCGCGCCAGACAAGCTGCGGAAACGCAGCCTACATAACCTAAACCAAAGACTGAAATGTTCATAGGAGTAGTCACTTCGTACCAGTGAATGAGGTATGAGACTGCCAGTCGGAGTGGGCCGACAGTTTCATGGAAACGTCTATCGGGAAAAAAGCCTAACTGCCTAACTGGAGGTACGTCGGAAAGCTCTTCCGTGCGGATCTACAGCTTGAAACTAAGCGGCAGATTCTAAATCGGCAGGTTCAGCTTCGATTGCAATCGAGCTGTTAATCAGGTCGACGGAGACGATAACTTTCAGACCCTTAATCCGATCAATCACGCCGACCACACCTCGCATCGGGCCGGACGTGATCTTGACTCGCTGTCCCATTGCGATATAAGGATGGGGGTTCGCATGTCGGCACCCTAGTACATTCCTGATCACAGCAATCTGTTCTTCCGGCACGCTAGCCGGCTGTCCCTGAAAGCTGACAATGCTAACGATTCCGGGAACGGTTCTCACTGTGCAGAGGTTTGACGGCGTTAGCCGAATGAACACATAGCACGGGAATAGGGGCAAATCGACTCGCACGGAACGTGTGCCCCAGTGATGAACAGTTTGGTACAGGGGAACATAGTGCTCGATATTCCGCGCTCCCAGGTGAGCAGCCACCATCTTTTCGTGGCGTGCCACTGTATATACGAGTTGCCACCCGGCGGGTGCAATGGCGTTAACTAATACAGCGTTCGGATTAGCAACCTGGCATATAGGGCTGATAGAAGCCATAGCTTCGCCACCTGAACAACAAGTTCTTTTTGTGGAAATTGTTACCCGTGTTTCTCAGGGGGCCTGTTGCGGGGAGAGCGAGAATATAAACCTGGGTTCAGAAACAACGCAAGGTCACTTTAGTAACCACTTCTTCGGGTGTCGGTGATTGTTTCAGTATGCACCTCGAAGAAAAATATAAGGAATTTGCAGCAATGCTGAAGAGGGAACTGAAAAGCGGAACGAATTGCGTTACTCTTTAGTAAATAGCGCGAGTTGGTTCGCCAAGTTGTTTTGTGTTGCACCTGAGGGTCGTCGGTTCGCTTTCATATATATAGACGGCGTAGGAATCCACCCGGAACATACGCAACAGCATAAGTTTTGGGTATCGAGAGGTTATTCGACAGGATTGATAGGAGCACAACCCAAACGGTGGGTGCGCACGCCGACCAGATTCTGCGGCCAGCCGGTTGCGCGGAATGGTCAAAAATTCAGGGCTTACTTTGCATCCTTGGCCCTCTATGCTTCCCTGAATTGTTGCTCTCCCATCAATTATCCGGCAACGACGAGCGCGCCGGCGGCATTCCATGAAAAGTTCCGATCGGTTTGGTGTGCACTTTCTGATCCAAGGCTCTGGCAGTGCCGGTCGAATACTCGAAAGAAAACTTGCCACTTGACCAATCTCGGCTTGCCGCATTAGAACTGTTACCCGGAGAATGAAACGTTTCATATCCGGGGAGATAATATGCAGACGCACAGCACTGCAGACCCAGCCAGGGTTTGCCTGAAACAAGCAATTTGGAGCTGCGTCGCGGCAGCAGCTCTTCCACTCCCTCTTTTCGCGCAAACCGCTCTCCCGGTGGCAGATCGACCCTTCGGCGGCAAAATTGACCGCGATGCCCGCCGGTCGGTTCCGCAGTGGCCTCACCAAGTGACTGCGCCCGACGGCGCACCCAATGTACTGCTCATCCTGGTGGACGACGTCGGGTTCTCCACTACGTCGACTTTCGGCGGTCCGATCCCTACCCCCAATTTAGACCGGCTTGCGAAGCAGGGTTTGCGTTATAACGAGTTCCACGTCAACGCAATCTGTTCCCCCAGCCGCGCTGCGCTGCTATCTGGAAGAAACAATCATCAGGTCGGGTTCGGCACCATTGCAGAGCATGCGCAGGGATATCCGGGCTACAACTCTTACTGGCCGAAGAGCTCGGCATGCATCGCCAAAGTGCTCGCGGAGAACGGGTACAACACCGCAGCGTTTGGCAAATGGCACAACACGCCGGTGTGGGAGGTGAATCCTGCGGGGCCATTTGACCGCTGGCCCATTGGTCAGGGGTTCGATTACTTCTACGGTTTCATGAGTGCGTTCGACAACCAATATTACCCGCGGCTTTATCGGAACACGACGCCCGTGGAACCTTCCCAGGATGTGAAGCAGGGCTATAGTTTCACTACCGACATGACCAATGACGCGATCGCATGGCTTCACCGGCACGACGCGGCAGCGCCGAACAAGCCCTTCTTCTTATATTTCGCTACTGCTGGCACACACACGCCTCATCAGGTTCCGAAGCAATGGATCGACAAATTCAAAGGCAAGTTCGATGAGGGATGGGACAAGCTCCGCGAGGAGAACTTCGAACGAGAGAAGCAACTCGGCGTCATCCCGAAAGACGCGAAGCTCAATCCACGGCCGGAAGGACTTGCTGCCTGGGACTCTCTGAGTCCGAAGGAGAAAAAGCTGCTGGCGCGGCAGGCTGAAGTCTACGCCGGCTTTACGGCTCAGACAGACTACGAAATCGGCCGGCTTCTTGATGCCATCCAGCAGGAGGGACAAGCCGACAACACATTGGTCATTGAAATCTTCGGCGATAACGGCGGCAGTGGCGAGGATGGCCCCACCGGCTATGACATGCGCCGAATGAATGGCCAACTTAAATCTGTAGGCGAGCGTGCCGAGGCAGATGAAGATCTGGGCGATGAACTATATATGAATGCCTCTGCTGCTCCGTGGGCTTGGGCCTTCAGCGCGCCATTTCCGGGCACAAAGGCCGACGCATCTCATCTCGGTGGCACCCGCGATCCGATGGTGATCGCATGGCCTGCACGTATCAAGGAACACGGCGGCCTCCGCTCACAGTTTGGCCATCTGAATGATATTGCTCCCACTCTTTACGAAGCCGCTCACATCGTGCCTCCCGCCACAGTCGACGGAGTGCCGCAAACGCCGCTGGAGGGTGCAAGTCTGCTCTACACCTTCGACCAGCCGAACGCGCCTAGTCGCCACCATGTGCAGTACTTCGAAACCAATGGCAACAAGGCTATCTACAAAGATGGCTGGTGGGCAGGGAACCTGCTTCGCTCTTCATGGAATCGGATCGGCAGCCCCGGCTACGAGCCCGAGAAGCTGTTGGCCGACAACACGCACCCGTGGGAGCTCTACAACCTCAACGAGGACTACAGTCAGTCGACCAACCTGGCCGACAAGTATCCCGACAAGCTGGCCGAGATGAAAGCTCTTTTCGACTCGGAGGCGAAGCGCAACCAGGTCTACCCGTTACTGCCTCTCCGGCAGTTGATCAGCAGGCCCGAAGACAGCCGGACAAAATTCGTCTTCCACGGCGATATAAACCGACTGCAGGATACGATGAATGTCCATACAGGGGCAGGAACCGGATATACCATCACCGCAAAGATCGCGAATCCGGGCACCGCTGAGGGCGTCATCATCGCGCAGGGCAGTCGATACGGTGGATTCACCCTGTTCGTAAAGAACAGGCACGTCTACTTCGAAGTCAACTCGTTTGGCCACCTGTCAGGCCAGCTTGTGTCGGCCAAAGAGCTGCCTCAAGGCGCATCTGAAATCGTCGTGGAGGTCACGCCTTCAGCTTCTCCGAAAGCCAATACCACGGGTGGAGAGTCTGGGAACCCGTTCCCCGCTACGGCGACGCTCACCATCAACGGCACTCCTCAGGCGAATGGCGCGCTTCAGAACCTTCCTGCCAGCGGCGGATACTGGTCCGCTGCCGAGACGCTGGACATCGGCAGCGACCTGGGATCGCCGGTCAGCCAGCAGTACACTAGCCCATTTCGATTCAGCGGTACGATCGATACCGTCACTTTGCAGCTGCACGAAAGCAAGGGTGCGACTGACCGTGAAAAAGCAGCCGCTAGGAATGACGGTCACTCATAAGTCATAGCCTGCGGCAGGAAGAGCAAGATGGGGCGCGGATGCGCCCCCGGCGGCTGCAAGAATCGGATTGACAGAGTTGCAGCAGTAAATATAGGCTTGCTGCCCATAAGAATGAAACGATTCATATT
>Ga0157369_10009310_pt1 | contig 11238 bp, 7 predicted proteins | sample C25metaG_FD_113461 | JGI IMG/M metagenome (GOLD analysis project Ga0157369, IMG submission 113461) | Corn rhizosphere microbial communities from Kellogg Biological Station, Michigan, USA - C2-5 metaG | ecosystem: Host-associated > Plants > Roots > Rhizosphere > Soil | place: USA: Michigan... | reverse complement strand
TCCTCGAGACGGACGGCGTCAAGCTGATCGTCGACCCGGGCGCGTTCACGTCCCCGATCGGCGATGTGGAGCACACCGCGGCGATCCTGATCACGCACCTGCACCCCGATCACTGGACCGCGGAGCACCTCGACCGCATCCTCGCCGCGAGCCCGGAGGCCGTCCTCTACGGACCAGCCGGTGTCGCTGCCGCCGCGGACGGGTACGACATCACCGTCGTCGCCCCGGGAGACGTGGTCCAAGCGGGGCCGTTCACGCTCCGCTTCTTCGGCGGGACCCACGCGGTCATCCATTCGTCGATCCCGGTGATCGACAACGTCGGCGTCCTCATCAACGACCTCGTGTACTACCCCGGCGATTCCTTCGCCGTCCCCGAGGGGGTCGACGTCGACGTCCTTGCAGCGCCGGCCGGTGCGCCTTGGATGAAGATCTCCGAGGGCATGGATTTCGTCACCGCCGTCGCCCCGAAGCGCGCGTTCGGGACGCACGAGATGGTGCTCTCAGGGCCGGGACAGAGCATGTCGCACGACCGCCTGCAGTGGGCGACCGAACAGGGCGGCGGGACCTACTACCCGCTCGCCCCGCTCGACACGCTCGAGGTCTGAGACCGGACGACTACCGGCGGCGGAAGTTCGCCGCCGCCGGGCAGTCGAACGGGTCGCGGGCTGAGAGTCCGACCCGGTTGAGGTACTCGATGACGATGGCGTAGGACTGCAGCAGGGTCGTCTCCGTGTACGGCACCTGCTGGGTCTCGCAGTGCTCCCGCACGATGACGCGAGCACGGGCCAGAGCCGGGCGAGGCATGCTCGGGAACAGGTGGTGCTCGATCTGGTAGTTCAGGCCGCCCATGAAGGTGGCCATGCCGAAGCCGCGGACGTTGCGCGAGGTCAGCACCTGCTTGCGGAGGAAGTCGAGCTTCATGTCCGCCGGGATGATCGGCATGCCCTTGTGGTTCGGCGCGAAGGACGCACCCATGTACACGCCGAAGACCGCGAGCTGGACGCCGAGGAACGCGAACGCCATGCCGACGGGCAGGAAGAGGAAGATCGCGGCCAGGTACAGACCGACGCGGGCGACGATCATGCTGATCTCGGCGGCGCGGCCGTCGACCTTGCCCGGACCGAAGAGGGTCTTGAAGGACAGCGCGTGGAGGTTGATGCCCTCCAGCATGAGGAGGGGGAAGAAGAGGTAGCCCTGCTTCCGGGTGATCAGCGCCTGCAGGCCCTTGGCCTTCGCCGCGTCCTCCTCGATGAAGGAGATCGTGTCGATCTCGATGTCGGGGTCCTTGGTGACCTGGTTCGGGTTCGCGTGGTGGCGCGTGTGCTTCGTCATCCACCACGAGTAGCTGATGCCGACGATGCCCGCCGCGAGGAAGCGACCGGCGCGGTCGTTCGCCCGGCCCGACTCGAAGACCTGACGGTGCGATGCCTCGTGGGCGAGGAAGGCGAACTGGGTGAGGATGATGCCGAGCGCGCCGGCGATGAGCAACTGGAACCACGACTCGCGGAGCAGGACGAAGCCGGTGACGCAGCCGAGGAGCGCGATCACGAGGAACGAGAACGTGAGGATGTAGAACGTGCGGTGGCGGCGGAGGAGTCCTGCTTCGCGAACCGTCTTCAACAGCGACGAGTAGGAGCTGGTGACGTTCGCAGCGCCGGGCTTGCGGGGGCTCGTGGCACGAACCGGGCCGAGGATGGCTTCAGTTGACATGGGCACTCCGGAGGAATCGTGTCGACTTCCCAGCCGGGATGGTGAGCGGACGCTCGGGCGAGCATGAGCTCTGCAGATGGCCTCAGCCTACGGTCGACGGCTGGGGAATCACCGCACACCGCGAGATCCGCTGGAGATACCCAGGCATCACGACGAATGTCGGAAAAAGATGCGGAATTGGCCAATCCGTTACCTGATCGGCTGCCGTTTCGAGCCGAGATGGGCTAACGTGGATCGAAGTTGTTGTGTTGCGCAGGTATTTCAAGCCGCGTTTCCACCGATGGATACGCTGCTTTTCTGAGGAGCGAGCAAAGAACACCGCGACGAACGGGCCCGAAAGTCGGGAACGGTCACTCATGAAAGAGGAAATACATGTCAACTGGAACTGTGAAGTGGTTCAACGCCGAAAAGGGCTTCGGATTCATCACTCCTGACGACGGCAGCGCCGACGTCTTCGCACACTTCTCCGCCATCGCGACGAGCGGCTACCGCTCGCTCGAGGAGAACCAGAAGGTCGAGTTCGAGACCAACCAGGGCCCCAAGGGCCTGCAGGCCGAGAACATCCGCCCCCTCTGATTCTCTGATCAGTCGGAGCTGACGATCCGAGCGGCAGGTCATTCCAGCCCTCGCGTCTGAGACACCGAGAACCGCCCCTGACGTTCGCGTCAGGGGCGGTTCTGTGTGTCCGGGGTAGATTTCGTGTCTCCGGGGCGGTTCCGTTCCGTGCATCCGGCCGACTCTCCTGCGGCTACTCCTGGACGGGGAGGATGAGCTCCGGTCCATCGCCCTGCAACGGCGCCACCCGGTGGAAGACGAGCTGCTCGGCGACGTCGGTCGCTGCGGACACCATCTCGTCGACCTCGTCCTGGTCGGCCTCGTGGTGCGGGTCAAGCCAGGCGTCCCAGCATTCCGGAGGCAGCGTCACGGGCGTCCGTGGGTGCAGCTCCTGCAAGGGACCGACCGCCGGCCGCGTGAGGATGGTCGCGCTCAGCACCCAACGCCGCGGGTCGTCGTCCGGTCGCGAGCGGTCGCGCCACCACGAGTAGAGGGCCGCGAAGACGATCGGTTCACCACCAGCGGTCTGCACGTAGTACGGGGTCTTCGTCGCGCCCTCGGTGTGCCACTCGTAGTACCCGGCGGCGGGGACCAATGCGCGCTTCTGTTTGACCGATGGCGCGAACGTGGGCTTGGTGGTGACCTCCTCCGCGCGAGCGTTGAAGGTCGGGTACTGACTCTTCAGCTCGGTGGCGAACGACGGCACGAGTGACCACCGCGCCGATTCGAGCCGGCGGACCGCCGGCCCCGTCTTCACCGAGTCGAGGATGATCGGGATCTGCTCGGTCGGGCGCACGTTGTACGAGGGCCCGGGCAGCTCGGCAGCCGCGTGGTCGATGTCGAAGAGCTCGATGAGCTCCTCGGTGGATTCGGTCACGACGAAACGTCCGCACATGGGCCCAGCGTACCGGGCGCCGCTGACACCGCGGACCGCGTGTCGGTGGGATGCCGGACCATGGTCGAGTCATCCGTCAGTCGTCGTCGAGACCGGATCGAGCCGGTTGACTTGTTCGAAGATATGTTCGAATATTGAGCCATGGCCCTCCGCGCACTCGTCGACTCCCCCGTCAGGGCGGACACCGCGACCGAGCTGCACGAACTCCAGGGGCGCATCAAGCGGATGCAGGGGACGCGCCTCGACACCCGATCCCTGCCGACCGCTCCTGAGCTCTCCCGGCTCCTGCCCGGTGGCGCCCTCCAGGCCGGAGGCAGCTACTCCGTGCTCGGCTCCACGGCGCTCGCCATGTCGCTCATGGCCGGGCCGTCAGCAGCCGGGACCTGGTGCGCCGTCATCGGTCTCCCGTCGTTCGGCGTGGAGGCGGCGGCCTCCATGGGCATCGACCTCGAACGACTCGTCCTCGTCCCCCAGCCCGGTCCGGACTGGCTCACGGTCACCGCGGCCATGGCCGACGTCGCCGGCGTGCTCATCACAGCGCCTCCCGGACGGATCGCCCCGAGCGACGCCGCCAGACTCGCGGCTCGCCTCCGGCAGCGCGAGGCCGCACTGATCGTCCTCGGTTCCTGGCCGCAGAGCGATGCGACGTTGCGCGTGACCGAGAGCTCCTGGAGCGGCCTCGGGGCGGGGCACGGACATCTCCGGCATCGGCGGCTCACCGTCAGCTCGATGCTCGGCCAGGGGGCTGCGGGCCGGCCCAGGACCGCGCACCTGACGCTGCCCCTGGGATCGACCGAGGGTCGCACCGCACCGCTCGCCGGCTCCGGCCTCCTCGACGACGACACGGTCGTCCGGCTCCCGATGGTCGTGAACCGATGACGACCGAACCGCCTGCGGGACCGGTCGAGCGCACCATGGTCCTCTGGTGTCCCGACTGGCCGATCGTGGCGGCACGACTCTCTGGAACGCTGTCCGAGGACACGGCCGACGCTCCGCTGGCCCTGGTCGAGCATGGTGAGGTCCTGGCCTGCGACGCCAGCGCACGTCGAGCAGGAGTGCGGCGTGGACTCCGTGTCCGCGAGGCCGAGGCCCGCTGTCCGGAACTGGCGACCGCCGACTACGACCCGGTCGTCGACACCCGCGCCTTCGAGCCGGTCCTCCTCGGCATCGAGGAGCTCATGCCGGGCGTCCAGCCCTTCCGGGCCGGGCTCTGCGCCATCCGATCCCGAGGACCGAGCAGATACTACGGCGGCGAGTCGGCTGCGGCGGAGGTCCTCCTGACCCGCCTCGACGAGCTCGGTGTCCCCGATGCACGGATCGGCATCGCCGACGGCCCCTTCGCCGCGGAGCAGGCCGCGAGGTCCACCGCGTTCCAGCAGGACGGTTCCCGGATCATCGCCATCCCCTCCGGAGCCTCTCCCGCTTTCCTGGCCCCACTCCCCCTGTCCACCCTCGGGCGCCCCGAACTCAGCTCACTGCTGCACCGGCTCGGGATCAGCACCCTGGGGGCGTTCGGCGCACTGCCCGCGACCGAGGTCCGCGACCGCTTCGGCCCCGACGGCGCCCGAGCGCACCGCCTCGCAGCCGGCGCGGACGCCCGAAGCGTCGTCCCTCGGGTGCCGCCGACAGAGCTGGCCGTGTCGATCGCCTTCGAGCCCCCGCTCGACCGCATCGACCAGCTGACCTTCGGGTTCCGGCAGTCCGCGGAACGGTTCATCACCGGCCTGGCGGAGGCCGGCCTCGTGACCACCGCGATCACGATCAGCATGCGGAGCGAGCGCGGGGAGCGCTCCACCCGCACCTGGCTCCACCCACGCTGGTTCACCGCCGGCGACGTCCTCGATCGCGTGCGCTGGCAGTTGCAGGGCGCGTCCGACATCGATCACGGACTCGCCTCCCCCGTCGAACTCGTCGAGGTCGTCCCGGAGACCCTCGACGACGCCGCGGAACACGAGGAAGGACTCTGGGGCAGCGGACCGGACGAACGCATCCACAGCGGACTCGCCCGTGTCCAGAGCATGCTCGGCCACGACGGCGTCGTGACCGCGGTGCCGTCCGGCGGCCGCCTCCTCCTCGACCGCCGCATCCTCGTCCCCTGGGGCAGCGTTCCGCCGGGTGGTGAGGCGGCCGTGGCCGAACGTCGGAACCGGCCGTGGCCCGGGACCATCCCGGGAGCGGCCCCGTCGACCGTCTTCGACACCGCCGTGCCGGTCGAGGTCGTCGACGCGACGGGTCAGACTGTGGCCGTCGACGAGCGCAGCACCGTGAGTGCAGCACCAGCACGGTTCTTCGCCCTCTCGGACTGGCACGTCATCCACGGTTGGGCCGGCCCCTGGAGCATCGACGAACGCTGGTGGGACGACGACGGCCACCATCGCGTCCACCGTCTCCAGGTCCTCGACGATGCGGGTGACGCCTGGCTGCTCCTGTTGGAGGAGCAGCACTGGAGGGCCGAGGCCCGCTACGACTGAACCGCATCGCGTCCGCACCACACCGCATGACGAAGGAGCCCAGCATGGGATGGAACAACCCCCCGGTCTCATGGTCGGAGTTCGAGCGCCGTCTGTCCGACGCGAGCCGACCGGCCACCCTGCCGCTGGGAGCCGACGGCGGGGACAGCCCGGCCTGGTCGCGGAAGCGTCAACCGTACGTCCCCGAACCACCGGAGCAGCGCCCGTCGACGACGCGGGTCCCCTATGCGGAACTCCACGCGCACTCGAGCTTCAGCTTCCTCGACGGCGCGAGCCCGCCGGAGCGGCTCGTCGAAGAGGCTGCGGCACTCGGCCTGCACGCGCTCGCGCTCACCGACCACGACGGTTTCTACGGTGTCGTCCGGATGGCCGAGGCGGCGGAACGGTTCCCCGACCTCCGGACGGTCTACGGTGCCGAACTGTCCATCGGCCTGGACCGGCCGCAGAACGGCGTCCCCGACCCCGTCGGGCATCATCTGCTCCTGCTCGCCCGTCGAGCAGAGGGGTATCACCGCCTGGCCGGCGCGATCACGGACGCACAACTCGTCGACGGAGCCGAGAAGGGCCACCCGATCTACGACCTCGAGCGGCTCGCCGCCTCCGTCGCCGGCCACGTGACCGTGCTCACCGGGTGCCGTAAGGGGTTCGTCCGCACCGCGCTCCGTGAGCACGGTCCGGAGGCCGCCGCCGCCGCGGTCGACCGACTCGTCGCCCTGTTCGGTCCGGAGCACGTCGTCGTCGAGTTGAGCGACCACGGCCACCCGGGGGACTCGGCGGAGAACGATGCACTCGCCGAGATCGCGGCGTTGCTCGACCTCACCGTCGTCGCGACCGGCAACGTCCATTACGCCACGCCCGAGCAGCATCGACTCCAGACCGCGCTGGCGGCCGTCCGAGCACGACGCAGCCTCGACGAACTCGACGGATGGCTTCCCGCGGCCGGAACCGCGCACCTGCGAAGCGGAGCCGAGATGGCGGACCGGTTCGCAAGATACCCCGGAGCGGTGGCACGGAGCGTCGAGCTGGCGGATGAACTCGCCTTCAGCCTGCGGGCGGTCCGCCCGAAGCTCCCGCGACAGCGCGTGCCGGAGGGCCATACGCCCATGAGCTGGCTCCGGCATCTGGTGCTCGAAGCCGTCCCCGTCAAATACCCCGACGCCACTCCCGAACACCTCCGACGCATCGAACGGGAACTCGAGGTCATCGAGCAGAAGGACTTCCCCGGGTACTTCCTGATCGTGCACGACATCGTCAGTTTCGCCCGCGGCCGTGGCATCCTCTGCCAGGGACGCGGTTCCGCCGCGAACTCGGCCGTCTGCTACCTGCTCGGGATCACCGCCGTCGACTCGATCTTCTACGAGCTGCCGTTCGAACGGTTCCTCTCCAGCATGCGGGAGGAGGAGCCCGACATCGACGTCGACTTCGACTCCGACCGGCGCGAGGAGGCCATCCAGTACGTCTACGAGACCTACGGGCGCCGCAACGCCGCTCAGGTCGCGAACATCATCAGCTATCGGCCGAAGTTCGCCGTCCGCGACACCGCCAAGGCGCTCGGGTACAGCCCCGGTCAGCAGGACGCCTGGTCGAAACAGGTCGAGCGTTGGGGCGGGGTCATGTCGAGCACCGACCACGACATCCCCGAGCGCGTCGTCGGCCTCGCGCAGCAGATGCTCACCCTGCCCCGGCACCTGGGCATCCACTCGGGTGGCATGGTCCTGACCGATCGCCCGGTCGGCGAGGTCTGCCCGATCGAGCACGGGCGCATGGACGGTCGCACGGTCCTCCAGTGGGACAAGGACGACTGCGCCTGGATGGGTCTGGTCAAGTTCGACCTCCTGGGTCTCGGCATGCTCTCGGCCATCCAGTACTGCTTCGACCTCGTGGCCGAGCACACCGGAGAGCGCTGGACCCTCGAGACCATCCCGAAGGACGAAGCAGGGGTCTACGACCAGCTCTGCCGGGCCGACACCATCGGGGTCTTCCAGGTGGAGAGCCGCGCGCAGATGGGCATGCTGCCGCGTCTGCTCCCCCGCCGGTTCTACGATCTCGTCATCGAGGTCGCCATGATCCGCCCGGGGCCCATCCAGGGCGGCGCGGTACACCCCTACCTGCGCCGGAAGACCGGCCAGGAGCCCATCACCTACCTCCACCCGAGCCTCGAACCGGTCCTCGAACGCACGCTCGGCGTGCCGTTGTTCCAGGAGCAGCTCATGCAGATGGCGATGGCCGTCGGTGGGTGCTCGGCCGAGGATGCGGACCTCCTGCGCCGGGCGATGGGATCGAAGCGTGGCGAGGAGAAGATCGAGAGCCTCAAGGACACGCTGTACCTCGGCATGGCCGGCAACGGCATCGTCGGTGCGGACGCCGATGCCGTGTACGCCAAGATCCAGGCCTTCGCCAACTTCGGCTTCGCCGAGAGCCACTCCCTGAGCTTCGCCCTCCTCGTCTACGTGAGCGCCTGGCTGCGCCTGCACTACCCGGGGGCCTTCCTCGCGGCTCTGCTCCGCGCGCAGCCCATGGGGTTCTATTCGCCGATGACGCTCGTCGCCGACGCCCGCCGACACGGCGTCTCCGTCCTGCGTCCCGATCTGCATCGCTCCGGCGCACAGGCCGGCCTCGAAGCGCTCGACCCGGAGGCCACCCCCGGCGCCCCGGTCGCTCCCGGCGGGCGCACGCGCTGCCTCGAACACGAGCAGGGACCGACCGGGCTCTTCGATCCGCTCCTTCCCGACGATTCGGCAGGACACCGGCGCGACGGCGCACTCGCCGTCCGGCTGGGACTCTCCTCCGTCCAGGGGATCGGTGAGGAGCTCGCGAAGCGGATCGTCGCCGAACGGGAGTCCGGAGGGCTGTTCACCAGCCAGGCCGACCTGGCCAGGCGGATCGGCCTGAGCTCCTCGCAGTTGGAGTCGCTGTCGGCGGCGGGTGCCTTCGACGGATTCGGCCTCACCCGTCGTGAGGCGATGTGGGGCGCAGCGCAGGCCAGTCGGCATCGTCCCGACCAGCTCGAGGGGACGTTCACGACCGTGCAGCCGCCGTTGCTCCCGGTTCCGACGGCCGCCGAACAACTCATCTCCGACATCTGGTCGACCGGGATGTCGACCGACGACCATCCGATCCGCCACGTCCGAGCCGAACTCACACGCCGAGGGGCGTTGCGGTCCGACGAACTCCTGACGGCGCAGACGGACCGTCGCGTGGAGGTCGGGGGTGTCGTGACGCATCGGCAACGGCCGGCCACGGCGAGCGGAATCACCTTCATGAACCTCGAGGACGAAGCGGGTCTCGTCAACGTGATCTGCAGCGTCGGCGTCTGGAACCGGTATCGCCGCGTGGCCAGGGAGGCCCCGGCGATGGTGGTCCGCGGCATGCTCGAGCGATCCCCGGAAGGCATCGTCAATCTGGTGGCGGATCGGTTGGAAGCGCTCCGGATCGGGGCGAACACCCGTTCGCGGGACTTCCAATGACCCGTCACGACCAAACCGCGGCGGGCTCCCCCTCCGAACACCCTCTACAGCACAGCACGAGACTCATGGGATTCCCAGGCAGGCCCCGGGAAGGAATGACCGGGAGCCATCCGGCGTTGTCCCCAGTGTTGAGTAGACCAGAAGGGGGTCACCCATGGCGAGAGTGTACGAAGAGATCGAAGGCCGGACCGGCGAGGTGGAACGGTACCGTCACCACCCGAACGGCAAGGGCATGGTCGCAGCTCGTGCACTGATCGATCCGTCGGCGTTCATCGAACGCACCACCTTCGTGGAGGCTGACGCGGACATCCGTGCCAACGCCTGGATCGGTGCCGGAACCTGGATCGACCGGTCCGCGGTGATCGGCGAAGGCGCCTTCATCGGCGCGAACGTCCACATCGGGGAGCGCTGTGTCATCGGACGCGGAGCACGAGTCGGAAGCGACGCCCGTCTCGGCGCCGACGTCCAGGTCGCCCACGGCGCGAGCGTCGATCGGGACGCCAGGGTCGCAGACCGCACCGTGGTCGGCAGCGAACGACCGGTCATGACCGAACCGACGGTCCGTCAGACGAACCGCGCCCCGCGCCGACCTCGCGCGAACGGCACCGACCGGTTCGGGAAGGCCGCCTGACCGGCAGACCGCCCCACCACCGCCACGCAGGGCCCGGACTCGTGAGTCCGGGCCCTGCGTCGTCTCCGCTGCGCGAGAGGCACATACCAGACGACTAACATATCAGGATGGACCTGAAGGACTACCTGCGCATCCTCCGCCATCGCTGGCTGCTCATCGTCGCGATCACCGCAGGAGCAGCGGCGCTCGCCCACGGGTACACCCTCATCACCCAGCCCGTGTACCAGTCGACGGGCCAGCTGTTCGTCGCCGTCACCGGCGGCGACTCCGTGGGCGACCTCAATCAGGGCAACGCCTTCGCCCAGAGCCGCGTCGCCTCGTATGTGATCCTCGCCACCGGTTCGACCGTGCGGTCCACGGTGGCGGAGCGCCTCGACCTCGACCCCGCGTCGCTCGTCGGGACGATCTCAGCCTCCAATCCCGCACAGTCGGTCCTGATCGACATCTCCGCCGTCGACAGCGATCCGGTCGCGGCAGCCCGCATCGCGAACACCGCAGCCCAGGTGCTCGTCGACCTCGTCGACGACGTCGAGAGCGCCAACGAGGTGGACGCTGCCGGTGCACCGGGCGATCCGACCCCGGTCGGGCTGACGATCGTCGAACAAGCGTCTCCACCCCGATCCCCTGTCGCACCCAACGCGCTGCAGAACCTCACGGTGGGTGTCCTCATCGGCCTCGCCCTGGGCGTCGGGATCACACTGCTCATCGAGGTCCTCGACACCCGTCTCCGCGGTCGCGCGGCGATCGAGAAGCTCACGGACACGAGCATCCTCGGCGCCTTCCACACGGAACCCGCCGACACGGCCCAACTCATCCTCGGATCGACGGAGAGCTACAGCCGTCGCGCCGAGAGCTTCCGGCAGCTTCGGACGCACCTCCAGTTCGCCTCCATCGACGGCGGACTCCGCAGTGTGATGGTCACATCCTCGGTCCCGGGCGAGGGGAAGAGCACCACCTCGGCGAACCTCGCGCTCGTCCTCGCGGAGGCGGGGAACTCCGTCCTCCTCGTCGATGCGGATCTGCGCCGACCCCGCCAGCACGAGATGTTCGGTCTCGAGGACGCGGTCGGGCTCACGACCGTGCTCACCGGCAGGATCAGCCTCGGCGATGCGGCGCAAGCGGTCGACGGGACGGGACGCCTCGCCGTCCTCACCTCCGGCGAGCTGCCGCCGAATCCGAGCGAACTCCTCGGATCAGCGGCGATGGAGCGCGCGCTCTCGGAGATGGAACGCGCGTACGACGTGGTGATCATCGACACGCCCCCACTCATCAACGTCTCGGACCCGACAGCGCTGTCGACCCTTGCGAGCGGCGTCCTGCTCGTGGCGTCGGCCGACGGGCGACTGCACCGTGACCAGCTCCGGCAGTCGCTCGAGAACCTCAGCTTCGTCCAGGCGAAGCTCCTCGGAGTCGTGCTCAACCGTGTCGAGGTGGCTCGGGGAGAACAGTCGTCGTCCTACGCGTACTACCACCGGACCGACCCGACGCGTCGACCAGGGCGGACCACGG
>Ga0157369_10009309_pt1 | contig 11239 bp, 11 predicted proteins | sample C25metaG_FD_113461 | JGI IMG/M metagenome (GOLD analysis project Ga0157369, IMG submission 113461) | Corn rhizosphere microbial communities from Kellogg Biological Station, Michigan, USA - C2-5 metaG | ecosystem: Host-associated > Plants > Roots > Rhizosphere > Soil | place: USA: Michigan... | reverse complement strand
TACGTTTCTGCCACACCGCGGGATTCGTCGGTTATCCGGAACTGCGGCTGGCGCTCGCGGGGGAGACCGCTCAGCTCAAGGCGAACGGCCGGCCACCGGTGGGCGGCCGCATCAGCCCGGACGACGACCTGGAGTCGATCGTACGCAAGATCGCCCACACGGACGCCAGGGCCGTCGAGGACACTCTCGGCGAGCTCGACCGCGGCCAGCTGGTCGCCGTCATCGAGGCGGTGGTGAAGGCGAAGCGGGTCGACGCCTTCGGTGTCGTCGCCAGCTCCCTGGTGGCGGCGGACCTGCAGCAGAAGCTGCACCGCATCGGCTGCGTCGCGTTCGCCTGGAGCGACACGCACCAGGCGCTGACCAGCGCGGCGCTGCTCGGGCCGGGGGACGTGATGTTCGGCTTCTCGCACAGCGGTACCACGGAGGACACCGTGACGGTGCTGAAGGAAGCCAAGCGGCGCGGCGCCACGACGGTGGCGGTGACCGGCTCGGAGAAGTCTCCGATCATGGAGGTCGCGGACTTCGCCCTCATCACCTGTGTGCGGGAGGCCACCCATCGCGCCGGCGCGATGGCCAGCCGCATCGGCATGCTCGCCGTGGTCGACTGCCTGTTCGCCGGCGTCGGGCAGCGTCGCTTCGACGAGACCCAGGGGCATCTGGAGGACACCTTCCGGGTCATCCGCGGACGCCGTCTCAAGGCCACCGCCCGCCGCGACTAGGGCCCTCGCCGTACGCCGCGTCGCCGTGTGCCGCCGGGCACTCGAGGCCTGTAAATTATTGACGGCCCGCATAGGGTGTGGGAAAGTGCCTAACGTTGATCGGGTCAGGCCAGCCGATGATGGAGTCGTGGGTGGGCCGGCCCCCATGGTGGCGCCCTCGCGGTCGCCGCGGGCAACGGAGCGAACCGGGATGACCGAGACGGCAGCGCGCGTCGCGTATGTGCGGGCGCCGACGGAGGAGCGAAATCTCCGTACGGTTGGCATCGACACCGTGGGCACGCTCGAACTGGTGACCCTCATCAACGACGAGGACCTGCTCGTACCGGAGGCGGTCCGCGCCGTACTGCCGGTGCTCGCCGAGGTTGTGGACGTCGCCGTCGAGCGGGTACGCCGGGGCGGGACCGTCCACTACTTCGGGGCCGGTACCCCGGGCCGGATGGCCGTCGTCGACGCCGCCGAGTTGGTGCCGACGTTCGACGCGCCCGCCGGGCTCGTGGTCGCGCATCAGGCGGGTGGAGACGCGGCGCTGACCCGGGCGGCGGAGAACGTCGAGGACGCGGCCGAGTCGGGTGCCCTGGCCGCCGACGGACTGTCCGCCGCCGACCTGGCGATCGGCCTGACGGCCTCCGGGCGTACCCCTTATGTGGGCGGCGCTTTGGCCCGCGCCCGCGAATTGGGGGCGACCACGGTGCTCATCACGGCCAACCCGCGGGCGGAGTTGAGCGCGGTGACCGACTACCTCGTCGCGCCCGAGACGGGACCCGAAGCCATCGCCGGCTCGACGCGGCTGAAGGCGGGTACCGCCCAGAAGGTCGTGCTCCACACGTTCTCGACCGCGTTGCTGGTCCGGCTGGGTCGCACCTACAGCAATCTCATGATTTCGGTGGTACCGACCAACGCCAAGGTTCGCGGCCGGGCGCACCGGATCCTTCAGGAGGCCACCGGCGAGCCGTTGCCGCGCTGCCGCGAGGTTCTGGCCGGGTGCTCGGGAGAACTGCCGACCGCGCTCGTGGTGCTGCTGTCCGGCGCGTCACCGCAGGGCGCCCGCGAGGCGCTCGCTCGCAGCCAGGGCAACGTCCGCGGCGCGCTGGCCGACCTCAGCCGGTCCTGACCCGCGCCAGGCTCAGCAGTTCGGCCAGGTGCAGCACCCGTACCCGGGAACGCCGGCGGCGCAGCGCGGTGATGAGTTGCCGCTGGCATCCCGGGTTGACGACCACGAGGTAGTCGATCCCGGCCGCCTCGATCTGGTCCAGCTTCGGCGCGAGTACCCGCCGGGAGTCCTTGGGCCGCAGCAGCGAGTAGGTACCGGCCGCACCGCAGCACGAGCCGGCGTCGGGCAGTTCGACGTAGTCGGCGACGGCGCGCAGCAGTTGCCGGGGCTCCCGCCAGACGCCCAGCCCGTTGCGCAGGTGGCAGGAGTCCTGCAGGGCCACGCGGGCACGGCGCCCGTTTACGAGTACCTCGCCGAGTGCCGCGGTTCGACCGCCGGCGACGCTTGCGGAGCCGGCTCCAGTCAGCGTTCGACCGTCCAGGTACTCGGACAGCTCCATCACGCGGTCACGGCCCAGTACGCCGGCCAGATGCGCCGCGCAGCCGCCGGAGGTGGTGACGATGCGCCCCGGCAGCGCCTCTCCCAGCCGCCGGGCCAGCCGCTCGCCCTCGGCCAGTTCACCGTTGTGCGCGTGCAGCGCCCCGCAGCAGCCCTGCGAGGCCGGCGCGGCAAGCTCGGGCGCCAGGCTCCTGGCGGCCGTACTGACCCTCGGGAACAACACGCGTTCGAAGCAGCCGAGCATCAGGTGCGGTGCGTCCGCGGGTCCTCTTGCGGCGGGCCGCCTTGCGGCGCGGCGCAGCCAGCCGGCCAGCTGGATCGCCCGGCGCTGCGCGGCGGCCCGGGTCAGCAGCCGTACCAGCAGTGGCCGCCGGCGGCCGCGCCACTGGTGTACCCGCCAGCGCTCCAACAACTGTCCATATTGGACACCGGCCGGGCAGACCGGCTCGCAGGCCCGGCAGCCCAGGCAGAACGAGGACTGCTCGCGCAGGGTGGGGTCGTCGGGCTCCAGGGTGCCGTCCTGCAGCGCCCGCATGAGGGTGATCCGGCCGCGCGGGGAGGACGTCTCCTCGCCGGTCAGGCGGTAGGTCGGGCACGCGGGCAGGCAGAAACCGCAGGAGATGCAGCGATCCAGCAGCTCCGGCTCGAAGAGTGGGTGCGCGTTGTTGTCCATTGTGGTCATGAGCCGAGCTTGCCCGGGTTGAGGATGCCGGCCGGGTCGAAGGCCGACTTGATGCGCCGCAACAGGGCGAGCTGCTCGGTACCGAGCCGGGCCTCGAGGTACGGCAGCTTCGCCGCGCCGACGCCGTGCTCGCCGGTGATGGTGCCGCCGAGCTCGATGGCGGCCGCGAAGACCTCCGCGAACGCCCGCTCCGCCCGGGCGATCGCGTCACTGTCGCGCGGATCCGGCAGCACGCAGGTGGAGTGCCGGTTGCCGTCCCCCGCGTGTCCGAAGGTGGCGATGGTGACCTCGTGCCGTGCGGCGATGGCGTCGATCCGGTCCACCATCTCGGCCAGGCGCGGGCGCGGCACGCTCGCGTCCTCGAGGATGGTCAGCGCCCCGAGCCGGGACAGGGCCGGCAGCGAGCAGCGCCGCGCGGCCAGCAACGCCTCCGAGCGGGCCGCGTCGCCGGCCGTGGTGACGTCGATCGCGCCCTCGGCCACGCAGGCGTCGGCGATGCGCCGCAGCTGAACGTCCACTGTGGACTCGTCGCCGTCGTCGCCGAACAGCAGCAGCGCGCCGACGTCGGTGCGCAGGCCCAGCCCGGCATAGCGCTCCACCGCGTCGATGCAGCGCTGGTCGAGGAACTCCAGCGTGGCCGGCAGCAACCCGCCCGCGATCACCCGGGACACCGCCCGGCCGGCGGCGGCGAGGTCGGCGAAGTACGCGAGGCCGGTGCGGGCCATCGCCGGCTTCGGCAGCAGCGCGACGGTTATCTCGGTGAGTACCGCGAGGGTGCCCTCGGACCCGGTCAGCAGCCGGGTCAGGTCGTAGCCGGCGACGTCCTTCCACAGGCGGCCGCCGGTGCGGATGACCTCGCCGGTCGGCAGCACCGCGGTGAGGCCGAGCACGTAGTTGCGCGTCACGCCGTATTTCAGGCCGCGCAGGCCGCCGGCGCTCGTGGCGACGTTGCCGCCGACCGTCGACACGATACGGCTGCCGGGATCCGGCGGGTACAGCAGGCCGGCCGCGTCGGCCGCGTCGGCCATGGCCGCCGTGGTGACGCCGGGTTCCACGCGGGCGAGCAGCTCCTCGCGGCTGACCTCGAGGATGCGGTCGAGCCGGGTCAGGGCCAGGACGATCCCGCCGCGGATGGCGACCGTGGCCGCGCAGAGGTTGGAGCCGGCACCGCGCGGTACCACCGGGATCCGCTCGGCCGTGGCGAGCCGGAGGATCCGCGCGACCTGGTCGGTGTCGGCGGGGTGCACCACGGCGTCCGGCCGCGCCTGGAACAGCGGCGTGGCGTCACGGGCGAACGCGGCCAGCTCGCCGGGCGCGACCCGGACATGTTCGGTGCCGACGATGTCGCGCAGCCGGTCGAGCGTGGTGGGGGAGAGGCTCATTGTCTGACATGCAATCATGTCAGACATGACGTCGTCCAGCCTCGCGACGGTCTCGGTGACCGACGCCCTGCGCGCGGCGCTTCGCGAGCGCATCCTCGACGGGCAACTGCCCGGCGGCGCCGCGGTGGCGGAGGTCGACGTGGCGCGGTGGTACGGCGTATCGCGGCCCAGCGCCAAGACCGCGATCCGCGCGCTGGTACACGAGGGGCTGCTGAGACACGAGCCGAACCGGGCGGCCTACGTGCCCCGGCTGTCGACCGAGGACGTCGAGGACCTGTTTCTGGTGCGGGTACCGCTGGAGGAGGCGGTGACCCGGCTGCTGGCCGCGGGCGACCGGCCGCTCGCCGCCGCGCACGACGCGGTACGGGCGCTGCGGCGGGTGGAGCCGGACGCGCCCACCAGCCGGTTCGTCGAGGCCGACCTGCGCTTCCACGAGGCTCTCGTGGACGCCACCGGCAGCCCGCGGCTGCGGCGCCTGTTCGCCTCGCTCACCGGCGAGATCCACCTGTGCATGGTGCAGACCCGCCAGTTGTTGGGGCGCAACCGGATCGCCGGTGAGCACGCCGGCATCCTGCGCGCCATCGAGGCCCAGTCCTCGGGCGCCGTCGAGCTGATGCGTGAACACCTGGCCGGTGCGCGCCGGGCGCTGCGGCTGTAGAAACCGCCCAGTGACACCGTCTCCGCCCGACACCGGGACACCGCAGACACCGGACGCCGCCGCGAAAACCGTTCCCGCTGCCGGTGTCAGCAAGGTAACTTCTTGACTAACTCTACGGCCGGTGTGAAACTTTCCGCTGTGCCGCACGGTAGGAAAACTTTGACCACGTTGGAGCCGGACGCCGCGTCGTCGAACGTGATTTCGAGCATCCGCGCGCTGCTGCCCTCGCTACGGCAGGCGGAGCAACGGGTCGCCCGGGTCATCCTGACCGATCCGTCCCGCGTCGCCGACGAGACCATCGATCGACTCGCGGAGCGCGCGCAGACCTCGGCCGCGACGGTGACCCGGTTCTACCGCTCGATCGGCCTGACCGGGTTCCAGCAGTTGCGGGTGCAGCTCGCCACCGAGGTGGGCCGTCGTGGTGTCGTCGCGGCGGAGATGGGTTCGGACATCGGTAAGAGCGACGACCTGGCGAAGGTGGTGGCGAAGCTGTGCTTCGCCGGAGCCCAGGCGATACAGGACACCGGTACGCAGCTGGACATCGAACGGCTGCGCGAGGTTATCGACCGGATCGAGGGCGCCTCGCGCGTCGACGTGTACGGGGCCGGGGCGAGCGCGATGGTCGCCGGGGACCTCCAGCAGAAGCTCTACCGCATCGGCCGCGCCTCCTACGCCTGGAGCGAGGCGCACATGGCGCGCACCGGTGCCGCGTTGCTCAAGCCCGGCGACGTCGCCATCGGCTTCTCGCACAGCGGCGAAACCGAGGACACCGTGCGGTCGCTGCGGGTCGCCCGGGAACACGGCGCGACCACGGTCGCGGTCACTAACCATCCACGTTCGTCGATCTGCCGGGAGGCCGAGATCGCCTTGTTCACCAGCTGCCACGAGGTGAGCTTCCGGGCCGCGGCCACCTCCAGCAGGCAGGCGCAGCTCGCGATCGTCGACTGCATCTTCATGGGGCTCGCACAGCGGACGTTCGACGAGAGCCGCAAGGCGCTCGGCGAGACCTATCTCGCGGTACATGGGGAGCTGCTCGGTGAGTGACGTGACAACCGGTGACCTGCCGACCGAACAGCGCAACCCGCGCACGATCGACATCGACCGGCTGCCGACCGACGAGATCGTCAGGCTCATCAACGCCGAGGAACTGCTCGTACCGGCGTTGGTGGCACAGGCCGTGCCGCAGATGGCCCGCGCGGTCGACCTCATCGTGGCGCGACTGCGGCGCGGCGGGACGATGCACTACTTCGGCGCCGGTACGCCCGCCCGCATCGCGGTCATGGACGCCGCCGAACTGGTACCGACCTACGGCATCGCACCCGATCTGGTCGTCGCGCACCAGGCCGGCGGTCCGGCCGCGGGTACCAAGGCGATCGAAGGCGCCGAGGACGACGACGCACAGGGCGAGCGGGATGCGCAGACGCTGACGTCCGTCGACGTCGCCGTGGGCATCACCGCCAGCGGCCGCACCCCGTATGTCGCCGGTGCCCTGCGGGCGGCCGCGCGCGCGGGCGCCGAAACGATACTCGTCACCGCCAATCCACAGGCGCCGATCTCCCGTCACGCGAGGCTCACCATCGCCGTCGACACCGGTCCCGAGGTCATCGCCGGTTCGACGCGGATGAAGGCCGGTACCGCGCAGAAGCTCGTGCTCAACTGCATCTCGACCGCGGTGATGATCAAGCTCGGTCGGACGTACTCCAATCTGATGGCCACGGTCCAGCAGACCAACGACAAGCTCAGCGACCGGGCGGTTCGCATTCTCGTCGAAGCGACCGGTCTCGGCGTCGACCAGTGCCGTAGCGCGCTCGCCGACGCGGGCGGCGACCTGGCGACCGCCCTGGTGATGCTGCTTCGTCAGGTGTCCGCCGACGAGAGCGGCGAGTTGCTGCGGCAGGCGGACGGATCGGTGCGCCAGGCCCTGGCGATCGGTGGCGATCAGGCGTCAGGGCTGTCGAGCGATGACGGCGGCGACCGCTCGGTGTCGGCGGTTCGGTTGTGAAGTTCATATTTCGATCCCCGGATGAGAGGGCATGAATATGGGAAAGCGCAAGGGGTTCGCGGTCATCGCGGCCGCGGCGCTCGCGGCGACGTTGGGCGCCTGCGCTCCGACGAGCTCGTCGAGCAGCAGTACCGCCGAGAACGTGACGTTGTCGGTATGGTCCTGGCGGCCTGAGGACGCCGCGATCTACAAGAAGATCTTCGACAAGTTCCACGAGTCGCACAAGAACATCACGGTGGACTTCAAGCCGTACAAGTCGACGGAGTACAACACGATCCTGGCGACCGGGCTGACGCAGGCGGGTGGACCGGACGTCATGCAGCTGCGCGCGTACGGGTTGGTGCAGCCGTTGGTCAAGGCCAACAACCTCGTTCCGCTGGACGGGAAGGTGGCCGGCCTGTCGAACTTCGACAAGACGGCGCTCGACGGGTCGCGTGGCAAGGCGGACGGCAAGGTTTACGGCGTACCGCTGGAGATGTCGACGTTCCAGATCTACTACAACAAGGACATCTTCGCGAAGAACAACCTGCAGCCGCCGAAGACCTGGGACGACCTGATCAACGCCGCCAAGACGCTGCAGACGGCCGGCATCACGCCGTTCGCCGCGGCCGGTAAGGACACCTGGCTGCTGCCGCTGTACGACGACCTCTTCGCGGCGAGCCGGTACGGCGGCACCGACTTCGAGAAGGCGGTCCTCAGCGGGCAGAAGAAGTTCGACGACCCGGACTACGTCGCGGCGCTGGACGTGCTCAACCAGCTCAAGCCGTACTTCCCCAAGGACCAGATGGGCCTGGGCGAGACCGACGTGCAGACGTTGTTCGCCACCGGCAAGGCCGCGATGATCCCCGAGGGTTCGTTCGCGCTCGCACCCATCAAGACGATCGACTCGAGCCTGAACCTGGGTGTGTTCAACGCGCCGCCGGCACCGGGCGCGGTCGTAAACAAGCCGCTGCAGGTCGGCTGGGTCGACGCGTCGTACGGGCTGAACGCCAAGTCCACGCACCAGAAGGAGGCGCTGGAGCTGCTGCAGTGGATGTCCACCAAGGAGTTCGGGCAGATGGTGGCCGACGACCTCAAGCAGGTGTCGCTCGTCAAGGGCGTGCAGTCCTCCGACCCGCTGCTCAAGCAGATGGCGCAGAACTACCAGGACAACCCGACGCCGTACCTGATGCTGGTGGACTTCCGCTACGGCACGCCGCTGGGCAGTGACCTGGAGGCCGCCGGCCTGCAGAAGATGCTCCTCGGCCAGCAGACCTCAGCCCAGGTGGCCGGTGACATCCAGAAGGGCATCTCGCAGTGGTTCACCCCGTAGAAACGGGTGCTGCGCCCAAGGCTCGTGCCGGTCGCGGTCGGAGGACCGCGGCCGGCGCGAACCCGGTGCCCAGGATGAAGTGGCGCCGCGCCGCTTACTTCCTGTTGCCGGCGTTCGTGATGTACAGCCTGTTCGTCGTGTACCCCCTGCTCTCCGCGCTGGGCTACAGCTTCTGGCGCTGGGAGGGTACGGCCCGCGGTAGTTTCGCCGGCCTGTCGAACTTCACCGGTCTGTTCACCACGTTCCCGCTCAACCAGCAGCTGTGGCCGGCGTTCTGGCACACCGCCGTGTTCTTCGTCGGCACGATGCTGGTGCAGAACACCTTCGGCCTGCTGGTCGCCGTGTTGTTGACGGAGCTGCCCGTCGCCAAGCGGTTCTTCCAGACGGTGTTCACGTTGCCGTACCTCGTCGGCGGGCTCGTCGTCGGCTACCTGTGGAGCCTGCTGCTGAGCCCCAGCTTCGGCCCGGTGAACAAGGTGCTGGAGCTGGTCGGGCTCGGCTCGTTCGCCAAGCCGTGGCTCGGCGACCCGTCGACCGCGCTGCCCGTGGTGATTCTGGTCAACGCCTGGCAGTACATCGGCTTCCCGATCCTGCTGTTCGGCGCCGCACTGGCCGGGCTGCCGACGGAGGTCGCCGAGGCCGCCCGCGTCGACGGGGCGAGCCCGTGGCAGCGGTTCTCCCGGGTCACCTTTCCGTTGCTGCTGCCGTCGATCGGCGTGGTGTCGATCCTGACGTTCATCGGCTGCTTCAACACCTTCGAGCTCGTGTACGCATTGTCCGGAGCCCAGGGCAACCAGCCCACCGGCCCCGGCGGCGCCACGGACGTGCTCGGCCTCATCTTCTACCGCGTCGCCTTCCAGGAGGGCGGTGCCAACGCCATCGGCCAGTCCTCGGCGCTGGCGGCGCTGCTGTTCCTGTTCATCTTCGGCATCGCCGTGCTCGCGAACTGGGCCATCCGACGACGCGAGGGATCGCTGACATGACCGTGCTGCACGAACCTGTCGAGACGGTGGCGAAGCCGCCCCGGCCGGCGGCCCGCCGGCGGGGTAGGCGCCGTACGCCGCGCGAGCGGGCGATGGTGATCCTCGGCGTCGCGCTGCTGCTGGGCTACGCGGTCGTGGCGATCGCGCCGATGATAGTCATGGTTATCGACTCGTTGCGACCGAACAGGGCCGTCCTGTCCGACCCGCTTGGCCTGCCCACGTCGCTCGACTTCTCCAGCTACACCAAGGCGTGGACCGACGCGTCGTTCGCGACGTACATGGGCAACTCGGCGCTCGTCACCATCTCCGCGGTGGCGCTGGACGTGTGCGTGGCGCTGCCGGCGGCGTACGTGCTGGGCCGGTACCAGTTCCGTGGCAGCGGGGTGCTCATCGCGTACTTCCTGTCCGGTCTGATGCTGCCGATCCGGCTGGGCATCCTGCCGATCTTCTACCTGCTCGGGAACTTCGGCATGATCGACTCCCGGGTCGGGCTCGTTCTGGTGTACGCGGCGAGCGGCATCCCCTTCTCGGTCTTCATCATGTCGGCGTTCTTCCGCGGGCTGCCGCGCGAGTTGGAGGAGGCCGCGCGCATCGACGGTGCCGGCGAGTTCCGTACCTTCGCCCGCGTCATGGTGCCACTGGTCAAGCCGGCGATCGCCACGGTGGTGGTGTTCCGCTTCGTACCGCTGTGGAATGACTTCTTCTTTCCGCTCGTGCTGCTGCGCTCGACGGACAAGTACACGCTGCCGGTCGGGCTCACCCAGTTCTTCGGCGAGTTCCAGACGAACTGGTCCGCGCTGTTCGCCGGTCTGGTGATCACCACCGCCCCGATCGTGATCCTGTTCCTGGTGGCGACCAAGCAGATCGTCGCCGGTCTGACCGCCGGAATGGGCAAGTAGCCGAGTTTCTCGCATCGAACTGCTTGACGCGGCAGATAGCGGGTACTGCCAGGATCCCGGGCGGGCGGACGGACCGACCAGAGGGCGGGGGCGGAGCGCGGTCGCCGGCGAGACCGCGTGCGCCCGATGGGGGGAGGGGCGCGATCCCTCGGCAGTCCATCGTCCGCCCGGGCCGGCCGGGGTGTGTGTTCCGCCGGCAAAACGGGTAGAGCGCGGATCAACCAGGACCTGGTTGAGGAGGTGCGGCCGTGGCCCGCGATACGTTGTACCGTCCCCCCGACATGGAGGACACGCAGGTTGTTGTCGAGAGCGTCCCGGACCTGTACGGGGCGGACACCCTGCCCCAGGACGTGGTGCCGTTCAACGAGACCGTCGTGTGGGGGACGGAGTCGACCGCGGTCAGCTCGTGGGCCGTTGCCGGGCTGATCGTCAGCGTGGTCGGCCTGTGCGCGACGCTGACCGGGCTGCTCGCCGCGGAGGGAGCGGCGCTCGGCGTACTCGGATTACTGGTGTCGATCGGCGGAATGGTCGCGTCCGGACGCCCCGGCGTGAACGGCCGCGGGGTGGCCGGGCTCGGCGCGTTCATCGGCGTCGCCGCGGTGGCGTTGGCTGTTCTCGCGACGACCGGGCGCCTGTCGTGGCTGAACAGCGGGACCAACGAGATCACCACGTGGCACGCCTGGCTCGCCGGCCATTGGGCACGGCTCGGTCACCGGTAGCCCTACCCGCGCAGCCGCCGGGCCCGAACGAGAACGCACCGGGCCTGAAGTTCGACACCCGCGGCGCTGACCTGAAAGCCCTCGACGGTGTACCAGTGCTCGCCGTCGTCGACGACCGGATGGACATAGTCGATGCGGTCCACACGTAGCCGCAACGGCCCGGTGCCGTACAGGTAGTCAGCCTCGGAAAGGACCAGGACACGCACGATGCCTCCCGTGACGGCCCACTGAGAAGGTGGCTTGCTTTACCCCGTCGCAGACCGTTCTACACGGTCTGGCACACAAACGCGATGACCTCGCTGTCATCGGCCCCTGCGGCGCTTGCTGAGCCGGT
>Ga0157369_10009308_pt1 | contig 11239 bp, 9 predicted proteins | sample C25metaG_FD_113461 | JGI IMG/M metagenome (GOLD analysis project Ga0157369, IMG submission 113461) | Corn rhizosphere microbial communities from Kellogg Biological Station, Michigan, USA - C2-5 metaG | ecosystem: Host-associated > Plants > Roots > Rhizosphere > Soil | place: USA: Michigan... | reverse complement strand
GCCCGTTGTCGAGGCGCGCCGCGTACCGATCATCGTGGCATCGAAGCCGTTCGGCGAATCGTATCTGCTCGCGGAGATGTTCGCGCAGCTGCTCGAGTCGCGCGGGCTGGTCGTCGATCGGCGGATGGGGCTCGGGCAAACGGAGATCGCGATGCGGGCGCTCCGATCGGGCGCCATCGATGTCTACCCGGAGTACACGGGCACGGGGCTGCTCGCGGTGCTGCACGATTCGCTCACCGATTCGCTCGCCGGCGATCCCCGACGCGTGTTCGCGCACGTCGCGCGCGAGTTCGCGTCGCGCTACGGTGTGCGATGGCTGCCCCCGCTCGGATTCCAGAACAGCTACGCGATCGCGGTGCGGCGCAGCACGGCCGAGCGGTACCATCTTCGCACCCTCGATGACCTGGCGCGCGAGAGCGGGCATCTCGTGGCCGGCTTCACGGCGGATTTCATCGGGCGCGCCGATGGCCTGGCGGGGCTCGCGCGCGTGTACGGCGTGCGCCCGCGTGCGGTGCGGCCGCTCGCCCCGGCGGTGAAATATCAGGCACTCGCGACGGGTGCCGTGGACGTCATCGATGGCTATTCCACCGACGGGCTGCTCTCGAAGTACGATCTCGTGACGCTCATCGACGACAAGCACTTCTTTCCGCCGTACGAAGCCGCCGCCCTCGTGGGCGCGCGACTCGAGCGCGAACGACCGGATGCCATTGCCGCGCTCACGCTGCTGAGTGGCATGCTCGACGAGTCGCGAATGCGCGTGCTGAACCGGCGCGTCGAGGTCGATGGCGAAGATGTGAAGCGCGTGGCCGCCGATGCGCTCCGCGCCATCGACCTCACCGGAGCCGCGGGCGCCGCCGCGCGCACTGCCGCGGGTGCCCCGGGTCCGGGATATCTCAGTACTAAGGGATCTCTATCTCGCTATCTCTGGGAGCGCCGCGGCGCCCTCTGGACGCTCGTGCTTCAGCATCTCCTCCTCGTCGCGCTCGCGCTCGGCGCCGCCATCATCGTCGCGGTGCCGCTCGCGCTCGGGCTCGAGCGAGCGCGGCGCGCCGCGGAGCCCACCATCGGCGTGCTGGGTGTGCTCGAAACGATTCCGAGCATCGCGCTGCTCGCGTTCATGATTCCGCTGTTCGGAATCGGCGTGAAGCCGGCACTCGTGGCGCTCTGGATCTACGCGCTCTACCCGATCGCGCGCAGCGCGTACGGCGGCGTGCGCGATGCCGATCCATCGGCTGTTGAGGCTGCGGAAGCGCTCGGGATGACGCCGAGCCAGCGGCTGTTGCGGGTGCGGCTGCCGCTAGCCGCGCCCGTCATCATGGCGGGGATCCGGACGGCGGCCGTGATCACCGTGGGTGCGGCGACGCTGGCAGCGTTCATCGGCGCGGGCGGCCTGGGCGAGCCGATCGTCGCCGGGCTCGCGCTCGCGGACACCAACATGATCCTCTCCGGCGCGCTCCCCGCTGCCGCGCTCGCGCTACTCGTCGACGGCGCGCTCGCGCTGGTCGAGCGGGCCGTCGCGCCGGCCCACCTGCGTCACACCGCCTCGAGGTAGGCGACCCAGAACTGTCGCTTCCGGTTGGTCCAGAGCTTCCGCATGCGAAAGCCCGCGGTCTCGATGAGTTCTTCCAGGCGCGCACGATCGTACTTGTACGAGCTTTCGGTCCAGATCGACTCGCCCTCGTCGAAGTGGATCGGCTCGCCGGCGACTTTCACGATCTGCTCGATCGTGCTCACCAGATGCATCTCGACGCGGCTCGCGCGCGAATTGAAGAACGCGCGATGCTCGAAAGTGCTCAGGTCGAAGCCCGCGCGTAAATCCTGATTCAGGCGCGCGAGAATGTTCAGATTGAAGGCGGCGGTCACGCCCGCGGCGTCATCATAGGCGGCATTGAGCACCGCCGCGCTCTTGCGGCGATCGACACCAAGAACGAGCGCACCGCCCTTTCCTACCGCGCGACGCACGCGGCCGAGGAAGATCGCGGCTTCCATGGGGTGGAAGTTGCCGATGGTGGACCCGGGAAAGAACGCGACTCTCCGCGATCCTTCCGGCAGCGGCGGCACCGCGAGCGGCAACGTGTAGTCCGCGTTGAGCGGCCGTATCGCGACGCCGGGATACTCGGCGGCGAGCTCGCGCGAGACGCGGCCGAGCTGCTCGCGCGAGATGTCGATCGGCACGTACGCCGCCGGCGACACGAGCGCGTCGAGCAGCAGGCGAATTTTCACCCCTGCGCCGCTGCCGTATTCGAGCAGCGCCACGCGCGGCCCCGCAAGCTCCGCAATCTCCTCGCTGCGCGCGCGAAGAATCTCGAGCTCGGCGCGCGTGAGATAATACTCGGGTAGCTCGCAGATCTGCTCGAACAGCGCCGCGCCGGTCGCGTCGTAGAAGAGCTTGGGCGGAAGCGTCTTCGGCTCCGATTGCAACCCGCGCAACACCTCCTCGCGCATCGGGCGCACATCGGGGCGCGCGACGATTCGCGGTACGCCCTGCCGCGCCGCGGAGATGGTCATCGAGCGCTCGTCACGCGTGGTCGGCAAGACGAATCCCCATGAACTGCCACCGGGCATCCGATGGGAAGAAGTTTCGATACGTGAGCCGCGCGTGCGACTCGGGTGTCGCGCACGATGCGCCGCGCAACACCCACTGGTCGGCCATCCATTTGCCGTTGTACTCGCCGATGGCGCCCGTGTCCGGCTTGAATCCGGGATAGCCCACGTACGCGCTCTGCGTCCACTGCCAGACGTCACCGTAGAGCTGCGCCAGCGCGTGCTCGCCATCGCGCGTCGCACGCGCCGGAGCAGGGTGAAAGCGCTCGCTCTCGACGAACGTTCCCTCGACCGGCGCGCCGCGTGCCGCGACTTCCCACTCCGCCTCCGTGGGCAGGCGGCGTTTCGCCCAGCGAGCGAAGGCGTCCGCCTCGTAGTAGCTCACGTGACACACCGGCTCGTTCAGCGCCACGGGCCTCGTGCCGGCCAGCGTGAACTCGGTCCAGTCATCACCCTCGCGCTCCCAGTAGAACGGCGCCTTCCAGCCACCATCCTGCACGATGGCGAGCCCCGGCGAGAGCCAGAGCTCGGAGCGCTCGTAGCCGCCATCGCGCATGAACTCGAGATACTCGCCGTTGGTGACGAGCCGCGACGCGAGAACGAAGTCCTCGAGAAATTCGCGATGCGCGGGACCTTCGTTGTCGAAGGCGAAGCCGTCGCCCTCATGCCCGACCCGGTGCACGCCGCCCGCGAAGCTGCGCCACTTCAGCTCGGTGGTCGCGAGCGAAGCGCCCTGCGGCCGCTCGCGATAGACGGGACGAAGTGGGTTCATCCAGAACACATGCTTGATGTCGGTGACCAGCAGCTCCTGGTGCTGCTGCTCGTGGTGCAGCCCGAGCTCGATGAGCCGGTGCGCCGGATGCTGCGGGTCGTCCCGGAGCCGCTCCAGAAGATCGCGCATCGCTTCGTTCACGTGCGCGCGATACTCGAACACTTCGCGCACGGTGGGCCTCGTGACGAGCCCCCGCTTCGCGCGACAGTGACGCTCGCCAGCCTGCACGTAGTACGAGTTGAACAAATACGCGTAGCGCGGATTCGGGGAGACGTACTCGGGCGCGTGAGGCCCGAGTACGAACGTCTCGAAGAACCAGCTCGTATGCGCGAGATGCCACTTGGTGGGGCTCACGTCGGCCATGCTGCTGACGACGTAATCCTCGGTATCGAGCGGCACGCAGAGATGCTCGGTCTGTGCGCGCACCGCGTCGAATCGTTGTGCCAGCGTGCGCGGCCCCGACGTATGTTGTGCGGTACCAGGATGCGTCGCAGCGGAATCGCTGGTCAGGAGCGATGAGGCCATGGAAACCCTTGAGGCAGAAACGGTCGTTACGATCAGCTTACGTGGACACATTCCATGCAGACTAGGGCAAAAATGGTGCATTTGGTTCCGAGGCCCCATTGGGTGGGTTAACTGCTCGGGAGGACGATGACCGACGAATTTGATCTGCTCGTGCTCGGCACCGGAGCGGGCGGCTCCGCGCCCGCGTACAACTGCCGCGCTGCGGGGTGGCGAGTAGGCGTGATCGACGATCAGCCCTTTGGCGGCACCTGCGGCAATCGCGGATGCGATCCGAAGAAGGTGCTCGTTGGCGCAGCGGAAGTCGTGTGGTGGCAACGCCGTATGCACGCCCACGGGGTGGCCGGCGATGCGGCGATCGACTGGCCGGCGCTGATGCGATTCAAGCGCAGCTTCACCGATCCCGTTCCCGCGGATCGCGAAGCGCGATTCCGGAACGCGGGGATCGAGACGATGCACGGCGAGGCGAGGTTCGTCGCCGAGGATCGCATCGCCATCGCCGGACGGGAGCTCACGGCCACCCACGTCGTGATCGCGACGGGCGCCTCTCCACGGCCGCTCGGTATTCCGGGCGAGATGCACGTGATCACGAGCACGGAGTTCATGGAGCTCGACGAGCTGCCGCCCCGCATCGTGTTCGTGGGCGCCGGCTACATCTCGCTCGAGTTTGCGCATCTCGCCCACCACGCGGGCTCCCGGGTGACGGTGTTGGGTCGCGGCACCCCACTCCCCTCGTTCGATGAGGCGCTGGTGGAGCGGCTGCTGCAGCACTCGAGAGACATCGGGATCGACGTCCGTCTCGATCATTCGGTGAGCGCCGTCGAGCACGAGCCGGGGTCAGGCGTCTTTCGCGTGTGCGTGGGTCACGGCTCGAGCATGCAGGAGATCGAGACGGATCTCGTCGTGCACGGCGCGGGGCGCGTGCCCAACAGCGCGAGGCTCTGTCCTTCGGCCGGCCGGATCGAGCTGGAGCGCCATGGGTCGATTCGCGTGAACGAATTTCTTCAGAGCGTCTCGAATCCGCGTGTGTATGCCGCGGGCGATGTTGTGAGCCCGCCCGGCTCCATTCCGCTGACGCCCGTCGCGGGACACGAGGGCTCGGTCGTGTCGGCGAATCTGCTCGGCGGCAACATCTCGCGTCCCGATTATCGGGGCACCGCGAGCGTGGTCTTCACGCTCCCGCCTCTCGCCGGCGTCGGTCTCACCGAACAGGCGGCCCGTGCGGCGGGGATGCAGCTGCGCGTCGCGACGGGCGATACGTCACAGTGGTTCACGAATCGCCGAGTGCGCGAGCCCGTCGGAATGTTCAAGACGATCATCGACGAGGGAACGGATCGCGTGATCGGAGCGCACATCCTGGGCGGGCACGGTGAAGAAGTGATCAACTTGTTCGCCATGGCGATCCGCTTCGACATCCCGGTCGCCGAGCTGAAAAAAATGATCTACGCGTATCCCACGGGCAGCTCGAACGTGCAATACATGCTGTGAGCACTCATTTCGAGTGCGACACCTCGGCACGCTCGAGCGATGCGCGGTCCCAGCCTCCCAGTGTCGCGGCGCCTTCGTAGGTGCTTTGACAGAAGTCGAGCACGAGGGCGTCCGGGTTGGACGCTGTGCGCACGGCATCGTGTGGCAGGATCCACTCGTGCATCTCGTCGTGGTAGTAGCCGGCATCCGGACGGATCTTCGCAGTGGGACAGCCCGTCGGCTCGGGGTACGCGTAGGCATAGAACGCGGGCTCCGGCATCGGGCTTCCGATCGTGCCGGGCCACCATCCCGCGCTGATGCACGCATGCGAGTACGCCTCGCGCGTCACCCAGTCGGCGAGTCCGGGCACACCGCCCGGATGCTGCGGCGCGCGCGCACCGTTGAAGCGCGTGCACGCTAGATCGAAGCTGCCCCAGAAGAAGTGCACGGGACTCGACTTGCCGAGGAATCGTCCACGGAAGATCTCGAGCACGCGCGCCGCCTGCGCGAGCGCGAGCCAGAAGCGGTGCGCGGCGCCGGCATCGTACGAGGCGTGCGTCTCGTCCTTCGCGAACGGAATGCCATCGGCGATCTCGACGGGCACGGGCCACATCCGAATCTCGATGCCGAGGGAGCGCAATCCGGACGTGTACTCGCTGTAGAAATCGGCGACGGAACGGGGCGCGAGCGTCATCGACCACGTGCGCCCATCGTCGCAGAGGACCTGAAGGTCGTGGCCGATGAAATCGAGCTCGACCGAGAAGCCCGCGGTGCCGTATGGAATTCGCGATGTCGTGAGGCCACGCGCCGAGATGTAGAGGGGAACCTGCCACCAGTGATTGACCATGGGGGCGAGCGCGAGCCGGGTTTTGCCGACGATCTGTGTCCATAGATGCAGCGTGTCGCGCGTGTCGCTCCACTCGTCCAGCGGCAGCGGCGGCCACGCAGCCTCGATGGCGCGTCCGGTGGCGCGTTCGGTGGCGCTCACGTCGCCGGCCCCACTGCGGGCTCCATGAACAGCTCATCGACGTAGCACCAGCTCCAGTCCTCACCGGGCTGAAAGCTCCTCATGATCGGATGACGTGAGCTGTGGAAGTGCTTGGTCGCGTGTCTTCCCTGCGACTGATCGCAGCAGCCCACGTGGCCGCACTCCTGGCAGAGACGCAGGTGCACCCAGTGCATTCCGAGCGCGAGACACTCTTCGCATCCCTTGGGAGTGTTGGGTGCGACATCCCGCACCTGATCGACGTGGCTGCACCGCTGGGCGGATGAAGACATGTGCGTATCCTGATAGTGACCTGCGAAAGCTACACCCGGGCCATGGACTTTCCCGCGGAATGAGTCAGGGCGAGAGCAGGGCGAGCACGTCGGTAGCAGCGATGTCGCCGAAGAACTCCCGCACGTCGACGTTGCCGAGCACCGCGGCGAGGGAGTCCCGGTCGTAGGCGAGTCCGCGAAGCTGCGCTTCGAGTGTGCTCACTTCCGCGCGGCCCATGTAGTCTCCGAAGAATCGCGCGCCGGTGATGCGCCCTCCGTGCACGTCGAGGCGCGCATCGATCTCGCCGGCGGGAAAGCGCTGCACGCGCTGCACGTTGCACGGTGGATCTTCTCCGAAGTTCCAGCTCCAGTTGGCGTAGCGACGCTCGAGGAGCTCGTGTGCCGCGCGCCAATCCGTTTCATCGATCGTGAGCGATGGGATGCGGGCGCGATCGCGGGTTCCGAAGATGCGTTCGAGAATGCGGTCGCGGAGCTCGATGACGCCGATCGGTTCGCGCAGGAACTCGCTGATGTTCGCCACGCGGCTGCGGATCGACTTCACACCCTTCGATTCCACCTTCCCCGGCTTCGGCCGGAGCGCCGAGGTCACGTCGTCGAGATTCGAATCGAGCAGGAGCGTGCCGTGGCTGAACATGCGACCCCCGGTCGCGAACTGCGCGTTTCCCGAGATCTTGCGGCCGTCCGCCAGAATGTCGTTGCGTCCACCGATGTCCGCGGGCACCCCGAGCGCGCGGAGTACCTCGACCACTGGCCCGTTGAACAGGTCGTAGCGATTGAAGCGAGCGCTCACGTCGCGGGTCATGAAGCTGAAATTCAGGTTGCCGAGATCGTGGTACACGGCCCCGCCGCCCGAGATGCGCCTGACGACGCGAATGCCGCGCTCGTTCACCACGTCCGCGTTGATCTCCTCGACGGTATTCTGATTGCGGCCGATGATGATCGCCGGGGCATTGACGTAGAAGAGCAGGAGGTCATCGTTCTCGACCCTGTCGCGGAGAACGTGTTCCTCGAGCGCAAGGTTGAGTCGCGCATCCGTGATACCGCCATTGTCGACGTAGAGCATGAAGAAAGATGCATGAATGCGTGCGCGAGCGCGCCGGCGCCGGACTTCGGCGACGCATGTCCGGAGGTCAGATTACGGGGGCTTTCGTGAATGGCACTGCCGCACAACATCGTGAGCACACATGTCTCCACCCCTTTCCCCCAGTCGCGTTGCGCTGATCACCTACTCCGGTGTTCCCGCGATCACCACCGATGACCGGCTGCTCCGCGACGCGCTCGTCGCTCGCGGCGCGGAGGTCGACGCGCGGCCGTGGGATGCGCGGGCGGACTGGGCGAGCTACCACCGCATCGTGCTTCGTTCGTGCTGGAACTTTCATCACCGGCCCGCGGAGTTTCTGCTGTGGGTGAACGAGCTGAAGGAGAATCACGACGGATCGCTGAGGAATGCTCCCGCACTCGTGCAATGGAGCGTGGACAAGCGCTACCTGATGGATCTCGACGCCCGGGGAATCGCGATCGTGCCGACGGTCTGGGTGAGCGCGGCCGGAAGCGACGGCGCGCCCGACCTCGACGCGCTCATCGCGGCGCAGGGCTGGCACGAAGGCGCGGTCGTGAAGCCGGCAATTTCCGCGACGGCTCACGAGACGTGGCTCGTTGCGCCGCCGCGCGCAGCGGAGCATCAGGCGCGCTTCGAGGCGTTGCTCGCGTCGTCGCAGGGTGGCGTCATGGTGCAGCCGTTTCTTCCGGAGATCCGCGACGGAGAGTGGTCGCTCGTGTTTCTGGGAGGAGAGTTCAGCCACGCGGTGGTCAAGCGTCCCGCGGACGGTGATTTTCGCGCGCAGCACGACTTCGGTGGTACCGTGGAGCGGCGGGAGCCGGATCCATCGCTGATCGAGGATGCGCGTGCGGCGCTCCACGCGGCCGCGAACGCAACCGGCACGCGCATGAACGACATCCTCTATGCGCGGGTGGACGGGATCGTTCGAGACGGGACGCTGTTGCTGATGGAGCTCGAGGTGATCGAGCCGGTGCTGTTCTTCTCGCACGCGCCGGGCGCCGCGGCGCGGATGGCCGAGCTGATCGTCTCGACGTAGGTCGCGCCCGTCTTACGGAAGGCGCCGGGACTCCCGCTCGGCGAGTGCGCCATCGATCCAGAAGGCATCGCCATCGAACCAGTAGAGTGCCAGCTGTTCGAGCGAGCGCGCGAGTGCAGCCGCGTCCGCGCGAGGCATCGCGATCGCGAAGCCGCGCTCGCGATGTCCTGAGTCCGGCGATTCGCCATCGGCCGGAAGAAACTTCAGATTGCGGGAGCGCAGGAGCCGTCGTGCGCGAATGTAGCGCAGCAGATTTTGCCAGGCAGGTGCCCGCGTGCCCCGAGGATCGAAGGGAGTCACGATGGCGAACCTTTCGCCCAGTCCGAGCTTCGTCAGAAGGTGCCGGAGATCATCGCTCACCGGCAGGCGCAGATCGACCTCGAGCCGGGGCGTTCGGCCGATCAGTAGTCTGGTGCTCGCGTAGGCGCTCCACAGGGAATCATCCGGCATTGGACAAAAGCATAATGAAGCGTGCTGCGGTGGGAACGGTGTTGCTCGCGCTGGCGCTGGCGCCGGCACGCGCGCGAGGGCAGGAGGATTCGACGTGGCGGGATCACGAGCGCGCGCTCCAGATCGCGCGCGAGGCGGGCGACACCGTGCGCTATCGCGCGCAGCTGAACGCGATCTACGCGGCCATCGGCGCCACACCGAGAATCGCGAATCGCTACGCGGCGCTCGCGCTCGATGCCCGGGACAGCGCGGGCGCGGCGCGCTGGATGGGGGCGCTCGCGGCCATGGGGGACGCGCTGGACACCGGCATGGTCTCCCGCTACGGCGCGCTCGCCGGCGCGCCGGCAATGCGCGCACTGCGCGCCGCGCACGCGCTGGCAATGCGTGATGCGGGAGCTCCGGTGATCGTGGCTCGCCTTCCGGATGCGGACATGATCTCCGAGGATGTGGCCTACGATGCTCGGGGTGGGCGCTTTCTCGTGAGCTCCGTGCATCACGGCGGCATCTATGCGATCGCGAATGGCCGTTCGACATCGCTGGTCGGGCCGCGTGCGGACAGCACCTGGGGAATGTTCGCGTTGGGCGTGGACACCGCGCGTGGTGTGCTCTGGGCGACGACGGCCGCGCTCTCCGTCACCGCCGGGTACTCACCGCCGGATTCCGGGCGCTCGGCCCTCATGAAATACGATTTGCGCACGGGAGCGCTCCGTGCGCGATACGTCGCGCCCGATGGCGGCGCGCACGTGCTGGGAGACCTCGTGCTGGCCAGCTCCGGCGCGGTGTACGTATCGGACGGGCTTGGCGGCGGCATCTATGCGCTCGCGCCGGAAGGCGACTCGCTGCGGGTGCTCCTGCCGCGCGGCACCTTTCGCTCGCCGCAGACGCCCGCGCTCTCGAGCGATGGCGCGACGCTCTTCGTTCCGGACTACTCGGTTGGCGTCGCGGCCGTGGAGATCTCGAGTGGAAAGATCACCTGGATGACGCACTCCGATTCGCTCGCGCTCACGGGGATCGACGGGATGTATCGGGTGGGCTCAAACCTCATCGCCGTGCAGAACGGACTCGAGCCGAACCGGATCGTGCGGCTCGCGCTCGACGAATCCCGCCATCGCGTCGTGCGTGCTACCACGATCGCCCGTGGCGCCGGAGCGCGCAGCCTGACACACGCCACGATCTCGGGCCGCTGGCTCTACTTTCTCATCGACAGTGGATGGGAGCGCGCGGCCGATGACGGGACGATGACCGCGGCCACGAGCGCGATGGACGGGCCCAAGATCGCGCGCGTGCGCATCGCGCCGTAGGGCAACGGGCGCGCAACGGCCGTTACCGCTCGCTATCGGCCGTTGGCAGCGCTCGTGGCCTGGCATCTCGATGGCGGCGCCTTGGCCGTCGGAGCGACGCCCGCCATGTACAACCGCCGAATCTCGGGCACTGGCAGCGCACCATAGAGCAGCACCGTGTCGTGGTAGCGGCACAGGTTGAAATTCCTGCCGTCGCGCTTCTGCACATCCTGTCTCAGCCTGGTCCACTCTTCGACGCCGGCGAAGTAGGCATTGAGCTGCACGTAATCGAGCTGCGCGCGCTGCAGCTTCGCCTCCGCTTCCGGCCGCTCCTGAAACGCGTCGCGCATCATGAAGGCGACCGCCGAATCGCCCGGCATCGAGCGCGTGTGCAGGCGGATGTCGATGATCACGTTGGCGTAGATCCGCAGCATCCCCTTGAGATCGGTGAGCTTCATCTTCACGGGATCACCGCCGTCCACGTGCGCGTCGTACATCATCACGTGCTCGGCGTACACCGCCCAGCCCTCGACGTATGGCGTGTTCGAAAAGATGCCGCGGAGCAGCCGCCGCCACTCCGGTGTGATCAGATTCGCATAGGCGCCCTGAACGACGTGGCCGGGAATGCCTTCGTGCATGGTGAGGTCGAGCATCTTGTACGTGTTGTACTCGCGCAGCTTCGAGTCCGCGCGATCGGCGGTCCATGCCGCGGGGATCGGAGTGACCCAATAGAAGGTCGCGAGACCCGGATTGAGCGGCGGGGCAAACACCGCGCCCGCCACGCCGTACACGCCACGCATGAACTCGGGCGTCGGGATCACCTGCAGATT
>Ga0157369_10009307_pt1 | contig 11240 bp, 23 predicted proteins | sample C25metaG_FD_113461 | JGI IMG/M metagenome (GOLD analysis project Ga0157369, IMG submission 113461) | Corn rhizosphere microbial communities from Kellogg Biological Station, Michigan, USA - C2-5 metaG | ecosystem: Host-associated > Plants > Roots > Rhizosphere > Soil | place: USA: Michigan... | reverse complement strand
TGGGTTTCCGGCAGTTATGCGGCGCCGCCACATCGGGTAGTCCGCTGGGTACCCGGTCACTGGCGCCACACCCGTCGTGGTTACGTCCGGATCAAAGGGTTGCTGGCGATTTCCTTTTCATGGCAGGTCGCCCGACGATGGCCTGCCTGCATTCGGCCATGTAGGGGAAGAACTTCAGCCCTGTTCGAGGTCCGTCCCAATACTACTTATTTTCTTGGTCTCGGATCATGAATGGCAAACATCTAGGGATCCGGCAGCTAGGCGCATTAGCGTTTTTTCATGCATTGAGCGTCGGACCAATGCATTCTCGCCAGAACGTAATCTAGAACTCTCGTCTACTCGGAAGCAAGGCTCTCCTGGATCGTCTGTGCAACGTCGGCGATTGAAGTATCCTGACTCAGCGTCTCGATCTTTCTATCTTGTGCGACATCTTCAAGACCTATTCTCCTGGCAATCTGCCGTTCCATGCCCAATACGGCCGTGATTTCTCTTTCTGTTAAAAGAAGTATCTGGAGCATCAAGTGATCGCGTTCGTCGCTTCGACGACTCATCCGGGATTGACGCATCAGGATAAAGCTCGCCAGCAGAATTGCCTCGAGAGCCACAATTGTCGCCAGAAGTGAGTAAGGAGCAGGATCAAAATGCCGGATACGCCCGATGGCGAATGTATTCACCGCAGCCCATCCAATGAAGATGGCGAGATGAACGATGACAAAGCTAAGACTTCCGGCGAAGGTCGCAATTGAATCGATCAGGCGTTCCGAGGCTGTGCGCTTGGCGAGGAACTCCTGCTCATGCTTGGCTATGAGGGCGACGTGTTCTTGGATCGGGGTTTGAGAAATGGTCATGTGCTCCCTCCACCTCCATGTAAGAGTCGGGACTGCAAAGAGCTTCTGTACGGTGGAAGGCCGATCGTTATAAAGGTTAGTGGTAAGAGCTAGTCAAACTGTAAGGTCATTGTTTGCGGAGGACCTTTCCATCACTCATGGTTAGGTCGTAGCGGGACAAGACGATCTCCTGGAGCTTGGGTCCCGGAAACATCGTCCCACTCAGAAACTTTTCGACAAAATCACAAGTAAATCCTGTCCCGTCCGATAAACTCTCGGCTGTATCGCCCTCTTCTTTCATTGAGGAGATTATAATCTTCAAATTTTCTTCGTTATGATCTTTCCACTTCATGGCTATTCACCTACCTAATATTGTAATTCAACCTATGAAGCTGTTCTTAATAAGATCGCTAGAGCGTTTAGGTTAGGTGGAGAGCGCATCGAATCGCTCTCCTGTTGTCCTCAGATTGGAAATCTGGCACCTGCGAATGCAATGGCTATCAATATTGGTGCTACGCGTCGCATTTCGAAAATGCACTTTACCGTTTGGCTCCTGTTTATACGGTGCGGACCAGATTACCCACCTGCTATAGAAAGACGGCTGGCGATACCGGCTCCTTCAGCCGATAAACGGCTGTCTATGAACTCAGTTTGGAAGTTATCTCCTCCTGCTCGGGTATGGCGATCGTGTGGCACAAGATCAGCAAGCCATATACAGTTTTGGCGTCCACCATATGAGACTGGGTGTAATTCAGGAGTAGAAGCGGTGTCCACCGTGTAACCAGCTTGCTGCAAGAGCAGTTGCCGAGTGTGGAGTAGGGTTTCGTCCAGCCCATACGTGAGTATCCGGCGCGAATCTGGCTGCGACGAAAGCATTGTTCCTGTCCTTGTGTCTTAGGTATACATCAGAGTCATCTGACCCGCACCTCGTTTTTGCAGCCAACCATAATCACGTTGGACTCCATCCATCGAAAAGGCGTGATAGAAGAGTCCTTGTGGTCTCCAAGTGGGGTTATTTTGCAGGAGAGTGATGACAGCGTCGCGGAGTTGAGAGAGCGGTTGCGCGTGAGCGAAGAAGCGTTACAGCAGATGGAGCGCCTCTCCGTAGCTAATCGTTATGCAGCCGCGATCATGCACGAAATCAACAACCCTCTCGAATCCCTTACCAATCTCATGTTTTTGATCAAACATGGTGCGAGCGACGCAACTACCGTGAAGGCCTATGCTGAGCTTTCGGAGATCCAGTTGGTCCGCATGGGGGAACTCACACGCCGCACTTTAAGCTTTTACCGAGATCACACCGAGCCATCTGACTTCGATCTGATCGAGATCGCTGAATCGGCACTTAAGATTCACGCCCATCGAGTAAAGCGCCAAAGCGTGGAAGTATGCAAGAAAGTTCCTACAACTGCCATTGCCCATGTTTTCCCGGGCGAAATCCTACAGGTTCTTTCAAATCTGATTCTGAACTCGCTGGACGCCCTTCCGGAGACCGGGGGAGTCTTGACTCTAAGAGTCAAGACCTAGGGGGGAAATACACATCCTGATAGCCGACAATGGAACTGGCATGGAGCCCTCTATTTATGAGAATCTTTTCAAGCCGCATCTCACAACCAAGCCTAAGGGCAATGGTCCGGGATTGTGGCTGTCTCGAGATATTGTCCAAAGGCACAGGGGAACTATTCGATGCCGCAGCTCCCGTCGTCAGGGACGAAGTGGGACGTTGTTCAAAGTTCCTTTACCTGTCAAGCAAGCGGACGAAGCCTCGTCAAATTCAGGCACACTACACCTCGCGCGAGGCTGATCCTACTGAAGCCTTGGGGCTCTTCTGAATTTATGAAGCGATGCTCGAAACTACGTAATTGATTCACCTAACCACAGGCTGTAGATACTTCACAGCCCAGCAGAGCTTCTATGGTTTCTGGCGGCGACGGATAGGATAAAAGGAAGCCCTGTATGCAATCGCAATGGAGTTCCCTCAGTACCCGCATTTGATCTTCATGTTCAACGCCTTCGGCGATTACCTCCATTTGAAGGCCGTGTCCCATTGCGATAATTGATTTCACAATGGAATAACTGCGGCTGGATTCACAGAGCTGCTGAATGAACGAGCGGTCGATCTTGAGTGTCGAAATTGGCAGGCGATGCAGGTGTTGCAGAGAAGAATAGCCGGTCCCAAAGTCGTCTACCGCAAAACGGATGCCTATTTCTGCGAGTTCCGTCATTCGCCCGGCGACCTCGTTAATGTTCACGACGACCCTCTCGGTAATCTCCATCTCTAGCCAAGCAGGATTGATTCCGGATTTGGAGATCACTTGTCGAATCTCGGAGACGAAATCGGGCCGCATGAGTTGCAAGGGCGAGATATTAATCGCGATACACACAGGAGTTTCCCGGCCTGCGTTCCAGAGCATCAACTGGCGGCACGCTTCTTCGATGACCCATTTCCCGAGTAGGTGAATTAGTCCGCTTTCTTCCGCGATAGTAATGAAGCGGTCCGGACTCACAAAACCAAGATCCGGATCAGGCAGACGCAGCAGGGCTTCCATTCCGCGGACCTGACCACTCATGTTGTACTGCAGCTGATAGTGAAGCTTTAGCTCTCCTGCCTGCAACATCGTCCGCATGTGAGCATCCACCCCGGAGACCTCAGCCGCCGTGGTAATGGCAGACCCTACGAAGTCGTGACGATTCCCCCCAGCTCGTTTAGCCCGGTACATTGCGGCGTCCGCGTTTCTCCACAGTTCGGCAGCGTCGAAGCCATGGTCGGGATAAACCGCAACTCCCATGCTGGCCCCTAGGATAATTCTATGTCCCTCGATTTCCGTGGGAACGGAGAATGCCTGCAAAAGCGCTTTGGCGACAATCCCAGCCGAGGCTACGCTTTCAACTTCACCCAAGACAATCGTAAACTCCTCACCGCCGGTGCGAGCCACGGTATCCATCCCTCGTAACCTGCGGGTTAGTAGGTTTCCGACTCGCTTAAGGCACTCGTCCCCAATTGCATGTCCGTACCAGTCATTTATTTGTTTGAAGCGGTCCAGGTCGAGACAGATAATCCCGGCGCGATGGCCCTGAGCCAGCGCTGTGGCAAATACCCGATTTATCCGCTTCTCAAGTAAAATCCGATTCGGCAGCCCGGTGAGCGCGTCGTGATGAGCAAGTTGTAACAGATGTGCATGGAGGTAACGCTGTTCCGTTATGTCTTCTGCCACTACGAATCTTATCTGTCGTCCCTCGAAGAAAATGTCGTTCGCATACACCTTGACATAGATCTGAATGCCGTCTCTTTTGCGGTGAATTGTGGTCCTCTCAGCAGCAGCGCCGATACCAGCGAATACAGACTGAACTGCGGGGGCGTTCTGAGGCACTTCGATATCATTCAGATTCAGGGATAGGAACTCTTCCCGGGTATATCCGTACTGACGTTGTGCGCCCTCGTTGACCTCCAAAAAACAGGAGGCGTCGATATCGTAGATCCACATAGGAAGAGGAGTGCCCGCAAAAAGGAGCGGAATAATTCCTTCGGGACTATTTGGAAGATTAGGGGCGGGTCGCGAGAAACTCTTCAATTCCATAAGATTGGCCCGCCAGCTACTAAAGCTCGTTGTAGGATAAGGCTACCGATCACCGTGTTTTCATCCCATCCTACCAAGGTTGTAGTGCAGTTCAAGTCAACTGGCATTGCATGCGTTCTCCTTGTGCTACCTAATCAGAACGCTTCTCTGTGGCCGGTTGCTGCTTGGTTCAAAGCGAGGAACACATGTGGGGTATGCGTACCGCTGAAGAGATAGAGATGAGGTCAACGCCTTGTACATTCTGCCGTCAAACCAATGTTCCTCGATTTTCTTCATTAAAGGTGCGACATGAGCGTTGAGACTATGCAAGAGCTGCTGATCGATGAACTAAAAGATCTATATTCGGCTGAGAAACAGATCGTACGCGCCCTTCCCAAGCTTGCGAAAGCAGCTACATCTCCCGAGTTGAAGCAGGCTCTCCTGGATCCTGGAAGAGACTAAAGGACAAGTAGCTCGTCTGGAACAGATTGGTGAGATCGTTGGCAAGAGGATGAGCGGCAAGACTTGCGTAGGCATGAAGGGCGTCCTTGAAGAGGGCTCAGAGGTCATCGAAGATACCGAGAAGGGAACTGTTCGGGACGCGGCTCTAATCTCCGCTTCGCAGCGCGTTGAATACTACGAAATGGCCGGCTCGGGTCAGCCCGGGAATTTGCAAAGATGCTGGCACAGACGTCTTTCGTGCGTCGCCCCACCAGCCCTTCCATGAGTCGTCTGGCCATGGCCGCGCACCGGGCCGAACATGTTGCGACCGAGAATGAAGGCGCCAAAGTTCTCCATCGCCCGTTGAGCGACCATATCGTCTACATCCCCTATGGTTCCCTCCTGCTTCCCGACCATGGAGCAAAAGGTCTTAGTATAAAAGAACCACTGAAAGTTTTCCGGCCCCCGCTTTCCCAGGGGATCTTCCAGGCTCTGTTCGATCCCAGCGCTGAAGCCGTCCAACGAAACACCAAATCCTGCTACCCGAACCTTTGACATTCCAATCCCCTCCATCACTATGGTTGTGCTGACTCTTCGTATACTTCAGCGTGCGCTGAGCTTGCGCCGTCGCTGCTCGCTTGCCTTCATGATTTCGCGCGTATCGCCTGTCGGACGTATCTCGAATATCGACCCATACTTCACAGCCGGATGCTGTGCCATAAGCTGAATGGCATCATTCATGTCCCGGGCCTCAAGCACGAGGATTCCCCCGAGCTGTTCCTTGGTTTCCGCGTATGGTCCGTCGGTTGTCGCGACTTTGCCGTTCCGCCAATATAAAATCAGCGCGGTTTCAGAAGGCTGAAGGGCCTCTCCGCCAGCCCAGTGCCCGTTCGCACGCAGATGGTCGTCGTACTCAAAGCATTCATCGAACATTGCGTTTCGCTCGTCCTCGGTCATGCCCGCGTGTTTTGCTGGCTCGTAGTATCCCAAACAGATGTATTTCATATATCTCTCCTTATTTGTTTGCCAGCAGCGCAATCGCGCACTGGATTGTTCACTCTATAGTCGCCGGGCAAACGGGAAATCGACAGCAGAGCGAGTTTTTATTTCAATTTCTCGAGCCTCCCCGAAAGGAAACGACGCTCCGGCTCCTGCCGAGCGTTCTGACCGACCAAGCCAAGCGCCTTCTCATACGAAGCACGGGCCTCCGGAAGCCGACCTAGCTTGCGACACAGATCCGCACGGGCGGAATGCGCGAGCGAATAATTGGCGAGTTCCTCGCGCTCCAGAAGGTCATCGATGAGACAAAGCCCCTGCTCCGGACCTTCGTACATGGCGATGGCAGCTGCACGGTGAGTTCCACGACCGGAGATGGCTGAATCCGAATCAGTTGGTCGTAGAGTAGCTTGATCTGGCGCCAGTCCGTGGACGCCCCCGAGGAAGTCTCAGATCTTCGGGCGCATTCGGCGGCATGCATGTCAAACTAGCAAACGGACAGGCTCGACACAAGTGCAGTTGGCCGTTTTTCGACCGATCCTCCAGTAATAGGCTAATCGCTGATAATGGTTAGCTTTGAACCGGCAAGCCAAAATAAATCCTGGTGAAAGGGCGCAGAGACCTGCCATCCATTTTGACGACTTGTCGCCATGTCGGGCTAGTGACCTGCTTGCCGTGGTCTATAACACACACGACTGGCCTGCGAAAGAGGCGGCGATCCGTGGACGTTCTCATTCAGGGCTCCCGGTCTCAGAGAATTTCTTCTCTGCTCAGTGGTGTTATGCGGGAGGATAACTGGCCGAGAGATATCGGAGTATTCCCCGCCGGACTGGCAGATCAGTGAACGCAAGTCGACCACCGTTACAGACGCGTTCTCGAGGAATGCATTCGCGATGTGGCGTCAACTGAACAATGATCGTCCCAGGATAACCCATGGATCTCCCGGCGATCCAAGAGTAGCCCAAGCCATCGGCATTTCTAAAATCCTGAGTGGGGCAAATCAGGCCAGACGGGGCTGGTGAGTTGAATGGTCCACAAGGGGCCACCTTCATAGAGCGCTCCTTGCTCTTTTACAAAGGCTGGCGCCTCCCCGCCAATGATCCAGATCTGGATATTCGGTGGCTGCTTTCCAATGAGCGGCGCCACTATCCCAGTGATTCCTCCTAACTCAATCTTGATTTCATACCGCATCGCCTTACGAGAGGAGCCGACTAGCGAGAATGGCTCTTCGCCAGCCGGAGAGATGGCAAGCTTGATGAGTCGTGGTTTCGGAGTAGCCACGAACATAGACACTTTGGTCTCCGGCGTATCAGGCCGGATATTTTTCACTACGGAAAGGATCAAGCCATTTACAAGGTCGGAGGGCAGATCCATGTGTTCGCTTTTGACCTCCTCTTTACCATCCTTTTCTGTTGATCGAACTGTAACCTGACCCCTGCGAACATCGATCGAAAGATCCATCGGCCGTGGGAAGGAAGGCCCCTTCTGTATATGACGATCGGAGATGAGCTCAAAGTGCCCGCGTTGAGAGAAAACGGTCCTTTCGTCATCGACAGAGCCATCCTTGAAATGGAAGAGCAAGCGGGACCTGACTGTGCTTCCATGCACGACCTGGAAGAGGTCCCCTACCGCTATTACGCGGCCATCTTTCGTCCGCAGCGCGAGAAATCCATGTACCGTTCCTTCCACGTGGCGCACAGGGATGAGTTCCGCTGATGCACCGGGTTGCAAAACGCAGACCAAGGCCGCGATGAGGGACCAGCATCTGAGGTGTAATGCCAGGGAGCCGTTCATGCTCTCTAGGATGAAGGAAGACGGGGCAAAAGTTTGCTGTCTGCCCGCACTTGCGCTTACACAAGTATTACCTTGCGCCGCGAACCCGACGTTGTCGCTCCGTGAAGGAGGGTCTACATCAGATAACTGCAGGGAGGGCAGCGGCAACGCTCCGACGTGCAGTCCTGACAGCAGCTTCGACCGTCTTGCCTGCGGCAATCGTGTGCCCCAATGCCGATCTCTTCGGGGTGACCGAATGTTCGAAAACAACGGTTTCAAATTCAACCACCAAAAAGCGTGTGCCTCTCTTCCATCTGGTCAAACGCGATGCTTAACTCAGCGGCGGAATGATGGCTTCTGGAGGTATTCCGCCAACAAGCTTGGGCTCGAACAGACGCTCACGCTCATCGAAGCCGGAATTGGCGTCCGTGCCGCTCTCGCAGTATACGAGCGAGCCTGCACTGAGGATCCAGAGAGAGCGCGACCGCAAACCGTGGAGCAAGTGATCCAGGTCCTTCTTCACCTTGGTGAGGTTTGCGCCTCCCTCATAACGTGCCCGAACGAAGCCCTGGCGATCGATCAACATCGTAACGGGAATCCCAAGGATACCGCCGTATGCTGCGCCAATCTTTTCATCACCCAGGACGATGGGATAATTCAATCTCAATCTCGATACGGTTCTTCGCACAACTGGTGCCGCATCATCCATGGAAACGCCGAGCACTTGCAATCCACGGGCGCGGTACTCGTGCTGCCATTCTGCAAACTTCGGCATCTCAACGAGGCAGGGTCCGCACCATGTGGCCCAGAAGTTCAGTAACACCACCTTGTCTTTGTAATCCGACAGCCGTGTTGTCTTGCCGCTTAGATCGGCTCGCGGTTCTCAACAACACAGGCCATGCAACCGAGGCGTTTCCCGCCGATATTAGCTATTTGAAGGGTGTAAAATACGATCAGGAAGAGATATTCAAAGCCATCAAGGAGGGTTTGGACCATGCCTATCGCCACGGAAAAATCTCCCAAGACCTCTATCAGACGTCATGCTGCGATACGTAAAGCATCGCAAATGAACATGAAAAGGCTTCCCGTCCGCTCCGCGGCGCAACTCGCAGAAGAGTCATGCGAAGAGATGATCCAGAACCTAAAAAGGAATGTTGCGGGGCGCGCGGCACGATCGGTTCTTTGATCTGCGTAAAACCCATACCGCTCCAAAGAGCGCCGCTTCATGCGGCGCTTTTTCTTTCTTGCAGAGAATCGCGGATATCATGCCAATTAAAACGAACCCAATCCCCTATGCCCTCCGTGCTCAATACTGAATCAATCGGGGTCCAGAAAATGTTGGGGAGGCTTGTCATAGATTTGAGCGAGCTGAATGAGCTCAAACACTTCGATGCTGCGCTCACCCGTCTCACATTTCGAGAGAAAAGAATGTGACCTACCCATGCGGGCGGAGACCTCCCGCGATCTCAGCCCCGCTTCCTCGCGGGCCGAGATCAGCTTTTCGAGAAATCTATCGTAGAGAGCCTGATGGGACGTTGTCCTCCCCTTGCGCGAGATTCGGGTCTCAGGCTTCTTCTGCTTCACCTTTCAAGTGTGGGTAACGCTTGACGAATCCCCTAATAAGGGACACTCTGGTTAGCATCTAATCCTTCTCAGGAGGCGGACGTGCCGAGAGATTACGTGGAATGTGCCGAAGTCGCGGGCAAGACCATTAAAACTCTCAAAATGTACGAGGATGACGTGGACGGCTGCGAGACCCTGATCGAGTTCACAGACGGCACGTCGTTTTCGAGTTCAGTCTCCTATAAATCTGCCCTGAAAGGAGCCTTATTCAAGGGCGGTGCCGGGACTCCGTTGGTCCTCCGCGACTACGAGCTGTAGTTCTATTCCAGCGTCGCCATTCCAATTTGGAATGACGCTCTCCCTACATTTCATTGGACGTATTCACGTGACGCTCTTAGCGTTGCGCCATAGCTGACACATTAGTCAGCGGAGGTGCAAAGATGCTCAGAATCCGCCACGCAATCCGGTTGGAAAAGCCTCTCAATCGGTCGTCCGATCTTCCCGCCAAATGGCGGACCAACCCTCTTTCCAAGCAATCCCTCTGTCACGCCCTTCACGTCATGGGGCCGACCCTTACGGCGCTCCTGTTTGCCGGGGTCGGAAGTGGTGTCGCTCACGCTCAGGGAACGATGGATTTCTCCGGGGCAACAACTCTCATGTCCACGTTCAAGACATTCGCCATTTATGCGGGTGCTGTGATCTGTTTCGGCGGCCTTATTTTTGCGGGAATCCGCATGATGAGCGGACGATTCCAAGACGCTATTCCCGGCCTCTTCGGTGCGCTGTTTGGTGCCGGTGTCCTGGGATGGGGCGCGGGCTGGATCGGTTCTTTGACCGGCCAGAACATGTGAGGTGCGCCCATGACCAATCGGGGAGAACCGTTACCGATCAATCAGGCGCTTAATAGGCCACGAGCCAAGCTCGGATTGGACCTCAGCGCATGGATGGCGATTGTCGTCGTCTGCGTAACGGTTTTCCTCGTTGGGTTTCGCCTGCTGGCGATGATGGCCTTTCCCACGCTTGCTATTGCCGCGTGGCTCATCATTCGCAAACACCCAAAGATGTTTCAACTCTGGGGCCTGAGCCTCAGCCAGAAGTCCTACTATGACCCGCGCAAATACTGAGCAGATCAAACATACACCGTGGTTCGCAAAGGCCGGAGCCGCGTGCTCGATTGTGCCAATCTCGCGCTTCATCGGCCCTAACGTCTTCGCCCTTAAGGGCGGCGGCTACGGATGCCTGTTTGCACTCACCGGCATGGATGAAGAGGGGTTGACCAACCAGGAGCTTGAATCCCGTGTGCGCTCGATCGAAGGCGCATTGCGCGGTTTGCCCGAAGGTTCCTGCTTGTATCAATACACCCGCATTATGTCCGGTTATGAGCTTCCGCGCCAGAAGACCTACGGCAATCCCGTTACCCAAGTTTTCGTGGACGACCGACTGACATTCCTTGAGCACTCGGCAGGCTTCCGTCGCATTGATCTTCATTGGTGCCTGACATTAGAGCCGCCCAAGCTAAAGGCGTTCGAGCGCAAGCCGCAGGAACACTCCGCCGACACGTTGCGGATGCTGGCGGAACTACAGAAATCGGCAACGATTCTGGAAGGTCATCTCGGCAGCCTGTTAGGACTCAGCTTGCTTGATAAGCAAAGCACATTCCAGTTCTTTTCGTACCTCTTCAACCTAGAGGAATGGGCCACACAGTCGCAGCTCCGCGACGACACTGGCGTAGACCGGCAGATCGTCAGCAATCCCGTCGCGTGGCATAGCGATCATCTGCGAGTGGGCAAACGCTATGTGCAGATGTTCTCGCTCAAGACCACGCCGGACGTATCGCGGCCGTGCCTCTTTTCCGGCCTGTTGACTCTCGATTGCGACAGCGTGCTGTGCTCGACATGGCGGCCCAAGTCCACCGCGGCGGCCCGCCATGAGGTCGACGCGCAGGAAAAGTTCATCTCGTTTTTCAAAGTAGGCCTCTTGACCCGCGTGATGAGCGGACGCGACATCGCCTGGCTCGAAACCGGTGCAGGCGCAAAGGCCGCCAACAGCAGCGTTGATGACCTGAGCCTTGTCATCCGCGAGC
>Ga0157369_10009306_pt1 | contig 11240 bp, 10 predicted proteins | sample C25metaG_FD_113461 | JGI IMG/M metagenome (GOLD analysis project Ga0157369, IMG submission 113461) | Corn rhizosphere microbial communities from Kellogg Biological Station, Michigan, USA - C2-5 metaG | ecosystem: Host-associated > Plants > Roots > Rhizosphere > Soil | place: USA: Michigan... | reverse complement strand
GTGTTCTAATCGCAACTGGCGTAAGGTCCACAACGGAAAACTTTTCTTCAGGATTTCTAAACGTAAATTCCCGGTGCTTCATGGCCGATCTTTTGAACTTTTTACTTGACTGTAACGACTGTTACATGTAACGTGTGTTACATGAAACGCAAATCCGAGCGCCGGGAAGATCTGCTCGATGCTTCGATCGAGTACCTGCTGGAACACGGTGTTGCGGACCTGTCCCTCCGGCCCCTTGCCGCCAAAGTCGGCAGCAAGGCCAGGCTTCTGGTCTACCATTTCGGCTCCAAGGAGGCGCTGGTTACTGACGCGATGATCATTGTGAGAGATCGCGTTCAACATAACTTTGCGGCCCTGGTGAAAAATGATCAGGGGCGAAAGCCCTCGCAAATGATGCGGGCTTTTTGGAACTGGGCCATTTCCAAAGAGCACGAGCGATACCTGCGACTTTTCTTTGAAGTACATGGGCTGGCGCTTCAAAAGCCGAAGCTGAGCCCATCCACCCGGAAAGGAAGACGATTTACGCCGTGGCGGGATGCCTCCGGACTACGCCCTCCGCCATCCCGCCACGCCGTAAGCGCCCGTCAAACCATGGTCCCCTATTGCACGCCGATCCCGGTCCCCGTTTGTGCGCCGATTGACATTTACGCATGAGGAGAGACTCCTGGAACCGGATGGTTTCTTTTTCCAAGAACCAAAATACATGAAATGACAATTTGTTCCAAGACTTTTTATTACTATTTATTAATAATTATCGATGATTATCGGTTGATATTACGTCAAGAGGGGATGTCTACGAGCATAATTCATTTTTATTTTTATTACCGTCTTGATTCGATCTCCCAGGTTCCTACTTATAACCAGTCGCAGGCGCGCGTGGGCTCCATCAGGTGAAAACTCCGCGCTCCGCCTCACTCAGGAGCGCAGTCGTGGATCTAAACCAGCTTTATTTCGATCATCAGCTTTCGGCCATACGCGCTACGAGGTTGCCGACGGCCGTCCTCCGGCACGAAGCGAAACAGGTCTCATCAGCGATCGCAGTGCAAATCGAATGCATCCAACGCGCCAGCGGCGCCCTCGCGGCCCCGGGTTGGGGGCGGCTTGCCGATGGGGATGACGGCCGTTTCAACCAAAAGCCCACGACTGCGGTGAGCATTCCCAGTCAAGCCGCCGGCTCGCCCCGGCAGTCACCTCTTCGGGAGGATAGCGAAAACCCGGATCGAGGGCGCGCTGACCGTGGCCACCGCCTCACGACAGCGTTTCTGTCCGACGTGTCCGCGGGCCCAGGGACGCACCGTTGAGCCCGCAGGACGGGCAAAAGCCCGCCTATCTGGCGGTTCTGGCGCCGTGGTCGGCCCTGGCACTGCTGATCTGGTGGATGTTGCATTAGGCGCATGGGTCGAGCTTGGCGCGTTCTCAACTGAAGAGGCTCCAGCCCCCTGTTCACGGCGACCCTGGCGCCTTGGCGTCTCTTGCCAATGCTGCGGCCAAGCTGGTCGGATCGACGCTTATGATAGAGGTTGAGCCGCCGTTCGTGCGGTAGAGTAGGGTCGCCTTGCGGATGTATACGGTGCGTTCGTTTCCCGGTTTGTCACGCTGGCTCTGCGCCCAGCCCTTTCATGCGGGCACCTCGCTCTAAAATGCCATTGAGTTCTGCACCCAGGAGAATGATGTAAGCGGAGGCATAGAGCCACGTCAGGAAGATGACGACCGCTCCCAGGATGCCATAAATGGCATTGTAGCTGCCGAGGTTGCGAACGTAGACCGAAAATCCGGTCGTTGCGGCGATCCACCCCAGGGTAGCGAAAGCAGACCCATTTCTTAACGGTGTTGCAGGACTCGACCGACGGTTCGGCGCGAAGCGGTACATGGCGGATATGGCAATGCGAACAGCGAATGCGGTCGCGAACCACAAGCCGATCTGAACGCCGAGGCGAACGGGACGGGCGAGGTCGGGGAAGACACTCTGAAGTAGCGCGAAGGTCGTGATCGCGATGGCAGCAAGGATAAAGATGCCGACCATGCTGGCAGCCACCCCAACCGTCACCGCGGCATGCGAGGTGAAGGAGCGGGTTTCGTCCACCTCGTAGACGATGTTCAATGCCGTAATGATTGCCCCCGCGCCTCTCATTATCCCGTAGAGAGCAAGACCGAGCGAAAGGAAAAGCCCCATTCCCGCGCCGGGTTTACCGGCTCCCACCAAATCCCTGACCTGTGCTGCGATGATCTTGGCCGCCTCGTTTGACACGAGATTGGCCAAGGCTGACAGGTGGTGTTCCACCTGGTCGGGCTCGGCGAACAACGCATAACTCAAAATCACGGCGGTAAGAGTCGGCACGAGAGCAAAGAAGCCGTAGAAGGCGACACCTGAGGCTATCAGATCCAAATTGTGTTTGCTCGCCTCAGCTACCGTTGCCTTGCCGATAGTCAGCCATCTCCAGCCCGGGCGCCGCTGAATGCTCCGCGTGCCCGGCCCAACACGCAGGTCTCTCGCCTTCCAGAAGCTCACGGTGTGTTGCCGCCGCTCTCGAGCAGAGCCGAAAGCGATTTCACCGCGGCGGTCAGCGACAGAACCTCGTTTTCGCGCAATTCATCGAGCTTCTGGTGCAGCAGCTCGATTTCCAGCTCGGCCTTGATGTTGACCTGGTAATCCGCCGCGGCCTCCTTGCGGTCCACATCCTGCTGCCGGTTCTGGCTCATCATGATGAACGGGGCCGCGTAAGCCGCCTGGAAGGACAGCGCGAGGTTGAGAAGGATGAACGGGTAAGGATCCCACCGCTGAACATAGGCAGTGACGTTCAGGCCAACCCAGAAGACCAGCAGCGTGGTCTGGACGAGGATGAAGCGCCACGATCCCATCGTGGCGGCCACGGAGTCAGCAATCCGCTGCCCCGGAGTAAGTTGAACCTCGCTCGTGGTTGCCCCATGGATTCTCCGCTTGCGCCTCGCCTGCCGCAACTGCCGGAGCAATTCAGCCTCATCCGGACTCAAGCGATGTTGCTGCTTCTGACTGTCATTGGCCACGGCGGTCCTCCATTGGAGCCACAGACCGGCATGCGAGGCCATGAGGAGCGGCTATAAGTCAGTATCGATGCGAGAAGACCTTGGAATTATCGGGAATCTCTAGCTCAGCGGCTTGTGGCAACCGAGACAACACCGCTGCACCTCCACGCTTGATATTCTGCGGAAACGGGGCGCGTGCCTCAGCCAGGTTGTACCGGACCTCCCTCATTCTCCCATCGGTCTCCGGCGCGACGATCGCCAGCAGATGTCGGCGCATGCTCCAAAGGCCTATGCACTTCGCTGCCTTCTTTTACTGCCAGGCGTTCGGCGATCAGGCCGAGTTGATCAGCGATCATCTCCAGCGCGAGGACCATTCTTTCGTCGCTCGTCGCCTGAGAGCGCTCCCGCGCGAGCGAGACCGACTTTGTGCTCATGGCTTGTCTCCCTGTGTAGTTGGCGGGGACGGCGCGCCTGGGCGGTCGTCGCGTCCAGCCATTGCTTCGAGGGCACGGATAAAGTCGTCGCCGTAGTGTTCGGTGGACGTATAATCCTGCTCGTAATCTCCGAGGTTGTGTCCCTTGCCGAAGGCAAGCTTCAGCCGGGACAAGACTTCCTGGTCTGCTTCGGCAAGATGAGAGATAAGCGACTGCAGAATACGTTCGTGCGCCAGCACTCGTCGTTCCAAGTGGGTGGTTTCGACAGCCCCGGGGCGATCGGCGCGGCCGCTTAAGTCTGGATTTTCATCGGCCTCGGCAGCCGCCGATCGGAACGCGCTGAATCTTCCGTGCTTGGGAAAAGTACTGGTCATTTGCATCTCCGCGTGAGCGGGAGCAGCTAACTCTCAGTCGCATCGCGCTCAGTGATCGATGCGATAATCCCAATGTAGGGACCGTGCCCTCGCACGCAAGCGCAATTCGCATAAGGGGAGCTCGCTTGGCGCGAACCGCCTCACATTTCGATATTCAGTATCGCCCGAAGACGCAGATGCTCGACAACAATCATCTCGTCGAGGATGGTCCGGAATGCACCGGGCACTGCCGTTATCCGCGCAGCTTGCAGATGCTTGATGCTCGTTCGGCAACGCCGTTCGTTCGTCTCGTTTCCAAGCTCGGTGCTACTTTCAGACATGTTTGCTTCCTTCAATCTGGACAGGCCGCACGTTGACCCACGCCAGATCCGTTGCTGATCCCGCTTGGGCGGTACTTCGGGCCATCACCCGCTCATCTTGAGCGCACCGTGCTTTTCATGCCTGCGGCGAATGCATTCTCTTCCATGACGGCTGCTCCGAGACGTTGAATGGCGCAGTCGAGGAAGCACCCGCCGGAGGCTGTCTCCCCCCGGCGGTGCTCACTCCGCTGAACCTAGGCCTGCTGGCGTTCCAGCCTGACCGCCCACTGCTTGCCGCCGTCGCCGGACGACTGCGTTTCATAACCATAACGCTGCTCGGGCCGCGGCTCCTCGCTCTGCTGCCGTAGGTCGGCCTTGCGGAAGGACAGCATGTCGCCGCCCTGTTCGGGCGCGATCGTTCCCGATCCGCTGGCGCTGTTGTACGAGTTGATCTTGCCATAATGTGTCATGGACAATTCCTTCCTGGCGCCGGAAGCCGAAACGGCCGCTGGGGCGCGGGCTAAGAGGCGTAATGGAAGGAGGGGACACCTTGCGTTGATGCCCGAGGCCGTCGATCGCGACAGGTAGCTGACTGCTAGATGGGGGCCCCGGCATCGCCCGGCAATGGCGAGCGTGGAATATATGTCAGTCCAGGCGCCGGTGACAGCCAACGCGGCTAGGCCTTGCGCACGACCTTGACCTTGGTCCCCGGCCCGCCGTCGCTCGTTTCGACGGTCGCGCCGAGCTGGCGAGCGAGGGCATCGACGATCCCGGTGCCCAGCCCCGGCACAACCGCCTCGTCGTTCGCGCTGATGCCGACGCCGTTGTCCTTCACCGTGAGCGCGAAACCGGTTCCCTTCGCCCGGTAATCGACCGCGATGTCCCCTCCCTCTTCGCGATCGGGGAAGGCGTGCTTGAGGGCGTTGATCACCAGCTCGGTGACAATCAGCCCGAGGCTGGTCGCCACGTTGGCGGTGACCGAGCTGCCGTCGGCGTCGGCATGGAGCAGGATCTGCCCCTCGTCGTCGATCATCGAGGCGCCGATGCTCTCGCACAGGCCCTGGAAATACGGTCGCAACTGTACCCGGTCATCGCTCGTTACGGCGAGCTGGCGCTGCAGCGTGGCTATTGACAGCACCCGGTTCTGGGCGTTGCGCAAGTGGGTTCGGGTTTCTTCCGATTGCACCCGCCGCGCGCTTTGCATCAGCACGCTGGCGATGATCTGCAGGCTGTTGGCGACGCGATGCTGCAGCTCGCGCAGCAGGACCTCCTTTTCCCTGACGAGGTCGTCTTTGATGCGCGCGGCGAGCCGGGCCGAGGTGACGTCACTGACCGTGAGGACCACCAGTGGAGCGCTGTGGTCATAGTCCAGACGGTGGGCGTTGACGACGATCCGCGCGGTTGGCTTCCCCGTGCGGAGAAGGTCCATTTCGTAGGCGTCGACCGCGGCGGTGCCGTCGAACGTCGCCTTGAGCAGCGAGCGCAGCTGGCGCACGTTCCATTCACCGCCGCCGAGCGCGGCGAGCGAGCTTCCCTGTAGATCCTCGGGTGCGAAGCCAAAAGCGCTGCAGAAGCTTTCGCTGGCGCCGGCGATACGCAGACCGGAATCGAGCAGCAGGACCGGCGCGTACGAGGCCTGAATCAAAGCCTGCGCGAGAGTGGCCGCAGGGATGGCATTGGGCAAACGAACTTCATTCATGGCAGGCCCCCGTATGGGCTGGCCGCCGGGCCCGCGGATGCGCGGACCAAAGCGGGTTGCGAGGCACGAGTATCCGCGGAGCCGACATCGACTCGCTCGTCCTCGCACAAACGCCATACGCTTGTTCCAGAGAACGGCCCATCAATTCGGCTTCGCCGGCCGCAACATGGATCGAGCGCACGAGCTCGTAGCTTTTGCGCTCCGGGACCGATTGCTTCCCCGGCAAGTATCGGCGGTTAGGATTTGGCCCATGAAATCACGCCCAAATGACAAGCCCCAGCGCGACAAGATCAAGGATGCCGCGCGCGAGAGCTAGACTCCGATGATGACGATCAGGGCTTCAAGATACTGCTTTGGGGACCTGGCGAAGCCTAAGGAGCGGCCAAGTCATTTTGAGCACTGACAGAAAGCCATCAATGATTCGATGCGGGCAATCCGGGACGCTCCATCCTCCGGCGAAACTCACGTCGCCCAAGACCTGAGAGCTGCGGCTAGTGTGTCAGTTCGAATCTAACCTATCGGCCTTCGCCTGGTACTCGTCAGCCATGTCATTGAGGATTCTGGCGGTGCGTTCGTCCGTCGTCGAGCGTGCCAGGCGACGGCATCTATCGGCCTGAGTTTTGAGAAAGCTACCGTCAGATCGGGGCACCGAATCGCTCCGATACCCTCCCGCCGCCGCCCCTTAGTGGGTACTGCTCGTTTTGGTATGGCTCGGTGGCTTTAGGAGCCGGGTAAGGGCGTCAATCGGTGCAACGATATCGACTGACAAGCCCTATCTTGCTTCCGTGTTGGCCTCCTTTAACGCAGCCGCGCGCTTATCCGCGGCATCCCTGATCGCTCTGGATTGTTCGTCCAGAGATGCTGCCTCAACGTCGGCCTGGCGCTTGATTTCATCGCCCTTCGCGGACAATGCCTTGGCGGCGGCCTCGTCCGCCTCTTTGCGGGCGCTGACCGCACGGTCCCTAGCCTCACCAATGCGTTGGTTCGGCCCGCTTCCTGAATAACGCTGTCCGAGTGCCGCAGCCGTCGCCTTGTCTTGCTCTTTGCCGGCCGTTTCATTTGGACCACGGCAGGCCCCGATCATCGCAAGCAAAATGACTATCCCGCTGCGCCAGCTCATTACGGCCGCGGCGGCGGGCGCCAGATGGCCGGGGCTCTCGGATTGGCCAACTGCCTTTGTCGTGGAGATCACTCCTTGCCACAGTGAACGGCGGAGAGAGGTGGAAGGTCCACAGCCCCCCTGTTGCCGCGCAAGCCAATCTATTCAAATGGTCCTGAAGTGAGTGCCAATCGTTAGCAGGCGAGCTCTTCGATCAACAATGTCAAAGCAAAAACACGGCTAGCACTCAGATTGGCTTTCTATCCGCAGTCGACATTGCGCCCAATCAGTCGGCTATGAGAGGACGACGCGATGCTGCACGAGCTAGATGGGCGGCCCAGCCGAAGGGGACGAATGGCGGATAACCGACGATCGTCTTTGCGCGTCAGCTGCTGCTCGGAAACGGGCCGGGTTCAGGCGCGGTAGCGGATTTCCAGCAGGTCCAGCTCACGTAAGAGCTTTTGTGCCAAGTCATGGTTGATTTCGTGTGCCTGGATTAGGCGGGAGAGTTCCTCTCGCTGCGCCGCGACGGCCGTGAGCCGCAGGCCGCGCTCGATGCTTTCGAGGTGGCGCTCCGCCAGAGCCGCAGAGCCGCTATGCGAGCGTGCAGTAATGCGTTCGCGATAGAGGCTGGCGACACGTTCGGCGGCGTGATCGAAGCCACCATCATCGTCTTGTCCACCAGTGAACTCCTCCCGCTTTCGCTCAATGGCGACGAGCGCCGCCCGCGAGAGCGCGACCCGGGTGCGGTCCTCGGCGACGATTGTAGCGGGCTCGCTCGGCATCTCCAGGTCGCGCAACAAGATCGGCAGCGCGATCGTGGCAAGGAGGAGCGACAGCAGGATCACGCCCGCAGCCATGAAGATTGCCAGCTCGCGGGCAGGAAACGGACGCCCGTCGCTCAGCACTAGCGGCAGCGTCAATATGCCGGCCAGCGTGATCGCGCCTCGCACACCGGCGACCGACATCGCTGAGACCAGCCTAAGATCGCCGCTGCGAACGGACCGGCCTTCCTGCTTGTGCAAGGGCGTGAGCCGCAGCGACGTCCATACCCAAGCGAAGCGCAGCACCGTCAGCCCAGCGGTGATCGAGGCCACGTAGATGGCCAGCCACCAAGGGCTCAGATGTCCTGCGGACGCGACGGTACGAACGGCTCTCGAGACGATCGCGGGAAACTGCTCTCCGAGGAGAACGAAGATGATGCCGTTGCCGGCAAACTGGATCGTGTCCCACACCGAGTTCCGACGCATCCTTGTCGCCGGCAACACTTGGCGGCTCGCCTCGGCGAAGTTCATCGTCACACCCGCGGCGACGACCGCCATGATGCCGGACGCGCCTGCTCGCTCGGCGAGAAGATAGGCGCCAAACGGAATCAGCAGGCTCACGACGATCTGCGATCCGCTCTCCTCGCCAAAGCGCGCTGTGAACCAGCCTTTGGCGCGAATGACGACCAGCGTCACCGCAATCCCTAGCCCAAGCCCGGCGCCAGCCGCCCACACGAAGCCGAACGCCGCACCCTGCAGCGAGAAGTGGCCGGTCAGCGCCGCCGCAATCGCGAACCGCAGGCAAACGAGGCCCGAGACATCGTTGAAGAGCGCTTCGCCTTCCAGGATGTGCATCATCCGCTTCGGGATCGGTGTTCGCGCAGCAATTGCCGACACCGCGATTGGGTCGGTCGGCGAGAGCACCGCCGCCAGCGCGAAAGCGACCGGGAGAGGCATCAGCGGGAGCATCCAATGGATCAGATATCCCGCGCCGATCACGGTGACGACCACCAGAACCAGCGCGAGTTCTACTACGATCTTGGCGTCGCGAAAGAGTCCGTCCTTCCGAATCCGCCAGCCGTCGAGAAAGAGGAGCGGCGGGAGGAAGAGATAGAAGAATAGCTCGGGATCCAGCGTGACGCGAATATCAACCGAGAGGCCGATGATGGCGCCCGCGGCGATCTGTACGATTGGGGCGGGGATGGCGAACGGCACCATCCGAGCAACCGCCGAACTCACGACGACTGCCATCAACAGGACCAGACTGAGCGAGACGATTTCCACGTGGTTCCTTCAAGCGGTCGGGGCACGCGGCGCGTGGTTGCAGTGCACGCGGTAAAGTCCACTCCTTGTCCACTTCGCAGCGCGGCGCATGGGACCCAGTACCTTGTCCGCTTCACGACTGCCATCCAGCCGGTTTGCAAACCGAAGACGCTGCGGGATGCCGGACCAGTCCAATGGTTCAACGGCGCAACGAAGGTCGCCGGCTGGCGAGCCTGCCGACGCCGGTGACATTTCGAAGCCTGAACGGTCGGTGCCGCTGGGACTCAGGCCCACGCCGACTCGAATTTTCCCGAGTCAACCGACGGCCGCTTCCGGGCGAAGTCAATCACGACGGGAACGGCAAGGGTTGGCGCCAACCGGACACGCCCCTCTGATCAGACCGACGCCCCTTCTGCTGAATCCCCACTCGTTCGGTCTTTCCCCTCGACTTCCCAATGAAACCGAGCATTGCTGCTCGTGCGTCTCGTGCAGGCGCGCAGGCCGCCTGGTCCTCAGGATCCCGCGGCTCGGGTCAGTGCAGCGGCAGGATCCTCCGGCCACGCAGCAAGGAGACCCGAGATGACCAAAAGCGATACGTCCCACAAGACGAAGTCAGGAGCCGTCAGGCTTCTGTTGCACCGTGAACGCGGCGCGACAATCGACGAGATCATGCAGGCCACCGGCTGGAAGCCGCATAGCTGCAGGGCGTTCCTGACCGGCGTTCGCAAGTCGGATGGCGAGCTGACCAAACAGGAACGATCCGATGGCAAGACGGCCTATCGGATCGGATCGGACGGGGTTGCTTCGTCATGACCAGCCTCACGCTGGAGCACCTCAAGACCTTGTCGCCCGCGCAATTGCGGGCGGCATGGCGTGAGCAATATCGTTCCCCCGCTCCGGACATCGGACCCGACCTGCTGCGCCGCGGCGTCGCGTACAAGATACAGGAGCGCCGGTACGGCAAGCTCGCATTCTTCACCCGGCGCGAACTCGACAGGATCGTCACGCGGCTGGAGCAGGACGGCGAGGCAGGCAACCTCAGCCCTCCTAAACTCAAGCCGGGGAACCGATTGATCCGCAGCTGGCATGGCACGGTGCATCATGTCCTGGTCCTTGCCGACGGGTTCGAACATGAAGGTCGATCGTACCGCAGCCTCAGCCAGATCGCCCGTGCGATCACCGGAGCGCACTGGTCGGGACCCCGCTTTTTCGGTCTGGTGAAGACCGATGGCTGAACGAAAGCGCTGTGCCATTTATACAAGGAAGTCGACCGAGGAAGGTCTGGAGCAGGATTTCAACAGCCTCGACGCGCAACGCGAAGCCTGTGCCGCGTATATCCTGAGCCAGGCCGGCGAAGGGTGGGAAGCAATTGCCGAACACTATGACGATGGCGGCTGGTCCGGCGGTAACATCGACCGGCCTGCCCTCAGCCAGTTGCTCGGCGATGTCGAAGCCGGCAAAGTCGATGTGATCGTCGTCTACAAGGTCGACCGGCTGACCCGGAGTCTGGCCGACTTTGCCAAGATCGTCGAGAAGCTCGATGCGCGCGGCGCGTCCTTTGTCAGCGTGACGCAAGCCTTCAACACGACCAGCAGCATGGGGCGGCTGACACTCAATGTCCTCCTTTCCTTCGCCCAGTTCGAACGCGAGGTCACCAGCGAGCGCATCCGCGACAAGGTCGCGGCGTCGAAGAATAAAGGCATGTGGATGGGCGGGGCCGTTCCCCACGGTTATCGTGTGGAGCAGCGCAAGCCGCTGATCGAACCGGCCGAAGCCGAAGCCGTGCGCCACATCTTCGAGCGCTATCTGGAATTGAGGTCGATCCCCATGCTCGTCGACGAGCTGGCCCGCGATGGATATCGCACCCGCAGGCGGGTTCTGACTGACGGGCGTGTCATCGGCAATGTCTGCTTCGGTCGGGGTGCGCTGGGCCTGATGCTCAAAAACCCCATCTACATCGGCAAGATCCGTCACAAGGACCTGGTCCATGATGGCGAGCACGAAGCCATCATCGACAGAGCCACATTCGACGCCGTTCAGGAAACCCTGAAGCGCAACAATCATGAGAAGGTCGTGGGCAAGAGGACGGGCCGGCCCAGCCTTTTGACCGGCATGCTGACCGATCCCGATGGAAAGCCGATGTCCGCTAGTCGCGGCAAGAAGGGCGCGAAGACCTATTGCTATTACGTCACTCGAATCGGTCCCTGCGAAGACCGCGACAAGGTCTGGCGCTTCCCGACCGGTGAGATCGATCCCATCGTCGTCGAGGCGATCGCCCGCCGCCTTGAGCAACCGACATCCGCCG
>Ga0157369_10009304_pt1 | contig 11242 bp, 12 predicted proteins | sample C25metaG_FD_113461 | JGI IMG/M metagenome (GOLD analysis project Ga0157369, IMG submission 113461) | Corn rhizosphere microbial communities from Kellogg Biological Station, Michigan, USA - C2-5 metaG | ecosystem: Host-associated > Plants > Roots > Rhizosphere > Soil | place: USA: Michigan... | reverse complement strand
ATGCGGGAAGCAAATCCCAGCGGAGCGCTTGGCTCCTCCCTGCTCAACGATCACGACCGTCTAAAGGAGTCCGGCTTGCTATGAACATGCCCATACGGCCTACGCTCAAGCGCGGTATCGAACTTGGTTTCCACTACGGCGCGCCGTTGATTTACGGCGATACCGAACCCGTCGCCATCGACGCACAGGCGGGCAAAGGTAAGCTGACGCGCTTTCTCGGCGTGAATATCGTCTCGCCGCGCACGGCGCACATGAGCAAGATCATCACGGACACGAAAGACGGCGAGTTGGCGTGGTCCACATGGAAAACGCTGGAACGCCAGGACTATCGCGTCCGCTTCATCAACTCGGGCAAGCTCCACGGCTATCCGAGCGAGACGTTCAACCTCAACACGCGCCTCCTCGAAATCGCGCGCCGTCCGGAGCTACGCTCCATCGTCGCCGAAGCCGCCTATGACGCGGCCAGCTTTCTCGTTCCGGTCGATCCGAACCCAAGTCACCGCTGGATCGGACAAGGCGTGCGCACCGCGTTCGCGACTTACTACCGGATCGCTGCGCTCTATCCCTCGTCCCGCTGGCCCTGCACTGTCGGCGGGCTGTGGGACTTCTATGGACGCGGGCGTAAGGAGATCGGGGAGGATTTGCTTATCTGGGCGAGCAATGGCCAGATGGCGGAAGAGTCCGGCATGTGCGCGCAGATCGCGAGTTTCACGGAATCCACCGACCAATGGAACGCCTATTCGTCCGTCATCGTCGAGCGATTGCAAGGCTTCCAGCGCGGATCGGCTGCGAGGGTGGTGACGGAGGGTAATTCGTTTGATCCCGCCGACATGAAACGCGAGCGCACCGCGCTCTATATCATCGGTTCGGCGCGCAGCGATGCGAGCCGGACTTTCGTCGGGGCGATGGCGGCAGCGGTCATCGAACGCTTTGCCGACGCGCACGGCCCCTTGCGCGCCCTCGTCGTTGGCGAGGAATGGGGCCAACTCTACGTCTCGAACTTTTATGAGATGCTGACGCTCTACCGTCAGGGCGGTATCAATTTCCTCGGCGTGTTCCAGAACGCGAACGCGCAGATTGAATCGAAATACGGGAAGGAAGTCGCGCGCATCTGGCGCAAGGCCGTGGCGCACACGGTGTATCGCGGTATGCCGGACACCGACACGCTCAAGGAGTTGGAACACCTCTCGGGCCGCACGAGCGTCATGGTGCAGGGCTTCAATGTCTCTAACAATCAGGTAAACGGCTCCGGCGACAACTGGTCGGAACAAGCGCGCCCCCTGCTGCAAGTGGAGGATATTCGCGCGGCGACGGGCGGGGCTGGTGGCCTTCTCCACGCGCGCGATCACGGCTTTTACGAGGTCGATATGCCGAATTTCTGGGAGCGTCCGGAACTGAGCGGTATGATCCGTGACATTCGCAGCAAGCCGGACAAGTACGCCCATCTTGGAACCGCGCCACTATCGTTGCCCGCGCCGGAATCTCGGCCTGACGATTCCGCTATCGAAGATGTTCTGCGGACGCTGCGCGCGAATCCTTAATGGCAACGGGTTCAAGTCATTGAACCCCTGCCCTTCGGCGAGAATGGGGGTGCAACCGGAAAGAGGCTTCGCGGGGAACCGCCTGCAATGAGCGAAGCGAAAGAAGGTGGGCGGAAGTCTCTTGTAGGGCGCCAGGGGCGAAGCCCCAAGCCTTCATATGAGAGCGAACTTCACTATTTGACGAATAATAGATAATTATTATATTATTCCCTTATGAGTTATACAGATTATTACAATAGCCTCTCAGATCGTTGCAAATGTTGGGGCGACGACCCCCCGTCCGATCCGCGCATTGACGAGGAGCGAACCTATGAGGATGTTCGCTTTGAAAGGGATATCCTTCCCACTATTGAAGGTCCGCCCGTGACAGTCAGCATAGCTCCTTTTCAACCTCGCTCACAACGCAAGCCAGGACTGTAACGACTATCAGCCACACGAATTATTTTAAGTTATACCGGAAACGTCGTTTCCTGCTTACCTCTCACAAGCTGTAGAAAATCAGTGACTTTCCAAAGCCAGCTTCGCTGATCGCTTGTGTAGCTCGGCTGTAACTCGGCGGGCACAATCAACTGAACGCCGGAATTTCGCATCAAATCCGTCTGCGGAACGGAAATCCCAGGCTCGAGTGTCGCCAGATATTTTTGCGAAAGGCGCTCTGCCTCAGGGAGAATTTGTGGCCAGCGATCCTTACAGGTGGATTTGGCCGCGAGCATTGTTAGCAAATCAACACTGAAACTTGCGTCAAAATACCGCGCCTTGCTCGGAAAAATGAAGTCGGGTTTCTTTCCCTTCTCCGTGATGACCTGCTCGTCATACATGATCTTGTGCTCATCGAATACCGCGCGAAGCTGGTTTTCAAATGAACGCCCCATGCGGGCCTTACGGCGGTTCTGAACCCCAAGGGAGTATTTGATAAAGCCATCCACATCCGCTGTTTCCCCGTCCATGAACCCTTGCTCAAGACGCTCGGCGACGATCCGCTTCTCCAGGCGTCGGAACAGCGCTTCCTCATGATTCAGCCATGCCATAAGCGCCCAATCAGGGTCATCTAGTGCATTCACCTCCGGCAGGGTCAGCCTCGCCAGATCGGAAAACTCTTTCGTGGAGGGGAATTCGTTTCCGTAACGGTCTATGATGGTATCGAGCGAATTGGCGTTCGGGTCTTCAAACTCTACGCCAATCTCATCGAGGATGAAGCGCGAGATAAAATCCATCCGCCGCGTGTCATCGTCGCCTTGAAGCTCCTTGATCGCGAAGCCAGCGAACTGGTGCTGCATATCGAATCCAAATAACCAGGCCACCTGACCAATGATCGTGCTGTCCGCCGGAACTATGATGAACAGAAGGCTGCCGTCATGAAGCTTCGCAACGAATAGATAATCTCCCTCTTCCATCAGGGCCGTGACGGCATTGGTTTGATAGTATAGTCGCCATTCCGGCCCTCGATGTGGCTGATTTTCTCGCGTGTCGTACCACGAAAGAAAGCCTTCATCGGTAATAGTTTCCTGCTCTTCACCCAGCCATATGTATCTGGCTGGAAAGCGGTTCGTGCCCTTTCGCGGTTGATCGCCCAGGATGCGCATAAGAACCTGGCCGTGTTCGCCGTCTCCTACCTCGTGCTGGTTGGAACTGCTGGTTGCATCCACACGGGTCAGCACCTTCATGCCAACACCCTCGAAATAGTCCGACAGATATCCCTTATTCATAGCCACGGATCTCCATTTCCGCGCGTCCGCTCCCGATCCAGTCAAGGGAGTCACGAAGCACCTGATCGAGCGGGCGCTTCGCTCTGCCTTTCAGCGCGCACTCCCAAACCGTTAGGACACGCCAACCCTGTCGCTTCAATTCCGCCTCGTTTCTGGCATCCCGCGCGGCATTGCCTGTAATCTTGTCGCGCCAAAAATCGGTTCTTGTCGTCGGCCACTTAAAAAGATGGCAATCGTGCATGTGCCAGAAACAGCCGTGAACAAGGATCGCGGCCTTGTAGCGTGGCAGTACAAGGTCAGGCTTCCCTGGGAGCCGCGCAACATGTAACCGATACCGCAGGCCCGCCTTGTGCAAGGCTTTTCGAAGCAGCGTTTCCGGTTTTGTGTCCTTTCCCCTTATGCCGGACATCATCCGGCTGCGCGTCGCAGGGGAGACAATATCAACCACGGCCCCTCCGGAGAAGAAGCTCGCGCTGGATGGGAATGTCCCTATCCGCCGCTACCGCTTCCAGAATGTGTGACTTCATAATATCGGCGACAGCCCGCACCACGGGGACGACAACCGCATTACCAAACTGCCGATAAGCCTGAGTGTCCGACACGGGAATCTCAAAATCTGAATCCTCCGGCCCGTCAAAGCCCATTAGACGTGCGCATTCGCGCGGTGTGAGCCTCCGAGGGCGACCGCCCTTTTGCTCGATCAGGATTTCCGAACCGTCCTTGTAGTAACGGGCGGACAAGGTTCGCGCCACATCATTACGACCAAACAATGAATAGCCAAAACCATTACCCGCCTTTTGGTGCTTATCCTTGTAACTTTTCAAATAGCTCCAGAGTTTCGGAGTAAGCGTGTAACGACTATCCACACTATCTTCAAGAATGTCGCCAAGCCTAGGTGATTTATCCGGAATCGTCAGATCATCGAAATCGAAAGAAGATTTTTTCTTGAACCCCACTATGAATATGCGCTCCCGCCTTTGCGGAACCCAGTATTCAGAGCTAATTACCTGTGTGTGAACCTCGTAGCCAAGTTCGTTGGAAAGCACATTTATAATTGTCGCAAATGTCTTGCCGCCATCATGGCGCTCCAGATTTTTTACGTTCTCCAAGAGAAATGCAGAAGGCTGATGATGTTTGATGATCTTGGCAAGATCGTAAAACAGGGTGCCTTGCGTATCGCATAGAAACCCGTGCGGCCTTCCGAGGGAATTTTTCTTGGAGACGCCGGCGATGGAAAAAGGCTGGCATGGAAAGCCAGCTAGCAGGACATCATGCTTGGGTACGCGATGAGGTGCGTCCGCGTATGGGCGGATGTCCCCCGCAAACTCGTGATCCTCGCTGTCGGGGAAATTCGCTGCATAGGTTTCGCGAGAAAAACGGTCCCATTCGGCGGTGAAAACGCATTTGCCGCCAATCTCCTCGAATGGGATTCGCAGGCCACCAATTCCGGCAAACAAATCTATGAAAGTGAAGGCGGTACTCTTCTGGCGCGAATGATCCCTTTGCCGAGCAATGTCTCTCAGCACATCAAGCGCAAGCTGCGGAGGCGTGGCCGTGTTCCCGCTTCTGGCTTCGTATCGCCTGACCGTTCGATCTGATCTGCCGATTAGCCTGGCCGCCTCTTCTACCGATAAACCCGCCTTTTCACGTAGCACCGAGAAATCTGAGACTTGGCTTATATCGAGCATTGCGGGTCACTTTCTGGGAATCTTTCGGACACAATGTCCTTTTTTTTCCCAGCATATCACGAGCGATCCGGAACGCAAGTAGAACATAATGGGATTTTCCACAACGTGTCGCCCTCCAATCAACGCGAGATTGGTCTTCCTGAAAGGATCGTGGTCCAGCAGCGAAAGGCTGGCGCGCATCCAATCCGCGCAGGGTTGGTCTCCATGAAATGGTCTGGGGAGTTCAGAGGGGGCAGGAACGCCCGCCTTTGATCGAAGGGGTTTGGGGAGAGCGAAGTCTCCCCATTGGCGCAGCGTTGGCTCAATGCCGACGATGCGCCACGCACGGGGGATGCAACGGGGGCCAGCATGGCCCCCTTGCCAAGATGCGCGCTGTATTACAGCGCACATCTTGCACGTCCCGCTATTTTCCTGATCCATACGCGGGGCCGAACCGTGGTACAGCATGACCGACCAACGCCTCACGCATAACGGGAGCTTACGGTGCTGGATAGATTGCAACGATTGAGCGCCATTGAGGCCGTGGCTGGCGATGCCTATGTCTGGATCGAAGCGCATATTCAGGCACTGGAAGCCCGCGACATCGACGAAGAGCGCAAAGCCTATTGGGTCGAACGCTGGCGGAAACGGCAACGGGAATTCGTACAGATCGGAGGGCGCGCTCATGCGGATCGCAACGCCTGAAGACTTCGCGGAAATTCGGGCCATGATCGAGCAACGCACCGCCGACATGATCGAGCGGACCATAGCCAATGCGGAAGCCTTCGCCGCCTCTCCCGCCTATGCCCGCGCCATTCGGGAAATCGTCGCGAAGGGTTCCTCCGCGACGATGCGTTCCGGTTCGTCAGGATAAAGCAAGCTAACGGGCTTGGAAGGTGGAGATCATTGCTGACCTCCGTTCTCCGTCTTCGGCGCGCGCATCACGATGCGGCCATCGATCGGAATAGCGTCCAGTTTGAGCGAGAATCCGCCGCCATCCTGATTGGGCCACGCTGCGCCGATTTCGATCCAGCGTGATTTTTGTCCTTCCCCCTTCACCGTGTAGAGGCGGTGCGTCGGCTGCTGTTTGGTTTCTGTCGTCATGTTGGTCTCCTTGTTTCGCGGGCCGGACCATTCCGGTGCATGGGGAGACCGTTGCCGCCGTCGCTTGCGAGCCGGACATCAAACGCCGCGCGGGAACCGCGCGCCGCAAGGGGCGGAGCTGCACAAGCCGAGCGCAGCGAAGGCGCGGAAGCGAGCCGCGTTGAAGTCCGGCGGCGACGGCGCATCGTCCCCTGCACATACCGGAATGCGTGCGGTACGGCTCGGGAGACGGATAGGAGCGGGCAAGCGGACTGGCCGCCCGCCCGCATGTCGTGAAAATCAGGCGGCGAAGGAAACCGATGGTTTCGCGCGGCGGCGCATGGCTGCACCGATCACGCCGAAGCCAAGGATCATCATCGCCCATGTCGATGGTTCCGGCACGGCGGCGACGGCTTCGGTGAAGTTGTACCGGATGCTGATCGCGGCGCTTCCATCGTTGCGGGTGGTCGCCCCATAGGGTGCGGTGGCACTGAGAATGTCGATGCCAGCGGTCAGAAGGTAGCTGAACGTGGACGTGCCCGTGAAGCTGGCGAGACCCGTTGTGATGTTGGTGGTTTGCGTCGGGCCGCCAGCTTGCAGTTCATAAGGCGAGTTGAACTTGCTCTGCGCGTCGGTGGTGTTCACTTCCCAGCTCGGCAAGGCGGGCGCGCTTGCATCGCCCGAGGTCAGGTTCGCGAAGCCGTGCAGCGTGAACACGTTGGCCCCAGCGCCCACTGCCGGATTGGCGACGTTGCGGCGCGTGATCGCGTTGAACAGAACATCGACGGATTGCAGCGTTCCAAGCGCACCATCAAACTGCTGTAGGGCGAAGCTGTTGCCGCTACTGAGGCTGAAATTCTGAATGATGGTGGCGGCGCTCGCGGGCGCGGCGGCGAGCGTCGTGGTGACGGCGAACGCCGCGCCCATAAATGCTTGTGTCCTGTTCATAGGAATACCTCGTTTGCTTTCCGAAAGTCGATTTGACGTTATCCGCCGATGGCGCAGTATCGCGCGGCGGCTTTTCCGATCTCCCTGCCGTCCGGCCTGCCTCCGGTGAAATACAAGTGCAGGTAGACGGGACCGTGACGTCTGGTAATTTCCGTCGCGAGGCATGGGCAATTTGAAAGCCCCTTCTCCAAGCACTCATCTATCGCAACATCACGGAAATTGTTTTTCGCAACCATGTTTCCAATCAGAAACACACCGATGCATATCGCCCACCAGTATTTTTCAAAGAATCCTTTGTATTTTGCATCTCCGTCATTCGTCATGATGAACTGCCTCAAACATAAGAAACCGGATCAATTATATTTGCGTATCGACAAAAACGACCGTTTTTGTCAGATTATCCGGATGGACATTTTCTTAAATTTTGTTAACGGTTCGTTCCAATGTTCACGGGCTTGGCGCGTGTTGCCGCTTGGGTCACGTCGCACGCCTGCAAAAACGGTCCTTTTTGTGCGATATGGAGTGCTTCCCGCGCCTCCTGTCCCGAAGTGACACATGTCTCGCAAGATCGGCTATCTCAGGGTTTCCACGCACGAACAGAGACCGGACAGGCAGATTTTCGGCCTCGAAGCGCTGTGCGACGAGCTGCATATCGAAAAGCTGTCCGCCGTGGCGCGGCGGCGGCCCGTGTACGAGAAGGTGATCGACAGGCTGGAGCGCGGCGACACGTTCGTCGTGCTTTCTCTGGACCGAGCCTTCCGTTCGACCATCGACGCGATCATCGAAGCGGAGCGTTTGCGGTCACGCGGCGTCGAGTTTCAGATCGTCAACCTGAAGGTCGATACGGCAACGCCGGAGGGCATGTTCGTCTATACGGTGATAGGCGCGTTCGCGGAGTTCGAGCGGCGCGTGCTTAGTCAGCGGACGCGCGAAGGCCTTGCGGCGGCGCGCAAGCGCGGCAAACGTCTGGGGCGTCCGCCCAAGCTTTCGGCGGACGACATTGCACGCGCGCGGTTTCGGGTGAAGGACATGCACGAGACGCTGGAAGCCGTCGCGCCGGAATTCGACGTGTCGCCAGCCACGCTATCGCGCGCACTCAAGGGCCAAGCCTGAATGATTGCCTGCCGAATTGCCTGCATCGACAATCCAATTCGGAATGCAGAATGGATTTTAGGCGAGTAGCATGTATGGTGGCAATGTTCCGTACCTTGCCTAGATTGAATCGACCTATGAGCGAAGCAAATCAGAAATCCCGCGCACGGGCTGCAAATCCGAATGCAATTGAAGTGCCGACCTCAAAAGGTCGCACTATCTTGGGTGAGCCTAAGTCATCGGACACAGGTGCGGCGTTCGTCAGCACCAAAGAGAGACTTGCGCCCCTTCGCAACGCTGAACGCTACACGGCGCGTGCTTTGAAAGCGCTAGATGAAGCAAGTAATATCAACGAACTAGATCATGAGACAAGTAAGATTAAGCGCGATTTTGTTCGTGTATTTATAGAGTCCAAAAAAGACGTTCCGGCAAAAAATAGAATAGAAATCAGTAAGTTGGGGAATATTCTGGCTGTACGCACGAAAGAGCGTTACAGGTATTTTCAGAAAATAATGGATAAGAATATAAATTTATTGTCGGACGTATTTAATAAAATCGATCATCCCGATGGAGATCGGGCGATAACTTTGCGGAAATTCGTTGCGGGAATTGGCTTAAGCCATCTTCTCGTTCCTGAAAATCAAACGTCTCTCGCATTGCAGGCGGAGATATCCTCCCCCTCGCTACCTACCGAAGCTCCGGCGATTTTCCGGGAACGCGCGAGCAAATCCGAAAACGCACCGACCTTCATCCAGCGTGTTTACGGCAAATGGCTGACGGGTGAATTTACCCGCGCCGATCTCCGTCGATTGGACGAAAGCGCCGCCACCGGCCTCAAAAATTGGGAGCGGCTGCACGGCAAGTCAGACCTTAATCTGCCAACTGTCATTGAGCGCAACGACAGGAAACTTGCTGACCTTGCGGCAACATCGGGCAACGCGGGCGCGGAGATTTCGCGGCTAAGGTCGGCACTCATCCGAAGACAACGAAAACCAAAATAGCCCATTCCGTTTTGGGTTGATAAATCGGCGGTGGAAGCACATATTGTTGACACGGCTTCAACGAGTCGTGGTGCATCCGAAGGATGCGCCTTTCTCCCGATGGAGAAACACCGTGGATACGCTCAATTGCGATAATGTATGCTGGGCCTGTCACCAGCCCCGAAATGGTCAGCACAAGGCAGTTCAACCGCTCATCCTTTGCCCTTGTTACGATGCCATTCGAGCATCGTAACTACTATGGAAAATTGAACAAATTCAGTTTTCTAGGACTAAATTCCTTGAATGTTCTTTATTTGTTCTATATGATCTGGTGCAGGTCTGATCCGCGAAAAGAACAAAAAGGAGGTGTGGCATGAGAGATGATTTTGAACGCCCGCCGGACGGATCGGAGATTTCCCTCTCCCACGGTTCGCCGCTCGACATCGACCCTGCAAACTACATGGAGCATGTGGCCCATTTCGACCTGACCGAAGCGCAGAAGCTCGACCTTTTGCAAAGCTTGCTCATCGTCGTGCGCGGCTTGGTCGAGTTGGGTTTCACGGGTAATATCTGTGAGCAAATTTTCGGCAATTCCATCATCGCTTTGCCCTCGGATTCCGTCGCGATAGACTCGCGGGGCAACGATAAGGAGGAGCGATGATCGACCATATAAGAAAGGCCGTAATCTATTGTCGCACGGCCACAAGCGGCGGCGCGTCACAGGCGAAGCTGGAAGAGCAAGCTACGCTGTGTAGGCGTTTTGCGCACGAACGCGGAATGCGTGTTCTCGGAGAATTCCGTGACATGGGTTCCGGCTTGAGCGTTGCTCGCGACGGAATTGATCGGATGATCGCGCTAATCGAGTGCGAAGGCGATACCGTCGTCATCGTGGAAGATATGACACGGATTGCGCGAGGCATCGCGCAGCACATGGAAATCAAACAGGCGATTGAAGCTGCGGGCGGCAAGATCGTTCAAGCTGCCGCAGCCGAAAATCCGTCATCTGCCCCTATTCCCTTTAGCTCAAAACGTCCTGCGGTCGTCTATTGCCGCGTTTCCAGCGTAAAGCAGAAAACCAAAGGCGACGGGCTGGAATCCCAGCTTACGCGGTGCGCGGAATTCGCGCGGATGAAAAACTATGAGGTCGTGGATTCATTCCGAGACGATGTGTCGGGCAGTTTGATCGACCGCCCCGGAATGAAGGCGATGCTCGCCTATCTCCGCAAGAACCGCGCGCGGGAAGTTGTCGTCATCATCGACGACGTGTCCCGCCTCGCACGCGACATCAAAACCCATATCGAGCTGCGCGCTGCGATTTCGAAGGCAGGCGGTACGCTGGAATCGCCGTCCATTGAGTTTGGCGAGGACTCGGATTCCATCCTCGTTGAAAACCTCCTCGCGTCCGTGTCCCAGCACCACCGCCAGAAGAACGGCGAGCAAACCAAGAACCGCATGCGTTCGCGGATGCTGAACGGCTATGCCGTTTTTCAAGCGCCCTACGGCTACAAGTACGAGCGCGTGACGGGGCGCGGCATGATGCTCAAACGCCAAGAGCCTGTCGCGAGCATCATTCAGGAAGCGCTTGAAGGTTTTGCGAACGACATTTTCGAGACACAGGCAGACGTGATGCGCTTCCTGAAAGAGCATCCGCTCTTTCCGAAGCAAAAGGGCGGCGAAATCCACCCCAGCCGCGTCTCACTTATCATGAATCAGCCAATCTATGCGGGCTATATCGCAGCGCCCGAATGGGAAGTGCCCCTGCGGCCCGCGCAGCATGAAGGGCTGATAAGCTTCGAGATGTACCAGCGTATCCAGAAGAAACTGCGGGGCGCTGGTGTGATTGCCAAGCGGAAGAACGTCAACGCGGACTTTCCGCTCCGAGGCTTTGTCGTGTGCGACGATTGCTCGTCCCCGCTGTCCTCGTGCTGGTCGAAAGGGCGTGAACAGTCCTATCCCTATTACCTCTGCCAGAAGGTCGGTTGCGCGAGCTACGGCAAGTCGATCCGCCGTGACGACATTGAGGGCGATTTTGTCGGCCTGCTACAGAGCCTCACGCCCAGCGAAGAACTGTTCGCCGTCGTGCGTGCGATGTTTGAAGATTTGTGGGACGCGCGGAGCAAGCTCGCGCGCTCGCAAGCGAGCGCGTTGAAATGCGAGCTGGCGAAAGTCGATAAGCAGGTCGAGCAACTGCTCGAACGCATTGTCGAGTCGAACGAGACCAGGGT
>Ga0157369_10009303_pt1 | contig 11242 bp, 8 predicted proteins | sample C25metaG_FD_113461 | JGI IMG/M metagenome (GOLD analysis project Ga0157369, IMG submission 113461) | Corn rhizosphere microbial communities from Kellogg Biological Station, Michigan, USA - C2-5 metaG | ecosystem: Host-associated > Plants > Roots > Rhizosphere > Soil | place: USA: Michigan... | reverse complement strand
ATTGCCCTGCCTGTCTTTGACCACAACGGCTTCGACAACGAGTTGAACTTTTACGGAAAGGGTGTAATTGTCCTGCGCGTTTCCGGGGCGGTTCTGGCTAATCTGCTGAGCCCCGATCTGCTGAGCCGCAAATACGCCTGCGAATATGATCGTCGGCACTGTGGAGGCTAGTCTGCGCATGATCAGAACCTCACCCGCGTGGTGGCTTGCATGCTGCGCATCTGGTTGACTGTCTGCGGAAGGCCGAACTGCGTGCTTTGAACGATGGTGTTCCAACTGCTGGAAACCGGATGATTCAGCAGGTTGGCAGCATCGATGCGGACGTCGAGGAAGAAGTGCTTGTTGGGCCGAAAGGTGCGCTGCATCGCTCCATCGAGGCTAAAGGTATTCGGTCCAGTGATGAAGTTTCGTCCCGCATTACCCCAAGCACCAGTGAGCGGGGCGGTGAAAGCCGAGGCGTTGAGGTGCGCGCCATTCTGGCCGCCGTAGACAGGAGCACCCGTCAGGTCAGGGCGCAGCGGGCCGATCCAGCCGGTGCCGGGCACGGCTGCGGGGAAGATGGGCGTCTCAGGCAGACCGGTGCCGATGGTGAACTGCGTCATCACCGTCCACTCTTTCAGCATGCGGCCGCGCCACCCGCCGAGCAGTGTGTGTCCCTCGAGCCCCTGGCCGGTTGTGTACTGCGCCTGCAAGTTGAGCAGGTGGCGCTGGTCGAAGGTGGAGAGCGAACGCTCTGCTTTCAGGTCAAGCCAGTTCTGGGCGATTTGGCCATTCGATGCGGGAGTCTGCGCGGAGTCAGCGGCGAAATCGGTTTGCGCCGCCGCTGACTGATGCCCCTGGCCACCGAGCATTGCATCGTTATCGATCGATTTCGAATACGTGTACATCAGCGAGGCGGCAAAGCCTGCGCGCAGCCGGCGCCTCAACTGCAACTGGCCGGATTGGCGCGTGGAGTTTCCGCCTGAGGTCTCATAGAGAAATCCCGATGGGCAACCCGGGCATGGGTTGGCTGCGCCTAGTGGATAACTGTTGGGCAAAAACTGCTGGACGCCATGCGTGCCTTTCACGCCGAGATAGGTCGCCGTCATCTGCAAAGCCCAGGGAAGATCGCGCTGGATGGAGAGCTGCCATGTCTGCGCGTAGCCGACGCGGAAGTTGGGATCGATGGCGAATGTGTCAGGCGTGGTTGTTCCGCATTCCGTGAACCCGTCGGCAAGCGCCAACGGGCATGCAGCGCTGTTTTGCTGTTTCAGGCTCTTCGAGAGCGGTGCCTGCTGGGCGAGTTGCAGCATGGGCGTGAGGTAGACGGAAGTGTCGTGGTAGATACCATAGCCCGCCCGGATGACAACGGTGGATGCTGGGATGGGGCGCCACGAGAGGCCAATGCGGGGCTCAAATCCTGATCGATCAGGGCGCACGAGCGAATGTGGGTAGGAGCGGCCGGTTACGGATCCTACGGGGTCGGAGGCGAGCACCGGCGCGACCTGCGCAAAGCCGGAGGCGGCGTCGAGATTCACGAGGCGGTTTTTCAGTTCCGTCATTGGCGCGCCGTACTCATACCGCGCACCGGCATTGATGGTGAGGATAGGCATCACGCGCCAATCGTCGGTGGCGTATGCGTCATAGACAGTCTGGCGAAAGTATTTGTCTGGGTTTCCGAAGGCGATGGAACTGGTGTCGGGAGTGCCGATGAGGAAGTCGGCGAGGTCCGATCCGGTGACTGCACCGGTAAACCCGAAACTTCCACGCGGGTCCTGCTGAAAAAAGTCGTTGAATTGCTCTTTGCGCAGGTCACCGCCAATAGTGATATTGTGTCGGCCGCGGTACATGCCAACGGATGCAGAGTACCCGTCAGTACGGTTGCGATTGAAAGCGCTCTGCGCGTCGGAGAGGGAAGCGATTCCGCTGTTGAAGCTGAGGGCTGGGGGGCCCCAGTTCGCTGGGTCCTGATTGTTGCCGGTGATGCCGGCGGCGCCGGAGACGTTCTGCTTATTCTCGAACTCAGGTCGCACCAGCGCGCGAAGTCGGCTGAAGTGGTACCCAGTGTAAAGAAAAAGATGCGAATTAAGGCGATGCGACCAGTTGACGTTGGTATTCAGGCCAAGCGTGTCGGTGGTGTCGACAAATCTGAAGAGGTTTACGGCGTCGGCGCGGATACTCTCAAGATTGAATGTGCCGTAGATCTGGTCGCGGCGGCCGATGGTTTTATCCATGCGCGCCTGGGCGACATCTTGATGGCTGCTGTTCAGAACGGGAATCTGAAAGTTGTAAAGAGGGTTGCCGGTGATGTTTGGCAGTGGATAGAGATCGAGCAACGCCGCCGCTTGAGGATTGACCGGGACCTGATTTTTCGGAAAGGGCAGTCCAGTGCTGGGATCGATGATGGTCGCAGGCTGGCCCGGGGCACCCTGCAGGTTGCCGGCGCGTTCATCAAGCGTGGGCACCAATGCGGATTCGGTGAGAGCCGTGTGGTTACGGGTCCATTGATAACCGACGAAAAAGTTTGGGCCGTTGTGCGGGATCAGGTGCGGAATCTTGAGTGGACCGCCGAACGTGAACCCCGCGGTAATGCGATCGTAGACAGGTTTTGGTGTTGAGAAGCCGCTAAGAGAATATTGCCGCGCATCGAGCGCAGAGTTGTCGAGAATCACGGCGAAGCCGCCATTGTAGAGATTCCGTGTATTGAAGCGGCGATTGCCGAATGCCTGGTTGAGCGAGAATTGCGAAGTGGCCGCGTTGTTGACACTGCCGTTTACCAGTAAGCCATCGTTGCTGTCCTGATTGGCTTCGCTCGCGGGCTTGGGAATCTCTGCTGGAGTTTGCTGCACGGCGGGACCATCGGGCTTCTTTTCGGCTGATGCCGTGAGCACCGGAGTAGATGGGATGCGGGCCGGAGGAGGCGCTGCTGCCAACGCTTTGAGTTGTGGCGTGGGCAGCAGCTTTAGTTCCCACTTGGCGGGGGCCATCTGTTGCGCGACGGTTATGTCGGCGTTGATGGTTTCGAAGCAGAGCATTTTGACTTCGATTTTCCAGGGGCCATCGGGAAGATCGGCGAATCGAAAGACGCCGCCCTCATCCGTTGTCACGCTGATGGTTTTGTCACCTTGTGTGGCTGTAATCGTTGCGCCGGGAACGGGAAGACCGCCGAAGGTCACCTGGCCGTAATAGGAGGAGGCCAGTGCGGGAATCGATGCACATACCCAGATCACTGCGGCGATCAGCAATCTTCTGATCGTTTGCCAATGCTTCTTCCACCCACCACTCTGCAATCGATTCAATTGGGTGAATGCCTCTTCTGATCAGTGACGACGGATCCGCGCTTTCAATGTAGGGTCAGTTCTCCGAGGGCAGGTCGATGTGGTCGATCACGATCACATCAACTGTGCCCTTTTGCGACTCAAGTTTCAAGCCGAGTTGTTCTTCAAGCGCGGTGAAGAGCGATGGGCCGTTTGGATCTACGGGCGCATCGCCTCTCGGCGGTCCGCCTGCGCCCGGGCCCGGCATTGTCATCGAGCCCTGATCCGGCGTCCAATTCAGGTTGAAATCGTAGTTCCCCGTCAGTCCGGTTTTGTCGACCACCGATCGTCCAACGATTGCCGATAGCGCGTGTGCAAGAAACTGCATGCCGCCACCATTTGCTTCAATCCCGCCGGGGCTCATCCGCATCATGCCGCGATTGCCGGCCGGATCTCGCGGTGGACCACCCGACACTTGCGGCCCATCGGGTGCTCCGGGACCGCCAGGCGGAGGGGGAATCGGGGCCGTCGACAGCTTCAGCTTCGGTCCGCTTTTTGCAACCACGAGGGCGTACATGGGAAGCTCTCGAGCCTCGTGGTGGTACTTCAGACCGAAGCGCTCTTCAAGCAAGGGCAACAGCATTGCGCGCCTCTGCTCCATCTTCAGCTTCTCCAGTTTTGGAGCCTCCTCGGGCGTCACTTTCGCTTCGATGTCGTAGCGTTTCGATCGTACCCAGTCCGGTGCACCCACAATGCGGTCCCGCTCAACACCGAATGCCTGCTGGAGCAGCATCTGCACCTGAGCGCCGTTCAGTGAAATGCCATCCGGCGTCATCATCATCCTGATTCGGCCGTCTTCTTCGGACGAGGGTTTGATAGAGGCGACCTCATATTTCGGAAGGTCTGGCGTCCATATGGCCGTCTGCCCGGAAGGGCTTGCAGGCGGAGCCGATTGACCACGCAGGACTCCGAAGCAAACTGGTGTTGCGAGAATTAGGAGAGCCGCTGCCCACAGGATGCACTTGCGTCCGACGGTCAGGGTCGAGGTGGAGCGTTGCGACATGATTCGTAGAATGCGGCTTTTCAGATCGGCCCCGGAGACGCCAGAGATACACGCCGACGCGGGTTCCATGCAGAAGGAGCAGACCTTGAGAATGCTCTCTGCGTAGGCATCGGGACGCGCGTTCTGCTCGATCACTTTTTCGTCACAGGCGCGTTCGCGTTCTTCGTTCAGTTTTGTGCCCATCCACCAGACGAGAGGATGGAACCAGAAGAGTGCCTCTACGAACGCGTGAATGGCAGAGGTCAGATTATCGTGGCGGCGGACGTGCTCGATTTCGTGGGCCATGATGGCTTCAATCTGGGCATCATCGAGACGGTCAGACAGGCCTGCCGGCCAAAGCAGAATTGGCCGAATGAAGCCGAAGATTCCAGGTTCCATTCCGGTGGACGACAGGAGGAGACGGATGTTGTGTTGAAATCGAACCGAGTTCTGCGCGCGTTGAAGGGCATCGAATTCACGTCCCTGGGTGAACCGTTCTGCCGCTGCTCCCATGCGCATGGCGCGCTTCCATCCTGAGATCCATCTGATTAGCAGCACAAGGAATCCGCAGAACCAGACTGCGCTGAGCAAACCCCACAGTAGAGGAACGAAGTGGACGGGCGATGTTGCGCCCTGAGGCGGCGCGAACGGCGCTTGCCTGATTGGCCGCGAGAACTCTTCAATGACGGAAAAGATTTGAGCGCTGTTGTTCGCAACGGGCCTGGACCAGCGCGCGCCTATGCTTGCGAGAAGCTGGAAGGGCAGCAGGAACTTTATCGATGCAACAAACCAGATCGCATAACGCACGCGAGCCGAGTTCCTGCGGAGTGCGATGGTCAGCAGCCATGCCAGGAGCGCGAGGGCCGTTGATTGCCAGAGATGACTGAGCAGAGCGGCGGTCCAGCCGGAGGTTAACAATTCGGTTGTCATCACGATTCACGCTCCTTGCTGAGACTGCGCAGCAGCCGCTCGGCCTCTTTCACATCCTGGAGCGACAGCTTGCCTGATTCGATCAGGTGCGTCATTACGGGTTGCGCCCGACCGCCGAAAAGAGCAAGCAGATCGTCCATCAGCCGGCGCTGTGCCGATTCGCGCGAAATGCCGGGGGCGAACACGTGGAAGTTTCCCACCTTCTTGAGGCGGTGCACCACGCCTTTCGCTTCCATCCGGTAAACCGTGGTCTGGATGGTGGTGTAGGCGGGCCGCATCTTCTCGGGGAACGACTCCTGGATTTCACGAATGGAACACTCGTTCCTGGCCCAGAGTGTCTCCATGATCTTGAATTCGAGTCTGGATAATTTTGCCGCGGGCACTCAATCACCTACATGTGTAGTAATAGGTACCACGGCTGTTTGTTTCCGGTCAACGCCGTTCGTCACAAATGATGCGGCTTGGAGAATCGTTTAGTTTGGCGAAGGCTTTTCTACATGGTCGACGGCGATCACATCCACCGCCGTCTTCTCCGCTGCAAGCTTCAACCCAAGTTCCTGCTGAAGAGCGTCATACAGGCTGGGAGCCGATGGTGCCGCTGCATCTGAGGCGCCGGAGTCCGCACTGTTCCCCTGTTTTGGGAATTGCGGGGGATGACCTCCGAACTGGGAATCATCCGGGGAGAAGGTGCACTGGAAATCGTAATGGCCCTGCAGTCCCGTCTTGTCAACCACGGGCCGGTCGAGCACGAGGCTCTGGAGGAAACCTGTGAAATCGGAGATCTTGGCGTTCACTATGTTCAGTGTGATCCCGCCAGTGGCGGGTTGAATGCCAATGCCGGGAAGCGGTCCTTTTAGCTGCGTATCTTTGAGCTTTTGACCATCCTTGCCAACCGAGAGTACGTAGGCAGACATTTCGCGCTGATCGTGATGAAAGGTGAGCTTGAAGCGGTCGGCCAGCAGCTTTTTGATCATGATCCTCAATTGCTGAGGGTTCGGCGCTCCCTCCTGCTCTGGTACGGCCTCGATATCGTAACGATCCTTGTCGAGCCACTCGGGAGCATTCACCACCTGTTTTGACTGGACTTCGTATGCAAACGAAATGAGATCGCCGAGCGATGAAGCGCGAGTCAGGAATTTGCGACCGTTGACGACCAGTGCCTGCATGCTGGTTGCGTTTGAGTTGTTCGGCTTGATGGTGGCGACCTCGAAATTCGGATCGGCATCGGCGGCCATGAGCTTAAGGGGAACCGGTTTGGGAATGTCCCACGCAGTTTCTGCTGTCGCACGTGTGAGCACGAGAGGAAGCGCACTGCCGCCCTGGTGCGAGCTTCCGTCGATGGTATTTCCATCGGCGCTCAATTTCCCCTCATAGGTGAGGCCGGCCATGTTCAGGACGAACTTCACGTCTGAACCCTGCAGCGCCACCGAATCGAGATTCACCGGCTGAGCGCCCTGATCGAGGCTGTAAAAGACTCCCTTGTAGTGGCCGTCATCCTTGGTGACTTTCACGACGGTGCGCAGATCGCGCCCTGCATGCAGGGTGCCCTGCCATGTGCCGACAATGTCGTGAGCCGATGCAGGTGTCGCCTGTGATGCGGATGTTTGTGGCGCGGGTATCATCTGTGGTGCAGGCGTAGCCTGGGCTGCAGGCGCCTGGCTCGGAGTTTCTTTTGCCGATGCACTTAACGGCATGAGCATGGTTGCAAGACAACATGCGGAAATCAGAATTTTCGTTCCAAGCCGGTTCGATACAGGATTCATCAACATCGCGCATCTCCTCGTTCGCACCGGATCGTCGGCACAGAACACAATTAAGCCAGCCTTTTCCGGACGTGCTGAGAATAACGTAGAACAGGCGATTCCGTTCGATTATTTGCAAACTGTCCGGAAACGCACGGTGCCCGCGACCTCGCAAATTACGCATAGCAGATTGCATCAGCGAGAACCTAGTTCACAATTGCGATCGCGAAGCCGTCGTAGCCTTTGCTGCCAACCGTTTGCAGTACGGTGGCGCTGAGGCGAGGTTCGACGGCGACGAGATCAGTGAATCGGCGAACGCCCTGAATGTTCGGATCTGGATCGTTGGGGTCGATCACCTGGCCGTCGCGCACCACGTTATCGGCGATGACGAGCGTACCGGGTCGCGATAGTTTCAGCGATAACTGCATGTAGTCGGGATAGCTTGCCTTGTCCGCGTCGATGAAAATGAAATCGAAGGGCTCTGAGGCTTCAGCGATAAGAGCTTCGAGCGTCTTCGCTGCGGGTCCAACGCGGAGATCGACCCGACTTGCGATGCCCGCGTTTTCGAGATTGCGTTGAGCGATTTCGGCGTGATGAGCATCAAGCTCCAAGGTGACCACCTTGCCGGTTTCGCCTACTGCGCGCGCGAGCCAGATGGTGCTGTAGCCGCCGAGCGTGCCGAGTTCGAGCACGCGTTGCGCACAGGTTGCGCGGATCAGCAGCTCAAGAAACTTACCCTGGAGCGGCGTGACGTCGATGGCGGGGAGATCGGCTTGGCGATTGGCGTCAAGCGCGGCATCGAGCGCCGAATCCGCAGGGATGAGTGCGTCTGTGAAAAAGCTGTCAACCTTCTTCCAGACTCCGAGTGCTTCTTTGGCCAAGGCGAGTCTCCGGGGAATTGAAGTTCGCGATCGCAATAATGCTTCGCGCGGCGTTACTTGTCGCGCGCGACCACAAAATCAGGGACCCACAACAAGGCCCGCTTAAATTCGGAGTCGAGGAAAGACGCCAGGGCGTGGCGTGACTGCTCTGCGTAGCGATCGGCTGCGGCCATCGCATACTCGACGGATCCGTTTCGGCGCAGAATTTCGCGAATCTGTTCGCGGCTTACGTATTCAAAGCTGCGGTCGTCGAGGACGCGCTGGATCGTCTGCCGCTCACGCGCGGTGCCATGGTCGAATGCGTGAATAACGGCGAGTGTGGTCTTTCCTTCGCGCAGATCGCTGGCTACGGGCTTGCCCAAAACTTCTTCAGTCGCCGTTAAATCCAGGACATCGTCGACGATCTGGAATGAGAGGCCCACGGCACGTCCATAAGCCGCCAGCTTCTCTTCCTGTGCCTCGGTTGCGCCGGCAAGAACTGCACCGAGCCGCATCGATGTCGAAAACAGGCAGGCGGTTTTGCGGAAGATGAGGTCGTAGTACTCGGCTTCCGAAACGGCCTTGCCGAGCTTTTGAATCTGGAGCAGTTCGCCTTCGACCATCTGCTGCGTCAGGCCGATGAGCAACTCGAGAACGCGCAGGTTTTTCTCTTCGAGCGCGACTTTGAAGGCCTGCATGTAAAGCCAGTCGCCGGCCAGTACGCATTTCTCGTTGCCCCATGTGGTGTTGGGGGAAGGGCGTCCGCGGCGGGTCTGTGCGCCGTCAATGATGTCATCGTGCACCAGAGTTGCGGTATGTACCATTTCTACGACTGCACCGAGGCGAATGGCGCCAGGGCCGGAGTAATCGAGAAGATGGGCCGTGAGGAGAAGCAGCGACGGACGGATTCGCTTTCCACCGCCTTCGCGCAAGTATTCCGCGATCTCGGTGATGGTGCTGACGCTGGATGCGGCATCGCGCCCAAGCTCCTGCTCGATCGCTACGAGGTCTTCCCGCAGCAGTTCGAAAACCTCTTTCGCCGTCGCTATCGCCAGGGTGCTCAAATTTTCGGTAATCTCGCGTCTCAGTTGGTGCGGTAGTTCGTGAAGGTCAACTCCACGCCAAGATCCCGGCTCCGCAAGGTTGCAATGATGCCTTGCAGGTCGTCGCGATCTTTGCCGGATATTCTCACAGTATCGCCTTGAATGCTTGCCTGCACCTTCTTTTTTGAGTCTTTGACGATGCGAACAATCTCCTTGGCCTTTTCCGTGGGGATCCCCTGCTGCAACGTGATCTTCTGGCGAACGCTTTGTCCGGCGGCAGGCTCAACGGTTCCGTGGGTCAGGTTTTTCAGCGAAACACCGCGCTTTACCAACTTCTGGCCAAGAATCTCCTTCACGGCCTCAAGCTTGTACTCGTTCGAAGAAGCCATCTGGATGACGTCGTTGCCCTCGAGGTGAATGTCGGAGTGAGTGTCTTTCAAGTCGAAGCGCTGACGGATTTCTTTCATCGCCTGATCGATTGCGTTACGCACTTCCTGGATGTCGACCTTGCTGACGATGTCGAATGAATTGTCCTGGGCCATGATTCCGTTCCTCAAATGCCTGGGTTGCGGTCGTTACGCTCTCGTTGGCGGAGCAACATTATCAGTTTCCCATGCCGAGCGGAAGATTGAACAATCGGGCGAAATTTCTGGTTGTAGCAGCGGCGACCTCGTCCGGAGATACCTTGTGCAGTTCGGCTAGATTTTGCGCCGTCTGGGTGACGTAAGCCGGCTCATTGCGCTTGCCGCGGAGCGCGTTGGGAGCGAGCCACGGAGCGTCTGTTTCCACCAGAGCGCAATCGAGCGGCACGCGAGAGGCAACATCGCGCAGAGGCTGTGCCTTGGGGTAGGTCAAATTGCCGGCGAAGGAGATCAGGAATCCGAGATCGAGCGAGCGCCTGGCCTGCTCCCAACCTCCGCCGAAACAATGCATTAGGCCGCCGAGGCCGGTGGGGGTCCAGTGTTCCTCGAGCACTTCAAAGAGGTCATCCCACGCGTCGGTGGCGCCGTCTTTGGGGCGGCAATGGATGAGGATCGGGCGTTTGCGAGCCGCCGCAATCAGGAGCTGACTGATAAGCCCCTCTTTCTGAACGGGATGAGCCGCGCCTTCATGGTAATAATCGAGGCCGATCTCCCCGCAGGCGATCACCTCCGGCTGGGCGAGCAGGTTGTCGAGTTTTTGCAGGGCAGCATCGTCTGCTTCTGGAGCGTTGTGCGGGTAGATTCCGGCGCTTGCGTAGAGTTTCGGCATGCCCGGTTTGTTATTGAACTGGCGACAGATATCAAGGGCCTGGTGCATCTCGGCCGGACCTTCGCCGATGCCGACAGCGAGAACAGCGTCTACTCCAGCTTCCGTGGCGCGAAGGAGCATCTCCTCGCGGTCGTCGTCATAACGTGGACTGTCGAGATGCGCGTGAGAATCAATCAGCAAACAGGGGCCTCCACGATGCGAGGCGCTGTGGGCGCCTCCACTTCAACTGTGCGAGTTTCATCTATCAACTATTTCAGGCGCGCTCCAAGGGGCACGTCTTCGAGGAAGCTGGCCAGTACGGGAACTCCGTCTGGCGGAAGCGATGCCGCCAGCAGCATGCCATTCGACTCAAGGCCGCGCATCTTGCGAGGGGCAAGGTTTGCGACGATCACGATCTTGCGGCCGATCAATTTTTCGGGTTCGTAGTACTGCGCGATGCCGGCGAGGATCTGGCGTTTTTCGTAGCCCAAATCGACTTCGAGGCGCAGCAGCTTGTCTGCTTTGGGGATTCTCTCCGCCACTAATACTTGCGCTACCCGCAGCTCCACTTTGGCGAAGTCATCGATGCTGATCACCGCGTGGTTTGTTTGCGCCGGCTGTGTCGGCGCCGTGGGAGGGTTTTGGTTGTTCTCCTGCGCATCGAGCGGCTTGTTGCCGGCTGCCGGCGGCGGAGTGGAATCTAGACGGCTGCTGGTCAGCTCGGGCGGAACCTGATTTACCTTTGCAGTTGGAACCGGCTTTGCAGCGTTTCCAGGCGCTTGCGTAGGGGGTGTCGGCGCAGTACCAGCCGGAGCATCTTCAGTGCTGGCAGGCGACTGCACAGATGTCGACGCGGGTGCTTCTTTCACGGATGCTGCTGGTGCGCCGGGCTGGGGCTTCACTCCCAGAGCGGAAGGCGGAGCCTCTGGCGCTCCCGTTGCAGCGCTCTCTTTCTGGCTTGCGGCTTCGACTGCATTTTTGTTGTTTTCGTCTTCGAGGTTCTGCATACGGGTGACTGCGTCCTTTTCAGCGCGGGGAAATAATGGGGCGGGCTCGCCTAATTTCGTTCCGGGCTTCAATCCACCCCACGCGACGTTGGTTAGAAATGCATGCTTCGCGGCATCTGCTATGTTGCCCTGTCCAAGCTGCTGCCACACCT
>Ga0157369_10009302_pt1 | contig 11243 bp, 11 predicted proteins | sample C25metaG_FD_113461 | JGI IMG/M metagenome (GOLD analysis project Ga0157369, IMG submission 113461) | Corn rhizosphere microbial communities from Kellogg Biological Station, Michigan, USA - C2-5 metaG | ecosystem: Host-associated > Plants > Roots > Rhizosphere > Soil | place: USA: Michigan... | reverse complement strand
GTGGCGATGGCGGCGATGAGTTCGGTCTTGTTCAAAACGGGATGCTCTTTCTTCAATCAAGCGGTTGGAAAAAAACGGTAGCGAGAAAGCGCTACCGGGGACCGAACTTTAAACGCCCCGGCGACGGATGGCGGGGCGCATGCGTTTCAAGAGTGAAACATCTGGTCGATATGGGTCATGTGCCAACGGAAAATCCATTGCCTCGGCGTCAGAACTTGTAGAGGTGCGCCGGGTTTTCGACGAGGACGGCATTCAGCTGCTTTTCAGCGAACCACCGCGTCAGCAGGTTGATCAGGACCGCGTCATCTGGTTTCTTCGCCTCGGTGACGTGCGGCCAATCCGTCCCCCAGAGCAGGCGATCGGGACGCGCGTCGGCAAGACGCCTCACGAACGCATCAAGATCCTCATACGCCCGAGAGGCAGGCGACGCGACATATGGCGCCGACAGCTTGAGCCAGACCTTGCCGGTGGCAAGCAGGCGCGGCATCAGCGACACGATCGCACCGGTTGCCGCCGGCTCGGCGCTCATTCGGGCGAAATGATCGATCACCACTGGAACGGGCAAGGCAACGAGCCGATCCGCCAGGCGGAGCAGGTCGATCGGATGCGCATGAACCTGGAGGTGCCAGCCGAATGGACGAATCATTTCCCCGACCTCTTCCAGCATTCCTTCGTTTGTTGCGCCAGCCTGCACAAGGTTGAAACGCGCGCCCACGACCCCGGCTTCTTGCAACTCTTCGAGCTCGGCCTGGTTCGCGGATGGATCAATGACGGCCACTCCTCGCGCATTCCTGCCCAGCGCGCGCAGCCCGGCAAGAAGAACGCGGTGGTCGCGGCCATAGCCGGACGGCTGCACAAGCACATTTCGCTCCAGATGAAGACGGCGCTGCAGCCGTCGATAGTCGTCGACCGTTGCGTCCTCGTGCTTCAGCACGTCCTCGTTCGCAAATGGCAGTGCGGTATCGAACAGGTGCATGTGGCAATCACATGCTCCGCCCGGAACCTGAAACGCGGGGCCGTTCGTACCGGTGGAGTACGGTGCCTCTCCCGACGGCGCACATGGAACGGGGCGTGAGCCGCAGAGCATCATTTCCTTTGCCTTGCCGCTTCGTGCCAGAAGGCGTAAGACCTCGCGAGTTCGCTTGCCGACTGCTCCAGATCCGTGGGCGCCAGGTCCAGCGACATGTCTTTGATGCGCGCCTGGACCTCAGGGTCTTTGAGCACCGTGCGCAGTGCCATGTTGAACTTCTCCGCCAGCGGACGCGGCAAGCCCTTGGGCGCAAAGAACGCGTTGAAGCTGTTCACGTTGACTCCGCTGAATCCCAGTTCCTCGAACGTGGGCACATCGGGCAGCAACGCCGACCGTTTGCCACCGGAGATCGCCAGGATGCGCACCTTGCCGCCGCGCGCCATCGTCACGCCCTCGGGCTCGCCGGTCACGCCTGAAGCCAATTGACCTCCGATGAGCTGCGGCATCATCTGCGCCGAACCGCCAAAAGCGATCGACTCCATTTTCACGTTGGCCTTGCGAGCGATGACCGCGCCGATGATGTCGGGCACGCCACCAATCAGCGGTACGCCGTAGTTGCCGTTGAGCGGGTCCTTGCGCACGAGGTCGACGAACTCCGGCAGTGTCTTTGCAGCACTGCCCAGAGGCACCGCGAATGTCCACTGGAACCGGGCCACTTGGCCCACCGGCAGGAAGTCCTTCACGGCGTCATAGCCGGCCGATGGGGTGATCAGCGGAACGACGACAACGGAGTGGTCCAGCGCAAGCAGGAAGGTCGAGCCGTCCGGTGCGGCCGCCTTGACGGCAGCAGTTCCGATCTGTCCACTGGCCCCCGGCTTGTTGTCGACGATGACCGTCTGCGAAAGCTCCTTGCCGAGCTTGGGCCCCAGGACGCGAGCGAGGGCGTCGGTTGCGCCGCCTGGCGCAAAGGGAACAATGATCTTGATGGGGTTCTTGAAATCTTGAGCCCAGGCGCCCGTCATCATCAGAGCGGTGAACGTGCCAGCGAGGAGTGTGCGTTTGTTGCGCATGTTGTCGTCTCCGTGAGCAGCGCTCAATCGAGCCTGGCGCCTGTTTCCTTGATGACCTTCGCCCATCGATCACCCTCCACCTTCATGTAGGCGGCATATTCCTTGGCCGTGCCGCCCAGAACGAGGGAGCCCTGCGAGGTGAGCCTGTCTTGCGCAGCCTTGTCGGCGAGGGCTTTGCTGAGTGCGGTTGTCACCTTGCCCACCACATCGTCGGGCGTACCCTTGGGTAGCATCAGACCTTGCCATGCGCCCATGTCCATCGTCGCCTTGCCCGTGGCCTCGCGGATCGTCGGTACGTCAGGAGCCAAGGCCGAGCGTTTTTCGCTTGTGATCGCCAGCGCCCGCAGTGCACCGCTCTTCACATGGGCAATGGCTTCATTGATCGGCAAGAACATGAATTGAATGGAGCCGCCGAGCAGGTCGGCGACAGCGGGAGCGCTGCCTTTGTAGGCAACATGCGTCGCTTGGATCCCGGCCTCCTTCGCAAAAAGCGCACCTCCCAGATGCAGCAGTGCGCCCGCCCCGGATGACCCGTAGTTCAGCTCGTTGGGCCTGGATTTGGCCAAGGCGATGAATTCATTGACCGTCTTTGCAGGAACCTTGGGGTTCACGACGAGAAGCAATGGAATGGTGGCCGTCAGGGAGATCGGTGTGAAGTCGGCATACGGGTCGAATCCTGGCTTCGCATAAAGCGAGGGCGCGAGCACCACTGCCGAGGTCGCGTAGAACATCGTGTACCCATCGGGTGCGGCGCGCTTGGCCTCGACTGCGCCCAGATTGCCGCCAGCGCCGCCCTTGTTGTCCACGACGATCGTGCCGCCCAGCTCCTGGCCGAGCTGCTGCGCCACGATGCGCGCGTTGATGTCGGCCGATCCTCCCGCTGCGAAGCCGACAACCATGCGGATTGGCTTGGACGGGTAGGCATCGGCGGCTTGAGCAGATGTCAGGGGAAGTAGCAGGACGGCGCCGCAGAACGCCAGCGAGATGAGGTTGCGCATGTTTTGTCTCCTTGTAGTTCCAGGCTCAGACCAAGCCGAATCGCTTGAGCGTGTCGGTGAGGTTCAACAGTTCGGCCGTCATGGCGCCTTGCGCGATGGCCTTGCGCTGTCCGGCCTCCTTCTCTTCGCGTGCCAGACTGCTTTCGATCGCGGCGGCGACCTCGGATTGAGGCACCACGGCCAGGCCGTCTCGATCCCCCACGATGATGTCGCCCGGGCGGATCAGGACATCGCCGATGGTGATCGGTACATTCAGCTTGCCCGGCTGGTTCTTGCCGGTGCCCTTGATGGAAAGTCCACGGCAGAACACCGGAAAACCCAACTCGATGATCAGGTTGGCATCGCGCACACAACCATTGATGACGAGACCGGCGATGCCCACCTTCATCGCCTGGATGGTGAGCACGTCACCCCATGGTCCTGCTTCCATGAAGCCCTTGGCATCCACCACGAGCACATCACCCGCCTGAGCCTTTTGCACCGCATAGTGCAGCATCAGGTTGTCGGCAGGACGGCAGTCCACCGTCAGTGCGGGTCCGGCCAATCGCACGGTAGGATCGATCGGCTTCATGCCGTTGTCCAACGCCCCCTTTGCGCCTTGCGCCTCGTAGACGGTCGCCGCGCCGAGTTCGCGAAGTTGCTTGATCTGTTCAGTAGTGGCCATCGAGGGTCTCCAGAGATAAAAAATGGACGAGAAAATCCAGCCCGGCGCTTTCGACGCCGGTGCAGCGCAAGGCAATGAAGCTGTTAGGCCGGGCCCGCGTTGGCCAGCAGCCAATCGAGCGCTTGTTCGACCGAAGGATCGGGGGTTTTCAGCGGCTGGCGCTCCAGCGCTTCGGCGGTGCGCCTGAAGCGCTGTTCGACTCCAGGCAAGACGACGGAGGACAGCCCTTGGGAGACCAACTCGTCCTGAGCGTCATGGACTTCATGCGCACGGCGCTTCGCATGAATGACGTGCGTGCGGACCAGCATGTCCATGAACGAGCGCAGAGGCGTCTGGTCGATGTCGCTCAATTGTTCGTACAACTCGCTGCGCACACCCTGCTTCTGCGCGCTCATCAGGAGCTCGACGCACAGCGCTTCCATGCCCTTGGTAAAGACACTGCGCAAGATCTTCAGCGAGATCGCATCACCGGCCTTTCCGTCCGGGATGCACTGCACGCGCGCGCCGGCCGGCTCGAGGACCTCTTTGAACTCCGCTGCGCCTTCACCGGAGACCAGAAGCGGGGTGCGCACCAGGTTGAGCGAGATCGCGCCCATGACAGCCGTGTCGACGTAGCGCACGCCGGCACGCGCCGCACGGCAAGCGGCTTCACGCTTGACCGCTGGGCTGGCCGTCGTGAAATCGGCAAAAGCCGCTCCGTCGGCAAGATGTGGCAACGCCTGTTCAAGGGCGTTCAAGGCTGTCGTACCCGTCACGCATGACAAGACCCATTGCACGCCACCGAGCCAGGGCCCCGGGCTGTCATGAATCTCCGCTCCTATCGCCGCCGCCAGTTCGATGGCCGCCACCGAAGGCCGTGCCTCACACACGCTCAGTTCATAGCCTGCCGCATGGAGAGGGGCTGCATAGCAGCGCCCCACTTCGCCCAAACCGATGATCGCAACGCGCATGTCCAGTCGTCCTTTGAAAGTGCTCGTAGAGTACAAACAAAGAACAAAATAAACAACTCAATCACGGGTTTACACCTAGCATCGAGAGATGTTTGGCTTAATAAAAGCAAAAAATATACAAATCGTGCTGGATTTGTACTTTCAAGGCCGGCTTGAGGGAGGGCGCCCTACAATCGCCCCGCCGCAACCAGATGACAGAGACACATGCAGCAAGGCAGAGACAAGGCCTACGAACTTCTTCGCCAGCGGCTCGTCGGAGGGCACTACCAGCCCGGCACCCAGTTGAAAGAGGAGCCGATAGCGCGAGAGCTCGGCCTGAGTCGCACGCCGGTGCGCACTGCACTCAAGCGGTTGGTTTCGGACGGCCTTGCGACGGATGGCGTGGGGCAGGGAATCCATGTCGCCGAGTGGTCGGAGTGGGATATCGAGGAGACCTTCCAGTTGCGAATGCTGCTGGAGCCATACGCTGCCAGTCTGGCGGCACAGCGAGGAGGCCTCGCGCTCGTCGAGCGTCTCACGACGAGCAATGAGCAGATGGCCGCAGCCATCGCAACCGGAGGAAATGCGGACAGCATTGCCGCCGTCCAAGAGGCCAATCGCGAGTTTCACCGCGCACTTCTCGATGCTTCAGGTTCGCCGAGGCTGCGGTCGATACTCGAAACCATGATCGACATGCCGATCATCGTGCGGTCGTTCTACATCTATACCCCCGCGGAGTTGGAGCAAAGCCTGCACCACCATCGCGACCTCACATTGGCCGTCGAAGCGAAGGATGGAGAACTTGCCCGCCAAGTCATGCAGCTCCATCTTCGGATGTCGTATCACCGTTTCATGAAGCATCGCGACGAGTATGCGCGCGGCAGATGACGCTGTGCGAGCCCGGAAACATCCGATGCCAACGGCACCTGGTCTTGGCAGCGTAGCCATGAGCAGAGAAGAAGCAGGCAGGCGTAGCGGCCATCCAGGTCATCGCTTTCTGCTCACCCAAAACTCTGCCGTCTCCGAGGGGTAACTCCAGCGCTAAACTGCCGCTTCGTTCTTCCAGGAGACACCGCCATGCCCCGATTGCTAGTACGCAGTTTCGGCGTTTCGCTCGACGGCTTCGCTGCCGGCCCGGACCAGAGCCTGGAGCATCCGCTGGGCGTTCGCGGCCCCGAACTCATGGACTGGTTCTTTCCCACGCGCCTCTGGCAGCAGATGCACAGCACGGGCGAGGCCAACGGCGAGACCGGCATCGACAACGAGATCGCCGAGCAGGGCTTCGCCGAGATGGGTGCGTGGATCCTGGGGCGAAACATGTTCGGACCGGTGCGCGGTCCTTGGCCCGACGAGAGCTGGAAAGGCTGGTGGGGCGACGAGCCGCCCTACCATGTGCCGGTCTTCGTGCTGACCCACCATGCCCGCGCGCCGCTGACGATGCAAGGCGGCACCACCTTCCACTTCGTCACCGGCGGCGTCCATGAGGCACTGGCATTGGCACGGGCGGCCGCAGGCACGCGCGACGTGCGTGTGGGCGGCGGCGTGGCCACCGTGCGCGAATACCTGAAGGCGGGGCTGATCGACGAACTGCACCTGGCCGTGCGGCCGGTGCTGCTGGGCAAGGGCGAGGCGCTTTTTGCCGGCCTGGACCTGCCGGCCCTGGGCTACAGCTGCGAGCGGCAGGTGGCAGGCGAGCGCGCCACGCATGTGTTCCTGCGCCGCAACGCGCCTTGACGAGGAAAGAGTGAAGGGTCAGGGCATGCGCCGAAGGGGCCGGCGACAAGATCGGCAAAGATGCCGCACATAAGAGAAAGCAGAGCGCGCATGACCACCGAGCCCGATGGCTTCATTCAAGGCTTCCGCACGCACACGGTCGATGTCGGTGATGCACGCATCTTCGCCGAGACCGGCGGCTCGGGCCCGCCACTGCTGTTGCTCCACGGCTACCCCCAGACACATGCCGCATGGCACCGCGTCGCGCCCGTGCTCGCGCAGCATTACACCGTGGTGGCAAGCGACCTGCGAGGCTACGGCGACAGCAGCGGGCCGCCCGGCGACACGCTGCATACTGCGCACAGCAAGCGCGCCCTGGTCGCCGACCAGGTGAAGCTGATGTGCGCGCTCGGCTTCGAGCGCTTCGCGGTCATCGGCCATGACCGGGGCGCACGCGTCGCGCACCGCATGTGCCTGGACCATCCGGCGCAGGTCGCCGCCTTCGGCTCGGTCACGGTGATTCCCACGGTCGACATGTGGCAGCGCGCGAACATGGGTTTCGGCATGAAGAGCTGGCACTGGTTCATGTTCGCCCAGCCCTTCGACCTGCCGGAGCGGCTGCTGGCGGCGGACCCGGCGTATTTTCTCGACTGGACGCTGCGCCACATGGTGCGCGACCCCGGCGCCAACGCCGTAACGCCAGAGGCCCGTGCGCAGTACCTTCGCGCCTTCTCTCGCGCGGAAGTGCGCCACGCGATGATCGAGGACTACCGCGCCGCCGCGTCGATCGACCTGGAACACGACGAGCGCAGCAGCGCCGCCGGCGAACGCGTTCGCTGCCCGGTGCACGTGCTGTGGGAGCGCGCACGCTTCCCTGCCGATCGCACGCCCGTGCACATCTGGCGCGATGCCGCGGCCGAAGGCGTCCCCGTCACGGGCGATGAGATCGATTGCGGCCACCTCATGATGGAGGAAGCGCCCGACGCGGTGCTCGCCTCGCTGCAGCCATTCCTGGCCGCGCACTGGCCTTCGCAAGCCACTTGAACCCGCTCAGGGCTGGAAGTACAAGTCGGCGAAGCTGCCTATCTGGACAAGACCAGGCATCGCGGGCCGATACCCCCGGTCGCAATCGTCGGCACTGCCATCGGACTCAATGCGCCGGTGCTGGCATCGATGGTGTAGGCCGATATGTCCTTTGAACCATTGTTCGTCGCGTAGGCAAACCGGCCTGTGGGGTCTACGGTGACGGAGACGGGAGTAGACCGTGCGGGCACCGTCGGCGTAGGCATCGGATTCAATGCGCCGGTGCTGGCATCGATGGAATAGCCCGACACGGTGTTGTCGCCCAGGTTCGCCACATAGGCAAATCGGCCCAGGGGGTCCACCGCGATGGAGCGAGGGCCGACGCCTGCGTCCACCGTAGGTGTGGCCATCGGGCTCAAGGCGCCGGTGCTCGCATCGATGCTGTAGGCCGACACGTTGTTGGAGTTTGTATTCGCCACATAGGCAAACCGGCCCGTGGGGTCGACCGTGATGGAGTTGGGGTTAGCTCCTGCGCCGACAGTCGGCGTGGTCATCGGGCTCAACGCACCGGTATTCGCATCGATGGTGTAGGCCGACACATCGTTGGAGCCTGTATTCGCCACGTAGGCGAACCGGCCCGTGGGGTCGACGGTGATCGAGTAAGGCGAAGCGCCTGCGCGCACCAGCGGCGTGGCCATCGGGCTCAAGGCGCCGGTGCTCGCATCGATGGTGTAGGCCGACACGTCACCGGAGTTTGTATTCGCCACATAGGCAAACCGGCCCGTGGGGTCGACGGTGATGGCGTTGGGAGCCGTCCCCGTGGCCGCTGGCGGTACGGGCATCGGGCTCAACATGCCGGTGCCGGCATCCACCCGGTAAACCCATACATTGTTGTCGCCTTGATTCGCGACGTAGGCAAACCGGCCCTCAGGGTCCACCGCGATGGCGATAGGGCCGTTGCCTGTCTCCACCATCGGCCCGGCCGTGCCCAACGCGCCGGTACTGGCATCGACGGTGTAAGGAAACAGGTTGTTGGAAGCGTAGTTCGGCGCATAGGCAAAGCGTGCCGCGGGCGCAGCACAGTTCACCGCCACGTTGGTAACGGCGGCATTGGCAACGGTGCCAGTGCCGTTGCTGACGGTGCAGACCCGGGTCAGGATCCTGGACTGGCTCCTGATCGTGACCGCATAGCCCGCGCCGCTGACAAGCTGGGTGGGGAAACTGAAGTTGCCGTTCGCCGCGATGGGAAGGTCGTCGCCGGCGTTGTTCTGCAATACCAGGCCCGAGCCCAGCAAGCCGCTGACATTGCCGCTCACGGCGTAAGTCGCATCAGGGGCAGCCGGAGATACGGGTGCATCCGGTGCAGGGGTTGCCGGTGCCGGTGGGCTCACTGCAAAGGGAATCGGGCCTGCGCCGCCGCCACCACCTCCACCGCAAGAGGTCAAAGCGACGACCACTGCGCCGAGCACGAGCCGACCCAGGCGAGCCGACCAGAATTGACGGGTGATCTCACCACGCGAATGCTGAGAACAAGTGCTGCCGGTCGGGACTGGTGCAGACATCAAAGAGCTTTCAGATCAAATGAATTTCAAAACGTGTCGGAGTGTGAGTTTTTCGCGTGGATCGATCCATACCCGAGAACTGGTAGACGCAAGCAGGACGGCTGCGCCATGCGTCGCGCGATAGCCCGCGCTCGGCACTGCTTTCACTGTGGCCGGATACTCTTCGAACTACCCACCGACGAACGAAGCATGCAATTCATGAAGTCCGGACTCATCCCTTGGTTGCTCCTCGGTGCAACGCCCGTGTTCGCGCAGATCAACGCCGGCACCCTGCCCCCCACCCCGTCGCCGCCGTTCAAGCTCACGAAGGTCGCGCAGTTCGACCTGCCATGGCGCATCGCCTTCCTGCCGGACGGGCGCATGCTGGTCACCGAGAAGATCGGCAAGCTCTACCTCACGACCCAGTCCGGGCAGAAGCTCGAAGTCACCGGCGTGCCGCCAGTGCTCTACCAAAGCCAGAACGGCCTGCTCGGCGTGTACCTGGCCCCGTCCTTTGCGAGCGACGCGGCGATCTACCTGACCTATTCGGAGCCCGGACAAGTCCCGGGCACCTCGAGCCTGGCGCTCGCCCGCGCGACGCTCAGGATCGGCACCGGCACCGCCTCGCTGGAAGACCTGAAGGTCGTCTGGCGTGACCCGATCAAGGGCAAGGGAGGCCAGGTCGGCGCCGCCGTGGCCTTTTCGCCGGACCAGAAGTTTCTCTTTCTCACGGTCGGCGATCGGCAGCGCTTCACCCCTGCGCAAGACCCGAACCAACCGGCCGGCAAGATCCTGCGACTGACCCTGGACGGCAAGCCCGCACCCGGCAACCCCATGGAAGGCAAGACGGGTGCGCAGTCGGTCCCGGTGATCGATCCGCCGAGAGATACGGAGGCCGCGAAGACCGCGCCGGTCGTGCGCACCCATGTCTTCGATGGCCCCAATCTGACGCCGTCCGAGACATGGAGTTCGGGGCATCGCACGCCCTACGGCCTCGCATTCGCGCCGGATGGCCGCCTTTGGGAGCTCGAGCACGGCCCGCGCGGCGGCGATGAACTCAACCTCATCGAACCGGGCAAGAACTACGGTTGGCCGCTCGTTTCCTATGCGGTGAACTACGACGGCGTGCCCATTGCCAGCCCCGACACGCGCGCCGACCTCGCCAAGCCCGCGATCTACTGGACGCCTGTGCTGGCGCCCGGCAACCTGATGTTCTACAGCGGCGCGATGTTTCCGAAATGGAAGGGCTCGGCGTTCGCGCCCGGCCTCGTCAGCCGTGCCCTGCACCGGATCGAGGTCAACGGCGCGATCGCGAAACCGGCGGAGCACTGGACGGTCGGCTTTCGCGTCCGCGCCGTCGAGCAGGCGCCCGATGGCGCGCTGTGGCTGATCGAGGACGACCGCGAGGGCGGCCTGTATCGGCTCACGCCGAAATGATCAGGCCAGTGCCGTACTGAACGTGGCCAGCAGGCGCGTCCAGGCGCGCTCGGACTGGGCGGCGTCGTAGACCTGGGTGTCGGGCGGGCACCAGCCGTGGGCCGCCGGGTACACCTCCACCTCGGCTGGCAGCTTCGCGCTTTCGAGCGCAGTGCGCAGCGTGACCTTGGCTTCGGGATCTTTGGCGTCGTCGTTCTGGGCTACTGCAATCAGGTATCGCGCCTGCGTCTGTGCCACCAGGCGATGGGGGCTGTCGGGCGCCGCGGTCACCATGGCGGCGCCATGGAAGGTTCCGACAGCACCTACGCGGCCGGGGGCCACGGTGGCAGTGCGCACCGCGATCGGGCCGCCCATGCAATAGCCGGTGGTGCCCAGCTTGCGCGACTTGTCCACCTCGCGTTGGGCATCGAGCCACGCCACGAAGGCCTTGCCGTCGCTCAGATGCATGGCCGGCGTCAGCGCCTGCATCAGCGGCATCACTTCGGCGATCGGCGTCTGGCCGCCCTGCGCGGCAGTGGGCGCTTTCTTCTGCCGGTAGAAGGGATTCACCACCAGCACGCTGTAGCCCGACTCGGCCAGCCGCCGACCCATTTGCCTGAAGGCCGGGCGAAGACCGAACACGTCGGGCCACACCAGCACGCCGGGTGCAGGCCCCGAGGTGGGTGCGACAAAGTAAGCGTCGCAGTTGCCATCCGCAGTGGCGATGGTCACCTCGCGCTCGGCAACGGCAACGGCCACGGCGTTGGCCACGCTGGGCAACGCCGTCAGTACGCCGGCGGACGCGGCCCACGTAGCGAAGTCGCGGCGGGTGTACTTCTTGAGTTCTTCCTGGTCGTTCAGATCACACACGGTTGATTTACCTCATAAGGATGGGAACACGCCAGCTTTTGCCACGAAT
>Ga0157369_10009301_pt1 | contig 11243 bp, 10 predicted proteins | sample C25metaG_FD_113461 | JGI IMG/M metagenome (GOLD analysis project Ga0157369, IMG submission 113461) | Corn rhizosphere microbial communities from Kellogg Biological Station, Michigan, USA - C2-5 metaG | ecosystem: Host-associated > Plants > Roots > Rhizosphere > Soil | place: USA: Michigan... | reverse complement strand
ATGCAGAAATTCATCAGCCTAATTACTCTTCTTTTAATTTTTACAATAAGTACAGCTCAAAATAAATTCGGAAATCCAGAAGTTGATCCAATTCAAATTCAAAAAACTTTCCAAGATTGGTCTGCTTACAATAAAAAAATAATGCTTTCCAGAGATTTTACTGCTTTAGACGCATCTTCAAAAGAAATTTCAAAAGAATCTTTTTTAGATCAATTGGCAAATGGAAATTTCATTCCGGTTAGATTGAAATCAGAAGCTGCTATTTACATTTATAAGTTATTTAAAATTCAGCCAAAATCAGATACGAGTATAAAAGCAACAATTAATCAAATAGGTTTTGATGCTTACAAAAACTATAAAATTGAAGGAACAGCATTTCCAAAATTCTCTTTTAAAGATTTAGACGGAAATCTGGTAACCAATGAATCCATGAAAGGAAAAATTATCGTTATAAAATGCTGGTACATTCACTGCACGCCATGCATTAGAGAATTTCCGCAAGTAAACAAACTGGTTTCAGCATATAAAGACCGAAAAGATATTGTTTTTATGAGTTTGGCCGAAGATTCACCAGAACAATTAAAAACATTCTTAGCCAGAAAACCCCTCTTGTATTCTGTAATTCCAAACATGAAAGATTACATGAACGAAGCCTTACAGCTCAATTCATTTCCAACACATTTTATTTTAAACAAAGAAGGTTTGATTTCAAAAGTGCTTCCAAACTTTGAAAGTCTTGAAGTGGCGCTGGCTAAAGAAAGTAAATTGTAAGTTTTAATTAATCGAAATGACAAGATTGCGTAACGATCAACAGCATAAAACAAAACTCTGCGCCTTGGCGACTTTGCGAGAACCTCTCAGCAGCAGCATAAAAAACCTTAGCACCTTAGCATCTTTGCAACTTAGAACCTTTTTCACTACTTTTGCACCAAATTAATTAAAAAGACATTCATGTTAACAGTCAATAATTTATCAGTTCAGTTTGGTAAAAGAATTTTATTCGACGAAGTAAATACTACGTTTACTCACGGAAATATTTACGGCGTTATTGGAGCAAATGGTGCAGGAAAATCTACTTTCTTAAAAGTGATTTCGGGCGATATTGATCCAACTTCTGGTCACATTCATTTAGAGCCGGGAAAACGTATGTCGGTTTTAAACCAGAACCACAACATGTTCGACGAACACACTGTTTTGGAAACCGTTTTAATGGGAAATAAAGTTCTGTATGCTGTTAAAAAAGAAATGGATGAACTTTATTTAGATTATAATGATGCTAATGCAGACAGAATAGGGGAGTTACAAGTTCAGTTTGAAGAAATGAACGGATGGAACGCCGATTCTGATGCTGCAGCAATGTTGTCTAACTTAGGAATCACAGAAGCAGATCATTATACTTTAATGGCTGATATGGAAGGAAAAATGAAAGTACGTGTGCTTTTGGCGCAGGCACTTTTTGGAAATCCTGACTTGCTTATTATGGATGAGCCTACCAACGATTTGGATTTCGAGACAATCGCTTGGTTAGAAAACTTCTTAGCAAATTACGAAAACACTGTAATCGTTGTATCTCACGACCGTCACTTTTTAGATGCGGTTTGTACACATATTTCTGATATTGATTTCGGAAAAATCAATCACTATTCAGGAAATTATACGTTCTGGTACGAGTCTAGCCAATTAGCGGCAAAACAACGTGCACAGCAAAACAAAAAAGCAGAAGAGAAGAAACAAGAGCTGGAAGAATTTATTCGTCGTTTTAGTGCAAACGTGGCGAAATCGAAACAAGCTACTTCTCGTAAAAAAATGATTTCGAAATTAAATATTTCTGAAATCAAACCATCTAGCCGTCGTTATCCTGCGATTATCTTCGATCAGGATCGTGAAGCCGGAGATCAGATTTTAAATGTTGAACATTTATCTGCTTCTGTAGACGGAGAAGTTCTTTTTAAAGATGTACATTTGAATATGGCAAAAGGCGACAAAATCGTTCTTTTCTCTAAAGATTCACGTGCAACAACTGCTTTCTATGAAATCTTAAACGGAGAACAAAAAGCAGATTCTGGAACTTTTGATTGGGGAATTACAACCAACCAAGCCTATTTACCAGCTGAAAACCACGATTTCTTCGAAAATGATTTAACTTTAGTAGACTGGTTACGTCAGTATGCTAAAACAGAAGAAGAGCGTGATGAGGTATTTATTAGAGGTTTCTTAGGAAAAATGATTTTTTCTGGAGAAGAAGCTTTAAAAACGTCTAGAGTTTTATCTGGAGGAGAAAAAGTTCGTTGTATGCTTTCTAGAATGATGATGGAGCGTGCAAACGTTTTAATGCTGGATGAGCCAACAAACCACTTAGATTTGGAATCTATTACAGCTTTCAACAACTCATTGAAGAACTTTAAAGGTTCTGTAATCTTTACAACACATGACCACGAGTTCGCGCAGACTGTTGGTAACAGAATCGTAGAATTAACACCAAACGGAGTTATCGATCGTTATATGACATTTGACGAATATCTTGATGATGAAAAAATTCAGGAACAAAGAAAAAAGATGTACAATCTTTAATCTTTAAAAATTATAAAATTAAAAATCCCAAATTCCAGATTAAACTTGGAGTTTGGGATTTTAATTTTTGGTTTAATTTTAAACACATAGGAACATAGTTTTGTATTGTAAATAAGACTGTAAAAGAGAAATATATTTCTCTCACATAGCTATGCTTTTGTGAAAAAGTGAAACACCTTTCAGGAGTTTCAATCCCGATAGCTATCGGGAATGTTTCTATGTGTTTAAAAAAGAAAATCCCCGCTATGAAAATAACGGGGATTTTTTTATATCTTATTTACTGCCAAAGACTTTAGCTAAAATCCAGATAACAATCGCAACGATAAAAATTACGATAAATATCCCGAATCCCATTCCGGCTTTAAAAATGTCTCCAACTAATTCGCAGCTTGTAAATGAAAACAGTATAACGAATACCATTAACAATCTTGTAATTTTATTTTGCATGATTCTGAGTTTTTAAATTTGTATATTAAAATTACTTTACGAATCAGGAAAATGTGTTATAGAATTTTTTGGAAATGTTTTAGGATTATTGCTTGTATTTACTTTTTTTATGGTTTAATAACTTTCGAAAGTTTTTCTACTAGATCTCCAATTTGAATTAAATTTAGATTTCCAGGTTTTGAACTTTCGGTTGACACTCTTTTTCTTAGAGGATCTTTGTGGATTTCTTCCAATGCCGTTTTTATATAGTGAATGTATTCTGCATTATCTTCACTGCAATTCTTTTTGAGTTGCTCAGAAAAACCAACGATAGATTTAGCAAGTACCATTTTATAAGCATAATCTTCAATTATGTTTTTTTGTCTAATATATTGATTTGCACAAAAAATAGCTCCAATAATTGGAAATGGTAACAGCGAAACTCTTGCAATAAAAATAAAAGTATCATCGGTGATTTCTGTTACGATCCAAATGCCTATGGATATTGATGTGATTAAACATAAAACAGCTCCAGTTATCCAGCTTCCAAAAATCCATTTATTGTTAGCTTTATTATATTGTACCTGAAATGAAGCGCTAATTCCTTCAGCGGTTTTGTAGTTTAAAGCCTGTTTAGCAGAATCAATTAAATCTTTAGCTTCGTTAATTATGTTTTCTCTTTCTGATTCATATTCTGCTAATTTTTTAGAGTTTTCTTCTGTAGCAAATTCTAATTCAGTTAGTTTTTTCTCTCGATCTTGAACTTTGTTTGCAAAAGATGTAATTAACTTTTCATTTGATTTACTTTCGTTAGTGGATAAAGTTATTGCTTGTAAATTTTTATTTGCCGTCGCTCTTGCAACTGAGAGTTCGTTATTATAAATTTTTATCTTTTCTGATTCTGAAATTAATTCATCTCTTCGTTTTAATATTATTTCTAATTCATTTTCGATTTCTTCTAATTTTTCTTTTGAAGAAGTAATATTTTCATTTATCGTTTCGTTATCAAATTCAATATTTTCTTTAGTAGTTTTTATTAATTCTAAATTTTCTTGAGCTTCAATTTTTAGTCGAGAAATATTTCCAATTTCTTGTTCGAATTCGATTTGGCGTTCAGTTGTATTTCTAATGTTAAAACTTCTCAATAGTATTTTTAAAGCTTCGAATTGAGGTATATAATTGTTTGGGGTTTGAAAATATGTATTTATTGCGTCTAAATAACTATGAATTGTGCTTCTTTCTGAATAGGTTGAAAGCGCTAAGAATTTATTTGGAGATTTAGCTAAAGTTGTAATATCAATAAGAAGATTTTCAATTCCTATAATAAGTCCTTTGTACGTGTATTCATTTTCACTTCCATATGTATTGTCTTTGTTTTCTCGAATTGGTGCAGTTTTGATTTTATCTCGAATTTCATCACGAATAGTTCTAATATTTTTAATAGAGGTTGTTTCCATGGTTTAATAAGTTATTTTTTGGTATTTCGCTAAAATATAGATTTTTAGCTTTAAAATGTAATATATTTCTTGATATTTAAAAAAGTTTTAGAAATCGATAATAAAATATTTTCCAACCCCAACACCCCAACAAATAAAATCAGATTCCTTATATTTGCACAACCAAACATTACAATTACTTATGAGTCAAAAAGTATTACTTAATTCGAAAGAAGTTACTATCATACTCCATCGTTTGGCTTGTCAGTTAATCGAAAAACATCTAGATTTCTCTAATACAATTTTGGTTGGAATTCAGCCAAGAGGTGTTTTTTTAGCTGAACGTTTAAAACAAATATTAGAAAACGAATACAAGGTTCCTGAAATTTCTTTGGGATATTTGGACATCACTTTTTTTAGAGATGATTTCCGTCGTACTGATAAACCGCTTGAAGCCAATAAAACTCAAATCAATTTTATAGTCGAAGACAAAAAAGTTATTTTTATCGATGACGTTTTGTTTACAGGACGAAGCATTCGTTCTGCGCTAACCGCTATTCAATCTTTTGGAAGACCATCTGAAATTGAATTATTGGTTTTAATTGACAGACGTTTCAGCCGTCATTTACCTATTCAGCCAGATTATCGCGGTCGTCAGGTAGATGCTATTAATGGTGAAAAAGTAATTGTAAGCTGGAAAGAAAACGATGGTGAAGATGTTGTTCACCTAGTGACAAATTAGTTTGATCGGTTAACCGGTTAATTGTTTAATCGGGGAAATGAAAATGAAACGATTAAACGATTAAACAATAAAGCATGACAGAGAACGAAGAGTTTATTTATGAGTCAATTTTTAATCAGGTAAGAATGGGATTTCTTTCTATTGATGATATTAAAGATAACATCATGGAAGAAATTGAAGATAATGAATTTGAGGACGAAATTTCAGAAGAATGGGCTTTTGAAAAAATCGACCAGGAATACCAAAAGTTACTTGCAGAAAGTAAACAATGGAAAAGCCCAACAGATACTGAAAGGCTTATAAATGCGTTTGATGAATTATGCGGTCAGAATATCATAGCACTTCACAATGCGGGTTACACAACAAGTGACGGCGAGTATGAAGTGGTTGAGGTAGAAAGAGAACTTCGTGAAAATGATGTTACATCAGACGGGTACTGTTTTTATCACGAACAAGATTTAGCGAGAGCGATTGATCCGGAAAATCCAAGTTTGTATATCGCTTTTCAAAAAGTAGACAATTCTGATGATGCAGTGACAATCAGTGTTGGGAAAAAAGTTGCCGAAGTTTTAATGAATAATGGTTTTGAGGTGAAGTGGGAAGAAACTGCAAAACGAAAAATTGAAATTCCCGGTTTCAAATGGCAGCACATTTATGATGAAGAAGCAAGAGATCTTCAGGATTATGGTGAGGTTATAGACCGAATGACCGAATAGAGTAGCTGCTCTTTAAAGAAGCATTGAATGAAAGATATTTTTCATTCAGAATTTGACAAATAATATTAAAGAAACAAAAATGAAAGAATTAAGCGTAGATCATTTATTAGGAATAAAATATATCAATGAGAATGATATTAACCTGATTTTTGAAACGGCAGATCATTTTAAAGAAGTCATTAACCGACCAATTAAAAAAGTTCCTTCATTACGAGATATTACCATTGCCAATATTTTCTTCGAAAACAGTACCAGAACCAAACTCTCTTTCGAATTAGCGCAGAAACGTTTATCTGCTGATGTTATCAGTTTTTCTGCAGCTCAGTCATCGGTTAAAAAAGGAGAAACCCTGATTGATACTGTAAATAATATCCTTTCGATGAAAGTTGATATGGTTGTAATGCGCCACTCCAATCCCGGAGCGGCTTATTTTTTATCTAAAAATGTCAAAGCAAGCATCGTAAACGCCGGAGACGGAGCACACGAACACCCAACACAGGCTTTGTTAGACAGTTATTCTATTAGAGAAAAACTGGGCGATGTAGCCGGAAAAAAAGTAGTTATTGTAGGCGATATTCTACATTCGAGAGTTGCCTTATCTAATATATATGCTTTGCAGATGCAGGGCGCAGAAGTAAAAGTATGCGGACCAAAAACCTTGATTCCAAGATATATCGAATCGCTTGGTGTAACGGTTGAACCAAATTTACGCAAAGCTTTAGAATGGTGCGATGTTGCGAATATGCTTCGTGTACAAAACGAGCGTATGGATGTAAACTTTTTCCCGTCAACACGCGAATATGCACAGCAATACGGAGTAGACAAACCGCTTTTGGATTCTCTTGGAAAAGAAATCGTAATCATGCACCCGGGACCAATCAACAGAGGAGTAGAGATTACTTCTGAAGTGGCGGATTCTGATCATTCTGTAATCTTAAATCAGGTTGAGAATGGTGTTGCGATTAGAATGGCGGTCATTTATCTTTTGGCTTCAAAGATTCAGTAATAGTTTAATTTTCAGTCTCAGTATTCAGTGTTCAGTTTTGAAACAAGCGTCACACTGAGCGAAGTCGAAGTGCTTTTTGAAAACGATGCGTGCTTTGCAAACGTGGGCTTCGACTTCGCTCAGCCTGACAATCTGAAAACAGAATACTGAGACTGAAAACCGCGGCTGAATACTAAATACTGCGACTGAAAACTATAAAAAAACTTCGTACCTTAGCGCTCTGAAAAATCAATTTTTATATAAGCCCCACAAATTATAAAATGAAAGTAGATCAAAAAGGACATACCGTAACGATAAAAGACACGCAAGGTGATTTTAACGGCTTTGTAGAGAAAGTGACACAGCAGTTTAAAACTTTTGAAAAACACAATATTATAATCGATTTATTGTCAGATACTGAATTGACAGAAAATGATTTAAAAGTTTTTTTACCGCTTGTTAAACTTCAAAAAAAAGCAAAAAAATCGTTTGTAATCGTAGCTTCTGATCTTGATTTTAATGCTGTTTCAGATAAATTGGTTGTTGTTCCTTCTCTTTTGGAAGCACACGATATTATCGAAATGGAAGAAATTGAAAGAGATTTAGGATTTTAAAATTAGTTTAATTGTTTATTCGTTTAACTGTTTAATCGATTTGATTTAATTTTAACGATTAAACGATTTAACACATAAACGAATAAACAATAAAATTGAAATTAACCATACTTGGCTGTTATGCCGCAACTCCCAGAACGCTTACTAACCCCACTTCGCAGGTTTTAGAAATCAAGAACCGATTGTTTTTAATTGACTGCGGTGAAGGAACTCAGGTACAGCTTAGAAAAAACAAGATTAAGTTCTCAAAAATTAATCACATTTTTATTTCGCATCTTCATGGCGATCATTTATATGGATTAATAGGAACTATTTCGACTTTTTCTCTTTTGGGAAGAACTACAGATTTACATATTTACGGCCCAAAAGGAATTAAGGAATTGATTCTGCTTCAATTAAAATTGACAGAGTCCTGGACGACTTATGATTTGTTTTTTCACGAATTAGAGTCAAAAGAAAGTGAAGTTATTTTTGAAGATAAGCGTGTTATTGTGAGAACAATTCCGCTCAAACACCGCGTTTATACAAACGGTTATCTTTTTCAGGAAAAACCAGATGAAAGAAAACTAAACGTTGAAGCTGTTCAGAGTTATGATATTCATGTTGCTTATTATCAGAAAATAAAAAACGGAAGTGATATTACACTCGATAACGGTACTGTAGTAGAAAACCACAAACTTACATTTGATCCCCCGCCTGCAAAAAGTTACGCTTTTTGTTCAGACACGGTTTATAATGAAGCTGTAATTCCAATTATTCAAAACGCAGATGTTTTATACCACGAATCAACGTTTTTAGAATCTGAAGCACCATTGGCATTAAAAACTTTACATTCAACAGCAAAAGAAGCAGCTGCTATTGCTTTAAAAGCTAATGTAAAACAATTAATTTTAGGTCATTATTCAACACGTTATGACGGAATTGAACGTTTTAAGGAAGAAGCAGAAACGGTTTTTCCAAACGTGCTTTTGGCAGATGACGGTTTGAGTTTTGAGTTATAATTTTTTAAGGTGCTAAGGTTCTGAGATACTAAGTTTCTGAGTTTTTACTCATCTGTAAATTGTCATCCTGACAAACCTGAAACTTGAAACCTGAAACAAAAAATCAACAATCTAAAATAATAAATCATGAACGATTTAAGCAATTATAGAAAGTCTTACGAGAAAAGCGAATTATTAGAAACTAATATTCCGGAAGATCCAATTAATCTTTTTAACCGCTGGTTTCATGAAGTTGAAGATTTTGGCGGAAGCGGAGAAGTAAATGCCATGACGGTTTCAACAATTGGACTGGATGGATTTCCAAAGTCGCGTGTTGTTTTACTTAAAAAATTCTCAGAAGAAGGATTTATATTCTACACCAATTATAATTCTGAAAAAGGAAAAGCGATTGAAGCAAATCCTAATGTTTGTTTGTCATTTTTCTGGCAGGAAGCAGAACGTCAGGTAATTATTAAGGGTATTGCTCAGAAAACTTCTGAAATTATATCTGATAACTATTTTGATTCAAGACCTGACGGAAGTAAATTAGGCGCAATTGTTTCACATCAAAGTGAAGTGATTCCGTCGAGAACTTTTTTAGAAGAAAATTTAAAGAAGCTTGAAGCAGAATTTGAAGGCAAACCTATCCCAAGACCTGAAAACTGGGGAGGTTATTTAGTAACTCCTTTACAAGTAGAATTCTGGCAGGGAAGACCTAACAGACTCCACGATAGAATTCGTTACACAAGCCAATCTGATTTTTCATGGACGATTGAGCGCCTTTCTTCTTAATTTGTAAGATTTTTATTTTATATTTAAAAATAATAGTGTATTTCGTCGATTATTTTTGTAGTTTACCGATAAATTGAATACGTTTGACGTAAGAATTTTAAGAGCAATTTGTCACATAATATAAAGAATTTGCCCCAACATTTACTTTAGAACTTTTAACTACTGATGATTATGAAAAAGATTATGTGCGCCATGGTGTTCATTGTGATGTCAATCACAATGAACTCATGCTCTGCTGACAGCGCCGAGGGGAATGAAAATACAACAGCGACAGAACAGGTAGTTACAAGTTATAATTACAATGCTTCTGAACTGGAAACTATGCAGTTAATCAATGAATACCGAGTAAGTATTGGTTTAAATGCATTAGAAAAAAACAATCACATTTCTTATAAATGCGAAGAGCATAACAAATACATGGTTAGCAATAATGTTGTGAATCATAATGACTTTACGTCTCGTTCTGATAATCTTATCAATGTACTGGGTGCTAAAAAAGTAGGAGAGAATGTGGCTTACAATTATAAGACTTCTGAGGCTGTACTAAAAGCATGGCTTGAAAGTCCTGGACATAAAGAAAATATTGAAGGTAATTATACACATTTCGGGATTTCGGTTACTACTGATGCATCCGGGAAAAAATACTACACGAATATTTTCGTGAAAATTTAAAAGAGAAACGTTTGAACTGGTTGGTTAGTTGTCGTTGTGATTCCTGATTTGCAACGACCGTTTTTTTTAATAAAAGCTGTCTTTATAGACAGCTTTTATTTTTTTTAGTCAGTTTTTCTAAGTTACAATGCGGTTATAATAAATTCGCTTCGTCTGTTCATTTGGTGTTCTTCTTCCGTGCAGTTAACGCCGTCTGAACATTGATTAACTAATTGAGTTTCGCCATAACCTTTTCCGGTTAAACGGTTTTTGGCAACTCCGTTTTGAATAAGCCAGCTTATGGTCGATTTTGCCCTTCTGTCAGACAAAGCTTCGTTATATTGGTGAGAAGCCCTGCTGTCTGTATGTGAACGAATATCCAGTTTCATTGTTGGATTTTGATTCAATACATCTAATATTTTTTCTAAATCTAAAGCCGCTTCGGTACGAATATTCGATTTATCTAAATCAAAATAAATCATTTTAATGCCAAAACATTTTCCTAAATCATCGCCCACAGCAACTTTGCAGACAGATTTATCGAGTGCAATAGGAAGATTGGTTTTTCCGTTTGTTTTTGCAATCGTTATGTCAACTTCTTTTGTTGCATAATCAGGTTTTTCTGCTCTTACACTATAGGTTTTTCCGCATTCTACAGCAAAACTATATTGTCCGGCTGTATTTGAAACAGTAGAATTTTTAATTTTTTGATTTTCATATAAAGTAACTTTAGAACCCGGAAGTACAACGCCGTTTTCAGAATCTGTAATAACTCCGTATAACTCCTGCAGACATTTTAATCTTTTGATTTCTAGAAATTTGTAAATGTCATCAGAGCCCATTCCGCCGTCTTTATTAGAACTGAAATAACCTTGTCTCGAAACCGGATCAATGATGTAAGCAAAGTCATCTTTTGGTGAATTAATGTCATTTCCTAAATTTTGAATATCGCTTACTGTTCCGTTTTCTTCAATTTGTCCTACAAAGACATCCAGGCCTCCAAGTCCGGGATGACCATCTGAAGCAAAATAGATTTCATTTTCGCTGGTTACATACGGAAAGGTTTCTTTTCCTTCGGTATTAATGGGTTTACCGAGATTTTGCGGTGTTCCAAAACTTCCGTCACTGTTTATACTTACTTTATAAATGTCAGACTGTCCTATACTTCCCGGCATATCGGATGCAAAATACAATGTTTTTTCATCCAGGCTTAACGCAGGATGCGCAGTACTGTAATTATCACTTGTAAATGGAAGAGCTGTAATTTTTGTCCATTTTCCGTTTTCCAGAGTCGCTTTATAAAGTTTTATTAAAGTGATTTTATTGTCAT
>Ga0157369_10009300_pt1 | contig 11244 bp, 12 predicted proteins | sample C25metaG_FD_113461 | JGI IMG/M metagenome (GOLD analysis project Ga0157369, IMG submission 113461) | Corn rhizosphere microbial communities from Kellogg Biological Station, Michigan, USA - C2-5 metaG | ecosystem: Host-associated > Plants > Roots > Rhizosphere > Soil | place: USA: Michigan... | reverse complement strand
GGTCGCGAAGAGCATGAGTGCCCTTTGCGTGCATATCCTGATCGACCGGGACAAGATCGATTTCGACGCGCCGGTGGCGACCTACTGGCCAGAATTCGCGCAGGCTGGCAAGGACAAGGTGCTGGTCCGACATGTGCTTTCGCATACCTGCGGTGTCATTTTCTGCGATGCTGCCACGCACGGCTCGATCTATCGCTGGGATGAGCTTATCCACGCGCTCGAAAAGCAGACGCCCGCCTGGGAACCGGGTACGAACGGTGCCTACAACGCGGAGAACATCGGCTTTCTGCTGGGTGAGATCGTTCGCCGGGTCACCAACCGGAGTATCGGCACGTTCCTGCGCGAGGAGGTCTCCGACAAACTCGGCGCCGACTATCACATCGGTCTCACGAGGGACGAGGTCGCGCGCGTCACCGACATGCACCGGAATCCGAAGAATCAGTTCTTCGAAATCGCCGCCGATACGTCTACGCCGCTCGGTCGCGCCTCAAAATGCGCTCCGCTGCACTACTTCCAGAATGATCGCGAGATCCGCGAGCTGGAAGTGCCCTCCTTTGGCGGCCACGGCAATGCGCGTGCAATGGCTCGCATCTACGCCATGCTCGCAGGCAATGGCGAGCTCGACGGCGTTCGTCTCCTCAGTCCGCAGGCGGTCGTGCGGTTGAGTACGCTGGTGTGGGATCACGACTGCATCATGACGAGGCGACGCATGCGGATGGGCTACGGCTTCATGCAAAACGAGACCGAGACCGTGCCGATGGGGCGCAACATCAACGCCTTCGGACACACCGGCACCGGAGGAGCGTTCGCTTGGGCGGATCGCGAAAACAACACGTCGTACTGTTACGTCACCAATTTTCAGCGCGAAGGGCCCGGTATCGGAGCTCGTAGCGCGGCGCCGTCTGTTGCTGCCGGTGGCGGCCGCAAACCCTCATGGCTAAGCTGAGCACGTTAAATCTTCTCAGCTTTTCGTTGAGAGCCGTCAATCGGTCGAGTCGCGGTTACTCGGAACTGTCGTCGCACGGTCACTGGCGCGGCGTGCCAGTGCACTTCGCAGGTCTTTTCCAAATGGCTTGAGAGCTTCTCGCCAGTGAGGTATGCCGTCTCCTATCGGGCATGGGTGGACTTCCATTTGGTCCCGAGCGACCGTAGCAGTTGAGTTAGTTAACTTTCGCTGCCTCTTGAAGTCCGACAACATGCGAGCGTCCCGGCCACACGCAGAAGGGTACTCCCAGGTCGACAGCAACCTGGCGCTTGCGGCATATGACATCAGTAAGAGCTTCCCGGGCGTTCAGGCTCTTGACGGAGTCAACCTCGAGCTTAGGGCTGGCGAAGTTCATGGGTTGATTGGCGAAAACGGGGCGGGAAAATCTACCCTCATCAGCATACTTTCCGGAGACCTGAGACCTGACCAAGGTCGAATCATCCTCGGAGGTCATGAGCTAAGACTAGAAAATCCCGCGGCCGCTCGACGTCGAGGCATCGTGACCATATTTCAGGAGCTGGCGATTCAGCCCTGGCTGAGCGTCAGTGCGAATATTGTGTTGGGTAACGAGCCCACATTTGGTCCGGGTCGGCAGCTTCTGTCGTCGCACCGCGCGGACGAGGTGGCGTACCGAGCGTTGGCCCGGGTAGGAGCCGAGGACATTCCACTAAAGGCTCTCGCGGGAAATCTTTCCACAGGGCAGAAGCAGCTGCTCGAAATCGCGCGTGCCCTGGCGGTGAATCCTTCAGTGATCATTCTTGACGAACCGACCTCTTCATTGCCGTCTCGCGATGTTGCGCGACTACTCGGCGTCATCAAGCAATTACGGGCCGATGGCACTGCAGTTCTTTTTGTTTCGCATCGACTGGACGAGGTTCGGGAGATCTCTGATGCCGTGACGGTGCTACGCGAGGGCAAAGTGACTGCCACTTTGCCGATTCAACAACTTGATTCAGACAAAATGATTGAGTTGATGACGGGACGCCGAATTGGCAGCCTGTTTCCTGAACGTGCCTCAAGTATTGGCGACGTTGCGTTGAAAGTTGTTGACCTCACCAAGGAGGGTAGTTTTGAGAACGTCTCGTTTGAGGTTCGCTCCGGGGAGATTGTAGGCTTTGCGGGACTTATTGGTGCCGGGCGTACCGAGGTTATGCGTGCAATCTACGGCGCCGACAGGTTTGATAGTGGCCACATTGAGGTCAACAGCAAGCCCGTGCGGATCCGGAACCCTCGTGATGCGCTTGCTGCCGGCATCGCATATCTTCCCGAGGACCGTAAAGAAGAGGGCCTCCTTTTATATCTTCCCGTCCGAGAAAACATGGTGCTCTCTTCGCTGAGGAAGTTTGTGAGCCGCGGGGTCATCAGTCGCAAGAAGATTCGTGCAGCAACAACGCCAATCGCCGCATCATTGAATCTGCGTGGCCGTATGGAGGCGGCTGTCGCGAACCTATCAGGCGGGAATCAGCAGAAAGTCGTTATTGCGAAGGCACTGATCTGCGGAGCACGTATTTTCATCTTCGATGAGCCCACAAGAGGGATAGACGTTGGGACCAAATATGAAGTGTATTCACTCATGCAACGGTTAGCTTCAGCGGGAGCCGCCATTATTCTGGTCTCATCCGAGCTTCCCGAGGTCATGAATGTCTCCCATCGTCTTGTAGTGATGTCCTCTGGCAGGATCTTCGGACGATACAACTGGGCTGAGTACAACGAGAAGCAAATACTTTCGGATGCCTTTGCAGCCTTCGCGGCATGATCGAGTGAGGATTGATCTAATGTCTAAAACATCCGAAATCTCCGTGGAGAGCGAACTGAGCCGGCGCGGTGACGGCAATCTTATTAAGCGCCTGAAGGCCATCGATCCGAGACAGGTTGGTTTGCCGCTCGTTGTAGTCGGGCTGACCATTTCCTTTTCGACGCAGTCCGACGTATTCTTTACCACGGAGAATTGGCAAAATATCGGTCTTCAGGCCGCCGCCCTTGCGTGCGTGTCGTTTGGCCAAGCATTCACCATACTTGCTGCCGGGATTGACCTGTCCGTTGGCGCCACAGTCGCACTGGTCAGTGTGGCTGCTGCTCTTGCGATGGTGCAATGGGGTGTCGCTGCGGGCATCGTGACCGGGCTGCTGACGGGCGCCGCGGTAGGCTTTATCAACACCATCGTCATCACAAAGCTTCGCGTCGCCCCTTTTATTGCCACCTTGGCGATGCTTTCCGTTGCATCTGGATTGGCTCTGAACATCAGTGGCGGTATCCCGATCGTCGGATTGCCGGAGGAGTTCACGACGCTGGCCTACAAAAGGATACTTGGCGTTCCGGTTCCTGTAGTTGTCGCTCTGCTTGTCTTCGTGGCGACTATGTTCCTGCTTCGAGCGACACGTCTTGGTAGAGGAATCTATGCGGTTGGCGGAAACCCTCATGCCGCGCGGCTGTCGGGGATCAACAGCTATACCACCATTCTTTCCACGTATCTTATATGTTCTGTGTTGGCCTCCCTGGGAGGGCTCATATTGACTGCGAGGGTCGCTTCAGGGCAACCGACCCTTGGCGCCGATATCTCATTGCAGTCAGTGGCGGCGGTGGTCCTTGGCGGCGTATCGCTAATGGGCGGTCGCGGGGGACTTGTCGGAGTCGCAACCGGGGTTGCATTCGTGACCATCTTGAGTAATGGATTAAACCTGGTGGGTGTCTCGTCGTATACGCAACTCATGACGATTGGCTTGGCGATGATTGTTGCCATTGCGTGGGACCAGTATCTGAGCCGTAAGTGGCGTACGAGAGGTGACGTATCGTGGTGACAGCTGCCAGGCATCACTCGCTCATGGTCATTTCATGTGGATCGACGAGAGGCGTGTCGGATATTTATATCCTGGCGCGCTGACGCTTCACTGAGTTCCAACGAAAGGAGTTTCCATGTTAAAGAAAGTCAAGCGCAATATTTTCGTTATGCTAGCAGCGACTAGTCTGGCAGGAATGGGTAGTTCGGCCCTTGCTCAGGGCTCGACGCCAAGTGCTTCTGCGTCCAAGGGACTGATTGGGGTCTCTCTGCCTACTGCAGAGGGCTCCTTTTACACATCCATGCTTTATGGCGTTACGAACGCCGCAAAGGAGGCCGGCTACGGGGTAACTATTCTGTCTGCCGGCGGGTTCGGAAATATTGACAAGCAGCTCAATCAGATACAGAACCTAATCAGTAGAAAGGTCGCAATTATTTTGGTTAACCCTGCCGACCCAACGGCGACGCGAGGGCCGATCAAGCAGGCCGTCGCACAAGGGATCACGGTGATAGGTGCGGGCGCTGCAGGGCCAGACATCCAGGGCTATGCCGCTTCATCGCATTGCGATATTGGCAAGGCTCTGGCTGCTGGAGCCAAGAAGCTGCTTCCCAATGGGGGGACGATCGGAATCGTCGCTGGCCCTCCTGGTGCGTTCTGGTCAACCGAACGACTCCGATGCTTCAAGATAGACATCAAAGAGAGTGCAATCAAAATCGTGGCGGAGAAGACCGAGGATGCCACCGTGATCGCAGGACAAGACGTTGCTTCCGATATGTTGCAGCGCTTTCCGCAGCTCAATCTGCTGTATGGCGCCGATGACACTGTTGGCGTGGGAGCAGCTCAGGCCGTTCAAGCGCGGGGCTTGTGCGGGAAGACTCAGGTTCTCACTGCTGTCTATGGTGAGCAAGCCCAGCAATTGATGGCCAAGGACTGCATACAGTACGTCGTAGGCTTGCAGCCCGTGCTCCTCGGGGAGGAAGCGGTTCGCCTCGGAGTTGCCTTGCATAGCGGGAAGAAGCCTGCTTCCACAGAGGTCTTCGTACCGTTTGCCTCCATCACCCCGAGCACGATGAAGCAGGTGGATATCGGCGCTATTCGCTCACCCAGCGGGTGGAAGCCGCCGCTGTAGAAACCCAGATTCGATGCGCCGTGGCATGCAGCGTTCGAGAGTTCTTTGCATGCCAATACGTGTGGGGCTTGACGGTTAACAAGACATGACTCAGCGATGTTTAATACACGGTGGTAAGGTGCTGCGGCCGGGAAAAACGGCAGTGGAGCCTCTCGACATCGTTCTGGATGGCGAGACGATTGCTGACCTTGTCCCGCCCGGTTCGGTGCGCGGCGAGGGAATCGAAAAACTCGACGCCACGGACAAGCTGGTGATCCCGGGACTTGTCAACGGGCATCATCATGCCCAGGCCCAATTGGTGAAAGGCCAGTTCAACCGTGTCAACCTTGAACTGCTTTTGGTCTCCATGCCGTGGTCCAATGGAAAGCGAACTTTTGAAGACAAGTATTTGTCCGCGCTGATCGGGGCGGCAGAGCTTGTGCGCAAGGGCTGCACGTCGAGCTATGACATGTTTGCGGAAATGCCGCTTCCCACCGTCGACGGGATCCAAGCGGTCGGGCGAGCCTATTCGGACGTTGGAATGAGAGCCACCATCGCTCCGATGATGGCCGACCGAACGTTCTATGAAGCGATCCCAGGTTTGGCCGACGCTCTGCCGGAGCCACTCCGCCAGCAGGTGATGGACATGCGGGCCTCACCGTATGAAGCTTCACTTGCCGCTTGTCGGGAAATCATCAGCACGTGGCAGTTCGACCGTTCGCGGGTGCGGCCGGGACTCGGCCCGACGATTGCGCATCATTGTTCCGATGCATTCCTGACGGGCTGCTTGAACCTCGCCAAGGACTTCGACATCGGAATGCAGATGCACGTCTCAGAATCCCGAATGCAGGCGGTTGTCGCGGAACAGTGCTACGGCAAAACACAAATCGCGCATCTGGATTCGCTTGGAATACTTGGGCCCAGGTTTTGTGCGGCGCACGGCGTTTGGCTGACCGATGACGACCGGGCGCGCCTGGCTGACCGGGGCGCTTCCGTCTCTCACAATCCTGGCAGCAATCTCAAGCTCGGCTCTGGCATCGCTGATCTCCGAAGAATGCTGGATCGCGGCGTCAAACTCGCGATTGGCACCGATGGCTCCTCGGCCTCGGACAATCTGAACGTCTTCGAAGCCATGCGCCTCGCGTCCTACCTTTCCCGTGTGCAAGACCATCCGGTTGATAGCTGGATCAGTCCTCTCGAGGTCATTCATGCGGCGACTGAGGGCGGCGCCCGTGCGTTGGGGTTCGAGAAGATCGGCCGGATCGAAAAGGGTTATCTGGCCGATCTCGTGTTCATCGACCTGGCGGCCCTGCACTATGTGCCCGCCAACGATATTGTTTCCCAGCTCGTTTTCGGGGAGGACGGTACCGGCGTAGAAAGCGTAATGGTCGGCGGGCGCCTGATTCTCAAGGAGCGAGAGTTAGTTAACGTGGACATCCCGCGTCTACGAAGTCAGGCGCAGGAGGCGGCCGAACGACTTGCGCATGAAAATGCCCGGAGCCGCGCGCTGTCGGATATGCTCGCGCCGCACGTCGGCCATTTCTGCAGCGGTCTTGCCGCTTCACCCCTTTCCATCAATCATCTTTGCACGCATTGAAGGAGACGAGCGCGACTGCACGTTTCAGCGACGGTGATGCGCAAGGTCATCGAACTGAAGGTGAGCCCCGGGAACCTGGCGCAAGCACCGCGCCTCCACCTGGTCAGGATTGCCCAGACCGGGCACCGCTTCGACTAATTTCTCACCGGTGAGGATCGGCACTGCGCCGCGATGAGGACTTTCAGTCATGGCAATGGCGCCCGCCGAGAGTTAGCACCGTTACGGCGGGTTTGGTCACTGGAGACTCCGAGTTTTTATCCGGATCCGAAACGCGTGTAGCCATCCATGAATTGGACAACTGGCGCAGCCGACGCCTGATTGGCCATGAAACTTTCCGCATCGATCCCTGGGTCAGGGCAAAAGCGCATCCTCGACTGCGTTTACGCAGTCGACAAGCTGCCTGGCCACCTTCTCTTGACGCTCTTCTGTCATGCGTTTACGGATCGATGCAACAAAGACAGCAGCCACCGGCGCTTGCGTCCGATCGCGGACGACGCGTCCGACGGCCGTGACATCGAGTGCCGCACTGCCTTCGTCGACCGCATGGCCGTCGCGCGCCCGTGTGGCCGCCACCGCGTCGAACAGCATCTTCTCGGAGAGCCGGTACGGATGCAACTGCGGTGCAACCGCCCTGATGGCAATCTTCATCTCCGCGTCACTGAGCGACGCAAGAATGGCAAGGCCTCCGGCGCCGACGCCAAGCGGATGGCGATCGCCCACGCTTCTCGTCATGGTCTGGATCGGAAAATTGCCAGCGATCCGATTGAGGCAGACCGTCTCGAAGCCACTGCGCACGATCAGGAAAACCATGTCGCCAGTGGCCTGCGCCAGCTCGTACAGCGCGGCCTGCGACAACTCGCGAAGGTTTGTCTCAGGAAGCGCGGCCAGCCCCAGTTCGTACAGCAAGGGACCCAGCCGGTAGCCGCGCACTGGATCGCGAGCCAGCAGGCGTTCGTGCACCAGTCGCTGAAGCAGCCGGTGCGCTGTCGACTTGTCGAGCGACGCCATGGCCGCAATGTCGACAAGGCGCAGGTTGCAGGTCTGACTCGAAGCAATGAGCCGGAGCAATTGGACCGCGCGGCCGACCGTCTGGGCCGAGGGCGAGGCGACGGAAGGTGAGGTCAAGCCCGAGTTCTCAATAGTTGATAAATCGATGCGCAAGCCAAGCAAGCCGGCCAACAAAGCGTCCACGACGTTGATCGAAACGTTCAGTTTCTCGTCTTCGTCCTCTCGGATCGAAACACGGTTACAACCACGTCTCCCGGTTGCGAAGCGTACCTTACCAACAAATCGGTCATCGACGCGATGCACCTTAGCGTTTTCACCGGTGACGTTCTCAATAACTGGGAAGATGCGGAGCATTGTTTGACATTGCTCGTGCGTTGATCCTAGGATTTGCTCATGGCCATTTGGGCGCGGCTTGCGGCACTGGATGCGGCACACCGGACCCCGCGGCCCCACCTCGCTGGCTTGAAGCGAAATGACGACTACTGCCATGGACAACAACGTGACGCCGTCGCCTAGCTACGAGCCTTTCGGCTGGCATCACTGGCACAATGACTTCTGGATGTCGTACCAGTTCCGGCGAGGGCTCGGTGAGACGCAGGAAGGAGGCGGGGCGGTCAGCGAGGTTTTTCAGGCCGGAAGCAAGATCGGCGCTCACGACTTCGAGAGCTGGTTTCGGGAGTGGACCCATATCGCGGAGCGCAATGACAGGCGCGGCGATGACGAGATCGCCTCGCACCACGTGCGCAGCGCGATGAATTGCTGGCTTCGTGCGGCCAACTACTTTCGTGAAGCCGAGTTCTGGCTGAAGGCCGATGACCCACGGCGCCTCGCCACTTTCGATCGCTGCGAGAAGGCCTCTCACAAGTTCCTCGCCCACCTGACGCCAAGAGGTGAGGTCGTTGAGATTCCCTACGAAACGGGCAAGCCGCTGCCCGCTTATTTCATCCGTTCGGCCAACGGTGGAGAACGCCAGCCAGTGCTGATCTCCGTCGGTGGCCTCGATTCCTTCAAGGACGAACTGTGGTTCATGACGGGTCGCGGCGCTCTGCAGCGTGGGATGTCAGTGCTGTTGGTTGACGGTCCGGGACAGGGAGGCGCGCTGCGTCGACATGGCCTTGTCACCAGGCCGGACTATGAGGTTCCGATCGGAAAGTGTATTGATTGGCTCGAGAGACGCTCCGACGTCGACGCCTCGCGAATTGCAGTAAGCGGATCAAGCCTGGGTGGCTACTATGCAGCGCGTGCCGGAGCAATGGAGCCGCGACTGGCCGCCTGCATCTCGCATGGTGCGATCTGGGACATCCATGAGCGGTGGAAGACCCGCGACGAAAGCCACGGCTTGGCTGGCCACATCAAGTGGGTGTTCGGGGCCAAAACCATGACCGAAGCGACAGAGATCGCCAAGCCCTTCAAGCTCGAAGGTGTGCTCGAGCGCATGAAGTGCCCCTATCTCATCATCCATGGCGGCCACGACGTTCTCGGCGTCGAATCCGTGAAGCAGGTGTACGACTACGCTGTACGTCACGGCGTCAAAGCTACGCTGCGCCTGACGAGCGAAGAAGAAACGGGAGCTGAGCACTGCCAGCACGACAACCCGACACTTGGCCAGGAGTTGATGATCGACTGGCTTGCCGATATCTTCAAGATCGATCAAACGCGGCTTGCCTTTTACCCGGGCTGATCCGATGAGTCATTGGTTCGAGTACTTGCCCTGCGACCACATGTGGTCGCAGGGCATGATGTTCGGGATCGAGACGTCGGCCTGGGGGGCGGCGTCGCTCGGCGAGATCGATCAGATCGGCCAAAAGCTACTCGGTCACGAAGGCGACAACGAACTCTGGTGGTCGGAGTGGACCGCCATGGCGAAGCGCATGAAGGTTTCGGCGATGCGGAGGAAGCCAAGGGTCACAGGTTGACCGCAGGTGCCTGCCTACTACCTACGCGCAGCGATCTACTATTTCTGCGGTGAACATTTCGTGCCGACCTCGGAACGCAAGTGCACTTCGCGTTTGAAGGATGGTCAGGAAGTTACCGATCTTCGCGGCCAGAAGGGAACGTATCGGATATCAACGGATGCCAAGGGTAAGAAAGTACGATTCGTTGTGATTCCCAATAGCGCTCGAAGCGTCGAAGTTGTTGTGGTTTCGAAATTGCTCCCAGATCGCGGATATAGATTTCAGAGCATAGGCGAGTGAGACTACGCACTAGATTGCGAAGCATCCTGCTTTTAAGCGATGCGTAGACGGGTCCGGTTGCGGGCCCCCGCAACCATAAAATCAAGGGCTTGCAGCGATGCAAGCCCTTTTTCTTTGCGTCGATTGTGACCAGATTGTGCCCAAAGTGTGTCGCAAATTTTCATTCGAGCGCGCCGTGTCGATGTCACACTCTTCGTGGAACGCCAGAGAATCAACGCCTTGCTTCGCATTGACGTAATCATGCAGTCGGGGAAAGAACCCGATGGTCGTTGCTGCCGCGGCGACGCGACTCATCTGATACTCTGCTTGCCGGCTAGCATCCAGCAGGAACTCGTAACGCGTGCCGATGGATAGGTTCGAGCATTTCGTTGCACAGCGGAAAAAGGACTTAGCGAGGATTGCGCGCCGTACGGCCGGCGAATACGAGTTTGAAGACGTTGTCGGCGAGGCGTTCGTGATGGCCGCCGAAATTGGTCGGCGCCGTGACCACGCCGTCGACTGGTCGAGCCGGACCGACCAGGAACAAGTGCTCGCGTACCTCTATCAGAAGCTTGTTCGCTACGAAGAGCGGACGGTTGTATTCGCGGTTCGGCTCGACAAGAGTGAAGACGACGAAAGCAGGGACTTCGTGCATCCGCTCGTACGCGCACTCGCGAGTGATGGCGGCCGTGACCCGCTCGCTATGCTGGTTGAGCGGGAGATTCAGCAGACGTCGCGCGTTGAGCAGCGGAACTGCCTTGCCACCGCGTACGTGCGGCTGCTGCGGCACTTCGACGACCGAATGCTCTCCGTGGCAGATCATCTCCTCATCTCCCTCGCGCATGGCTACCGCTGCTGCAAGAAAGCCAGACTACTCGCCTCGAACCAGTTCGCGATTGGTTAAAGCGCCTTTCCAAGGACGAGCGAAAGGCAGTCGGCGAGGACATTGCATACGTTCAGTTCAAGTGGCCGATTGGCAAGCCTCGTGTCGATCACCTGCGTAGTGCCGTTTGGGAAGTGCGCACGAATTTGGGTACTCGCATTGCGCGAACGCTCTTCGCGGTCGATGGTGCGCAGATGATGCTGCTTCACGGCTTCACCAAGCCTGAGATGGCAAAAAAAATGGCCACGAGCCGTTCTCAGCTTGACCGCATTCTCGACCCCGAGAACGTATCAGTGCAGCTAGACACGCTTATCAAAGCAGCGCGTGCCGTCGGGAAGGAGCTGGAAATCCGGATCAAGCGACCGCACAGAAGGGCTGCGTACTAGCTTTGCTTCTGCCCCGCAACCATCTCCGTTGAGCAGAATTGTCGAACGGTCTGCGACGTGCGCAGTCCGCCCGATAAAGGGCTCTCGATGCGCTTCGCGGATTGAACTAGCGGCGCCAAAGGCAGCTAGCGACGAAGAGCGGGCCCGCCACCGATTCTCGCGGTCGCGTGAGCGGTTTTCGCACCTTTCACGCGATGGAAGTCTCCGCTTCCTCACAGCGCACCACCCGGCAGCGTCAGCTCGTCCGCCGACTCGACCCCAGTCGGGTTGTGGCGGTCAGCAATGCCAGACCCGACACCAACGACGCTACGGCTGGTGCCATCTCG
>Ga0157369_10009299_pt1 | contig 11244 bp, 9 predicted proteins | sample C25metaG_FD_113461 | JGI IMG/M metagenome (GOLD analysis project Ga0157369, IMG submission 113461) | Corn rhizosphere microbial communities from Kellogg Biological Station, Michigan, USA - C2-5 metaG | ecosystem: Host-associated > Plants > Roots > Rhizosphere > Soil | place: USA: Michigan... | reverse complement strand
GCCCTGCGTATGCGTCCTGACCGCATCATCCTCGGCGAAATTCGCGGCCAGGAGTGTTTCGACCTTCTGGCGGCGATGAACACGGGCCACGACGGATCGATGGCCACGCTCCACTCCAACTCGCCGCGCGAATGCCTCGCTCGTATGGAGAACATGGTGATGATGGGTGACATCAAAATCCCGAAAGAGGCGATCAGCCGCCAGATCGCGGACTCCGTCGATCTCATCGTCCAGGTGAAGCGCCTTCGCGACGGCTCGCGCCGGACCACCAACATCACCGAAGTGATCGGGATGGAGGGCGAGGTGATCGTCACCCAGGAACTGTTCAAGTTCGAATACCTCGACGAGAGCGCGGACGGGAAGATCGTCGGCGAATACCGCTCGATGGGCCTCCGCCCCTACACGCTGGAGAAGGCCAAGCAGTTCGGCTTCGACCAGCCGTACCTGGAGGCGTGCCTCTAAATCGGGCTAGTGCCCGCTCATCAGTGGCGATTTCTGGACCGGCGCAGTCTGTAGCAGCGGGTCGCCGCCCAAAGCCTGATAGAGATTCACCAAATTCTGTGCCGCCGTCAGTTTGGTTTGAACCAGCAGCTGGCGCGCCGAATAATAGGAACGCTGTGCATCCAGCGTCGTCAGGTAGCTGTCGACACCGGCTTTGTAGCGCGCCTGGCTTAGCCGCAGATATTCTGCCGCCGCCGCGTCCTGCCGCTGCCGCGCCGACAGCTGATCGCCCATCGTACCGCGGCGGGCGAGTGCGTCGGCGACATCGCGGAAAGCGCTCTGGATGGTGCCCTGATAAGTAGCGATCTCCGCTTCCTTCTGCGCCTGGCTCAGCCGGACATTGGCGCGACCGGCACCCGCATTGAAGATCGTGTAGGCGGCATTGGCCGATCCGCTCCACCCGAATGCACCGCCCGTAAAGAGGCTGGTAAGAGCGCTGCTCGCAAAGCCGAGAAGGCCCGTCAGGCTGATCTTCGGAAACAGCGCCGCCCGGGCCGCTCCGATATTCGCGTTTGCTGCCCGCAGATTATATTCGGCTTCGACCACGTCAGGCCGTCGCAGCAGCACGTAGGAACTAAGCCCTCGCGGAAGCTCGGCAATCGTCGGGGACGCCTCGTCGATCGACGGCGAAAGCAGTTTCGGATCGATCGGCGCTCCGACAAGCAGCTGAAGCGCGTTCACGTCCTGAGCGACCAATGTTCGCTGGTTGGCGACGTCGGCTTGCGCGGTGTCGAGGATCTGCTCGGCCTGGACAAGGTCGGTTCGGGGGGCGATGCCACCGTTCACTCGCGCCTGGGTCAGCTGGACGCTCTTCGCAGCGGTGGCTGCGGTATCCTGCGAAACGGCAAGGAGGCTGGAGTCGGCCGCATAGTCCAGCCAGCGGTTCGCGATTTCTGCAACGAGCGCCAGGCGTGTCGCACGAGCTGCCGCCTCAGTCGCGAGGTACCGTTCGAACTGCGCGTGGGTGAGCGAGCGCAACCGCCCGAACAAGTCCAGTTCGAAGTTCGGCACGGTAAGGCCAGCCGAATACTCGGCGGTCACACTCTTGCTCGATCCGCTGGAATTCCCCGACCCGGAACCGCTGCCACTTCTGGAACCGGTCCGGCTGCCGCTCAGCGTAACGCCGGCGCTGGCACCGACCTGCGGGAATTGCTGCGCGCGCTGGATCTGGAACTGAGCGCGCGCGGCCTCAATGTTGGCGACCGACACCATCAGGTCACGATTGTTGATCAGCGCCTGGTCGATCAGGGTCTGCAGCCGGGGATCGCGAAAAATATCCTTGTAGGTTACAGCGGGGAGAGCGGCTTCGCTCTGCTCCAGATACGGATCGCCGACGGGCCACGAGGCCGGGACCGCCGAGTCCGGAGGGACGTATTTCGGCTCCATCGATATGCAGCCGCTGGTCATCAGCGCAAGGATCGCAACTGCGCGCTTCATGCCTGTGTCTCCGCTCCGCGACGGCGGATGTGTTCGCGGATGATCTTGATTCCGTCGCGCACGCCCCGGCGAACGAGCACGTAGAACAGAGGGATATAGAAGACTGCCAGGACCGTCGCGGTCAGCATTCCGCCGATCACCGCGGTTCCGATCTCGATCCGGCCATTGGCTCCTGCCCCGGTAGCGATCGCGAGCGGGAAAACGCCGAAGATGAACGCGAAGCTGGTCATCAGGATTGGACGAAGTCGTATCTTGGCTGCCTCGATCGCAGCATCGATGATGCGTTTGCCCTGCTTCTCCGCACGCTCCGCGAATTCGTTCATCAGGATCGCGTTCTTCGCGGTAAGGCCCATGGTGGTGAGCAGGCCGATCTGCAGGAACACATCGTTTTGAAGCCCACGAAGCGTAACGAACAGTATGGCGCCGACAAGACCCAGCGGAATCACCAGAAGAACGGCAAGCGGAATCGACCAGCTTTCATAAAGCGCTGCGAGGCAGAGGAAGATGACGATCAAGGACACGGCGTAGAGCAGCGGCGCCTGCCCCGAAGCCTGCTTCTGCTGATAGGAAGCACCGGACCAGGCCACGCTCACACCCGGGATTTGCGATGCCAGCTTTGAAATTTCCTCCATTGCCTCGCCCGAGCTCTTGCCGGGTGCAGCCTGGCCGTCGAGTTCGTACGCCGGATAGCCGCCAAATCGATCGAGCGTCGTGGGCACCACTGTCCAGCCGGTGGTCGCAAACGACGAGAATGGCACCATGGTGCCCTGGCTGTTTCGAACGAACCATTCGCCCAGGTCGGCAGGTGACGCGCGATATTGTGAATCGCCCTGGACATAGACGCGCTTCACTCTGCCGCGGTCGATGAAATCGTTCACGTACCGGCCGCCCCATGCCGTGGAGAGCGTGGTGTTCACGTCACCCGCGTTCAGCCCCAGCGCCGCCAGACGTTCTTCGTCAAAGTTCACCTTGAGACTGGCGACATCTGGAAGCTCGCCCAACCGCACCTGCGTCAGAGCGGGATCGGCATTGGCTGCTGCCAGCAGCTTGTCACGGGCAGCCGCAAACTCCTGATCCGACATAGCGCCCGTATTCTGCAGCTCCATGGTGAAGCCTTCCGACTGGCCGAGCCCGCGAATGGCGCCGGGCACCAGCGCGAAAACCTGTGCATCGCGGAATCCGTGGAATGCAGCGGAAGCCCGAGCGGCAATGGCCTCGGCACTGTTCTGCGCGCCTTTGCGATCCGAGAATGGCGCGAGCTTGATGTAGGAAGCGCCGGTATTCTGCCCGGATGAGCCGCCTCCGCCGCCGGCCACCGTAAAGTAGGCGTCGATATTCTTCTTTTCCGGACCTTCCAGGAAATAGCGCTGGATGGCCTGCTGCACCTCCTGAGTCCGCCCCAATGTGGCACCGGAAGGAAGTCGAAACTGGACGAAAAGATTTCCCTGGTCCTCGGAAGGGACGAAGCCCGTCGGCAATCGCCAGAACATGACGACGAGCACCACGCAGACAGCAGCATAGATGGCCAGGAACAGCCACTTGCGGTCGACGACCTTGCCAACGTGGCTGACATACCAATCGATCGTCCGTTGGAAACCGGAATTGAACTTTCGTCGTCCCATCTCGATCCGGTGCGCGAGGACCGGTGCACGGCGTCCGAGCCAAGTCTCCTCGACAGTTGCTTGCTTCGCCCTGAGAACGTGCGCCGCCAGCGACGGGCTGAAGGTCAGTGCCAGCAGAACCGACAGCGCCATCGCGGAAACGATCGTCGCCGAAAATTGACGATAGATCACGCCTGTCGACCCGCCAAAGAAGACCATCGGCAGGAACACGGCCGACAGCACCAGGGCGATCGCGACCAGCGCCATCTGGATCTGGCTCATCGACAGGATCGTCGCCTCACGGACACTTAGCTCAGGCTGCTCGTGGAGAATGCGCTCGACGTTCTCGACGACGACGATGGCATCGTCGACAAGCAAGCCAACCGCCAGCACAAGCCCGAACAACGTCAACGTGTTGATCGAAAAGCCCAGCAGATAAAGCATTCCGAACGTGCCGAGCAGGACGACAGGAATAGCGATTCCAGGGATCAAGGTTGCTCGCCAGCTCTGCAGGAAGACGAACATGACCAGAATGACCAGCGCCATTGCCTCGGCCAGGGTCTTTACGACCTCGACAATCGACAGCTTGATGAAGTCGGAGCTGTCATTGGCGTATGCGAGCTTGTAGCCGGGCGGCATCCGGCTGGAAAGTTCGGCTACTTTCGCCTTCACGAGGTCGGTCGTCGTGAGGGCATTGGCGCCTGGCGCCAGGTAAATGCCCATACCAGCGCCGGGATGGCCGTTCAGAAGGATGTTGATCCCGTAGCTGTCTGCTCCCATTTCCACTCGGGCGACATCGCTCAGCAGCACCCGGGCGCCGGAAGGCGCAGACTTGACGATAATGTTGCGGAACTGATCCGGGGTTTGCAGCCGCGACTGCGCGGTCACGGTAGCGTCGAGCATCTGGCCCTGCGGTTGCGGTGTCCCGCCGATTTCGCCTGCGGCGACGTCGACATTCTGGTTCTGGATCGCCGAGATGACGTCGCTCGGCATCAACTGATAACTGGCGAGCTTGCTCGGATCGAGCCAGATCCGCATTGCATATTCCGGCCCGAAGACATTCACGTCGCCGACGCCAGGCACACGCGACAAATCGTCTTCCATGTAGGTCGCCAGCCAATCGGAGACGTCCACGTTCGTGCTTTTGTCGGTCGTATCGTAAACGCCGACGATGAGCAGGAAGTCCGGCGATCCCTTGGTGACCGTGACGCCCTGTTGCTGGACCACTTGCGGGAGGCGCGAAATCGCCTGTGCAATCTTGTTCTGGACCTGCACCTGCGCGATATCGGGATCGACGCTCTTGTCGAACGTGACACTGATCGACGCTTGCCCCCGCGAGGTGGACGACGAGCTGAAATAAAGCATCCCCGGGAGTTCGGTGAGCTGCCGTTCGAGGATCTGCGTCACGCTGTTCTGGAGAGTCTGCGCCGATGCACCCGGATAGGTTGCGCGGATATTGATCTGTGTCGGCGCGACATCCGGATATTGCGACACGGGCAGCGTGAAGATCGCGCCGATTCCTGCCAGCATGATGATGATGGCGAGGACCCAGGCAAAGATGGGCCGTTCGATAAACATTCGCGACATGCGTTTAGTGCCCCGCCGCCATTGCACCCTTCATCGCGCCGGGCGGAGGCGCCTGGATTTTCTGCGGAGCAGTCGCCGGGACGGGCTTGATCTGTGCGCCGTCGCGCAAATTGCCGAGCCCTTGCGTGATGACCTTCTCGCCAGCCGCCAGGCCCTGCGTGACCACCCAGTATGGGCCCTGCGTTCGATCCGCGACCACCGTCCGCTGCACCGCGCGATTTCCCGGCCCGACCACGAACAAGGTCGCATTGCCCTGCGGATCGCGCGAGATCGCCTGCTGTGGAACCAGGAAGGCGCTGGTGTTCACCGCCTGAGCGAAGACCGCATTGACGAACATGCCCGGCAGAAGGATCGACATCGGGTTCGGGAATCGCGCGCGCAGAGTCACGCTCCCGGTGTTCTGGTCGACGATCACCTGGCTGAATTCGACGGTGCCGGTGAAGCCGTAATCGGAACCGTCAGGGAGCTTCAGCCTGACCTGTGCCTCCGTCGGCTGCGCGCCGCCTTTCGCAAGCGCTTCACGCAACGCGAGGAGGTCTGCCGCCGATTCCTGAATGTCGACATAGACCGGGTCGAGCCGAGTAATCGTGGTCAGCGCGTTCGTCTGATCGGCGGTGACGAGGGCACCCTCAGTGACGTTGGAAAGCCCAATTCGGCCGCTGATCGGCGCCGGCACCCGCGTGTAATGCAGGTTGATCTCGGCTGCCCGGAGGTTCGCCTGGTTCTGCGCGATGGAGGCTTGGGCCTGACGCGCTTGAGCAACCGCGTTGGTATAATCCTGCTTCGAAACCGCTTCGATCGCGACGAGCGGCTTGTAGCGGCCGGCAAGAGTTTCCGCCGCCTGGGCATTCGCCCGCGCACTGGCCACATTGGCGGCCGCCTGCGCTGCCGCGGCCTGATATTGGCTCGGGTCGATCTGGTAGAGTGTCTGGCCTTGATGGACCAACGCACCCTCCTGAAAATAGCGGCGGCGAATGACTCCCGAAACCTGAGGCCGCACATCGGAGATTTGATAGGCATTTACGCGCCCGGTCAGCTGCTGCTCGATTGGCGCGCTTCCCGGCTGAACGACGACATAGCCGACGGGGGTCGGTCCCATCATCCCGCCGCGACCGCCATGCCCCTTGCCGGCGTCGGCGCCGCCCGATCCACAACTCGCCAGCAGCAGGGCCGCGGCGGAGGCGGTCAGTATTCCATTCCATTTGAAAGCCGAGCTTCGGATCACTCGTTTCGTCCTGTTAACTTTCACCAAGGTGCCCGGCGCAAAGAGAGTTCACCGGTGAAATGCAAGTGAACAGTCGACGAACGGCGGCGAAATCTTGTCCGGCGAAGGTCCGTTTATCGGACGTTCATTTTACTATCCGCCTGGTTTGCGTCCCATTTCGCGATCGGCCCATTGAATAAAATATTTTATGTTCGGGGCATCAGTGTGCCCGCCTTCGTGCTGGCGCCATGCGAGTTCGCCATCCAGCAGGTTCGTTCCGATCGGCGGCTTCAGCGCGTGCTGGTAATTATTCCCTTTGCCGAGATCCTTCGCTCCAAGCAGTGTCCAAGCCTGGCCCGCGGCGATTGTCGCCATGTAGCTGCCCTGTTGGTCAAGCCATAGAGCGTCGCCCGCAGCGGGGTTTCCATAGCTTACGAAAGCCAGGCGCGGCGCAACAAGCGCGAGCAACTCGTCCGATTCCACCGCCAGGTCGTTCGGAGTCTTCGGCCCGGCGTATTTGAGGAAGTTGCCGGCCATCCAGTGATATTCGCTTGTGCTCGCAAGGTTCTCCACCGCCTCCCCGAAATTGCGGCGAAACGGCGCGACTCCGCCTTCACCAGACGAACCGATCAGCACCATCGAAAATCGCGGGTCGAATGCGGCGGTTACCAGCGCCGCCTTGCCCCACCGCGAGACTCCTTCAATTCCGACATGCTTGGCATCGACCTGCGGCACCGTCTGCAGATAATCCAGCGCTCGGCTGGCGCCCCAGCCCCACGCACGAAGCGCGCCCCAGTCGTCCGGTTTTCGCGACTGGCCGTGGTTGGTGAGGCCGATTACGCCGGTCCTGAGACCGGCGCCGTCGTCAGCCTGGATAGTCGACGTATCGAGCAAGGCGACTCCCCAGCCGTCGGCAATGAGATCGGTAATCCGCTCGTCGGACGGAGGCGCAGGAAAGAAGCTCGGCTGCTTGACGAATTCGAACCCGGGATGTGCCTTGAAGATGGCGGCGAAACTCGGATCCCGTTCGGCCAGCACCGTCTTCATTGCGTGGTCGAGCTTGGCGGCTTCTTCGGGGTTGGGTTGGCTCGGCGAGGGAAAGCGCGCCGGTCCGAACATGATCAGCACCGGCACTGGGCCCTTTGCGTTGGCCGGGAGCGCCAGGATCATCTGCATGTCGACCTTGATCGCCGGGTCCGCGCTGTTGTCGACGTGACCGACAACGCGCCGGGCAATAACCGGCCGGAAGCCGATGAATTCCGGGTCTGTTTCCGTGACTTGCCACGTCACCTTCGGCGCATTCGCCGGAATTCGCCCGTAAACCTCGCGTTCCAAATCCGCGACGATTTCGGGGCGGCGGCCTTTCCACCACTGTTCGGCGGTGGTGACTCGCTTGCCGCCTTTGGTCGTCATCAGATCCGGCCAAACCGGATACGGATTGGCTTTGCTTTCGTCTGTATTGGCGGCATTCGGGTCGGAGGGATTGCCGCTGGGCCCGGGGCGGAGCTTAGTGATCCCAAGCTGCTCCATCATGTTCCGATGGTCCTGTTCGGCGGTCCAGGGTCCTTTGTCCGGGACGATTTGCGAAAGTGCTGGCGCCGTCGCGAACCCAAGCGCCAAACCCAAGCCAAGCACCCAATGATTCCGGCCCATTGCAAACCCTCCCAAGCCCGTATGGTAGCGCTATCATGACCTTGCGAAAAGGCTCGGCTGCCGGATAAGCGCACTTTATGGCGCTCGGCAGAGAACTGATTGGCCGGCGCGCACTTCAGCCGCCATTGCTGCGCATCAAGAAACGGGGGCAACATGGACCAGAAGCTGATCCTTCACGAATACACGCAATCGGGGAATTGCTACAAAATCCGGCTCACCGCCGCGTTGCTGGGCCTCCCGCTGCAGCGGCGCGAATATGACATCATGAAGGGTGAGACTCGCACGCCCGAGTTCCTCGCCGACGTGAACGCCAACGGTAGAATTCCGGTTCTCCAAATCGGCGATCGCTTTCTTCCCGAAAGCAACGCCGCGTGCTTCTACCTGGCCGACGGTTCGCACCTGATCCCAAGCGACCGTTTCGATCGCGCCGACATGCTGCGCTGGATGTTCTTCGAGCAATATAATCACGAGCCGAACGTCGCGACTCTGCGCTTCTGGCTCGGATTCGTCGGCGAGCAGAATCTCAATGACAGTCAGCGCGACCAGATTGGGATCAAACGCGCCGCGGGCGAGGCTGCCCTGAAGCTGATGGACAAGCATCTCGCGACCCGCGACTGGTTCGTCGGCGATAGCCTAACCCTCGCCGACATCGCGCTTTACGCTTACACCCATGTGGCGGAAGACGGCGGCTTCAATCTCGAGCAGTATCCTGCCCTAGACCGCTGGCTGAGCCGGGTCGCCGCGCAGCCCAGCTACATCCCCATCGCCTGAACAGGCTTGCCGTCGGGCGGCGGCGGGACTAGATCGACCCGCATTACGGCCGCTCCGCGAGGGGCGGCCCTATTCATTTGGATTTCCGGAGAAATGCCGTGGCCCAGCCTCTGATGCCGCATGCGACCGCCGCCTGGCTGGTCGAGAATTCCTCGCTCACCTTCGAACAGATCGCCGACTTCTGCGGTCTTCACATCCTCGAAGTGCAGGCGATCGCGGACGATACTGCTGCGACCAAGCTGACCGGCCGCGATCCGGTCCGCGCCGGCGAACTCACGCACGAAGAGATTGAGAAGGGCCAGAAGGACCCCGACTACCGGCTGCAGATGCACAAGGCGCCGGAGCAGGTTCGCCGCACCAAGGGCCCTCGCTACACGCCGGTTTCCAAGCGGCAGGACAAGCCGGACGGAATCGCGTGGCTGATCAAGAATCACCCCGAACTCAGCGATGGGCAGATCGGAAAGCTGATCGGCACCACCCGGACCACGATCGCGGCAATCCGTGACCGCTCCCACTGGAACATCGCCAACATCACGGCCAAGGATCCGGTAACCCTCGGTCTCACCAGCCAGCGTGAGCTCGACGCCGCCGTCGCCCGTGCCCAGAAAGCGGCAGGAACCTCGGGTCCCCGCGACGAGCATCTTGAGGAGGATCGGCAGGCGTTGATCGAACAGCTCCGTGCCGAGCGTGAGCAGCACGCCCGCGATGCCGAAGCCGCGCTCGCCGCTGCAGAGGCTGGCGAAGGGCCGGCGGCGGACGAAATCGTGCCCGGTATCCGCAACCCCTTCAAACATTGATTCTCCGGCGTCGGAGGCTCATTCCTGACGACGTATGGACGTGGCTGAACAGCAGGGCGAACTCAGCTTCGAAGCGGCGCTTGCGCGGCTCGAGGAGATCGTGCGCACGCTAGAGAAAGGCGAGGCGCCGCTCGACCAATCGATCGAACTTTATCAGGAGGGCGACCGCCTGAAGCGGCTGTGCGAAGCTCGGCTGAAATCGGCACAGGCTCGGATCGAGCAGATCGCGTTCGGGTCGGACGGCAAGCCTTCGGGGGTCACCCCCTTCGATGCCGATTGACGTTGTCGACGGGCCGCGGCTCGACCTCGAAGCCGAATCCGAGCGCGTTTCGGCGGAGGTCGATGACTTCTTCTCAGCATTGCTCCAATCGCCCGGCGACAGCCGCGACCGGCTCTACGAAGCCATGCGGCACGCGGCGATTGGCGGCGGAAAGCGTCTGCGCCCCCTACTCACCATCGCGTCGTCCCGGCTGTTCAAGATCGACGAAGAACAGGCGCTTCGGGTCGGTGCGGCAATCGAGGCCATCCACGTCTACTCGCTCATCCACGACGACCTGCCGTCGATGGACGATGACGATCTCAGGCGCGGCAAGCCGACGGTTCACAAGGCGTATGGGGAAGCCACTGCAATTCTCGCCGGCGACAGCCTGCACGCCCTCGCCTTCGAGATCCTCGCGCATCGCGCCACTCATCCCGATCCGATGGTCCGCGCCGATTTGGCCTTCGCCTTATCGAAAGCCTCGGGACCGAGCGGAATGGCGGGCGGGCAGATGATGGACCTTCTGGCAGAAGGGCAATCGCTCGATCTCCCGGCGGTCGCGCGGCTGCAGCAGCTCAAGACTGGCGCACTCATCGAATATGCGGTCGAGGCGCCGTGCATCATGACACGCCTCACCAAGGAAGGGCGGACACCCTATCGCGGTTACGCGCGCAACGTCGGCCTCGCGTTCCAGATCACCGACGACCTGATCGATTATCGCGGCAACGAAGCCGCGGCAGGCAAGCGCACAGGCAAGGATGCTGAGGCGGGGAAGGCCACCTTCGTGTCGCTACTCGGTGCAGATCGGGCCGAACAGCAGGCGCGGCTCCTGGTCGACCAGGCGATCGATCACCTCTCCGATCATGGCGAGGAAGCCGACATGCTTCGCGCACTTGCCCGCTTCGCGATAGAACGGGATCGCTAATGAAAGAGAAGATCGGCGTTTATCCTGGCACCTTCGACCCCATCACGCTGGGGCACCTCGACATCATCCGCCGCGGCGCACACCTCGTCGACCGGCTGGTGATTGGAGTGACGACCAATCCATCGAAGGAGCCGATGTTCACCGTTGCGGAACGGCTGGAGATGGTCCGGCGGGAAACCACCGACATCCGCGGTAACGTCGATGTCGTCGAATTCGATACCTTGCTGATGGATTTCGCCGAAAGCCAAACGGCGTCGATGATCATCCGCGGGCTGCGCGCGGTCAGCGACTTCGAATACGAATTCCAGATGGCTGGAATGAACCAGCAACTCAACAACAGCATCGAGACTGTCTTCCTGATGGCCGACATTTCGCTACAGCCGATTGCGTCACGGCTGGTTAAGGAGATTGCGCGCTATGGCGGCTCGATCCACAAGTTCGTCACTCCGGCGGTGGCGGCAGACGTCGCCCGCCAGCTCGGCCGATAGGAGTTAGTTTGTGAAAGCGTT
>Ga0157369_10009297_pt1 | contig 11244 bp, 6 predicted proteins | sample C25metaG_FD_113461 | JGI IMG/M metagenome (GOLD analysis project Ga0157369, IMG submission 113461) | Corn rhizosphere microbial communities from Kellogg Biological Station, Michigan, USA - C2-5 metaG | ecosystem: Host-associated > Plants > Roots > Rhizosphere > Soil | place: USA: Michigan... | reverse complement strand
TCGAGGAGCTCGACGCCGAACGCGCCTCTGGCTGCATCCGCGACGCCGAGCACGCTTTCTCCAAGGACGGCGGCCTCGCCGTGCTCTACGGCAACCTCGCAGTCGACGGCTGCATCGTGAAGACCGCGGGTGTCGACGCCGGCATCCTGAAGTTCTCGGGCCCAGCCCGCGCGGTCGAAAGCCAGGATGCGGCGGTCGAGGCGATCCTGACCAACAAGATCAAGCCCGGCGACATCGTCGTGGTGATCTATGAGGGACCGCGCGGCGGCCCGGGCATGCAGGAGATGCTCTATCCCACGAGCTATCTGAAGTCGAAGGGGCTGGGCAAAGTCTGCGCGCTCGTCACGGACGGCCGCTTCTCCGGCGGTTCCTCGGGCCTCTCCATCGGCCACGTCTCGCCGGAAGCCGCCGAAGGCGGCCTGATCGGCCTCGTGCAGGACGGCGACCGCATCGAGATCGACATCCCCTCGCGCTCGATCCATCTCGCCGTCGACGAAGCGGAGCTGAAGCGCCGGCGCGCCGCGATGGAGGCCAAGGGCGCGCAGGCCTGGAAGCCGGCCAAGCGCGCCCGCAAGGTGTCCACCGCGCTGAAGGCGTACGCGGCGCTCGCCACGAGCGCGGCGCGCGGAGCCGTGCGCGTGGTCAGGGATTGAACTGAGACAAAAAGGCGCTGTCGATTGTTGCGCCACCCGCCCCTTGAGGGGCGGGTCGGTTCGCATGTAGCGAAGCGGAATGCGAACCGGGCGGGAGTGACAGTCCATCCGCGAGTCGGCGGGCGGCGCCTACCGGGATTGATGACCAGACCATTTCCGCGGCTTCACCCCACCTCGCTCGCATTTCGCTTCGCTCATTGCGAGCGATCCTCCCCCACAAGGGGAGGATGAAGGAAGATAGCCTCACGCCCCCGCCATCGCCTTTTCGATCGCGGACAGCGCGGCGTCGGCCTTGGCGCCGTCGGGGCCACCGGCCTGGGCCATGTCGGGGCGGCCGCCGCCGCCCTTGCCGCCGAGGGCTTCAGACGCCACGCGCACCAGATTGACCGCGTTGAAGCGCTCGGTCAGGTCAGGCGTGACGCCGACTACGACACCGGCCTTGCCGTCGCCGGTGACGCCGACGATGGCAACGACGCCGGAGCCGATCTGCTTCTTGCCATCATCGGCGAGGCTCTTGAGATCCTTCATCTCGATCCCCTCGACCGCACGCGCCATCAGCTTGACATTGCCGACCTCGCGCACGCCGGTGGCGGCCGCGCCGTTGGCCGAACCGCCGCCGCCCATCGCAAGCTTCTTGCGCGCATCCGACAGCTCGCGCTCGAGCTTCTTGCGCTCATCCATCAGCGCGGTGATACGCGCCGGCACGTCTTCGGGCGTCGTACGCAGCTCCGCCGCAGCCGCCTTCGCCAGCGCCATCACCTCATTGGCGTGCTTGCGCGCGTGACGACCGGTCAGCGCCTCGATACGGCGGACGCCGGAAGCAACAGCACTTTCGCTGGTTACCGAGATCAGGCCGATGTCGCCGGTGCGCTTCACATGGGTGCCGCCGCAGAGCTCGACCGACCAGCCCATCGCATTCTGGCCATGGTCGCGGGCCTGCTTGCCCATCGAGACGACGCGCACCTCATCGCCGTACTTTTCCCCAAACAGCGCCCGGGCACCAGCTTCGCGTGCGTCATCAACCGCCATGATGCGGGTGGTGACCTCGTCATTCTCCAGCACCACATCGTTGGCGATATCCTCGACGCGAGCGAGTTCTTCCGGCGTGATCGGCTTCGGGTGAACGAAGTCGAAGCGGAGGCGATCGGGCGCGACCAGCGAGCCACGCTGGGCGATGTGATCGCCGAGCACCTGCCGCAGCGCCTCATGCAACAGATGCGTTGCGGAGTGATGGGCGCGGATCGAGGAACGGCGCATATGATCGACGTCGAGTTGCAGCGCCGCGCCGACGTTCAGCGTCCCCTGCTCCACCGTGCCGACATGGACCCAGAGATCGCCGGCTTTCTTCTGCGTATCGGTGACGCGGAATTTGACGCCCTCGCCCGTGAGCACGCCGGTGTCGCCGACCTGGCCGCCGGATTCGGCGTAGAACGGCGTCTGGTTCATGACGATCGAGCCGGTCTCACCGGCCTTCAGGCTGTCGACCTCCCTGCCGTCCTTGACCAGCGCCGAAACCACGCCTTCCGCGGTCTCGGTCTCGTAGCCCAGGAACTCGGTCGGCCCGAGCTTCTCGCGCAGCGGGAACCAGACGCTCTCGGTCGCGGCATCGCCGCTTCCGGCCCACGAGGCGCGCGCCTTCTCGCGCTGGCGGTCCATCGCGTCCGTAAAGGCCGCGACATCGACGCCGATGCCGCGCGACTTCAGCGCGTCCTGGGTCAGGTCCAGCGGGAAGCCATAGGTATCGTAGAGCGTGAAGGCGGTGTCGCCGTCGAACATGTCGCCCTTCTTCAAGGCGGCGCTCTTCTCGTCGAGGATCGCAAGTCCGCGCTCCAGGGTCTTGCGGAAACGCGTCTCTTCCAGCCGCAGCGTTTCCTCGATCAACCCTTCCGCGCGCACCAGTTCCGGATAGGCCTGGCCCATCTCGCGCACCAGCGCCCAGACCAGGCGGTGCATCAACGGCTCGCGCGCGCCGAGCAGCTGCGCATGGCGCATGGCGCGGCGCATGATCCGGCGCAGCACATAGCCGCGGCCTTCGTTGGACGGCAACACGCCGTCCGAAACGAGGAACGCCGACGAGCGCAGGTGATCCGCGATGACCCGGTACGAGGCAACGGTCTGCTCGCGCGGCCCATGCCCGAGGGCAGTAGACGTGGCTTCGATCAGATGGCGGAAAAGATCGGTCTCGAAGACGCTGTCGACGCCCTGGAGGATAGCCGCCATGCGCTCCAGGCCCATGCCGGTGTCGATCGAGGGACGCGGCAGCGGCACGCGCTCCTCCTTCGTCACCTGGTCGAACTGCATGAAGACGAGGTTCCAGAACTCGAGGAAGCGGTCGCCGTCCTCCTCCGGGCTGCCCGGAGGCCCGCCCCAGATATGCTCGCCGCGATCGATGAAGATCTCGGAACACGGACCGCACGGGCCGGTGTCGCCCATCGCCCAGAAATTATCTGACGTCGCAATGCGGATGATGCGATCGTCCGAGAAGCCCGCGATCTTCTTCCAGTGGCGCGCCGCCTCATCGTCGTCGTGATAGATGGTGACGAGCAGCTTGTCCTTCTTCAGACCGTATTCTTTTGTGATCAGATTCCACGCAAGCTCGATCGCGCGCTCCTTGAAGTAGTCGCCGAACGAGAAGTTGCCGAGCATCTCGAAGAATGTGAGATGGCGCGCGGTGTAGCCGACATTGTCGAGGTCGTTGTGCTTGCCGCCGGCGCGCACGCATTTCTGCGAGGTGGTCGCGCGCTGATAGCTGCGCTTCTCGACCCCGGTGAACACGTTCTTGAACTGCACCATGCCGGCATTGGTGAACATCAAGGTCGGGTCGTTGCGCGGCACGAGCGGCGAGGACGACACGATTTCGTGCCCGTTCTCACGGAAGAAATTCAGAAAAGTCGACCTGATCTCGTTGACGCCGCTCATGTTCATCCAATCGGGAAGTTGGCCGGTGGGCCGTAAAAACACTGCCTTTTCCGGCCGGACGCTTTTAGAGGAGGCCCGCCGCACTGTCCAGAAACCGTGCAGACGGATCATGCACTTGGCTTGGCAGGCTACTTGGCTCGGCAGGCTAAAGGCCGTTGATAGAGGCCGTCCTCGCGTTGACAGTCTTGGTAACGTCGTGTTTTTCTCCTATCTGTTCAAGACAGCCACGTCGGGAGAGACCGGCCCAATCGCCGGCGCCGAAGGAGCAACCGCCCCGGAAACTCTCAGGCAAAAGGACCGCGTGGTGAGGACAGCATCTGGAAAGAGGCGCCGAGGGCTTTAAGGCCTAAGGGCGTCCGCCGACGGGATAATACTCTCAGGCACAGCGACAGATGGGGCTTCTGTTGGGTTTTTCGGGAATGGTCCCGGGAACCCGAAGAGGGCCCCGTGATGCTTGCGTGTGATGAAAAGTCGGAGCTGAAACGCACTCCCCTCCACGACCTGCACGTGTCGCTCGGCGCCAAAATGGTGCCGTTCGCGGGCTATGACATGCCCGTGCAATACGCCGCCGGCGTGCTCAAGGAGCACCTCCATACCCGCCAAAAGGCCGGCCTGTTCGACGTCTCCCATATGGGCCAGCTCGAGCTGCGAGCTAAGTCGGGCGCGCCGGAGGACGCGGCAAGCGCGCTGGAGCAACTGGTCCCGCAGGACATCCTGGCGCTGCCCGCAGGCCGGCAGCGCTACGCGCAGTTCACGAATGTGGATGGCGGCATCCTCGACGACCTGATGGTCGCGAATTTCGGCGACCATCTCTTTCTGGTGGTCAACGCCGCCTGCAAGGACGCCGACGAGGCGCATTTGCGCGAGCATCTCTCGGACGCCTGCAGCATCGAGCCGTTAGCGGATCGCGCGCTGCTGGCGTTGCAGGGGCCGAAGGCCGAATCCGTGCTGGCCAAACTCTGTACCGACGCGCCCTCGATGCGGTTCATGGATGCAGGCGCGCGGCAGGTTGCCGGCATCGCCTGCTTCGTCTCGCGCTCGGGTTACACCGGCGAGGACGGCTATGAGATTTCGGTGCCGGCCGACGAAGCCGCGCGGCTGGCAAAACTGTTGCTCGAAGATACCGACGTGTTGCCGATTGGCCTCGGCGCGCGCGACAGCCTCCGCCTCGAGGCCGGGCTGTGCCTTTACGGCCACGACATCGACACCTCGACCACACCGGTCGAAGCTGCGCTGGAATGGTCGGTGCAGAAGAGCCGCCGCGCCGGTGGCGTGCGGGTTGGCGGCTTCCTTGGCGCCGAAAAGATCCTCGCCCAATTCGCTGAAGGTGCTGCGCGCCGGCGCGTCGGGCTGAAGCCGGAAGGCCGCGCGCCCGTGCGCGACGGCGCGCCGCTATTTGCCGACGACACTTCGCATGAGTTGATCGGCGCCGTCACATCGGGCGGCTTTGGCCCCACGCTGAACGCGCCGGTGGCGATGGGTTATGTGCCGGCCGCGCTCGCCGCCAACGGTACGCGCCTTTTTGCCGAAGTCCGCGGCCAGCGGCTGCCGCTCGTGATTGCGCCTACGCCTTTCGTCGCCAATACCTACAAGCGCTAAAGGAAATCCCAAAGGAAACCCCCATGACCATCCTGTACACGTCCGACCATGAATGGCTCAGCATCGAGGGCGATGTCGCGACCATCGGGATCACCGATTACGCGCAGTCGCAGCTCGGCGATGTCGTGTTCATCGAGCTGCCGAAGGTCGGGCGCAGCCTGAAGAAGGCCGACCCCGCCGCCGTCGTCGAATCGGTCAAGGCCGCTTCCGACGTCTATGCGCCGATCTCGGGCGAAGTGCTCGAGGTGAACGAGGCGATCACCGCCGAGCCCGCTTTGGTCAATTCGGATGCCGCCGGCAAGGCCTGGTTCTTCAAGATGAAGATCGCCGACAAGAGCGAGCTCGGCGGGCTGATGGATGAAGCCGCCTACGCCGCGCATACGGCCTGATGCGCAAGGAGATGTTCATGAACGCGCCGTTCAAACCCGCTCGCGAAGCCGCAAGCTCCTTCGTTCGCCGCCACATCGGCCCCTCGCCGGCCGATGTCGCCACGATGCTGGAGACCGTCGGCGCAAAATCGCTCGGCGATCTTATGGGCGAGACGCTGCCGGGCTCGATCCGACAGAAGGCGCCGCTCGATCTGGGCCAGGCGCTCAGCGAGACCGAAGCGCTTTCGCATATGGGCGAGCTCGCCGCGCAGAACCAGCTCTTCACCTCGCTGATCGGCCAGGGCTATTCCGGCACGATCCTGCCGGCGGTGATCCAGCGCAACGTCCTGGAAAATCCCGCCTGGTACACGGCCTACACGCCCTATCAGCCGGAGATCAGCCAGGGCCGGCTGGAAGCGCTGTTCAACTTCCAGACCATGATCTGCGATCTGACCGGGCTCGACGTCGCCAACGCTTCGCTGCTCGATGAAGCAACTGCCGCGGCGGAAGCGATGGCGCTGGCGGAGCGCACTGCGTCCGCGAAAACCAAGACTTTCTTTGTCGATCGCGACGTGCATCCGCAGACGCTTGCGGTACTGCGCACCCGCGCCGAGCCGCTCGGCTGGAATCTGGTGGTCGGCGATCCCGCGACCGATCTCGCGCGGGCCGATGTGGTCGGCGCCCTGCTGCAATATCCGGGCTCCTCCGGCGCGGTTCGCGATCTCAGGCCTACGATCGCCGCCTTGCGCGAAAAAGGCGCGCTCGCGATCCTCGCCGCCGACCTGCTGGCACTGACGCTACTTGCTTCACCTGGCCAACTCGGCGCCGACATTGCGATCGGATCGGCGCAGCGCTTTGGCGTGCCGATGGGATACGGTGGACCGCACGCGGCCTATATGGCCGTGCGCGATACGCTCAAACGCTCCCTGCCCGGCCGCATCGTCGGGCTTTCCGTGGATTCGCGCGGGGCTCCCGCCTACCGGCTGGCGCTGCAGACCCGCGAGCAGCATATCCGCCGCGAAAAGGCGACGTCCAACATCTGCACCGCGCAGGTGCTGCTCGCCGTCATCGCCTCGATGTATGCGGTCTATCACGGCCCCGAAGGGCTGACGCAGATTGCGCGCACGGTGCATCGCCGCACCGCCGTGCTGGCGGCGGGATTGCGCAAGCTCGGCTTTGCGCTGGAGAGCGAAGCCTTCTTCGACACCGTGACGGTCGAGGTCGGTGCGAAGCGCGATGAGATCGTGGGGCGCGCGCTTGCGGACAAGATCAATCTCGGCATCGGCGCGACGACGCTGCGCATCGCCCTGGATGAAACCACCACGCCCGCGATCGTCGAGGCGGTGTGGCGCGCCTTTGGCGGCAAGCTCGCCTATGCCGAAGTCGAGATCGGCGCGCGCGAGGCGCTGCCGGCGGATTTGAAGCGCAGCAATGGATTCCTCACCCATCCGGTGTTCCATGCGCACCGTTCGGAGACCGAGATGCTGCGCTATATGCGCAAGCTCAGCGATCGCGACCTCGCGCTCGACCGCGCCATGATCCCGCTCGGCTCCTGCACCATGAAGCTGAACGCGACCACGGAAATGATCCCGCTGACCTGGCCGGCCTTCGCGACGCTGCATCCGTTCGCCCCGCGCGAGCAGGCTGGCGGCTATCACGCGCTGTTTGCGCGGCTGGAGAAGTGGCTGTGCGACATCACCGGCTATGACGCGATCTCGCTGCAGCCGAATTCGGGTGCGCAGGGCGAATATGCCGGCCTGCTCGCGATCCGCGCCTACCATGCCGCGCGCGGACAAGCGCACCGCAAGGTGTGCCTGATCCCCTCCTCGGCGCACGGCACCAATCCGGCATCGGCCGCGATGGCCGGCATGGAGGTCGTGGTGGTCGCCTGCGATGCGGGCGGCAATGTCGATGTCGGCGACCTCAGCGCGAAGGCCGAGAAGCATTCAAACGATCTCGCCGCGATCATGATCACCTATCCCTCGACGCACGGCGTGTTCGAGGAGCATATCCGCGAGATCTGCGACATCGTCCACGCCCATGGCGGGCAGGTCTATCTCGACGGCGCCAATCTGAACGCGCAGGTCGGCCTCTCGCGCCCCGGCGATTACGGCGCCGACGTCAGCCACCTCAATCTGCACAAGACTTTCTGCATCCCGCATGGCGGTGGCGGCCCTGGCATGGGCCCGATCGGCGTAAGGGCGCATCTCGCGCCATTCCTGCCAAATCATCCAGCAATTTGCCATCCTGCAACCGACAGAGGCACATCGCATGCGGTCGGGCCGGTGTCGGCGGCGCCGTTCGGCTCGGCGTCGATCCTGACGATTTCCTACATCTACATCCTGATGATGGGTGGTGAAGGACTCCAGCGTGCCACCGAGATCGCGATCCTGAACGCGAATTATATCGCAGCTCGGCTCGATCCGCACTTCCCGGTGCTCTATCGCAACCACAACGGGCGTGTCGCACATGAATGCATCATCGATCCGAGGCCGCTCAAGGCCAAATGCGGCGTCACCGTCGACGACCTGGCAAAACGCCTGATCGATTACGGCTTCCATGCGCCGACCATGAGCTTCCCGGTGCCGGGCACGCTGATGATCGAGCCGACCGAATCCGAATCGAAGGCCGAGATCGATCGCTTCTGCGACGCCATGATCGCGATCCGGCAGGAGATCGCCGAGGTCGAGAATGGCCGCTTCAAGATCGAAGCCTCGCCGCTGAGGCATGCCCCGCACACCGTGCACGACATCGCTGATGACGCGTGGGCCCGCGCCTACAGCCGCGCCGAGGGCTGCTTCCCGGACGGAATTTCACGCACCGACAAATACTGGTGCCCGGTCGGCCGCGTCGACAACGTCTACGGCGACCGCAATCTGGTGTGCTCGTGCCCGCCGGTGGAGGACTACGCGCAGGCGGCGGAGTGACGGCCGAAAGGCCGTCACTCCCCGATGCGCAATTGCGCATCTGAGGGCGCGCAATAGCGCGACCTATGGTGCGCAATTGCGCACCTGAGAATCCCGAGGTGCAAAGCGAGGACTTCAGGGCGCGATCAGCGTCTTGCTGGTCGTATCCCAGCGCCACAGCCGGTCATTGGTCAGCTCGGTGCCGCCCCACCAGCGATGGATGCGGTTGTGGCGGCTGAAATCCTCGGTCTGCGAGAGGATGGCTTTGCCGAGCGCCGTCAACGACAACCTGCTCTGCCTGTAACGCCGGAGACGGTCCCGCTCGTCGTGCAACTCCAGTGTAAACGGTCCATCATTCAGGCCCGCAACGGCCGGCGCGGGACAATGTGCCAAACCATCCAATAGCTCGCCCACTTCCCAATAGCCGAACACACGCCGCTTGTTGTGGAGTTTATATCCGGGAAACAGTCCGAAGGGACTCGCTTTGCGTTCGGAAAGCAGCTCAAGCATTCGAATTTCCGTCGCGCCGAGACCGGTTTCATGCCCCGGAAGTTCTTCCAGCAATTCCAGGACAGACCGTCGAAGCTGCGGGAGTACGCTCAAATCCTTTACAAGCAGGTCGAACCACGCTTGCGGTGTCGGCGATCGCCAGGCTTTCCACGCAGCGCCGGCCACTTCGAGGTGATCTTTGGCAATGGGAACGCGGGGCCATTTCCGCCTTTTCAGCCTTTTCAATCCAAGACCGCCGATGCCGACATCGGCCTGGATCAAATTCATCTTCAACGCCAATTGCTCGTGGCCGCGCAAGAAATCCAGGAGCCAGATCAGGTTCAATTGCGCGTTCGGATCCGGATCGATCCATAGTTCGACCGTGTCGTATCTCGCGCAGAACTCGATCAATCCAAGATCTTTTCCGCCCGACCGTTCGAGCCGCCACACCGGCGTATGATACTGCCAGTGCAGCCCTTCTTCCTGCGTTGTGCGCGCCGTGAAGTACGCGTCACATTGCGCTTGCGAAAGCGGAGGTCCCCAGACCAGCCGGCGCTCGAGCGTCATCACAAAATCGGCGAGGCCCACGGCTCCGATACCGCCGGCGCTGGAAGTGTCAGTCGTCAGAATGAGGCGCTTCATCCGCGTTCCTTCTTACGCCTTCGTTAGAACCGGGTCGTAACGCCACAGGTGCTCATTGGTCAGGTGCGTGCCGCCCCACCAGCGATCGATCGGGTCAAAAGGGAAAATCGACTGCGAGATCGGCGAAATTCGAACCAATGAATTCCGGGATCGACCATCCCGTCAGGACCAACGGCTTCATACGTCCCCCCATCCCACGCGCTCAACGCCAAACGAAACGGGCGCCAGAGACGTCGGCAACTCAACGTCCTCAGCGCCCGCTTCTCGCGAATACTATTGTCCAGATTCCAGATCAGCCCGCTTCCCTCGCGCTGTCCGGAATGACGGCTTCGCCGTCACTCTTCCGCCGGCTCTTCGCCGTCGGCGTCGCGCTCGGCGGCGCCGGCGAGGATCTGCTCGGCGATCAGGCCGGAGTTCTGGCGGATCGCGGTTTCGATCTTGGCGGTCATGTCGGGATTGGCCTTCAGGAACGCCTTGGCATTCTCGCGGCCCTGGCCGAGGCGCTGGCTGTCATAGGAGAACCAGGCGCCGGATTTCTCGACAATGCCGGCCTTGACGCCGAGGTCGAGGATCTCGCCCATCTTGGAGACGCCCTCGCCATACATGATGTCGAATTCGACCTGCTTGAAGGGCGGCGCCAGTTTGTTCTTCACCACTTTCACGCGGGTGGTGTTGCCGACCACCTCGTCGCGCTCCTTGATCGCGCCGATGCGGCGGATGTCGAGACGGACGGAAGCATAGAATTTCAGCGCATTGCCGCCGGTCGTGGTTTCCGGCGAACCGTACATCACGCCAATCTTCATGCGGATCTGGTTGATGAAGATCACCATGGTGTTGGATTTGTTGATCGAGGCGGTGAGCTTGCGCAGCGCCTGGCTCATCAGTCGCGCTTGCAGGCCCGGCAGCGATTCGCCCATCTCGCCCTCGAGCTCGGCGCGCGGCACCAGGGCGGCGACCGAATCGACCACCAGCACGTCGACCGCGCCGGAGCGCACCAGCGTGTCGCAGATTTCCAGCGCCTGCTCACCGGTGTCCGGCTGCGAGATCAGGAGCTCGTCGATATTGACGCCGAGCTTGCGTGCATAAACGGGATCGAGCGCATGCTCGGCATCGATGAAGGCGCAGATGCCGCCCTTCTTCTGCCCCTCAGCGACCGTATGCAGCGCCAGCGTGGTTTTGCCGGAGGATTCCGGCCCGTAAATCTCGACCACCCGCCCCTTCGGCAGGCCGCCGACGCCAAGCGCGATGTCGAGCCCCAGCGAACCGCTCGAGACCGTCTCCACGTCCATGGAGCGGTCGTTCTTGCCGAGCTTCATCACCGAGCCCTTGCCGAACTGGCGCTCGATCTGGGACAGCGCGGCAGCCAGCGCCTTACTCTTATCCATGGAAGAACCTTCAACGATACGTAGCGCGGTGGCGGACATTGGGACGTGCTCCTTATGGCGGGGATTCGGCCGGGCGACAAACAGTTAACGAAACGCTCTGGTAGTCTGGAGCAACGTACCCTATTTGTTCTAGGTTCGCAATATGTTCTTTTCAGAGAGAGGGTACTGGCCTGTTTCCGGCCCTAGTGGCCTAGTTTGAAAATCACAGTGGCCTGATTTGAACTCTTAGGAACCGACTCCTCATCGGCAGCATATTAAAATCTGGAGCTCAAACCCTACGGTT
>Ga0157369_10009293_pt1 | contig 11244 bp, 11 predicted proteins | sample C25metaG_FD_113461 | JGI IMG/M metagenome (GOLD analysis project Ga0157369, IMG submission 113461) | Corn rhizosphere microbial communities from Kellogg Biological Station, Michigan, USA - C2-5 metaG | ecosystem: Host-associated > Plants > Roots > Rhizosphere > Soil | place: USA: Michigan... | reverse complement strand
GGATATTTCCAGGTGATCGCGGAGCCGGTCTCGACCTGCGTCCAGCTCACCTTGCTGCGCGCGCCGCGGCATTCGGCGCGCTTGGTGACGAAGTTGTAGATGCCGCCGCGGCCTTCCTCGTCGCCGGGATACCAGTTCTGCACCGTCGAGTACTTGATCTCCGCGTCTTCCAGCGCGACCAGTTCGACGACGGCCGCGTGCAGCTGGTTTTCGTCGCGCATCGGCGCGGTGCAGCCTTCGAGGTAGGACACGTAGGCCTTGTCCTCGGCGATGATCAGCGTGCGCTCGAACTGCCCGGTGTGGCCGGCATTGATGCGGAAGTAGGTGCTCAGCTCCATCGGGCAGCGCACGCCCTTTGGAATGAATACGAAGCTGCCGTCGGAAAAGACTGCCGAGTTCAACGCGGCGAAATAGTTGTCGCCGGTCGGGACGACGCTGCCAAGGTATTGCCGCACGAGTTGCGGATGCTCGCGGATCGCTTCGGACATCGAACAGAAGATGATGCCTTTCTCGGCCAGTTCCTTGCGGAAGGTGGTGCCGACGGACACCGAGTCGAACACCGCATCCACCGCCACGCCCGCGAGCCTGGCGCGTTCGTGCAACGGCACGCCCAGCTTTTCGTAGGTGTCGAGCAGTTCCTGCGGCACTTCATCGAGCGACGCGTATTTGGCCTTGGGCGCGCTGTAGTAGCTCAGCGCCTGGAAGTCGATCGGCGCGATGTTGAGCTTGGCCCAGTGGGGCACCGGCATCGTCAGCCAGTGGCGGTAGGCCGACAACCGCCATTGCGTCATCCATTCCGGCTCGTCCTTCTTCGCCGACAGTGCGCGGATGATGTCTTCGTCCAGCCCCGGTGGCAGTGAGTCGGATTCGATGTCGGTGACGAAGCCGGCGTCGTAGCGACGGCCGAGCTGTTCGATGATGTCGGCGTTGCCGCTCACGGTGGTTTCGATGCCCATGTCCGCGCCTCAGGCCGTGGCCAACGTGGCGGGAATGGCTTTGCGCGGATGCCGCGGCGGCGGCGCCAGCATCTGCGCCAGCGTCACGCCGCGCAGCGCGTCGGCGACGACGTCGTTGATCCGTCGCCAGTTGGCGCGCACGCCGCAGGAATGCTCGATGCCGCAATTGCCGGCATGCAGGCTGCACTCGGTCATGCCGAGCGGTCCCTCCATCGCCTCGACGATCTCCACCAGCGAGATGTCGGCCGCGTCGCGCGCCAGCCTGTAGCCGCCGTTGCTGCCACGGAAAGCGGCGACCAGGCCGGCCTGCGACAGCGGCTTGAGCAGCTTGGCCACGGTGGGGACTTCGAGGCCTGCCTGCTCGGCGAGCTCGGCAGCGCTGAGCACGTCGACAGGCCGCGCGGCGAGCACGGTCAGGACGACGGTGGCGTAGTCGGTGAGCTTGGTGACGCGCAGCATGAGCGGGGCCCGGAAAGCGTACCGAAATTGTACGGTTTCCAGGCCCCGGGGCCAAGCACGGGAGGCGCGGCGTCAGCCGGCGGGTGGTTTTGCGGCCGCTTCAGGCGGCAGCACCCACTGCACGTACGGCGGCTGCGGCTGCGAACCGGGCGGCAGGTAGGCCGGCGCAGGCTGGCCGGCGGCGCCGAGCGAACGCACGAAGCGGTACAGCGCGCGACGATCGTTCTCGTCCATCGTGCGCACCGCGAAGTCCGGCATCGGCGGCCGCGTGTGCAGGGACGCGCTGTAGCCGAGCCACGCGGCCTCGTCCATTTCCTGCAGTTTCAAGCGCAGGTTGGCGGGATAGGTCGTGCCCCAGGGGCCGCTCCAGCCCAGCGGCGAGCCGGTCAGCCATTGCGCCTTGGGCACGGCGCCGCCGGTTTCGGCATATCCGGGCGTGTGGCAATCGTTGCAGCCGGCGATGCGGACGAGGTACTCGCCACGTGCAAGCAGTTGCGCGTCGTCCATCGCCGCGGACGTCGCGACAGGTTCGGCACTGGCGGATTCGACGGTACGGCTGCATCCGGTCGCGGCGATGGCCAAGAGAATGCAGGGCAGGGCGAGGCGGGCGTTCATGACGGCGTGAAGCTCGAGTGGAGACATGCGCTTTTACGCAAGTCCGCGCCGGGACCGGACAAGGCATGGCCGCGGACGGCTCCGCCGGGCGACAATGCCGATCCCCGAACGGAACCTACGCATGGCCCGCAAGATCGTCGCCCGCAAATCCGCCATCCATGGCAACGGCGTGTTCGCGCTGGCGCCCATCGCGAAGGGCGAGCGCATCATCGAATACAAGGGCGAACGCCGCACGCACGAAGACGTCGATGCGGGCGACACCGGAGCGGCCGACAGCGGCCACACGTTCCTGTTCACGCTGGACGACAACTGGGTGATCGACGCCAATTTCGGCGGCAACAGCGCGCGCTGGATCAACTACAGCTGCGATCCGAACTGCGAAGCGGTGCTCGACGAGAACGAGGAGGATCCGAAGAAGTCGCGGGTCTTCATCGAAGCCATGCGCGCGATCAAGCCCGGCGAGGAGCTGACCTACGACTACGGCATCACCCTGGACGAACCGCACACGCCGCGGCTGAAGAAGATCTGGGCCTGCCGTTGCGGTTCGAAGAACTGCACGGGCACGATGCTCAAGCCGAAGCGTCGACGCGCCTGAGGGCGATGGCGCGGCCTGGGCCGCGCGATGTCATCGGCGGATGAGTGATCGCGCCCCGGGGTTGCCATGACTTTCGCCAGTCGGCCCGGCGGTGGCGGCCCACTACGCTGCGCGCATTGCCCGGAGTCCCTCGAATGCGCAGCCGCCTCTTCCCGATCGCGATCCTGTGCGTGCTGGCCTGTCCCGCCTGGGCTGCCGGTGCCGTCGTGGTCGACGGTCATATCGATCCTGCCGAATGGGCCGGCGCACGGCACATCAGCGATTTCCGGTTGACGCAGCCGCTGTCGCGCGCGCCGTCGCCGTATCCCACCGAAGCCTGGATCCTGGCCACGCCGCAGGGCCTTGCGGTCGCGTTCCGCAACACCCAGCCGGCGAGCGTCCCGCGCACCCGCCAGGTCACCTCGCGCGATGCCGGCGGACCCTACGACCGCGTCAATCTCTACGTCGACTTCGATGGCGCCGGCCGGGTCGGCTACAACTTCATGGTGATGCTCTCGGACAGCATCCAGGACGAGACGATCACCAACGAAAACCAGTTCAGCACCGACTGGGACGGCGTCTGGCAGCATGCAGTGTCCGAGGATGCCGATAGCTGGTCGGTCGAGATGCTGATCCCGTGGTCGGTTGCGCCGATGAAGGACGGCCACGACGGCAAGCGCACGATCGGCGTGCAGCTCGATCGCGTGGTCGGTGCAACCGGCGAACGCGTGGGCTGGCCGGCGATCTTCGGCGGCGAATCGCGCTTCCTCAGTGCGTTCACCAAGATGGACATCCCGGCCTACAGCCAGTCGCTGCTCGCGGTCACGCCTTACATGTCGGGCCTGTACGACAACGTTCGCGCAAAGACCAACGTGGACAGCGGCGTCGACGTGTTCTGGAAGCCGAACGGGACGTTCCAGCTGACCGCGACCCTCAATCCCGATTTCGGCCAGGTCGAAAGCGACCAGCTGGTGGTGAATTTCGGCGCGATCGAAACCTTCTTCAGCGACAAGCGGCCGTTCTTCACCGAGAACCAGGCGTTCTTCGCCGTGCCCTTCGGTTCGCGCAACACCGCCGACCAGTTGATCTACACCCGGAGGATCGGCGCGGCCGCCGACGACGGCAGCGGCGCCGGTGACGTCAGCGCGGCGATCAAGTTCAACGGCAGTGCCGGCGGTTTCAACTATGGCGCGTTCGCCGCGAGCGAAGCCGATCCGGCCGGACGCGACTTCTACGCCGGCCGCGTGACCCGGGAATTCGGCGACCAGGGTTTCGGCATCATGCTCACGCAGGTGGATCGGCCGTTCTTCGATCGCCAGGCCAACGTGTTCTCGGTCGACCACCACTGGAATCCGACCCGGAATTTCAGCATCAACTCCGCCGTCGTGCAGTCCAGCATTGACCAGGGCGGCACGACCACCAACGACACCGGTGCCCAGACCCGCATCGATTACGACGCCGGTGGCGGCTGGCGCCACCAGTTGTACCTGCTGCACCTGGGCAAGGACCTGGAGCTCAACGATTTCGGGTTCCTCGAGCGCAACAACTACAACTACATGCGCTATGGCCTGTCGCACCGGATCACCGACCTGCCGAAGGAGTCGCGCTTCGCCGCGCACGACTGGCAGTACGTGGCGGCCATGGATTACAACGACGAGGGCCTGCCACTGAGCCGCATCCTCGCGGTCAAGCGACAAAGCGATTACCGCGACGGCGGGACACAGTTCTTCGAGGTCGACTGGACCGGCAGCGGTTACGACGACCTGCTCACGCGCGGCCATGGCCCGGTCCGGCTGCCGACGCGTTACAACTTCTTCCTGGAGCGTTACTTCGCGCGCAAGCCCGGGACGCATTGGGAGCTGTACACCAACATCCATTACGACAACGGCGGCTTTCGCGGCATCCGCTACGGGGCGCCGGAGTTCGACATCGAACCGACCTACCACGTCAACGACACCCTGACGTTCTACGGCGGGCTCGACGGCCGCTACAACCCGGACTGGCTGATCTGGCGCGAAGACAACCTCATCGGCGCTTACCGCGCCCGGATCGTCTTCCTCACGGCCGGCACGAATTGGCAGATCAGCTCGAAGCAGGAGTTGCGCGTGAAGCTCCAGGCCGTGGCCCTGGATGCCGATGCGGTGCAGGCATATCGCGTGGCGCCAGGCGGCAACCCGATCGCCTCGCCGGAAGTCATCCCCAACTTCGTCCAGCGCAACATTGGCTTCCAGATCCGCTACCGCTATGAACTGGCACCGTTGTCGGACCTGTACATCGCATACGTGCGTGGCGGTTCGCTATTCGGCGAGACGCTCGGCCCGGTCGACGTCGGCCACCAGTTCGAACGGGCTTTCGATTTGCGCGACAGCGAACAGTTGCTGGTGAAGTTGAGCTACCGCTTCGAACTCTGAGCCGCGGAGGACGTCACTGCGCCTGCGCGTGCAGGTTGGCCGAGGCGATGCGCCATGCGCGCTGGTCCGCGCTCGCGCCGTCGACGACGGCGCGACGCAGGGTGTAACTGCCCGTGTATCGACGCACGCTGCCATCGCGCTGCGCGGCTTCGACCGTGACGGGAATTTCGATGTAACGCGAGCCGGCGGCCGCATCCAGCCGGCCCGGCGCGCCGGCCTGCACGACGACGTGCGCGGTGTTGGCGAAACCGTCGGCGAACTGCTGCGCGGTCTGCCCGCTGCTGCGCCCGCCGTCGGACCACAGGCTCCAGGCGTGCGCGTAATCGTGCTGCTCGATGGCGCTGTAGTAATCGCGGACGACGGCGACGGCATCCTGCGCATCGGGTTCGCCGTTGCCTGCAGGCACATCGGTCGGGCCGACGGCGTTGCCGGAATCGCCAACCGTCGAAGTGCCCGCGTCCCCGGCGACATCGCCCGCGACGATGTCCGCTTGCGCTGCACTCGTCGATTCCGGCGGCGCCACCAGCGCCGGACCGACCGGGCGCGGTCCCGGCGTCGTTGGCATGCCGGTGACTGCACGCCCCGTGGCGTCGGGTTTCGGCAGCGCCACGTCGGCCTGCGCGTCCGTCGCGCCTGCATCGGTGGTATCGGCTCCCGCTGGCTTGTGGCCGCAGGCCGGCAGCAGCAGGACGGCCGAGCACAGCAGCATCGAAGGCAACGCGTGTGTCCAACGGGGCATGTCAGTGATCCAGGTGCACGACCACGAGGCCGTTGTCGATGGTGGTGGCGCCGATCCTGCGCGCGCCGAGGCGCTGCACGAGGCTGTCGTCGAATTTGTAGACCGGTTCATCGCGCGCGTAGTCGGCGAGCCAGCGGTTGATCAGTTCGCGCCCGGTGCCGTTCATCGCACCGCCCAGCGTTGGCACGTCGACCGACTCCAGCGTCGGCTGGTCCAGGTGCAGCCCGAGCGTGCGCGGTTCGAAGCGCAGGCCGCTGGCCACGGCGAAATGGCCTGCCGGCGACGGGCTGCTGCGACCCAGCGTGCCGAAGCCGACGTCGAAATCCAGGCGCAACCGATGGCTGCCCGGCGGGATGCTCAGGCGCGGATGCAGCACGGTCAGCGTCACCAGTCCACCGAGCTTGTCGTAATCGCGCGGAAAGCGCTTGTCGAGGTAGCCCTGCAACTGCGGTGCGGTGAACGCGAGCTGGTTGCCGAGCAGTCCGCCGATCGCGCCCAGGCTCGAGCACGCCGCCAGCACGCAACCGAGCACCACGAGGCGGGACAGGCGCCGTAATCCGATCATGGCCGCACTCCGGGGATTCCGTCGCGCACGATGCCGCGCAGTGGGTGAACCGGAAGTGGCCGTCGTTGCATCCGCCTGCGCTCAGAGCGTCCTGCGGCCCGGATTGAGCCATGCCAGCAGCATGCCCAGCAGCAGCATCGCGATCGTGCTGAAGATCATCTGCTTGTGCACCAGCATCGCAGGCAGCGGCTGCACCGCGTAGTAGATGAGGTAACCTGGAATCGTCGCCATCACCGCGACCGCGGCGCCGAAGCGCAGGCCCTGGCCGATCGCGGTGCGCCCGCTGTCGATGCCCTTGCGATACAGCCACGTCAGGCCGAATCCGATCAGCAGGTGCGCGGCGAGCATGTAGGGGAGGTAGTGCTGGGCATCCGTCGGGCTGCGCATGATGCCGCTGGCGACGAGCGCGTCGTAGTCGCCCTGCAGCAGCCAGCCGTGCACGATGAAATCCAGCAGCATCGCCGCGATCGAGACGAGGATGCCGCACACCCAGAAACGCTTGTCGAACGCGTGCTGGCCGAATTCCGGGTGGTCCATGGCTGACTCCGTTGATGGTGGGACGAAGTCGCGGCGGGGGACGGCGACCGCGCGATGCTAACGCGGCCACGTGGGCCGCGGAAGCCGTCTTCACGCCGGATGAGACAGCGCCGGGGGTAGGTTCGCGGAGCCCATCGCTGCTCCGGAGGCGCGCCATGAAGTCGACCCTTCCGTTGATGTTGCTGCTGTCGCTTGCCGCCAGCGGTCCGCTGCATGCCGCGGACCTGCGCCTGCATGCGTTGCTCGATGGCGCCAGCATGGTGTCGTCGACCGATTCCAAGGGGAGCGGCGAGGCGCGGGCTGTATTGCAGGACGACGGCAAACTGAGCATCACTCTGATGTTCGGCGGCCTGGCCGCGAACGTCACCGGCGTCGAACTGCACACCGGCGCCAGCAGCGACAACGGTCCCAAGGTCGGATCGATCGATGCGCGTCCGGGTGCGCAGGGCTGGATGGGCAATGGCGTGCTCACGCTGACGCCGGATGTCGCCGCGGATGTCCGCGCCGGCGATGCCTACCTGCTGGTTACGACGACCGATTTCCCGACCGGTGCCCTGCGCGGGCAGTTGCTGCCGCAGCCGGTGCGCCTGCCGCGTACGCCCTGATCGCGCTCACGAGGACGCGCGCGCGCGTTCGATCGCGGCGATGAATTGCTCGCTGCCAGGCCATGGGCTGATGCGGCCGAGCTTCTTCGCACCCCGGAACACGATGAAGGTCGGGATGCCGTGCAGGCCGAAGCGCGTGGCCATCGCGCGATCGTCGTAGACGTTGTCGTGCAGCCACTGCACGCCGGACCAGGCGAAGTCCGCGGGCGACTGCAGCATCTGCGCCTTGGCGATGTCGCAGTTCGGGCAGTCGTGTCCCCAGAGGAACAGGATGCGCAGCACGCCGTCCTCGTGCAGTCGCGCATCGAGATCGGCCGATGTCACGGCCTGCATCGCGAGTGAGGAAAAGAACGAGTGCGACGGGACCTGCATCGATCAGCCGTCGCGCCGGCGCGCGCCGGAGAAGCTTGAATCGGGGGGATACTTCCGGCGCATGGTCCTATCGTAGCCATAAAAAAAGGGCCGGCGAGCCGGCCCTTTTCCGCGGACGTCTGGCCGTCCGCAACGCGCTGCCTGATCGGATCAGGCCGCGGCGTCCTTGAGCTTCTTGAGCGGGCGCACCTTGACCTTGACCGTAGCCGGCTTGGCCGCGAACCACTGCTCTTCCTTGGTGAAGGGGTTGATGCCCTTGCGCTTGGGCTTGGCGGGGACGTTGACGGCGGTGATCTTCAGCAGGCCCGGCAGGGTGAACGAACCCGCGCCCTTCTTGTTGACCGAACCGTGCACCGCGCCTTCGAGCGACGACAGCACTGCGCGCACGTCGCGCGGCGCGACGCCGCTGTTCTCGGAAATGTGCGCGACCAGGCCGGACTTGCCCAGCGCTTCCTTGATCGGCTTGGGTGCAGCAGGCTTCGCGGCCGACTTCGCGGACTTCGGAGCGGCCTTCTTCGTTGCGGCTTTCTTCTTCGCCATATGTGTCCCGTGGTACTCGATGATGGATGGGTTCGCCAGGAATTCCCCCTCGGCACGCGGAATGTAGGCGATGACAATCCCCGCGCCAAGTCCCGCGAGGCGGTTTTTCGCGGGTTTTTTCGCCGCGCTGACGAACGGGGCGCTCCCGGCGGTGGCGGGCGCCCGGAAAATCCGTCGTCACTCTTCCTCGTGGCGAGGCTTGTAGGCGTCCACCAGCCGCTGCTGCACCTGCACCGGAACCGGCTCGTAATGGCTGAAATCCAGCGAATAACGGCCGCGGCCGGCGGTCACCGACTTGAGTTCGGCGGCGTAGCCTTCCAGTTCCGACAGCGGTACCTGCGCCTTGACCACGATCTCGCCGCCACGCGCCGAATCGGTGCCGTTGATGCGCGCGCGCTTGGACGCCAGGCCGCCGCTGATGTCGCCCATGTGCTGTTCGGGCGCGGCGACCTCGAGGTCGACGATGGGCTCGAGCACCTGTGGACTGGCCTTGGCGATGGCGTCGAGGAAGGCCTTCTTGCCCGCGGCGACGAACGCGACTTCCTTGCTGTCGACCGGGTGGTATTTGCCGTCGAACACGGTGACGCGCACGTCCTGCAGCGGATAACCGGCGACGGCGCCGCTGGCCAGCACCTGGCGCACGCCTTTCTCGACGGCCGGGATGAACTGGCCGGGGATCGTGCCGCCTTTCACCTCGTCGCTGAATTCGAAACCCGACCCGCGCTTGAGCGGCTCGATGCGCAGGAACACCTCGCCGAACTGGCCGGCGCCGCCGGTCTGCTTCTTGTGCCGGTGATGGCCTTCGGCCTTGCCGCTGACGGTTTCGCGATAGGCGATGCGCGGCGGCCGTGTCTTGACTTCGACGCCGTATTTTTCCTTGAGCCGGTCGAGCATGACGCGCAGGTGCAGGTCGGACAGCCCGCGCAGCACGGTCTCGTTGAGCTCCATGTTGTGTTCAACGGCGAATGCAGGATCCTCTTCGGCCAGCTTGTGCAGCGCGGTGGCGAGTTTCTGCTCGTGCCCCTTGTGCGCGGCCTCGACGGCGAGGCCGAACATCGGTTTGGGAAACGCCATCGGCGCCAGGTGGATCTGGTCCTCGTCGTGGCTGTCGTGCAGCACGGCGTCGAAGTGCAGGTCGTCGACCTTGGCGATCGCGGCGATGTCGCCGGGGATCGCCTGCGCGATCTCGACATGCTCCTTGCCCTTGAGCTTGAACAGGTGCGCGACCTTGAACGGTTTCTTGCCGTCGTCGACGAACAGCTGCGTGTCCTTGCGCACCGTGCCCTGGTAGACGCGGAACACGCCGAGTTTTCCCACGAAGGGATCGTTGACGATCTTGAACACGTCGGCGATCACGTGCGCGGCCGGATCGGGTCTTGCGTCGATCGGCACCGCGTCGTCGCCGCTGCCTTTCACGAACGGCGGCGGATTGGCTTCGCCAGGATGCGGCAGCAGCGACTCGAAGATGTCGAGCAGTTCGCGCACGCCCACGCCCGAGCGCGCGGAGACGAAGCACACCGGCACGAGATGGCCCTCGCGCAGGCACTGTTCGAACGCATCGTGCAGTTCCTGGCCCTGCAGGCCGGACTCGCCCTGGTCGAGGTAACGGTCCATCACCGTTTCATTGATCTCGACGACCTGGTCGATGATTTTCTGGTGCCAGTCGGCAACCGCGCCGAGATCGCTGGTGCCGGCCGATTGCCGGAAACAGTCCACCACGCGCTTGCCGCCTTCGGCAGGAAGGTTGAGCGGCAGGACTTCCGGTCCGAACGCGCTGCGCAGGTCGTCGAGCAGCGCACCGAGCTTGGCGCCGGGATGGTCGAGTTTGTTGACGACGAGGAGGCGGCACAGGTTGCGCGCCTTCGCGTAATCCATCATCCGGCGCGTGCCGTAACCGATGCCGGTGTCGGCATCGATCACGATCGCCACCGTTTCCACCGCGGCGAGCGCCGAGAGCGTCGGCCCGCGGAAATCGGGATATCCGGGCGTATCCACCAGGTTCACGTGGACGATCCCCTGGCCAGCGGCCTCGTGGTCGATGCTGGCGATCGCCGCATCGATCGAATGACCGCGATCCTTTTCGATCGGATCGAAATCGGACACGGTCGTGCCGCGTTCGATGGTGCCTGCCGTGGTCACGGCGCCGCCGGCATGCAGCAGGGCTTCGAACAGGATTGTTTTGCCGGCGCCGGGGTGGCCCGCCAGGGCCACGTTGCGGATCTGTTGCGTCGAATACGACATGAGGCCGTTTCTCCCGTGGTTGGGGAACAAGGCCGTCATGGCTGTCCGCTGCGGAAGCGCTGCCGTCCGAGCGGGCGCTCGGCGGGCGGTCATGGCGGGTGCCGGCGGATGTCCACCGGGACCGTAAGCCTCCCGCAGGCGGCCGTGGGGGTCAAGCGGTCGGTGCGCCTGCGGAACACGTGCCAGGCCATCGCGCGCCGAACGCTCGAACCGTGACCGGAAACTTACGTCGCCCGGACTAGGCTGTGCGCCCACACCGGAGACCGCCATGGCCATCACCCGTTACGCGACCGCCCATTGGCAGGGCGACCTGAAAAGCGGCAAGGGCACGCTTGCCACACCGGCCAGCGGATTGCTGGCGGACACGCCCTACGGATTCAACACGCGGTTCGGCGACGCCAAGGGGACCAATCCGGAGGAACTCATCGCGGCGGCGCACGCGGGCTGCTTCACCATGGCACTGTCGGCCAAGCTGACCGAAGCCGGCCATCCGCCCGCCGCGCTGGATACGCGCGCCGAAGTCAAGCTGTCGATGGAAGGCGGGCCGTCGATCTCGTCGATCCATCTCAAGGTCGCCGCGGACGTGCCGGGCATCGACGCGGTCAAGTTCCGTTCGCTGGCCGAGGATGC
>Ga0157369_10009292_pt1 | contig 11245 bp, 12 predicted proteins | sample C25metaG_FD_113461 | JGI IMG/M metagenome (GOLD analysis project Ga0157369, IMG submission 113461) | Corn rhizosphere microbial communities from Kellogg Biological Station, Michigan, USA - C2-5 metaG | ecosystem: Host-associated > Plants > Roots > Rhizosphere > Soil | place: USA: Michigan... | reverse complement strand
GACCAGACCGGCGGATTCGACCTGCTCAGCATCGAGCGAAGCGAGCCGCGGCACATCGAGTTCACGGTGAAGGAGCGCAAGAGCCCGATGGTCGGCTACGGCGTGCTCGACGTCGCGGACTCGCAGCCGCTGCGCGTCACGAACCGCATGCTCCAGGCAATCGGGCCCAACGCATCGGCGTCAGCGACGCGCATCGATGCTGCCACGCGCGCGCGGGTGATCGAGGGCGCCATTGCGCAGCTCGACAGCTTCTACGTGTTTCCTGCCGCAGCGAAGCGAATGGCCGACACGCTGCACGCGCGTCTCGCGCGCGGCGTGTACGATCGCTACGACAACGGCGTCACCTTTGCCGCGCGACTGCGCGACGACCTGCACGAGGTGATGCACGACAAGCACCTCGGCATGAACTACAGCTTCCGTCCGATCCCCGTGCCGCCCAGCGGAGCACCACGCCAGCCGTCGCCGGAGGACATCGCGCGCCAGCGCGCGCAGATGGACGCCGAGAACTGCGGATTCCGGAAGGCCGAGGTGCTGGAGGGGAACGTCGGCTACCTGAAGTTCGACTTCTTCGCGAGTCCCGATGTTTGCGGCGCGACGGCGTCGGCCGCGATGAACTTCCTCGCCGGCACCCGTGCACTGATCATCGACCTGCGCGAGAACGGCGGCGGATCGCCGCCGATGGTGGCGCTCGTCGCTTCCTACCTGCTGCCGCCGCACACGCACATCAACGATCTCTGGACGCGCTCCCCCGACAGCACCGAGCAGTTCTTCACTCGCGACAGCGTGGCCGGCCGCCACTACGGCGCCGACAAGCCGGTGTACGTGCTCACGTCGCACGACACCTTCTCCGGCGGCGAGGAGTTCACCTACGACCTCAAGACGCAGAAGCGCGCGACGATCATCGGCGAGACGACGGGCGGCGGCGCGCATCCGGTGCGCGGCCGCCGCATCGACGACCACTTCATGATCGGCGTTCCCTTCGCGCGGGCCATCAACCCGATCACCCACACCAACTGGGAAGGGACCGGCGTCGAGCCGGACATCAAGGTGCCCGCCGACCAGGCGCTCTCGAAGGCGAAGGAATTGATTCGGCAGCTTCCACCACCAGCGCGCGAGATGCAGTAGCATGACGCACAGCGACCACAGGTTGCCATGTACGGTCTGATCGGCAAGATCACCACGACCTCCGGCCAGCGCGACGCACTCGTCGCCATTCTGGTGGAAGGCACCGCGAAGATGCCCGGTTGCCTGAGCTACGTGCTCGCCCTCGACAAGGCGGATCCCGACGCCCTGTGGATCACGGAAGTATGGGACAACCAGGACAGTCATCGCGCGTCGCTTCAGCTGCCCGCGGTTCAGGCAGCTATCGCGAAGGGGCGCCCGCTCATCGGTGGCTTCAGCAACCGCGTGGAGACGACGCCGATCGGCGGCGTGGGACTCGGCTGAGCCTCACGCCGACCGCGAGCGTCGTTCCGCGCGAGATCCGCACGACGCGCCTGCTGTTGCGCGCGTGGTCGCGGGCCGATGCGCCGGCGCTGCGGCCCGTGCTCGTCGCGAACGTGGGCCACCTGACGCCGTGGATCCCGGCGCACGTCGCCACGCCCGCACCGCTGCCGGAGCTGGAGGAGCGGCTGGACGGATTCGCGTCGGCGTTCGCGGCCGGCGTGGCGTTCAGGTACGCGATCCGCCGTCACGACGACGATCGGGTAATGGGCGGAATGAGTCTCTTTCCGCGCAACCACACGTCGCGCGTGGCGGTCGCCGGCGCGGACCGCGCCGAGATCGGCTACTGGCTCGACGCGGCGTGTACCGGGCACGGCTTCGTGACCGAAGCGGTGTGCGCGCTCTTCACCGTCGCGACGCAGCTCCCGTGGGTATCGTGCGTCGAGATCCGCTGCGACGCTGCCAACGTGCCGAGCGCGGCGGTGCCGAAGCGACTCGGATTCGAGCTCGCTGAAATGGACGGCGCATTGCAGGTATGGCGACGATCCGTCGCCATTGCCACGCCGTGACGGCGCGAGCCTATTGGAGCCATCGCCAACGTCTGACCTTCGAGCATCAATGCCCATGCGCGTCGCCACCCTCCTGCCGGCCGTCGTCCTTCTCTCACTGGCTGTTGCCTGCCAGGCCGGCCGTCCATCGACCAGGTCGGCTGCGCCGGCGCCTGCACCCGCGGGCTACGGCGCGCCGTTCGGACCGCGCGCAGCGGGCGACGGCGCCGTGAAGGTCGGTCCACCGACGGGCACCGTGATCGTCGTCGGCGGAGGATCGATGGGGCCCGAGATCTACAAGGCGTTCCTCGAAGCGGCCGGCGGCCCGGACGCGCTGATCCTCGACGTCCCCAATGCGGGCGGCACCGACACGGTGAGCGGCAACGCCGGCCAGATGTGGCGCAATCACGGTGCGAAGAACGTCCGCGTCCTGTTCACGAAGGATCGCCGCATCGCCGACAGTGACTCGTTCGCCACGCTGATCCGGCGTGCAAGGGGCATCTGGTTCGAGGGCGGACGACAGTACCACCTCGTGCAGGACTACGGCGGCACAAAGGCGGAGCAGGCGTTCGAGGACGTGCTGGCGCGCGGCGGCGTGATCGGCGGCTCCTCGGCCGGCGCCTCCATCCTCGGCGACTTCATGGTGCGCGGCGCGCCGTCGAACGATAACCGAATCATGGATTATCCCGGCTACGAGCGAGGCTTCGGGTACCTGCGCAACGTCGGCATCGACCAGCATGTGGTCGCGCGCTCGCGACTGGCGGACCTCGCCGACTCCATCGTCACGCGCTACCCCAACCTGCTCGCCATCTCCGAGGACGAGGGCACGGCGTGGGTCATCCGCGGCGACACGGCGCGCATCATCGGCCGCAACAAGGCGTTCGTCTACAACGGGCGCGATGCGAACGACACCGGCAGCCCGTTCCTCACGCTCTACCCGGGCGACACGTACAACCTGAATACGCGCCGCGTGATGAGCCGAGTGGCCGACCGCTCGCCCGTGCCAGCGGCGATGATCGACTCGATGTTCGCGCGGTACGAAGACCCGGCGCTCGGCGGGGCCACCGTCCTGGTCGCGAAGGACGGCGACGTGTACGTCGACCGCGCGTTCGGCATCCGCGCGCAACCGCGCTTCATGCCCCGCACTACGCTTCCGCAGTTCGCGCTCGGCGACATCGGTCGCGTGTTCAGCGAGCTGTGCGCCCAGATGCCCGCGCCAGCCACCGCCACGCGTCGCGGACCGGCGCGGACGCCCCTGCAGGAGTGCGTGGCGCGAGTCTCGACGCCGATCGGTGCGCACCAGACGACCGCCGATTCGCAGCAGGTGCAGTCGAGCGTGGATGAGCTGTACCGTCTCGCACTCGGACTCCAGGATCCGACCACCTGGCGTCGTGCCGACTACGCGAAGGGATGGTCCACCGACACGATCGCCGGCGTGACGAGCTACGCGGCGTACGCGACCCCGGATGGCAAGCGTGCCGCGCTCGTGCGCGCGCCTGGCGAACGGGCGACCGTCATCGTGCTCACCAACGACGCGAATGCCGATGCGCGCGCGATGGCCGACCGCATCCTTGGCCGGCTGCTCACGTCGCAGGGCACCGATCCGTTCGCGTCGCCGAGTCCGCTCCCGCTGCACGCGCCGCAGTTCGATCGCATCACGAACGCCGACTTCGAGCCGGCGTTCGCGGAAGGTATGCGCCAGGAGAGCGCCGAAATGGCGACTATCGCCGCGCAGAGCGCGGCACCGACGTTCGACAACACCATCATCCCGCTGGAGAGGGCGGGGCGGATGCTGGAGCGCGTGCAGGCCGTGTTCGGCCTCCTCACCCAGGCCAATACCAACGACACGCTGCAGCGCATCCGCACCCTGATGGCGCCGAGGCTCTCCGCGCACAGCGACTCCATCAACATGAACCCCGCGCTGTTCGCGCGGCTAAAGGCAATCTACGACCAGCGCGAGTCGGAGGGGCTGACACCGGTGCAGAAGGAGCTGGTGGAGCGCTACTACCGCAACTTCGTCCGTGCCGGCGCACAGCTCTCCGACGCCGACAAGGCGCGCCTGCGCGCCATCAACCAGGAGAGCTCGAAGCTCTCCACCGAGTTCGCGCGCAAGGTGTTGAGCGGCACGCGCGACAACGCGCTGGTAGTGGACACGCGCGCCGAGCTCGATGGACTCAGCGAGGGCGAGATCGCGGCGGCGGCGGAAGCAGCGCAGCGTCGTGGGCTGGCCGGCAAGTTCGTCATCCCGCTCCAGAACACCACCCAGCAGCCCGCGCAGGCGTCGTTGAAGAACCGCGCCGTGCGGCAGCGGCTGTTCGATCTCTCGGTGATGCGCAACGATCGTGGCGACAGCAATGACACGAAGGCCATCGTGCAGCGGCTCGAGCAGCTTCGCGAGCAGAAGGCTTCGCTGCTCGGTTACCCGACGTACGCCGCGTACGCGCTGGAGAACCAGATGGCCAGGACGCCGGACGCTGCGATCGGTCTCCTGTCGCAGCTCGCGCCGCCGGCCACGGCGAAGGCGCGCGACGAGGCGGCGCGGATGCAGAAGCTGATCAACCACCTGAGGGGCGGCTTCACGCTCGCGCCGTGGGACTGGCAGTACTACACGGAGCAGGTGCGCCAGGCCGACTACGACATCGACCAGGCGCAGGTGAAACAGTACCTGGAGCTCGACCGCGTGCTGAAGGACGGCGTGTTCTACGCGGCGAACAAGCTGTACGGCATCACCTTCCGCGAGCGTCACGACCTGCCCGTGTGGAACCCCGACGTGCGCGTGTTCGACGTGCTCGACACCAACGGGACGCAGCTCGCCATCTTCTACGCCGACTACTTCAAGCGTGACAACAAGCAGGGCGGCGCGTGGATGAGCAGCTTCGTGCGCCAGTCCGGCCTCCTCGGCGACAAGCCCGTCGTCTACAACATCGCCAACCTGCCCAAACCCGCACCCGGCGAGCCGGCACTGATCTCGTTCGACGACGTCCACACGATGTTCCACGAGTTCGGCCATGCGCTGCAGGGAATGTTCTCCAACGTGGAGTATCCCAGCCTCGCCGGCACGAGCGTGCCGCGCGACTTCGTGGAGATGCCGAGCCAGTTCAACGAGCACTGGGCACTGGAGCCGAGCGTGTTCGCGAACTACGCGCGGCACTACCAGAGCGGCGCGCCGATGCCGGCCAACCTCGTGGACAAGATCAAGCGGTCGGCGACGTTCGATCAGGGCTTCGCGACGACGGAGTATCTCGCTGCCGCGCTGCTCGACCTCGCCTGGCACACGCGTCCCGCCGGCTCACCGCCAGCGGACGTCAACGCGTTCGAGCAGGCAGCGCTGACGCGGTTCAAGGTGAACATGCGCGACGTCCCGCCGCGCTATCACACCACCTATTTCTCGCACATCTGGTCGGGCGGCTATGCAGCGGCGTACTACGCCTACATGTGGAGCGAGCTGATTGACGACGACCTCTATTACTGGTTCCGGGAGCACGGCGGCATGACGCGCGCGAACGGCGAGCGATTCCGCGACCTGGTACTGTCGCGCGGGAGCACGAAGCCGGCTGGTCAACTGTTCCGAGACTTCCGCGGGCGGGACCCGATCATCGCGCCGTTGCTGGAGGAGCGCGGGCTGAAGCGGGACGTGCTGAAGGGACGAGAGCCGTAGAATCAGAGCCGACTGAGCGCGAGCACCGAGCAGGCCTACACCACCTGGATGCCTCGGTGTTGCAGCGCGCTTTTCGGGAAGCGGCACGTTTCGGTGATCACGGGGCGAGTGACCTGCCACACCTTCCGGCACTCCTTCGCGACGCGTCTCCTGGAGCGCGGGTACGACAGCCGGACGGTGGAGGAGCTCCTGGGCCATACCGACCTACGCACGACGATGATCTACACGCACGTCTCAGGTCGTGGGGCGCTGGGCGTGCGGAGCCCGGGGGACGGTCTGCAGTTGCGCCCTCCGTATCGCAAATGGCGGTTGTCCTTGCAGGTTATAGCGCGGGTGGCGAGAGGCTGACGGAGGGGCAGGATTGGTGATCGGCAGCGGTTAGGGGATGGGGCGGTCAGTGCTATGTGAGATGGAGTGGGGTGGAGGGGCGGGAAGGGGGTTGCAGGAGACTCAGCGTTAGGCAGAGCACCAACCTTCTTGAGAGGTCAAGACCGGCGATGGCAGACGTGCACCCGCGCTGCCCGAAGTGCGCCAAGGTCATGGATCGCGGCCATGTTCCCGATGCGGCGCACGGAGTAGTACTTCAATCCAGCTGGGCACCGGGCGAGCCGGAAACGCGTCGCTTCGTGGGCGGGATCAAGTATCACGCGGATGAACTCATACCGATGAGCGCCTACCGGTGCCCCGCCTGTGGCTATGTCGAGTTCTACGCGCGGCCTGCCTAACTGTCGCTGCAGCCGCCGAGCGGCTGCGGACGCTCGCTTCGCTCGCTATTATTTGACCGCTCGCAGCTGAGCTTTGGCTTTAGAGGGCGATAGATGTGGCGGAGGAAGGAGCCATGAAACATTTGCTGCTCGTCGCACTTCTTGTTGCAGGTTGCGGAGGGAACGCTCCTCAACCCGCTACCGTGCCCGTCGCGCGCATCTCGAAGTTAGATAGCGCGACCATTCGACAGCTTTGCGCCAAGCCGGACAGCGTGCTCGCCGGGCAGGCAACCTGCGTGTTACGCGACCAGCGGGAGCCGCTCAGAGTGCTGCCGAAGCCGCCCGCCGAGCACCCGCCATCTAACTGAGCGCTGCACCTGCCGGGCGGTTGCGGAGGCTCGCTTCGCTCGCAATTGTTTGATCGCTCGTAGCTGAGCTCGGGCGTCAGAGGAGCACAGGCAATGGAGTGTGTGTTGGCGTGAGCGTGGATTTGGCTTCGATCTTTGACGCGGTCGAGAACTCCGTGCTGACGAGCACGACGCCGATGGAGGCTTGGTCTCTCATCGTCGCGATTGTGGACGCGACGGGTTACGCGGTGCCGAAAGTTCTTCGCGAGTACGACATCACGCCGTTGGTCGCGGGTCTCGCCCAGCGATTGCAGTCGGTCGCGATCGCAGAACCACCCCCTCCGGGTCTCACGTTCTATCATCTGGGACTTTTCGACACCGGTGACCCGAGCACGGCGACCGAGACCGTCGGCGTCTACCTCGCCGCCGGCACCGGTGATCCCACCCAGTCGCTGTCGCGTGGCGAGTTGGCCTATCGGCCGCGAGGCGCTGTCCTCGAGAGCGGCTTTCTGAACACGATCAGGGCGGCCGCACTCGATCTGGGGGCGGCTCGGAACGTCTTCGAATACGGGTTGCTACTCGGCGCTGCGGCTGTGCTCGCGCGCTTCGCCATCGAAGCGAAGGAGGGTGTCGGAGCAGTAACGGTCGGCTTCGATGGTGGCGACTATATGGTCCTTCATCGAGATCGCGACGCGCTCATCTAACCAGGCGCTGCTGCCGTCTGGCGAGCCGAGGATGGCGCGAGTTAGCACTCGCGTCTTATGATGTTCGTCCGCAGCTGAGCTTCGACGTTAGACCGCGATAGACTTTAATGAACCCGACGCCGGCGGAACGCGCTAAGCGCATCGCCCAGTGGGAGATGTGGGCTGGGTGGGGAACAGCCGCTGCGATGCTCGTGGCGCGCCTCACTACGGTCGCGTGGCAGCTCGGTAGTGGACCCCTCGATGTCTCTCGACTGGGGCTGGCGGTATTAAAGAGCGTCGTCCTCGTCGCAGTCGTGCTGCTCTACCCCCGGCATCGCTGGCCTGCCTATCTGATGCTGAGCGTCTGGCCAGTTGGATTCGTGTCCGCATGGGTTCTCGCGCATGCGCCGCCAGCAGCGATGGCAGTCGGAGTACTTGTCGGCATCGGTTTCTTGCTCGGCGCGCTGGGCGTGCGCACATTGCACCGACTGCGCGCATTGGAGCAGGCCTCGGCACCCGCTGTCTAACTGTCACTGCAGCCCACAAGCTGCCTGCGGACGTTCGCTGCGCTCCCTATGATTGGATCGACCGCAGGTGAGCTTCGGCGTTAGTTGGCCCACGCTTTTGCGAACAGGAGACCGGTATGGCCACGCTGCTCACAGTGACTCCCCTTCTCCCCGCCGGCCCGAGTCTGGCCGACGGGCTTCGATTCTATAAGGAGCAGCTCGGGTTCGTGATTACCTGGCAGGGCGGCGAGATGGCCGGCGTACGCCGTGGAAGTGCGGCGTTCAACTTGGTTCAAAACAGCAACCCGGAGTGGGCGGAGAACGCGAGCGCCAGCATCGGTGTCGACGATCTGGATGCGATGTACCGAGAGTACCAGGGGGTTGCGGCCACGGTAGGGGCACTCGAGCTGAAGAGTTGGGGACGCCGCGAATTCCACATGGTGCTCCCATCGGGCGTCTGCCTGCAGTTCTACCAGGTGACCGACTGAAATCGCGACCGCGCTACCGAACGATCGCTGAAGCTGACAAAGGCTCATTACTGATGCTCGCTGCGCTCGCAACCATTGGACGGCCCTTGCAGCTGAGCTCTGACGTTGGGTGACTCCCAGGCGTTAGTGGAGAGATCGAGAATGCGGCGCCACATCATCATCAGACTGGCGGCCACCATGCTCGTGTTCGCGGCGAGTCGAGCAGCCGCGCAGGACACGCTCAGTGATTCGGCATGGAATGCGGATCGCGCCCGCCGAGCCGCCGCTCGCGCGCATGCACAGGCGCGTCTGGATAGTCTGGCTCGCCTGGTGGACACGATCATCGCCAGCCCCGCCTCCCTGACGCTCGCGGTGGGAGACAGTGCGGACGTGCGCCTGTTCTATGACCGGGTGCAATGGACGGGACTACGCGCGAATCTGCGAGATACGGTGCGCACCTTCTCGAAAGTGCTCGTGCTTCAGCCGAATCCGTATCTCGTGTTCCGCAATGGCTATGTCGTTGCCGTTGCCGCGGGACAAGCGGAGATCTGGGCGTGGCCCGGCCGACCGGGAGGAACCATGAGACCCGCAACGGGACCACGGACGGTCGTGCCGGTTACGATCCATTAGCGCGGCGTGTCACCTGACGCCTCGTGCAGTTGACAGCCGAGCGCCGGTAGCCTGCTGCGCTCGCCGGATCGAGCTCCTCGGCGGCGGCGTAAAGATGTGGCGCGCCGCCGCGTGGCTGCTCAGCCTCAGTGTATTTCTCGTCCACTTTGCCAGTGAGCGTCGTCGCCAGCGGCGGTCCCTGGACACCGCGACCTACGTTGCCCTCGCGGTTGGACTTGGTGCTCTCGGCGTGCCTGCCCTTGGTCCGCTGCGCGCCCATTGGACTGATGCAACTCGACTCCCGTTGGTCATGTTGTCAATCGTTGCCTGGCCTCTTCTCACTGGGATACCCGCCTTTGTCGTTGCCTTGCTGGGCGGCTTCCTGCTCGATCGCGCGGCCGGCGCGCCTGGCTCCAGATCGCGTGTCGCCTGACGAACACGAAGCTGACGAACGATTGGCGGAATTGCGCGCGGCTGCGCTGCGCACTCTTATTGATTCGTTCGCAGCGCAGCTAGGGCGTTGGACTGCTACAGGCCCGGAGTCATCGATGGCTAGCGTGCAGGTTCGGTACATCGTGAACGACGTGGACGCCGCGATCGCCTTCTACACGACGCATCTCGGCTTTCAGCTCGATATGCATCCCGCGCCCGCGTTTGCCATGCTCTCGCGTGGCGAGTTGCGGCTCGTGCTGAGCGCCCCGAATTCGCAAGCGGGTGGCGGCCAAGCGATGCCGGACGGAACCCAGCCGCAGCCTGGCGGTTGGAATCGTTTTGCCATTGTGGTGGACGACCTCACCGCCGTGGTTGGCCGCCTACGATCGGCGGGCGTTCGCTTTCGCAACGATATCGTCACCGGGGTGGGCGGCAAGCAAATCCTGGCCGAGGATCCGTCCGGCAACCTCGTCGAGCTCTTCGAACCGATCCGCCCCGAGGCGCGGTTGACTCGCCCCGATTGACCCATGTGGATGCTCGGTTGTCTCACGCCAGCGATCGCGGCGCGAGCCGTCTGACGAACGCTGAAGCTGACAAAGGAACGATTGATTGTGAGCGCGGCGCGCGCACTCTCATGTATGCCTTTGCAGCTTGGCCAGGGCGTCAGATGGCAGCCGGTCGATTATCCGGACGCACAAGATCTCCTGGCTACGGTACCTGCCCCTGGGCATCTAACGGTCACTGTAGCCGACGAGCAACTTTCTTGAGGCTCGCTGCGCTCGCTATCGTGTGTCTTGTCGCAACTGGCCTTAGTCGTCGGGCGGCGCACAACTTTCACTGCACGCGCAAATGGCTCTTGCATCGTGGCCTACGAAGCGCATCCTGATGATGTGGGCCGGCGGGCTCACGCTGCAGGTGCTGCTCATCCTGGCGCCCGTGCTGCTCGCGCGACACCTCATGGCGAACCGTGCCGAGATGCTTCGAGTCGGCGCGGAAGTAGATGCGCGCTGGCGCACCGCGGAGCTCGCCGATTCGCTCTCGCTGGCGAAGCAGCGCGCTGAGGCCCGCGCGACGGGATCGTATTCGATCACGCCGCGGGGGGAAACGCTCTTTGCGCTGGTTCACATGCCCTCGGGGCGGCCCGATGCGGCAGTCGCCGCCGATCTGCGCCAGCAGATGCAACGAAAGGTACGGTACACCATGGTGATCATCCTGGGTCTCATCCCGACCGTACTGGTGATTCTCACCCTCAGTTGGATCATCGCGCGTCACCACGATGCCGGACCACGCACCTCGTTCGGCGCCCGCTGACTGTCGCGTCAACCGACGGTCGGTTGCGGAGGCTGGCTTCGCTCGCAATTGTTGGATCGCCCGCCGCTCAGCTCTGGCGTCAGGCCGCAACGGCACCCTCGACCCGCATCTCGACAGCAACCGATGACGCAGCCGCTCGCTCCACACAACCGCTCGATCCCGGCGAGTGTGATCATGCCGGTGCTGGTGTACACAGACGTGCGAGCAGCGGTCGCATGGCTCGGCGCCGCCTTCGGGTGTGTCGAGCGGCTGCGCATCGGCGAGCACCGCGCTCAGCTCGCACTCGGAGGCGGACACCTCGTCGCCGCCGATGGACCGTCGGCCGGCCCGGCGCGGAGCCTGGTCCTCGTGCGGGTCGCCGATGTGGACGCGCACCACCGCCGCGCCGAGGCCGCAGGGGCCCGCATCGTCGCGCCGCCGGCCGACTGGCTCGCCTCTGAGCCGTCGAGAGCCGCCATGAGCCGGCGCGGTCCGCGGACCGCTATGCGCATGGGCCGCCAGACCAGACGTGCCAATTCGGCCATCGCTCAGGACCTT
>Ga0157369_10009289_pt1 | contig 11247 bp, 10 predicted proteins | sample C25metaG_FD_113461 | JGI IMG/M metagenome (GOLD analysis project Ga0157369, IMG submission 113461) | Corn rhizosphere microbial communities from Kellogg Biological Station, Michigan, USA - C2-5 metaG | ecosystem: Host-associated > Plants > Roots > Rhizosphere > Soil | place: USA: Michigan... | reverse complement strand
GACTGCGGGCTGCTGCAGCGATTGCCGAAGATGCCGCACGGGCATAGTGCCGAATGCCGGCGTTGCGCCCGGCTGCTCGCGGGGCCGGCAACGGGGCGGGTAGATGCTCCGCTTGCGCTTGCGCTGGCGGCATTCCTCGGGCTGCTTCCGGCGACCGTCGAGCCGCTGCTCAGCGTGGCTGCGCACGGGGCGGTGAGAACCTGCTGGCTCTGGAGTGGGATCGTCGGCCTCTGGCACGAGGGGTTCGCATCGCTCGCGGTGCTCGTCGGCGCCTTCTGTCTCGCTTTCCCCTACCTCTACCTGATGGCGTTGATGGTCGTGCTGGCGGCGCTGCGGCTGGGGGTGCGGGCCCGCCTGGGGCCGGTGTTCCGCTGGATCATGCTGCTGCGGCCCTGGATGATGCTCGAGATCTTTCTCGTCGGCTGCTTCGTTGCCTACAGCCGTCTGCGGCTCGTGGTCGGCGTCCAGGTGCTTGCCGGAGGCTGGTGCCTGATGGGAGCGACCCTGACGCTGCTGCTCGCCCTGACGCAGCTCGATGAGCGGACCGTCTGGGATGAATTGCCATTGCGGCATGCCAGACGCCATTCGAGATGGGGATCGCGACGGCAGGTGCTCGCCCGTGCCAGTCACGGCGACGCGATTGCCTGTACGACGTGTGAGCTGTTGGTGAGCGATGCTTATGCCGGGGGTGGCTGCCCACGCTGTGGCGCGACGCTTCATGCCCGCAAGCCGTATGCGTTCAAGGTCACAGCCTCTCTCGTGGCGGCGGGCTTCCTCCTCTACATTCCGGCCAACGCGCTCCCGGTGCTGACACTCGTCAGCTTCGGCCACGAGCAATCCAACACCATCATCACCGGGGTGCTCGAGCTGATCCGCAACCGGCTCTGGCCGCTGGCGCTCATCGTTTTTCTGGCGAGCATCGTGGTGCCGCTGCTGAAGCTGTGCGGGCTCACCTGGATGCTGCTCGCGACCCTGCAGGGCTCACGGCGGACGGTGCTCGCACGCACCCGCTTTTTCCGCCTCATCGATGCAGTCGGCTCCTGGTCCAACATCGATGTGTTCGTCGCCTCGGTACTGGTGGCCCTGCTGCAGTTCGGCGAAATCGCGCAGGCTCGGGCAGGCGCCGGTCTCACGGCCTTTGCGGCGGTGGTGGTGCTTACGATGATCGCCACGCGAACCTTCGACACGCGGCTCATGTGGGACGCGCAACAGGGGAGATGACCGGTAATGCCAGACGAGCCGCAGGACCCGCAGCATCGGCACGAACCGCACGAGCAGTTCGAGCAGCACCGCTCGGGTGAACCCGTCGAAGCACGCGTGAGGGCGCACCGCTGGGTCGCGTGGGTTTGGGTGGTGCCGATAGCTGCTGCCGGCGTGGTGGCGTGGCTGGCGTATCGGACGATTGCGGAACGGGGTCCTGAAATCACGATTTCGTTCAGCGCTGCACAGGGTCTGCAGGCCGGCCAATCGACGATCCAACATCTCAATGCCGTGCTCGGTACCGTGACCTCGCTGCAGTTGACGCACGACATGCGGCGCGTGATCGTGCACGCGCGCATGAGCCGGCGGGCGACGCCTTATCTCACCGGCTCCACCATCTTCTATGTCGTCACGCCGCACCTGGGAGTTCAGGGTATCTCCGGACTCTCGACCATCGTGTCGGGCACTTACATCGAGATGTATCCGGGCAGGAGCGGTCAGGCGCGGACGCGCTTCATCGGCCTCGACAGCCAGCCGATCGTGCCGCCGGGAACGCCTGGGCGGGCCTTCACCCTGCACGCGCCGGATCTCAGCTCCCTCACCCGTGGCGCACCGGTGACCTACCGCGGCATCGAGGTGGGCATGGTGACCGGCTACGCGCTCGCCCGGGACGGACATCAAGTCACGGTCACGGCTTTCATTCGCTCGCCGCACGACCAGCTGGTGCATCCTGGAACGCGATTCTGGAATGCCGGCGGCGTGGCCATGACGTTCGGGACACAAGGCCTGCAGGTGCGGGCGAACTCGTGGCAACAGCTCCTTGCGGGCGGTGTCGCCTTCGAGACCTCTTCCACCGCCATGGCAGATGCGCCGAGCGCCGCCGGCAGCCTCTTCCAGCTCTACGACAATGAGCAAGCTGCCGAGGGTACCCCCGCCGGGCCGCCGTTGATCACGGAAACCCTGCACAACCTGAACGATGTGCTGCGAAATCTCAACAAGGCGACGACCGGACCTGAGCTTCACGATGCAGTGCTGTCACTCAACCGCGTTCTGACGCACCTCGATCAGCTCGCCGTCCAGACACGACCCAATCTCAACCAACTCCTCAAGTCCCTGCGTGCTACCTCCGAGTCCATGCAGCGCACGCTGACCCTGGTTCAGCAGCGGGCCGGCGGCAACGCACCGGCCGGCACGGACCTGCCGCAGTTGATGAGCGAGCTCAGCCAGGCTGCCCGATCGGTGCGCGAGCTGGCCGATTACCTCGAGCGTCACCCCGATGCGCTCGTGCGCGGACGCCGGGCGGATTCGCAATAACAGGAGCGTGCCTGCCGCCCGCGTGCGGGCCGGTTGCCGGATTCCATCCCGGACTGCGTCGCGGCACAGCCGGTCGGGCTTGACAGCTGCAGATATGGTGATATAGTCAAGTAGAGCACTATATGACCATGACGCAAAGCGCTGCATGAGCATCCTGACCATGAGGCATCCCTCGGCGCCTGCCGTGGAGCGACCGACTGCAGTTGATTCACCGCGTCTTCTGGCCCGGATTGCCGGTGTTTATTACCTGCTCATCTTCATCGTCGCGCCCAGCGGCGCTGCGACGGCCACGCCGCTGCGAATGTTGGTGACGATGGCGTGCGATACGGCCGTGGCGCTCATTTTCTATACGCTCTTCAAGCCGGTGAGCCGCAAGCTAGCGCTCGCGGCGCTCGCATTCCGGCTGATCTTCGTCGCGATCATGATCATCGGCTCGCTGGACTATTTCGGCGCGCTCGATCTCGCCGGCAGCGCCTACTCTGCGCATGCCTTCAACACGCTCTACGCCCTCGCTCTCGCGCCCTTCGGGATTCATTGCCTGCTGAGTGGCTGTCTGATCTACCGTTCGAGATTCATGCCGCGATCCCTCGGCGTGTTGCTGGTCGTTGGCGGTCTCGCCTACGCCACTTTCGTCTCCCCATGGCTCGTGGGCCGTGTTTATCCATACAACCTGATTCCCGGCGCCGTGGGCGAGGGCTTGCTCACGCTGTGGCTGCTCATCAGCGGCCTCGATATCGAGCGCTGGGCCGATTGGACGCACTCCCGGCCCGAAGACCTGAGCCCAGGCAGGAACCCCGCGTGAGCGAGCAGTGGAGCGAGGGCCAGCCGATCTACCGCCAGCTGCGGGACCGAGTGGTGGCCATGATTCTCGATGGTGAGATCGGTGAAGGCGATGCGCTGCCGTCGGTTCGCAGCGTCGCGGCGGACTACCGCGTGAATCCGCTCACCGTCCTCAAGGCTTATCAGCAGCTGGCCGACGAGCAGATCGTCGAGAAACGGCGAGGTATCGGTATGTTCATCAAGTCGGGCGTGCGCCAGCAGGTCCTGCGGGACCGCCGGCGCAGATTCCTGAGCGAGGAGTGGCCGGTGATATTGGCGAGCATCCGACGCCTGGGCCTGACGCCGGAAGAGCTTCTGAACGGCGCCGGCGATGGCGAGCCGTCGGATGAGCGACCACCCTCGAAAGGCAAACGGTGAGCCATGTCAGTCATTGAGGCACGTGGGCTGCGCAAGAAGTTCAGGACGACCGTCGCGCTTGACGGAATCGATCTGAGCGTCGAGCCGGGGCGCATCCTCGGGCTCATCGGGCCCAACGGCGCGGGAAAGAGCACCGCCCTCAACGCGATCCTCGGCCTGATTCCGTTCGAGGGGGAGCTCCGGGTCCTCGGCCACGATCCGTGGGCAGCGCGGGATGCCCTGATGCGCGACGTATGCTTCATCGCTGACGTTGCGGTGTTGCCCCGCTGGATGCGGGTGTCGCAGGCGCTCGACTACGTAGCTGGCGTGCACCCGAGGTTCGATCGCGCCAAGGCCGAGAAGCTGCTGGCGAAGACCGACGTCCGGCGAAGCAGCAGAGTGAGGGAGCTGTCGAAGGGCATGGTGACGCAGCTGCACCTCGCTCTCGTCATGGCCATCGATGCGCGGTTGCTGGTGCTGGATGAGCCCACCCTCGGGCTCGACATCCTGTACCGCAAGCAATTTTACGATGCGCTGCTGACCGATTATTTCGACGGCGCCCGCACCATCGTGGTGACCACCCACCAGGTCGAAGAGATCCAGAACGTACTCACGGACTTCATGTTCATCCACCATGGCCGGATCGTGCTTGCCTGCAGCATGGAGGAATTCGAGAGGCGCTACGCCGAAGTAACCCTGCATCCGGAGCGCCTCGCTGCCGCGCGGGAGCTGAGACCGATCCACGAGCGCCAGGTCTTCGGCCGCAGCACGCTGCTCTTCGATGGAGCGGACCGGCGGCAGCTGCAGCAGCTCGGCGACGTGCGCACACCTGGGATTGCCGATGTGTTCGTTGCGGTGATCGGCAACGCGTCGAACGATCGTCAGGCGGAGGGGCGTCGAACATGAGCAGCACCGAGTCGAACGCGATGCCCGAAACTCCCGAGCCGCTGCCCGCGCATGCGGGCGGATCCTCGGCATCCGGGCCTGCGGCGCTGTCGCCGCTGCGCCTCGCGTACTGGTCGCTGCTGCGCGAGCTGTGGGAGCACCGCTGGATCTACATCGTGCCGCTCATCGTCGCCGCCGTGTTCCTGGTCGGATTCACCATAGGCGCCGCCCGAATTCCATTCCCGCTGCCGCGCCATGCCCGGTTTCCACAGTTCTCGCCGGCGCGCCTGATCGAGATGCCGTTCGATATGACCTCAGGGGCCCTGATGCTGACCTATCTGGTCATCGCAGTGATTTACTGTCTCGGGGCGCTGCACGGGGAACGGGCGGACCGCAGCATTCTCTTCTGGAAGTCACTGCCGGTTTCCGACGTCACGACCGTTGTCTCCAAGTCCATCATCCCGATGGTCATCCTTCCCGTGATCACCATTGCGATCATCGTGGTCACGCAGGGATTCATGTTGCTGACCGGCAGTGCGGTGCTCCTTGGTAGAGGTCTCGATGTGGCCGCCCTATGGGCACAGGTGCCGCTGCTCGCCATGTGGGCGGGAATGCTCTATCACCTGGTGACGGTGCACGCGCTCTATTACGCTCCCATCTACGGCTGGCTGCTGCTCGTCTCCGGATGGGCCCGGCGCGCGGCCTTCCTCTGGGCCATCCTGCCGATCGTGGCGGTGCTGATCTTCGAGAAGCTGGTTTTCAACAGCTCGGTGTTTGCACACGTGTTGTTGTCCCGCCTGGGCGGCGGCCCGGCGGCCATTCCCTTCCCGCCGCACCACAACATGCCCATGGCGGCGCCGACACTCGCCAACCTGAGCGCTTTCCTCGCAAGCCCGGGGCTGTGGATCGGACTGGCGCTGTTCGCGGCGTTCATCGCGGGGGCGGTGTGGCTGCGCAGGCGGCAGGGGCCGATCTGACCTGATCCAAGCGGGGGGGTCTACCCATATGATGCTGCAAGCCGCGCCATCGACCTTGCTGTCCGCCCTGATGCCGTTGGCATTCGGGCTGCACATCGGCGGAGGTACGGTTGGTTTGCTCGCGGGCACGGTGGCGGTGCTCTCAGCCAAGGGTGAACGCCTGCACCGCGTTGCCGGCATGGTGTTCGTCGCTTCGATGCTCGTGATGGCGGTCTTCGCGGACTATCTTGCGGTACGGATACCGGATCAGATCCCGAACCTGCTCATCGGCACTTTCACGATCTATCTGGTGGTGACCGCGTGGCTGGCGGTGCGGCGTAAGGAGCGCACGACGGGGTTCGCGGATAAAGCAGCCTTCCTCGTCATCTGTTGTCTCTGCGCGCCCTTCGCCCTGCTGAGCTTCGATCTGGCGGTTGGCCTCACGCCCTGGCTCAGAAGCGCAATGCCCCTCGAAGGTCCCGTACGTATCGCTCTCTATGCTTTCACATTCCTCATCGCGCTGGCGACGATTGGGGATGCCCGGATGCTGTGGGCCGGCGGCATTGCCGGCCCGCGGCGCATTGGGCGGCACCTGTGGCGCATGTGTCTGGGCCTGTCGATGGCGGCCGGCTCGGCCTTCACCAACGGCTTGCCGCGGCTGCTGCCGCACGGCGTACGCCTGCCGCTCCTGCTCCTCTTTCTCCCTCAGTTCGCCGCGCTCGGCCTACTGGTGTTTTGGGCAATCCGCGTGCGGTTCACCGGTTGGTACTCCAATCGTCCGGATTTACTGGCGGTAGACTGAAGATCACGGCCCGCTTAGGCGGCACAGGAGACTTCCATGCAAGATACCCGAGTCAGGCTCTCTGTGTTATGGTTGGTGGCCACGCTCAACTATATCTATGCGGATGTGTTCTTCTGCGTTGACGTATTGGGGTCGGGTAAAGGAGGTCCAGGTGTTCTTCATTTTTCCCAGGGAGCGTGGTTGGGAATCGCAATACTCATGGAGATCCCCATAACGATGATCCTCCTGTCGCGGATCCTGAAGCCCACGGCAAATCGTTGGGCGAACATCGGCGCGGGCATGATAGAAACTGCCGCTGTTCTCTTGACCAGTTTCATCCTTCCAGTCCTTCATCTCATGGGAACATCTTCTTACTATGTGTTCTTTGGGGCGATAGAAGTCGCTTGTACTTCGCTGATCGTCTGGTACGCATGGAGATGGCCGAGAGAAGCCGCCCTCCGAATTGAGCCTTCCGGCCAGCCCCTTACTGCGCGGTTTTAGGTCTCGGAGGGTTGGAAGGCAAAGTTCTCAACATAGTCCCTGATCGCCTTCACTAGACGGCGCGCTGGAGTTGGCGTCACCCCGATCTCGGAAATCGGCAAACCGGTCGGTCGCAACGATGAGCTCGTGGAGGTTGCCGCGCTCGAAGGCGGAGTGGCCGGCATCCGGTACGATGCGCAGGTCCGCCTCCGGCCAGGCGCGATGCAGGTCCCAGGCGCTCTTCATGGGACAGACGATGTCGTAACGCCCCTGCACAATGATGCCGGGAATGTGGCGGATGCGATGCACGTCATCGAGGAGTTGGCTGTCGGCCCGGAAGAAGCCGCCGTTGACGAAATAATGGCATTCGATGCGTGCGAATGCCTCGGCGAAGCGGTCCTCGTCGAATTTGGCGATGTAGTCCGCGGCTGGACGCAGATTGCTGGTGGCGCCTTCCCAGACGGACCACGCCTTGGCCGCACGCTTTCGCACCTCGGCATCATCACTCGTGAGGCGGGCGTAGTAGGCGCGCATCATGTCGGCGCGCTCTCCTTGCGGAATGAGGGCGACATAGGGCTCCCACAGATCCGGGTACAGGGCACCGGTGCCGTCGGAGCGCTGATAGAACCAGTCGAGCTCCCAGCGTCGCAGCATGAAGATCCCGCGCAGGATGAGCTCCGTCACCCGCTCGGGATGCTTTTCGGCGTACGCGAGCGCCAGCGTGGATCCCCACGAGCCGCCGAATACCAGCCAGCGCTCGATGTGAAGATGCTGACGCAGGCGCTCGATGTCATCGACCAGGTGCCAGGTGGTGTTGTCCACCAGGCTCGCGTGCGGCCGGCTCCTGCCGCAGCCGCGCTGATCGAACAGAATGATCCGATAGCGCGCCGGATCGAAGAAGCGGCGCATTTTGGGCTCCGTGCCGCCGCCGGGCCCGCCGTGGAGGAACACCGCCGGCTTGCCATCGGGGTTTCCGGATTCCTCGAAGTAAATCTCGTGCAGCTCCGATACGCGCAGAAAGCCCGTCCGGTAAGCTTTGATGGGTGGATAGAGGCGCCGGCGTGCGGCTGTTCGCGACGATGTTGTCATGGCCGGCCAATCGTACCTGCAAAGTCCCGTAACTTCGATCCCGTCCATAGGGAAACATCGTTGAGCACGCAGCGGATATTCTGCGCTCTTGCACTCGCCGCTCTCGCAGCGGCATCCGTCCCGGCGGCGCAAGCGGTGAGTCCACCGCCTTCCTGCAGCGGACCGTCGGGCTTTCTGGCCGTGATCGATCGGCCGACCGTCGAGGACTCCGGCTGCGTGGTTCCGCAGGGGATGCTCGACCTCGAGGCAGGTGCGATCGCAGGCAACCTGTATCCGGCGCCCGGCGGCAGGTTCTACATGCTGCCGAATCTCGCGCTGCGCTGGGGTCTGCCGGACAATTCGGAGCTCGTCTGGCTGCCGCCCGATTTCCAGCATCAGTCGGTCCATGGCGCACCGGACAGTCCGCCGGTGACGCTACGCGGGTTCGGGCCGACCACGATCGGCATCAAACACGTGCTCGGCTACAGCGAGCACTGGCAGTGGACCGCGGAAGCGCTCACGACGCTGCCTTCGGGCGACGGCACGTTCGGCAGCCACGGGGTCGGCGGCGCGCTCAATGCGATCGTCAGCTACGGCAATGGTCCGCTCGGCCTGTCGTTGATGGTCGGCGCAACCTCGCAGACCGAGCCCACGGCGGCAGGCGGTCGGCGCTTCCAGAGCTTCAATCCCGATCTGGTGGTGACGTGGGCGGCGAGCTCACGGGTGCAGCTCTTTGCCGAGGTCTACGCGCAGTCGCACTCAGGGTACCGCCAGGGCTCGGGGACCAACGCCGACGGTGGCATGCAATTCCTCCTTACTCCGGACCTCGTGGTGGACGTGGAGGAGGGCGTGCAAATAGCGGGTAGTCTCGGTGGGTTCTCTCACTACTCCGGGTTGGGCCTCGGGCTGATGTTCTGACAATACTCGCTGTCATCGGAAACCCCACCGTCAGAACGGCACGGAGATACCGACGAAGATGCCCCGTAGCGGTCCGAACTGCGGCGCCCCCACACCGACGCCCGTGCCGTTGCGGATCTCATAGATCGTATCGAACACATTGGTGATGTCGAACCGCAGCGTCGGATAGGTCCCTTCGGACCCAATGTCCCAGCTCGTGAAGGAGTGGCGCACTCCGAGATTGATCTGGCGATAGTAAGGTAGATGGGCGCCATTCGGGATGCTGCTGCCGTCCGGCAGCTCCAGATCCGCCCTGAGCCCCGAGCCGTAGAGCATGTCGGCGCTGAAGAGCGTGTTCCGCCAGTCGTACGAGACGCCGGCCGATCCGGTGTACTGCTGCTCGTGATCGAGCGAGATCCAGTGGCCGGTGATGTAGGCGAGGTCGTCGGCGCCGAAGTTGAATTGCGCCGTCTCGAGCTGCTTTCCGCGGGCCCGCTGGGTGGCAAGATTGAGATATGCCGCGAGGTGTCCGCGTGTAACGCTTGCCGTTATTTCGGCCCCGTACTGCTGGCCGTACCGATAGTTGAAGGGCGTCAGGATGATCGGTGCACCGAACTGGCCTTCGTCGATGAGGTTCGCCGACTGCTTGTAGTATGTATCTACTCCGGTGGTGAAGCCGTTGCTGAAGCGCTGCTCGATTCCGATGTCGTAGTAGTTCGCCTTCTCGGCGAGCGGCGGCGTGTCTCGTATCACCTCTGAGGCGGCCGTCGTGCCTTGGAACAGCTCGAGCGTCTTCCCCGCGACCAGCTCGAATGGCGGCGGGGAGAAGTATCGCGAGTACCCGCCGTGCACCGTCATACCCCCCATGGGCTTCCACACAAGGTTGACGCGTGGGCTCGTCTGCTGGCCGCTCGAGAACGCGTTGTAGTGATCGAAGCGCAACCCGTAGTTCAGCGTCAGCGCCGGCAGGAGATTCCACTCATCTTGAATGTATGCACTCTCTATCGACTGGATGTCACTGCCGTTGTCGATGATCGGGAGCGGTACATCGCTCGTCTGGTTACCGTTGGCGTCGACCGGCAGCACCTGCGATGCAGTGCGGCTCGCCGACTGGTCGTGCTGCAGGTAGAAACCTGTGCGCACAGTGTGGTTGTCGCCAACATGGTAGGATGCATCGGTCTGCCAGCTGTAGGACACGTCGCGCTTGAAGGCGTTCTGTGCGATGCCGTCATACAGTAAGTCCCCCAGGCTATCCGGCATGAACGTCAGGCTGGCGTAGCGCGCGATGAAGGACGTCTGCAGGTCCAGCGCTCCCTGCAGGTGCTCGAAGCTCACGATGCCGTAGTGATTGATCTCGGTCTGGCTCTCATCGAGGCTCGCGCTGGGATAAGCGTTTATGCCGTTCACGGTGAGGCCGAGTCCGGGCGTGAGCCCCGCCTGATCCGGAATTTGGAATCGGTCGCGCGAGGTCGCCAGGATGACACTGACCCGGTTGTTCGCGTCGATGAGATAGTCGAAGTAGCCGAAGCCGTGATACTGCCTGGTCGTATCGTGCAGTGGAGTCACGCTGCTGTCGGGCGATTCGATTCCGAGGTCGCTTTGCAGGTAGTCTCCGGTGACGAAATACGTGAGTTTTCCCGCCGTGCCGCCATCGTAGATGCTCGGCTGCATCTCTCCGTGACTGCCGCCGTAGAGCGAGACCGCGCCATGGCGGTCGAGCGCGCCGCTCTTCGTGGTCAGGTCGATGATGCCGGCGGTGTCGAGTCCGTATTCCGCCGGGAGGGCGCCGGTAATGAGCTGCATCGATTGGATCAAGCGCGGATCGAGCGTTTGTCCGAAAACAGCGATGCCCTCAGGCAGGATGATCCCGTTCAGGCGGTACTGCAGGCCGTTGTGCTCGCCGCGAATGTGCATCTGACCGAATGAGTCCTGTGCCACGTCCGGCGCCTGCAGGATTACTTGATTCAGCTGCACGTTGTCCCCACCCGGCGCCGCCTGGATGGCCTGCGCGTTGATGGTGTAGGTCGAGGCGCCGGTCTGCGTCTGGATTCCGGCGCGGGCGGCATCGAGGCGCATGGCGCTGACCACGACGGTTTTGAGTGAGCCGGTAGCCGGCAAGGACTGATCGCTCGCGCTGGCTTGCGCCGAAGCGCTGGCCGGGGAGGCAGCGCCCGGGTCAGAGGCGCCTGAGGGAGGCGCGGTGGTGTCGTTGGACGTCGCGCCGTCGTTTACCGCGGCGGCGGCAACCACGGGGGAGATGGCAATCACGGCCATCGCGAGGGCGACGGCCGCCTGGTTGTGCTTGAAGTCGAGCATGCGAAGAGGCTCCAATCCCATAGCCCCCGGGGGTCGCGCGCCGCCGTGTTCATACAGGGCGGGACGGATGCCGGGGCTGTGCACCAAATGCTTTGAAGCAGCGGACGCGCGCTCCTGCCGGAGGGCAGGAGCGGCGTGACACGGCTCAAGCGGCAGAGGATGCTGGCTGGAGCT
>Ga0157369_10009286_pt1 | contig 11248 bp, 7 predicted proteins | sample C25metaG_FD_113461 | JGI IMG/M metagenome (GOLD analysis project Ga0157369, IMG submission 113461) | Corn rhizosphere microbial communities from Kellogg Biological Station, Michigan, USA - C2-5 metaG | ecosystem: Host-associated > Plants > Roots > Rhizosphere > Soil | place: USA: Michigan... | reverse complement strand
GTCATGCGGCACGCTTATTGGTCTTCGTCCCGAAGAACGCGGGCCCTGACCACTGAGTGCCGGTGATCGCCCGCGCGACCATCGAGAGACTGGTCCACTCGCGGTCTTGCCAGCAGTAGCGACCGTCTCCGGTCAGCGTGACGACGTGGATCTTGCCGTGCCATTCGCGCACGAAGCGAGTGCCGGGCGTCATGCGCGTTGCAGCAGCGCCGTCGGCAATCTCCTGCAGCTTGCGCTCCATCTCCTTGGTGACCCCTCCCAACACCTTCGACTGAAGATGATGGGCCAGCGCGAGACGCAGCAGGCCCGCGCTGACGTTGGGCGGCATCGTAGGAAGCTGCCGCTTCCATGTCGCGCGCAGTTCAGCGCGCGACATGGACTCGAGTGCGGCAAGCTCGGCATCGAGCTCGACAGGGATCATTCCGGCGCAACCGCGCGGTAGGTGCGGATTCCGTCGACCTTGTCGCTACTGATCGCATAACCCTTCTTCTTGAGGCCGGTGAGTGCCGCCCGTGTCGTGTGCGGTAGCCAGCAGGTGACCGCGATCATCTGCTCGATCGTGGCGCCCTCGTCGCGGACGAGCAACGCAGCCAACTGTTGCTGCTTGCTGGGAGCCTTCGGCGAGAGAGGCGCAGGTGTGTGGGTTCGCGAGGCAGCTGCCGGCTTGGTAATGCTCGGGCGAGGTTTGCTCGACTTGCGGGCGCTAGCCCTAGCGGTCGGCGTGTTTTTAGAATTCTTGGTCATCGTGGGTCTCCATTGTGAGGCCAGCCAGTTCGCTGCCCCACCACCCACAGCCCCGCCGGCTAAGCCGGTCGGGGCAGCGGCGCCTCAGCACCGCGTTCGAATGACCTGACCAATGCTCTGCTTCGAGCTGAAGTCCAGTCAGCAGTTGACGCTTCCTGACAATTTACTGCTGGGACAGCGCGCGGCAAAAACCGGGCCGAGGTTCAGCTAAGCGCGATCTTCACGGGCGTTGATGCGGACATCCGCGCGTGGTTGGGAAAGGAACATGATGGCCTCTTGAGTGGGGCAAGCAAATAGAGTTAGCTCGCGGCCGCTCGGCGGGTTCTAAACACAGGCATTGCGCAAATGCTTGCGACTGCGGCAGGATTGCCGTCGGGGGCTTGTATGAGTTCCGAGCCTGGCGCTGACGCGCCTGCACCGACCGCAGAAGAAGCGCTGCCGATACCGACCTCGTGCGCGACGGATTCGATCGCGCAGCTGATCGCGTCTTTGATCGCGATCGACGGTGTGCGCCACCGCGACGAGTTGGCGATAGCTCACCGTGCATGTGAGAAATTCGGTGTCGCGGCAAAGGATTTCAGTGCGGCGCTGGACCGTGTGTCGACTGATCCGGCGCTGTACTTTCGTTCGGCTGTCGAACAGATCGACGATCCTGCTCAGCGCGAAGAGCTGACCTCCATCCTCTTTGAGATCGCCTCCGCAGACGAGCTGCTCGACAGGCGCGAAGCCGAGCTCCTGCAAACAATAAAGGACGCCTGGGGCGTCTCCGTCTCATTTCTGAACCGGCCCATCGAGTGGGACGAGAACCAGCAACTGGTGATCGAAGCCCCCAGCTCGGACAGGCTGCTGGTTTCCGCGGGGCCAGGGATGGGCAAAACCTCCGTTGCCTGCTCGCGCGTGTCCTATCTGATTGAGAAGGAAAACGTCGCCGACTCCAACATTTGGCTCGTCAGCTTCACGCGGACGGCGATCGCAGAAGTGAAAGGTCGCATTGCCGAGTTTGCGGAAGACCCCGACAACGTTTTTGCGGTCAAGATCTCGACCATCGACTCCCAGGCTTGGAAGGTCCGCTACGGATTTTCCCCCGAGGAAGCAGACAAGCTCTTTGGCGGCTTCGACACGGGCATCATGGCGGCGATTGAACTCATGGACGAGCGCGTGGAAGACATTCGCGACGCCTTCAGTGGCCTGGAACACCTGATCGTCGACGAAGCGCAGGACATTACAGGCGAGAGAGCTAGATTTCTCCTGAAGTTGATTGAGCTGCTGCCGCCTGAATGCGGTTTAACCGTTTTCCACGACCCGGCCCAGGCCATCTATGACTATGGGGCTGAGGGCGAACCGTTCCGATTTACCGACGGGTTACGCGAAGCGCTGGGCTCCGGCCTGCAGGAGTTCGCCCTGAAGCGGATATACCGGACGCAGGACCCGACTCTACTGAAGCTCTACGAGGATTTGCGCCTCGACATTCTCGGAAACGCGGATGTCTCGGCCGACGACTTCAAGGCCCGAGCAGAGCTGGTGAAGAAAGCTGCCGCATCAATCGGCGGAAAGCAGTTCGACCGGAATGACTTGGTCGGTTACGATGATGCTCTCGTTCTATTCCGCCGCAAGATCGAGGTCGCACAAGCTTCATCGTTCATGGCACTTGAAGGCCATGCCCACAGACTCCGCATGTCGGGCCTCCCCCGTTATCTGCATCCCTGGGTCGCTCTGACGTTGCGGAATTCGAATGGCAAATCGGTTCGCCAGGACGAGTTCTTCTCGTTTCATGCGGATGCGCTTTCGCACTATGGCGATCTGGTATCCGGGGGGTCCTTGAACACCGCCGAGGCGCGCTGGACCCAGATGAGGCGCTACGGTCCGGCGGAAGACGGGTCGGTCGACCTGCTCAAATTGCGCAGTCGCCTGGCCGCCTCGGCGCCCGATGAGTTTGTTCTGCCGGAATTTGGACAACGAGGGCCCATCTTGGGGACCATCCACGCATCCAAGGGGCGCGAGGCGGACCATGTCTTTCTTCAGATCAACGAAGGCTGGGGCTTAGGCGAACGCGAGGACCAGGATCTCGCCGAGGAATCGCGGGTTCTTTTCGTCGGCGCCACCCGTGCCAAGAAGAGTTTGGCCGTTCAAGGTGGCTACGCAATGCCGTTTGCTTCGGCGACCGAGGCGGGGCGCTGCTATCGATGGAGCCGCAAGTTCAAAAACGGAGCTCAGGTCCAGGTCGGCCTCACTGAGGACTTTGATCCATTCTCGGTCGCGAAGCTGGTGGTGCCAGTCGAGGAGCTGGTCGGAACGGAAACGCCGTTTCCTTGCAGCGCCACGCTCGAAAGGGGCACGTGGATATATCGACTAGTCACCCCCAAAGGCCGGTCGCTCGGCTCAACGACGCCTCGCCTAAGCAGCGATTTGATGAACATTGTACAATCTAAGCCTGGGCGCGGGCGCCGATCGCCTGACCAGATCGAGCATATCTATGTGCTCGGATTCGCTTCTGCTGTTGCCGCTCCCGGCGATGAGCGCATGAAGGGCGCAAAGGGCAAGGCGCTGGATTCGGGCTTCTGGATCATTCCTCAGGTGGTCGGGCTCCCGATGGTATTTTTCCCATGGCGATAACCGGCGCCCTAAACGTCCGAAGCCGGTTGCTCGAACGATTGGCGGAAGACCTCGTCGGGCCGAAGGGTGGCGCCGACGAATTAATCGATGAGCGGCCGTCGGCACGCTACCTCACCGGCATTCTCTATCCGCAGCAGACGGAATTCTCTGAAGAAGAGGACGAGCAGATAGAGGCCGAAAACGGCGCCGGGTCCGAGGCCGACGATGGCGAGGAGCAGGCCACGTCTCTGTTTCGATCTTTCAAGCCGGCTGCATGCGGATTCAGCTTTTCCGTCGAAGGCGAAGAAGGCGCCGATCTACGCCTGAGCGTAAAGTACGGCCGCTACGCGGCGGAGGAAGTCGAAGCCAAAGAAGGCGGAAGAAAATACCTGCAGTGGTCGCGTACCCCGCATGAGCTCACGGACATCCAGATTTCACTGGCGGAGGGCGTCTCCGATCAAGAACTCGACACGGGCCTGAGGCTTCACCGAAGGGTCCGGAGGGACGGCGCAATCGCGACCGTTACGTTGCAGTTCGTCAATCAGTTTCGTGAGGCGACCGGGCAGAGCGACGGAGCCAACAATCCCCTGGTCGTAGCCGACATGATCGGGCGAGAGACGGCCGGCTTCTACCAATTTGATGCATCAGCACGCTGTGAATCCGGGTGCCGCTTCGTGCCGCGCCGCCGAGCGTTCCGAGGAAACGACGAGGATGAGCGCATCGCTGATCTCATCTATCGGGACTTTGCCGAGTACGCGGTCGGACATACCGCGTCGGCAGTTTGGAGCCCGACCTCGGAACCGGAAATCGTGAGCCTTGCCTGGTTCCCTTCCGCCACAGTGAAGAGGATGGATGCCGGCGGCGATGTCGCGCTCGCAGAGGCAATAGCGCGGTCGCCGCTCGGTCGACTTCATGCGCTTGAACTTTCAGCTGCTCCGAAGGCGCAGTTGATCGGCACGCTCTCAGCGGTGGCGGAAGGATATTCCGCCTGGATCGAGCGCGAGCGCGCCCGAGCAATGGTCGAGCTCCAGGGCGAGCCGCTGCTTCGGCAGGCCAGGCTGAACCTCGATCGATGTGAAGCTTCTCTGTCACGTATCCGTGAGGGCATCAGAAGCATCGACGAAAGCAGCGATGTCGAGCTGTCCTTCCGGCTGGCAAACCGAGCGATGTACATCCAAGCAGCGTGGGCGGCCGGGCACCGCGACGCATATGAACACACGAGCGCCGAGGCCTACGATTTCACCTGGCGACCGTTCCAGATCGCCTTTTGCTTGCTCTGCCTCCCCTCGGCGAGTGAGCGCGAACATGCAGATCGCGAGACCTTCGACCTGATCTGGTTTCCGACAGGCGGCGGCAAAACCGAGGCCTATCTCCTGTTGAGCGCCTACGTGTTGATCCGCCGGCGGCTAGGGGACGCAGACTCCGGCGGCGGAGTCGGTGTTCTGATGCGCTACACGCTTAGGACCCTGACCGTGCAGCAGTTCCAGCGCGCGGCCGCATTGGCAACGTCATGCGAACAGCTGCGGCTCTCTGGCGACTGGCCGTTAGGGGAAGAGCAGTTTTCGATCGGCTTATGGGTGGGCTCGGATACGACGCCGAACTCATACGAAGCAGCTCGCGCGGCGTTGGTCGGCCAGGATCCCACCTCCAGCCCACGTCAGCTCACGCGCTGCCCGGTGTGTCGGTCGGAGGTCGAGTGGCATGCCGATGAGGCTGTCCGCTCGATTGTTTGCGAATGTCCTGACGAAATGTGTCGGGCGGCTCGGCCGAATGGCAGAATTCCGGTTTTGACGGTCGATGAAGATCTGTACGACGCGCCGCCCTCTATCCTGATCGGCACGGTGGACAAGTTTGCGCAGATTGTGCGGAAGCCGAACACCTCCGTGCTCTTCGGCCTGGGCACCGGCGCGACACCGCCGGACCTCATCATTCAGGACGAGTTGCACTTGATCGGCGGTCCGCTTGGTTCGCTCACTGGGCTATACGAAACCGCAATCGACGAGCTTTGTAGCAATGAAGCCGGCCGAGCCAAGGTGATCGGATCGACGGCAACAATCAGACGTGCTGAGGAGCAGATTCGGAGCGTATTTGATCGACGCGCCTCCCAATTCCCGCCACCCGGTTTGGATTGGTCGAATTCGTGTTTTGCTCGCGTCGATGAAAACGATCCCGGCAGACTGTATGTCGGGGTGACCACCGCCGGCCGATCGGAGAAGTTCGCGCTTCAGGCGACCTCCGCCTCACTCCTCCAGTCGGCGCAGGACGCGCAGCTGACAGCCAGCGATGATCTGGACCCCTACTGGACGCTCGTCGCCTATTTTAACTCGCTGAAAGTCCTCGGGGGCGCGCTGGTGCTCATGGAGGACGACGTACGGATTACCATTTCGGCGCTCGCGCAGCAGCGCGGAGAAGAACCGCGGGCCGTCGGAACCCCAGAAGAGCTTACGAGCCGGAAATCGTCGGCCGATATTCCTGAGATTTTGGAAAAGCTCGGTCGCCGGCGCGGGGAAGCAGGGTGTGTGGACATCTTGCTTGCCAGCAACATGCTTAGCGTCGGCGTCGATATTCCGCGCCTAGGTCTTATGCTCGTCAACGGCCAACCGAAATTCATGGCCGAGTATATCCAGTCCACCAGTAGAGTCGGCCGGCGAGCGCCGGGGCTCGTGATCACCCTGTATAACAACAACAAGATTCGTGATCGCGCGCATTACGAGTCCTTCGCATCATGGCACGGAGCGCTGTATCGCTCGGTCGAGCCGTCCAGCGTTACGCCGTTTGCACCAAGAGCCCGCGACAAGGCCATTCACGCTCCCCTTGTGGCTTTGGTTCGGCACTTGATCAGTCCTAGTCCTGGGCTGCGCCGAGCGGATCGGCCCAAAGTGATGGCCGTGATCGACACGATCGTTGAACGCGTAGAACGGATCGATCCCGGCGAGGCAGCACAGGCAAGATCGGAGCTGACAGAGTTTGTCGACGAGTGGCTGGACGACGTTGAGGCTGGCCGGATCAAGGCGTACTGGAATGACCTGCGCTTCAACAGCAGTTTGCTGATGTCAGCGGAAGCGGCTGCGGCGCGAAGGGCTGTAGGCCGAAATGACGCACTCGCGCGTCCGACCCCCAACAGCGTCAGAAATGTGGAGCCGGGGGTCGATTTCGTCCTGAGGGAACGACCGTGAGTCGCAACAATCACCTCGGTAAGGTGCGTCGCGCCCAAGTGCTCGGATACGGTCCCGGAGCGATCATCGACTTTCGCGCTGGCTCCCAAGGCGGGGGGCCGGTGTCAGTCATCGGCGCCTCGCTCGAAAATTGGGAGCAGACTGCCAAACTGTCAGGTGGGGCTAAAGACCCCCACGTCGTCAGAGAGCCGCGCCTCGAAAAGGTGCTCGGCAAGAGCCATTTTCGTCTTCCGCCGGTGGACGATTCCGACGGAGACGGCGCATTCCCTGACCGTTTCTTGCGAGGCTTTCGGTTTCCTACGTGGCTGCAGTGCCCGAGCTGCAAAGAGCTGAAATACGCGAGCAGGTGGGCTAACGAGCAAGGCGATCCGTCACGTTGGTGCGCGCGATGTTCGAAGGAGCGCCGTGTGTTCGTGGTCCCGTCCCGTTTCGTCACGGCGTGCGAAAACGGACATGTCGACGAATTTCCTTGGCTCTGGTGGCTGGCGACCAGAAGCGGTCAACAATTGGCCTGCGGCGGGGACAATGAACGAAAGTGCCGCTTCAAATTGGAGAGCGCGGGCGGGTCCGGGATCGAAGGCCTGAGGGTCAGCTGCCACGCGGAAGGCTGCGGCGCCTCGGCAAGCCTCGGGGGGGCGTTTTCCGAGAACGGCCTGGCAGGGCTGCCGTGCGGTGGCCGTCGCCCGTGGATGACGATCGACAAGGAGCCGTGTCCGGCGAAGCCTCGTACGCTGCAGCGTGGGGCTTCAAACCTGTACTTTCCGGTCACTTTCTCGGCGCTGAGCATCCCGCCGTGGACCGACAAGATTCAAGAAGACCTCCACTCCATTTGGCAGATGCTTCTCACCGTCGAGGAACCTGTCCTCAGCCAGCTGATCGCGAGCGCGGCGGCCACGAACGCGTCGGTGCACAACCTGACCGAAGAGCAGTTCGCCCGTGTCGTGCGCGATCGGATCGCACTCGCGAAGAGCGTCTCCGAGGAAACACTGCGTCCCGAGGAATATTCTCGCCTGAGCGGCGAGGAGAAAACGGCTGAGTTTCAGGTCTCGCAGGAGCCAGTGCCCGACTCCATCAACCCATTCTTGAACGGCCTTGCTCGCGTGGAACGACTACGTGAAGTGCGCGCGCTTACCGCCTTCAAGCGCATCTACCAGCCAGCGTCCTTGGAGGATCCAGGTCGCGGCGCCTTCGGTCCATTGAGCTTGGCGCCCCTGCCGTGGCTACCGGCGATTGAGGTCCGAGGCGAGGGTATATTCGTCACACTGAGGGAGGATGCGATAAAGGCTTGGTTGGCAGACTCTCGCGTCGGCGACTGCGCGGCACGGGTAGATCAGGCCCACTCCGAACACTTCGCGCACCAGCACGGGGAAGCTTCGGGGCGGCAGCCCATTACACCAGAATATCTGCTGCTCCATTCGCTTGCCCACGCCGTGATCAAACGCCTTTCGTTCGAGTGCGGGTACGATGTCGCGTCCCTGCGCGAACGCATTTACGTTTCGAAACAGCCGTGGATGTCGGGCTTTCTGATCTACACCTCAACCAGCGATGCGGACGGAACCCTGGGTGGTCTGGAGAGGCAAGGAAAGGGGGAGCGCTTCGAGGCGACGCTGAGGTCCGCAATCCAGGACTGCGTGTGGTGCTCATCCGACCCGCTGTGTCGATCGGGAGTCTCGAGCCTATCCGAAAGCCTAAACCTTGCCGCATGTCACAGCTGCCTTCTGCTTCCGGAGACCTGCTGCGAACTCGGCAATCGCTTCTTGGATCGAGGAATGCTCGTCTCGGATGGCACCGGAGGGGAGCCTGCCGGCTTCTTCGACCCTTTGGCGGAGCTGTAAGCGTGTGACCACGCCGGGGCCGCGGATGATCCCCGCCGCCTTGCCGGCGGAGATAAGGGCCGACCCCAAGCGCAGCGCAGAGGTCCAGGTCTACGACTGCCTCTGCGGCGATCCCGTCCTGGCGGGCTTTACCGTCTTCTATTCGTGCGAATGGATCGGGGAGCATGACGGACTGCTCAAGGACGGAGAGGCTGACTTCGTTCTTGTGCATCCGGCAATCGGGTATCTGGTGATCGAGGTGAAGGGTGGACGGGTCAGCCGCCGCATCGCTGACGGCAAATGGATGACGATCGACAGGGACGACGAGCCTCACCCGATCTCGAACCCCGTCGCCCAGGCCAAGAAATCCAAAAAGGTCATCCTGAATGCCCTAAGAGAAAAGTGGCCTGGTCGAGCGCCCTTCCTCTGGGCCCGCCACGGCGTCGTGTTTCCACATAGTTACCGACCCCGAAATGCAGCCGCATTCGGCGCTGCGATGCCGCAGGAGTTGGTCGCCTGCAAAGAGGAAATGCCGAAGCTGGGGGCGTATCTCTTCCAGATGTTGGCATGGGCGCAGGAAGGGACGGGCGAGCAGCCAGGAGGCCTGGGCGCAGCCGGAGTCTCGCTTCTCGAAGATTTCTATGGGCGGGATCTCGACTTCAGCCCTCGACTCTCGACCGTGATCGAGGAGAGCGAAGCCGAACTCCTGAAGTTAACGGAAACGCAAACCCGTTATCTCGATTTCCTCGCAGCTGCACCGATCGCGCTAATCGAAGGTGGTGCGGGGACGGGCAAGACAACGCTCGCAGTCGAGCGGGCGAGGCGCGCGGCGGCAATTGGCCGGAGCGCCGTGCTGATCTGCTTCAACCATCCACTGGCCGTCCACCTGTCCTCGGAGCTGTCCGGCACGACTGCGTCGGTGACCACGTTCCACGGATTCTGCGGTCGTATGTGTTCGGTCGTGGGGATGGACGTGGTTTCCGTCCGAGCGGCCTGCGACGAGCGAACATTTTGGGCCGAGCGTTTGCCCTCTCTGCTGGCAGACATTGGCCTCGACGATCCACCCGAAACGTACGACGACCTCATCATCGACGAGGGGCAGGACTTTCGTGGCGAATGGGTCGATGTCCTGCGTCTTTTCCTCAAACCTGAGGGTTCAATGTTCGTCTTCCGAGACGATTTCCAGAACCTCTACGGTGGAGCTGAGCTGTCACGCGTTCTGGGCGTGCCGCCGATGCCCCTTTGCGAGAACGTCCGGAACACGGCGAAAATATTCAAGATTGGCAATCGCTTTCGGGAAGGCCCTCCGCAACGTTGTCTTGGACCGGCCGGCGAAGACGTCCGATGGGTGATCGCTAGTCCCGAGCGCCTCGGCCGCACTGTCGAGCGCGAGCTCAATCGGTTGATCGACACTGAGGGTATTGCGCCTGAAGGGATTGCCGTGCTCACCGGGTGTGCCGTTGAAGCGTCACCGTTCTCGACGGCGGCCATCGGCCGTCATGCGTGCACAACAGCCGACGAGCCGATCGTGAATCACGTGGTCGTAGATAGCGTGATGCGCTTCAAGGGATTGGACCGGCCGGTCGTCATTCTTTGTGCCATCGGCAACGCGGGGGACGAGCTGGCATACGTCGGACTTACGCGAGCTAGGAGCCTTCTGGTCGTCGTCGATGATGAGAAGACGCTGGCCCGACTGGGCCGTCTGGAGGCCTAGGTGGATCGGGTCACGCCAGTAGTCCGCTCAAGAATAATGTCGCGCGTTAGAGGACGCGATACGGCGCCAGAGCTTCGCGTCCGCCGCGCACTGCATGCTGCGGGATTCCGTTTTCGGCTCCACAGGCGCGATCTGCCCGGCCGGCCCGACATCGTGCTGCCGGCGCTCCGCACAGCCGTATTCGTCCATGGTTGTTTCTGGCACGGGCACGATTGTCGACGCGGCCGCCGTCCCACCAGCAATTCGACTTTCTGGGCCGCCAAGCTCGACAGGAATCTAGAGCGCGATCGAGAGTCAGTGGCCGAACTTAAGCGAGCTGGATGGACCGTCAGCACCGTTTGGGAATGTCAGGTTCAGGATGATATCGGCGGACTGTTGGCGGCGCTCCAGCGTCTGAGAAATCAGGCGCGAAGCGAGCGGACGAGGTAATCTGCGAAGAAACGGGCAAGCTTCGGGGGCACGGCATTTCCGATCATCCGGGAGACCTGTTCAATCTGATCGATCGGGTGAAAGACGTAGTCGTCCCTGAACGACTGAATCGCGGCGGCTTCACGAAGCGAAATGCCGCGAACCTGTCTCGTGTCGTAATGGCCAAACCGACCATTCGAAATGCTGTGGGAACGGGTCGTGATCGTGGGCGCCGGGCCATCGGGCCGCATCCGCGTGTATACGTCGTTGAAGCCGCGCGTCTTGAGCTTCGCGTTGACGCGCTTGTGACAATCCAAGCTCAGATCGCCGAACTCGGTGTTTTCCATGTAGCGGTTCGTTTCGCCTGGCTTTGCAGCCTTCAGGCGCTTTCGATTGAGATCGCTCAGCCAGCGGGTGCGGTGATTTGGAATCGTCGGATGTGCTTCGCCCACCCCGAGCGCAGGCAAGTGGCCGATAACCTGGGCGACGGTAACGGCAGGCGCTTGAGGGTCGGCGTCCGGGACGAGAAGTGATCCGGTGAGATTGAGCTGTTCCGGCGCAACGCGATCGTCGCGGACGGCGAGAAGGATCGAGCGCTTTCGTCGTTGTGCTATGCCGAAGCGAGACGCACACACTGTTTGAGTGCCTGTTGCGTACCCAAGCTTTTCAAGCTCCTGCCGAAACTCCTCCCAGATCCCGCCGAAGCGGGGATCACTGATGCCGGCGACATTCTCGGACAAAACGAGCTCGGGCTTGTGCTCGCGGACGAATACCAGGGCGGCCCGGAGGAGGTTGCTGTC